>QMCD01000495.1_pt1 | contig 27971 bp, 28 predicted proteins | sample 1821841 | NCBI WGS metagenome assembly QMCD01 (sample SAMN01991225, study PRJNA193472) | Termite gut metagenome, whole genome shotgun sequencing project. | isolation source: worker | host: Macrotermes natalensis | reverse complement strand
GGCTTCAATACCGTCACGCTCAGACTTCCATTCGACGGCGTCACTTCAAGATCTTCCAACCCAAGACCCAACCACTGGCCCGCCGTGCCTGCAAAGGTGTATGTCGCGTTTTGCCCAGCAAGAAGCGTCACTTCTTCACCCGCTCCGGAAATGTTCAGCGCGCCAGAGCCCTCAACACGCAGCGACATCGACAGGCTCCCCAGCTTACCGCTCGGCGGAACCGCCCTGACTTCATATCGTCCCGTTGCCGGTAAACCGGTCAGCGTCCAGACCTTCGAAGCGCCCGTTTCACTTGAGTAATTTGTTAGATATGTAAACTCCAACTGCGTACCGTCTGGCTTATATATATAAAAATAAGTATTGCCATAGAAAATATCGCCCTCAATGAGAAGACTGATATTCTGGCCCGCCGTTCCGTCAAAGCCGTAAACCGCCGATTGGCCTATCCGGCTGGGCGCAAACGCCTGAGCCGAACCATTGGGTGCCAGCGGAATTGCCGCATCTTCCGTCAACAATAGCTTGAAGCTCGCCGTATTGGTGCCCGCCGCAATCTGCACTTTGTACGCCCCCGTTACCGGCAATTTCGGCAACGCATAGCCCGATGACGGCGATCTGGCCGTGAAGTTGCCCAGCTGACTGGGCTTCAATACCGTCACGCTCAGACTTCCATTCGACGGCGTCACTTCAAGATCTTCCAACCCAAGACCCAACCACTGGCCCGCCGTGCCTGCAAAGGTAAAGTAAGCGCTTTGGGTTGCGTTAAGCGAAACAGACTGATCGCTTCCGTTTATTATGGTGATATCGGAAATATCCTGGACAAGTGTAACCTGCATGCCTCCCATCGCATTTCCCGAAGGCGGAATCAAACGAACGCGATATGTCCCGTCCGCCGGAAGATTTACAAAATCCAGCGTGGTGCTGCCTTCACTTCCCGCAACAGAATTCACTGTTTTTGACTGGTGCAGCACGCCATCCGGCCGATACAATTGAACTGTAGTATTTCCAAGAATGGTGTTTCCCAATAGATATAAACGCCCGAGCATCCCGGCAGCCGCTTCGAAATCATATGTCCCCGCCTGGCCGACTTTATCGGCAATAAATGTTTCAGAGACACTGGTCGTTAATGTGCCGTTAATATCCCGATTCAAAGAAACGCTTAACGATGCCGATGCGGACACCGCCGTAATGATCACGGTGTAGTTGCCGGTTATCGGTAGATAAGGAATGGTACAACTGGCCGTTTTTTTAATAGAAGAACATGTCGTCAGGTTTGTTGCATCCGGTTTTTTAACAACAACTGTGATGCTTCCCGTTGTCGTAACCACATCCGTCAGCCCCAACATATAGCCCCGGCCTTGCTCTCCGGCAAAACTAAAGCTCCTGCTTTCATTCGCCGAAAGATTGATTGGCTGTGGAAAATAAGGATCAAAAAATGAACCTACAATAAACGAATCCTCACTTGTAACCGTTCCGTTGGCATTGCTCACCGAAATTGGCCCTGTTGACGCGGTCGCCGGAACAATCACTTTTAGTTTCGTAGCGCTCGCTTCTTGTATTGCCGCTTCCACACCGTTGAATGTGACCGTGTTGTTCGCGGCCACCGGAGCAAAGCCGCTTCCGTAGATAGTCACGGCGGTACCGGCAAGGCCTGTTGTCGGCGTAAAGCGGATAATGCTTAAACTGTCTGCGCCGAGTTGTTCCGTACTCGTAATATTTCCGACAGCATCATAGCGATAAGCGACACTTGTATTATCCGATTTGATCGTTTGTATCAGCCTTCCCGCAGGGTCGTAAACATGCTGCGCAACAGACGATTGCGCAAAGACAGAATGAGCAATTAATAACAAGCTTAGTAGAAAAAAACCGGCAGAAATATGTTTGCGGCACACCCCCCAACCGAAAAGGGAAGATTGGGTTCCCCTCAGAGAAAAAAAAGGAAGAAAGAACGCATGAAATATGCTACTAACAAAGCGTTTTTTCCAGATATGCAGAGATTTGCACAACATATAGATTCTCCTAGGAGGGAGGTATTGCCGGAATAAAAATGTCATGAATAGAAAATTTTTGAAACAGAGGTTATACTACACAAATATTTTAATTGCATCAATCAATGAATCTGTTATACGCAAAATATATTTATGCATAAAGAGTAAATGAAAAAATTGTCATGGCGCGGTTTTTATCAAGCCGGAAAAAATAGAGAAAAGGATCGGATATGAAGATGGGAAGTTGTTTTTCTTTTTTATTTTCAAATAGATACCGTAAAAGCATGCATTATGCTTTTTTCGGTATCATGGTTCTTGTCATTTTGATCGCCTCTTTTCCATCTGTTTGCAGTGCGAGCGAGCGTTCGACTTTAGGCCTTCCCGCCCTCAATATCCCTTTGGAAAACCCCATGACAAAAGAGAAGATCGCCTTGGGAGAAAAAATATTTTTTGACAATCGCCTGAGCATAGACGGGACAATCAGTTGCAGCAGCTGCCATCAGCCCGAGCTCAGCTTTGCCGACGGCAAAGCGCTGGCAGAAGGTGTTTATAAACGCCAAGGGACGCGTAATGCGCCCACCGTTCTGAACGCCGCATATAACACTACTCAATTTTGGGATGGGCGGCGCCCCTCTTTAGAAACCCAGTCCCTTGATCCTTTTATCAATCCCAAGGAGCATGGCTTAGCCAATTTAGACGAGCTGATAAAAATCGTCCGGCAAGATAAGGATTATCGGCAAATCTTCAGTGAAGTATTTGGCGTTTCAAGCAATGAAATCCGCCCGGAACATATCGGAAAGGCTCTGGCAGCATTTCAGCGTACTTTAATCACAGGCGATTCGCCGTTTGACCGCTTCGCTTTTAATGGGGAAAAAAATGCCATATCGGAAAGCGCCAAGCGCGGATGGAAATTATTTACCGGCGCCGCGCAATGCGCGAATTGCCATACCGTCGATAACAAAAGTGCCATTTTCTCTGATAACCAATTCCATAGCCTGAATGTCGGCTGGAAAAATCTTGAAAAAGCATTGCCTTCCATCACTACCCGGCTGGTTTCGGCAAAAGAGCGCGGAGATAACATTGATGAAATTATCTTGAGCGATGAGGATGTTGCGGAGCTCGGTTATTTCGTAGTGACGTTAAAACCCGGCGATATAGGGAAATTCCGAACGCCCAGTTTGCGAAATGTCGCGTTAACCGCGCCATACATGCACGATGGCAGTGTTGCCACCTTGGAAGATGCCGTGGAATGGGAAACATACTTTCGAAGCTGGAAAACGGAAAAGGATCCCGTTCAACCATTGGTTCTTACCCCAGGGGAAAAAGCCGATTTAGTAGCGTTTTTGAAATCGCTGACAAGCCCGAATGCGACGGCTTTTCCCACACCGACAAATCGAAAAAATATTGAATGAAAGGCAATTTGCCGGCCTTTTTGCCATGAAAGAAAAGTTTATCTATATATATAATTCCGCCACCGAGTTCAGAACTTCACCTGCACCGCGTCTCGTTTATTGCCGCCCGCTTCAAGCAATGCCGCCGGGCGAAAAGAAAATATCCCCGCGATAATATTGTTGGGGAAAATCTGCGACATCGTGTTATAGCGCATTACCTCATCATTGTACGCTTGGCGAGCAAAAGCAACACGGTTTTCAGTGCTCGACAGTTCTTCGTTAAATTGCATAACCGTTTGGTTGGCCTTAAGATCGGGATAAGCCTCTACCACCATCAGCAAGCGGCCCAACATCCCGTTTAACGCGTTATCGGCTTCGCTTAAATGCTTCATCAGCGAGGTATCTCCCGGTGAAGACGCCGCATTCTTCAATTGATCCACGGCGGTATTACGCGCCTGCGTTACCTGGTTAAGCGTTTCATTTTCATGTTTCAAATAAGCTTTGACGCTTTCCACCAAATTGGGGATCAAATCATAGCGACGGGTTAATTGCACATCGATTTGAGAAAAAGCGTTTTTATATGTATTGCGCGACGCAACCAGTTTGTTGTAAATCAGTATGACAATCATTGCCAAAGCAATCATAATCAATAAAAAAACCATACCTGCTCCAAACATCGCACACCTCCTTTATATTACCCACAGTATCTTAAAAAATATAAACCATATTTACATCCGATGATTATATTGCATTCACCCGAGTCATCAACATGCAAAAGGCCGGATTGACGCTCCTGCCCGCCGCGCTTTCCCGGCCTATGCGGGCAATAAAGAAATATCTTTCCCCGGGTAATCGATCATCTTATCCGGCGGTGGCGCGTGCAAACAAACGGCGATTAACGATAAAATTTCCTGTTGGTCTTCATTTAAAAAATCAGCGTGGACACTGCCCGCCAGCTCCTGGAATAACTTTCTTTTATCATCTATCGATAAATTATTAAGGCAATCCAATGCGGCCTCCAATGCCCTGGCGTTATCTCCTTTATGCGCTGAACCAAGATCATCAAGCACAATATGAACAGGCTTGCTGTTTAGATTTTCATTAAACAGTTTTTTCAGCAAGTCGATTTCGGCACGGCAGCCCTCATAAACAGCATGTCCTTCTGTTTTCGTTTTCCCCGGTTTGTCCATCTCCATGAGGTATTGCCGCACCAGATAGGCAACGGCTAATTCCAAAAGAGAAACCTCTTGGTTGGCGACAATCAGATCGACAATGGTTTTTCGCATGCGCTCTTTTTGTTTTACCGATAATTCGTGCAAACGAACCAAAAGAATCCTTAAACGGGTTAAGCGTATATATAAAGCATCACGGTTATTTTTGCGCGCCATTATTTTAGCCTGCATGGCGATATCGTATTCCCAGTCATTTTCGATCAATTTATATTGTTGCCGAAAAATATTTTGATCGTGCCCATCCAGTAAATACGAAAACACCAATGCGACACCTTCGCGCATACTGAAATTTTCTGATGTAATTGCCGCTTGCCCGGAAATAAAACGCAGCGGCAATGTACGATGCAGTTCATCAACATCAAGTTGCACACTGGCAGCAGGTTGCTCATGTTCAGGGGTAAAACTGCTGTCCAATGCACGAATACGTTCTATCAATGGCGGATGTGTCGCCAAAAGACGAGAAAAATCGATTGCCTCGGTAAAAAAGAAATACGCATACGCCTCCACTTCCGGTGACCGAAACAAAGCCGCATCGTAGTAAACTTTTTTTAAAGCCCCGGCAAGCCCGCGGGCGCTGCGCGTAAATTGAACCGCCGAAGCGTCCGCCAAGTACTCGCGCTGCCGTAATATCGACGCCTGCAAAATACGGCTGCCTAAACGGCCAATATACCCAAGAGCCGTCAAAGCCAATCCGAACAGAATCAATAATGGCGATACAACGGGGCCGAAGGTGTTTTTATCCTGATACTTACCAAATGGTCGGCGAGCAAAACTGAGAACTGTCCGGCCATAAACGTGCACGGAATGCAAGCCGAACAACAGGCTTGAGGTTCTGGTATTAAGCCGCATATCGCCATTGAGCAAATGGCTGAATTCGTGCGCTACCACCCCTTGCAGCTCGTCGCGAGTCAATCGTTCCAATGCGCCGCGGGTCACCGCCATCGCGGCGTCTGCTTGCGTCCAACCGGCGACCAGCGCATTGATTGACGGCTCCTGCGGCAACCAGAATAACGAAGGCAATGGTACCCGGGAGGCAATGGACATTTCTTCGACGATATTAATATACTGTTGAAACATCATATCTTCATCCGGCACATTGGTTGTCCACTTCGGCAACGGCTCCCCGCCCAAGTGGCGAATAATCGATTCTCCGCCGGACTGTCTCAGCTCGAAATAACGCAGGTAACAGCCGCCTATCATCGCGGCCAAGACAATGAACATCAAATAATAAAAAGCAAATAATGCCCGGTCGCCTTCAAACAGCAATGCAATCAACCAGATTGCGCCGCTAATCAGCGCCAGAATCAACGCAACCGCCAGAGCGAAGCAACAGCGGAAAAGCATACTTATTCTTTTGGCTCTTTTCTGGTCGCCAAAAAAATCTACCGTCTGCCGATTACCTGATTGATCCAATGCGATCCTCTTCACCAAACGCGCATCGCCATGCGCCTCGCTGTTTTTTATCGGCAACCCGCAAGTTAAAACTTGACCTTGGGCGCCTCTTTCTTCTCCGGCGCGGCTTCCATGAATGCGGCGGAGCCAAACCGGAAAAGGCCGGCCGCAATATTGGCGGGAAAAACCTGTGTCATCGTGTTGTAGTACATCACATTATCGTTGTAAACCTGCCGTTCCGCAGCAATAAGGTTTTCCGTATTGGCAAGCTCTTTACTAAATTGTGCAATGGTTTCATTGGCTTTAAGCTCGGGGTAAGCTTCGACCACCAGCATCAATCGCCCTATCGATGCATTCAACGCGCCATCCGCTTGCGCCAATTGGTTCATCAGAGATGTATTTCCGGGAGAGGCTGCCGCTTTTTTTAAACCTTGCATAGCCATGCTCCGTGCTTCCGTGACTTGCGTTAGCGTTTCGTTTTCATGTTTCAAATACGCTTTGACGCTTTCGAGCAAATTCGGAATCAGGTCATAGCGCCGGATCAGTTGAACCTCGATCTGCGAAAACGCGTTTCTGAATTCGTTGCGCGCTTCAATGAATCGGTTATAACAGCCGATCCCGTAAGCAACAACGACCACCGCCAAGACAATAAGGATTACCAGAATAGCAAAAAGTATTTCCGCCATAACCATTCCCCTCCTCAAACAGAAAAGTCAATACAAGCAATTAATATTGTAACTGAAAATAATAGCGCCCAATAACAACATGACGGCAATCACTAAAACCCCTGAATTTCGATCTGCACCATGAGGTCGGCCAATATATCCTTGTTCGCGGGCAGCAAAGGCTGAACGGATAAATCCGGCTGCGTAACCCAGGAAAACGCCTGGCCTTCCAGGCCGTGTATTTCCCCCAACCAATCCGTCACAAAAAAGAAATGAAGATCAACAAAAGCATGCGGATACTGATATTGATAACTACGCCAGAATCGAGGCGCCGTAATGGTGATATTCAATTCTTCACGAAGCTCGCGGCACAATGCTTCGGCCGCGCTCTCTCCCGTTTCGACTTTTCCGCCGGGAAATTCCCAATATCCGGCGTACACTTTACCGTCGGGACGCTGCGTTAAAAGAAAGCTTTTATCGGGGCGAATCAGAACGCCGGCGGCAACTTGCACCGCTTTCATTTTCTTTTATTGCGCTGCGTCAATACCCGGCTGCCGACATCATCGCGCGCAAACTGCCAGGCAACACGCCCGGAAACAGCGCCGCGCATACGCGCCCATTGCAACGCACGCAAACGAAGCGCCTCTCGTTCTTGTACCGATCTGGGCAACGCAACGCCAAAATAGCGAAGCCACCCTATCACCGCCTGCCAATAATCATCCTCTGAAAAGTTATAAAATGAAATCCAGAGGCCGAAACGCTCCGCCAACGATACTTTTTCATCTTTACTTTCATCGGGGCGGATCTCTGCGTTATTACCATCGTAGGTAAAATTTTCGCGAAAGAAAACCGGCATTAAATGGCGGCGATTCGACGTCGCGTAAATCAGCACATTATCAGGCGGCGCCATGATCGAGCCATCCAGTACCGCTTTCAATTCACGGTAGCCGCTTTCTTGTGTATCAAAAGCAAGGTCATCACAAAAAATAACGAAGCGATGCGGCAAACTCTCAACATGCGCCACAATTTCGGGTAAATCAAAAAGGTCATTTCGATCCACTTCGATCAAACGTAAACCACGCTTACCATAACGTTGCAGCATCGCCTTGACCAAGGATGATTTCCCCGTTCCCGGCGCGCCGGTAAGCAACACATTATTGGCAATACCTCCTTCGACAAACTGCCGGGTATTTTTATCGATACGCTCTTTTTGGTCATCGACCGCAACCAGATTATCCGGCGACAACATATGCGGGGGATTCACCGGATAAAGCGCGCCACGCCCGTTTTTGCGCTTCCAGCGCGCCGCCAAGGTCTTGTGCCAATCGATCGGCGCCTCATCTTGGGGCAATAAATATTCTGCCCGGTTGAGCAATGCTTCAATATGTGTCAAAAAAATCGATAACCGCTCTTTTTTTTTCATCGTCAATCAGGTGCGATACTCTGTGTTGATGGTCACATAGTCATGCGATAAATCGCACGTCCATACCGTCGCTTTTGCCTTACGATTCAATTCATGGCCAAGGTCGATACGTACATGAATTTCTTCCTGCGCCATCACACGCTGCCCATCCTCCTCCCGATAAGAAACAGCCCGCCCGCCTTTATCAACCACCAGAACATCATCGAGCCACAGCGAAACACGCCCCGGATCAAAAGCTTCCGGCATGGCATTGCCAATGGCGCAAATAATACGGCCAAGATTCGGATCAGACGCAAAAAAAGCCGTTTTCACCAAGGGCGAATGCGCTACGGAAAACGCGACGCGACGGCAAGTTTCATAGTCCTGCCCTTCAACATCGATGGTTATAAATTTACTGGCGCCCTCGCCGTCACGCACAATTGCTTGCGCCAAAGATGACGCAACGTTGAGCAATCCTTCTTTCAGCACAACAAGCCGTGGATCACGGACATTTTTGAACGGCGGGACTTTGGCTTTTCCCGTCGCCATGGCGATCAACGTATCGTTGGTGGAAGTATCGCCATCGATGGTAATCGAGTTAAACGTCTGCGTGGCAATTTCACGCCAGATCGACTGCCAAACATCCGCCGCTATGGGCGCGTCGCAGGCGATAAACGTCAACAGCGTTGCCATGTCGGGGTGAATCATGCCCGCGCCTTTGGCAATCCCGGTAATCGTCACCGGCTCGCCATCGATAATCACTTGCGCGGACGCCGCTTTATGCACGGTATCCGTCGTCATGATCGCCTGTGCCGCCGAAATCCATGCCGCGCCGGATGTATCGCAGTTACCGGCTGCGGCAGGTAACGCGGCGATCAGCTTTTCTACCGGCAATGGCTCCATGATGACGCCTGTAGAGCACACCATGATTTCGTCCGGCGTGCATAACAGCAGCTTCGCCGCTTCCTCACAGGTTTGCCGCGCATGCGAAAGACCTTTCGCGCCGGTGCCCGCGTTGGCGTTTCCGGCATTCACGACAATCCCGCGCAAACTCTTCCCTTGCTGACGCTGTGCCATCAAATGTTCTTTGCTGACAATAACCGGCGCCGCACAGAAGCGATTCCGGGTAAAAACAGCCGCGGCGACAGTGCCCGGCGCACAATCGATCAAAAGCACATCATTGCGCGTCCAGTCCTTTATGTGCGCGGCGGCGGCGCCCAAGCACACGCCGGAAACCGGTAAAATCGTGTCTGCTGCTGCAGGTTGGTAACGGACAGGCATTATTCACCCCCAAAAAAATCAGGCTACGAAATTATTGTGTTTCTGAAAGTGGACGAAGCTGCAATGCGTGCGCAACCTCTTCGGCAATTTCCGGCACAGCCTGGTAAGACGACATATCATTTTCCCGCCGGATATTCGCGACTTTTTGGATTGCGCGATAGGCGGCATCGCTTGGTTGTTGCTTAAATTGCGTCCAAGCGAAGACCGTCGCCAATTCGCGGTCGATAAGCCGGTTCAAGTCAAACAGCGCCGCCTCCTGATTGTTTGCCCGGAGCTGCTCAAGCAAGCTCACTTGCGCCACCAGCTGCGATTCATTGATTTTCGCCATCTTGGCGTTAAGCGGCTTGGCAAAGTACCAGTAAAAAGCAAGCAACCCAATTAAGATACCAAGTGCTAATACCAGAAAAAACTTGATAACCGCTTTCATCAACACGCTCCTTTTTTACTGCGCAAAAAAACCATCCCTTCTGAAAATCGCCGGTTTTCTTTTTACATTTCTTCCGTCTAGTTCAACTTACCGTGGCAATGTTTGTATTTCTTTCCCGACCCACAAGGGCACGGGTCGTTACGCCCGACTTTCTCACCGACGCGCGCATAAGGAATCGCCGGCCCTTTATCGGCATTGTCCAGCGCCTCATCGTAATCGGCGTGCTGATAGCGAACATTGGACACATGAGGCTGTTGTTCAACGGCCTCGGCATCTTCGGGCTTACGCACCTGCACCGTCAAAAGAACGCGTACAACCTCGTGCTTGATACGATCAAGCATCATCGAAAACAATTCAAATGCTTCCCGTTTATATTCCTGCTTGGGGTTTTTCTGTGCGTAACCGCGCAATCCGATCCCCTGCCGCAAATGATCAAGTGCAGCTAAATGCTCACGCCAATATTGATCGATCATCGTCAGCATCAGGCTGCGCTCAAACTGCCGTATCGTCGCCTCACCAACATCTACGGCGTGTGATTGCCATTGCCCCTGGGCAATTTCGGCAAGATGATCGGCCAATGCTTCGATGTCGCGCTTGGTATCTTCGGCCATCCATTCCGAAACGTTTACCGACATTTTGTATTCGGACTGCAAATACGCTTCCAACGCCGGTAAATCCCACTGCTCCTCCACCGAATTCGGCGGCATATAACGATCGACGGCAATCTGCATTTCGTTGCCGATCATGTTGTTGATCGTTTCCGAAATATCACCGGATTCCAGCAATTCATTGCGTTGCGTATAAATCACGCGACGCTGATCGTTGGCAACATCGTCGTATTCAAGCAACTGTTTGCGGATATCGAAATTGCGCGTCTCAACCCGGTGCTGGGCTTTCTCAATGGAGCGATTAATCATTGAATGCTCGATCGGCTCGCCTGCCGGCATTTTCAGGCGTTGCATGATATTGCCCAAGCGCTCGCCGCCAAAAATACGCAGCAACGGATCCTCCAGCGATAAATAAAAACGCGATGATCCGGGATCGCCCTGTCGCCCCGAACGTCCGCGCAATTGGTTATCGATCCGACGCGATTCATGGCGCTCGGTGCCGATAATGTGCAAACCGCCCAACGCGACAACTCTCTCATGCCGCGCTTGCCAATCCGTTTGTTCTTTGGCGATCATTCTTTCTTTATCGGTATCGCTCAAGCTTTCGTCTTCACGAATTTTAAGCAGGATCGGCTCAATCGCACCGCCGAGCACAATGTCGGTCCCGCGTCCGGCCATATTGGTCGCAATCGTAATCATTTTTTCGCGGCCTGCCTGCGCCACGATTTCCGCTTCGCGCTCATGATGCTTCGCGTTCAATACCTGATGCGGCAGTTTTTCTTTGGTCAAATACTGCGAAAGAAGCTCGGAGCTTTCGATAGAGGTCGTCCCCACCAGCACCGGCTGGCCGCGATGGCAACAATCGCGGATATCGTTGAGAATTGCTTCGGTTTTTTCCTGAAACGTGCGATACACCAGATCGTTCATATCCTGGCGCACCATAGGCAGATTCGTGGGGATCACCACCGTTTCCAACCCGTAAATCTGCTGGAATTCAAACGCTTCGGTATCGGCCGTTCCCGTCATCCCCGAAAGTTTCTGGTACATGCGGAAATAGTTCTGGAACGTAATGGACGCCAGCGTCTGGTTTTCGCGCTGAATCGGTACGCCTTCTTTCGCCTCTATCGCCTGATGCAAGCCTTCCGACCAGCGCCGCCCCGGCATTAAACGCCCCGTGAACTCGTCAACAATAATCACTTCGCCGTTTTGGACGACATACTGCTGGTCACGATAATAAAGAGCATGCGCGCGCAATGCCGCATTGAGATGATAAACCAACGAAATGTGGCCGCTGTCGTATAAGCTGCCGCCTTCAGGAATCAATCCCGCTTCGATCAACAACTGTTCCGCATGCTCGTGCCCTTCCTCGGAAAGAAGGACTTGCCGCGCTTTTTCATCCACCCAGTAATCGCCCGCGCCTTTTTCCTCTTTTTGCGGCGAAAGTTTGGGCGCGATCACATCAAGCTGATAATACATATCGATGTTGTCGTCGGCCTGGCCGGAAATGATCAACGGCGTTCTCGCTTCGTCAATCAAAATGGAATCCACCTCGTCAACCACGGCAAAATTCAATGGCCGTTGCACACGGCTTTCCGCAGCCATTTCCATGTTATCGCGCAAATAGTCAAAGCCGAATTCGTTATTGGTGCCGTAAGTAATATCGGCAGCGTAAGCAACCTGTTTATCGTCGTGCGCCATCTGCGATAAATTAACGCCCACCGTCAGCCCGAGAAAACGATAAATCCGCCCCATCCATTCCGCGTCGCGCTTGGCCAGATAATCATTGACCGTCACCACATGCACGCCTTTTCCGGACAGTGCGTTTAAGTAAACCGGCAACGTCGCCACCAGCGTTTTGCCTTCGCCTGTTCTCATCTCGGCGATTTTGCCCTGATGCAACGCCATGCCACCGATCAGCTGGACATCAAAATGACGCATATTGAGTACACGCTTGCCCGCTTCACGGGTAACGGCGAACGCTTCGGGCAATAAATCGTCAAGCGTTTTGCCTTCCGCATAGCGTTTTTTGAACTCCTCGGTTTTCGCGCGCAAATCGTCATCGGACAATGCGGAAATCGCCGGTTCCAGCGCGTTGATCTGGGAAACGGTTTTCTGGTATTTTTTTAATAACCGCTGATTGCGGCTGCCAAAAATACGGGTAAGAAAATTTTCGAACATCTTGTTCCAATATATTTAAAAAATAAAGGAGTGAGACGACTCACTCCTTTGTGTTTTTTCCGATACCGCTCGTCTTAGCGCGTTCGGTACTTTAACTTGCTTTTTTGAGAAAACGCGCCGGATTTTGCGCAACGCCATTCAAACGAACCTCAAAATGCAAATGCGGCCCGGTTGATCGCCCGGTTGACCCGACGGTTGCAATCACCTGGCCACTCACGACCAAATCACCATCATTCACCAAAAGCTCGGAATTGTGCGCATAACGCGTGGTCAACCCGTTACCATGGTCAATTTCGACGATTTTACCATAATGCGGATGCCTGTTTGCGCGAATGACTTTTCCGCTTGCCGCCGCGACAATCGGCGTGCCGGTAGGCGCCGGAAAGTCCGTGCCTTCATGAAACGCTTTCATCCCGGAAAACGGATCGATCCGGTAACCAAAATCCGATGAGCGCCATGTCACTTCAACGGGCTGCCGTGACGGCAAGAAGCGGCGGCTGGCGGAGTTTTCCACCAACAACCCGTCAAAAATATGAAAATGATCGCTTTGCAGCGCAATTTTCTGAGTGAGCCCATCAATCATTTCGCCCAGCTCCGCGGCGTTAAACGGTTGCGCCATCACCTCGGCGCCGCCCTGCGCCGCCTTGGGCATTTCCTCTTCGCTCATTCCGACCGTCTTGGCCAACTGTTCGGACAATGCCTCAAGACGCGCGGATTGCGCCTGCAACTCTCCCAAACGCACCGCCATCGCGCTTAAATGACCTTGTAATTGCTCCTGGGTCCGCGCCGCCTCTGCGCGCTGATCGGCAAGCGCCAATTCCTGCAACCAAGACGGCTGGGCGACAGAAGCCCACTTCAGAAGGCCAAAGCTCGCTCCCAGCGATAATGAAATAAATAAAACGCTAACAGCGCCGGCTACAATAGAAATTTGTTTCCAGCCAATCGTTGCCGTTCGTACAGCTCGCGACGTATCGCTGCTCACCAAAAGAATGTTCAAAGGAGTATCCTTAACACTGTCAATTTCAATTTCCGAGCAGCTAACACCTATGGCTTCGACCGAACCGCTCAAGCGCATCAACGATGTACTCAAGCACGAAACACAGTTTGCCGGATGGTTGCGGCGTTTCCAAATGGAAACGATGCTGACCGGAAAAATTCGTTCACTGCTTCCAAAGCTTGTTGCATCACAAACCCGCGTTACGGACATACGGGGCGGACAACTCAAGCTCTCTACTTCTTCCGGCGCAATAGCGACGACCGTAAAACAGTACGCGCCAGAAATTGTCAAGCTTCTGTCTCAACTGGGCTACGAATTTAATGCAGTTTCCGTTTCCGTGCAACCCTCGATGATCAAAAAAATTCCTGAAAGATCAGGGATTAAGAGGATGCCGCCGCCTATGGCGACACTTTGTAACTTTAAAGACACACTTCCGGAAGGGAAATTGAAAAATGCCGTCCGGCAGCTGATGAAAAAATGCTAAAGCCGAACACAGGTTTCGCGACCGTTTCCGAAGAAGTTCCGAAAGAGTCGCGCATAAAATTATTAGCCTAACCCAAGAAGAAACCGTGTCTCTCGGTTCGGTAATCATCGGAAAACACAAGATTTCTCTTGCCCGCCCCATTTCTCGAAAGACATCCATTTACCCTTCGTCCTTCACCCGCTTAAGCGTTTTAAAAATCAACGAAGGTGAATAGCCCCGCGCAATCAGAAAGCGAATTTGCTTGTTTTTTTCCTTTTCATTCTCCGGCAATTTGCCAAACCGTTGCCGCCAAAGCTTCAGGACATCCTCTTCTTCGCTGGTTTCATCAAACGCCGTCAGCGTTGAGTCAATGATATCCCGGTCAATGCCCTGCTCCTTGAGCTGCGTTGTAATAACCCGCTTGCTGTATTTCCCCTGCTTGCGCCGCACCAGCGCTTCGGCAAAGCGCTCGTCAGAAAGCAATCCCAAGCGCTCCAGTTCATCGAGCGCAACCTCCGTCTCGTCCTGGGCCGTGCCTGAACGCAATAAACGCTGCGCCAATTCCGCACGACTGTATTCGCGCCGCGACAAGAAGCAAATAGCCTGCTGCTTGGCGGTGAGCGTTTTTTTCTCCTTTTTCATGGCGCTTATAAAAACGAAACGATAATGATAATATACCAATCACCATCCATTAGGCACCTCCCGTACCGTGAAGAACCCTGATCAACTGACCCGCTTTGGCGTTGCCATGCCCGAATCGCTTCTCGAACAATTTGACGCCTGGAGCAAACGCTCCGGGCTTCCCAATCGTTCCGAAGCTTTGCGCCATTTGGTGCGCGACTATATTTCGCGCCGGCACTGGGAAGAAGGGCGAGGTTTTGTACACGGGACGATCACGCTGATGTACGATCATCATGCGCACGATCTTTCTGGCGCATTGACGTCGCTGCAACACGATTTCGGCGACATTATCGTCTGTACAACGCATGTTCACATCTCCCATGAGACCTGCCTGGAATGCATCGTATTGCGCGGAAAAGTGCAGCGCCTTAAAAATTTCGAAACGGCGTTAGCCAACATTCGCGGCCTGCAAAATGTCGGCACCGTGATTTCGACGGCTTAAGCCGTATCAAAATCGCTGATATAAGAATCGCCTTCTTCGACAACGTCGGTGAGCACCGGATAATCGTCGTCATCGGTCGATAACGGCTTACCCCCGGGTTGCCTGCTTTTTTCTTGAGCAATCGTCGTTATTGATTCCTGTTTTGCCTTTGTCCGCTGCTGGGCGGCAATTGTTTCTTCGCTTATTTCTTCGGCTTGGCCCGGTACTGACGAAGATTGCAAGATCGTCTTTTCAAGCTCCATAACATCATTTTTGAGCGCCTGAATTTTTCTCTCGCGTTTCAACACATCCGCAAGAACGGATGCCGCCGAAAAGCGCAGCGGCGGCAGTTGCGGCGGCTCTTTCAGGATATCCTTTTCTTCTTCTGGGGCTACCAATGATGCTTCGAAAGCTGCACTCCCGGATGAAGGCTCTTTGGGAGCCGGTGTTGTCGTCGCAGCAGGCTGCTCCCTTCTCGGAGCGTCGGCTCCTGCGGGAGCGCCCATATCAACAACAGGCGTCAATACCTCCTGCTGCACCTCGGCATGTTGAGGCTGCTCATCCGGCTCATCCGGCTCCTCGGCCAAAGTCGGCGCATGGACAGAAGGAAGCCTCCATTCCGTTTCCTTCGTCGATGCCTCCTCTAACTCTACCGGCATGAACGCGAAAGAAGAAGGTTGCGCTTCGGCTAACCGCCCCGTTTCATCGGCTCCCGCCTCATCAGCTTCCTGTTTTGCGTATCCTTCCGGCGCCGTCAACTTTTCGTCAACATCGTCGATGGTCGGTGAACTAGACGGCGATTCTTTAAGCGCGAAAGACGATGATGAACGGCGATTGCGAAGCATCATCGCATCAACCAGATGCAGCGTATCCTGAACAGTTCGATGAGAATCCGTCGGCATCGTTTCGCTTAACGTGTTGATAAGTTATGCGCACGCAGCATATAACCGCGCTCCTGGTAAAAACGATAACGCTTTCGCCCCTCGCTGACCGCTTCGCTGTCGGTACCGATAATTTCCGCAAGCCGCTCAAAGCGGCTGAAAAAATCCGGCACTCGGCGCTGCAAATTGATCAGCACCTCCGCCGCGCCTTCATGAACCGGGCTATGGTCAACCCAGACAGGCGTATCGCTCGCAAGCGGGCTGTCCAGCCGACAATGCGGCACAAAGCCGGTTGCCGGTTCGATCCATAGCCGTTTATCAAGCTGCGCCGTCATCGCTTCATCTTCGGTCAACACCCTGATTTTGCCGTGTTGCGGAAGCGCTTTGCGCACCAGCTGCACCGCCACACGCAACGGATCGGAAACGTGGGTATAAAAATCAATAACGGTCATGGTGCTCAATCGTTATACCGCTCACGGGAAATCAACCAGGCGACCAGCAACGGCACCGGCCGCCCGGTGGCGCCTTTCTGTCGATCTTCCTCGTATGCGACCCCGGCAATATCAAGATGTGCCCAATCATATTTTTTCGCGAACCGCGACAAAAAACAGGCGGCCGTAATACTGCCCGCGGCGCGCCCGGCAACATTGGCAACATCGGCAAAACCGCTCTTTAACCCTTCGTGGTAATCATGCCACATCGGCATCGCCCAGCCACGATCAACGGCATCTTCGCCGGCATGTACCAATGAGCGCACCAGCGCGTCGTTATTGCCGAATACGCCGCATGCTTCATGGCCAAGCGCAACCACCATCGCCCCGGTCAATGTTGCGATATCGACAACCGCCTCCGGGTCGTAACGCTCGGCGTAAGTGAGCGCATCGGCAAGAATAAGACGACCTTCCGCGTCGGTATTGAGAATTTCTATGGTTTGCCCGGACAGGCTCGTCACAATATCGCCCGGCTTGGTCGCCGCGCCGGACGGCAGATTTTCGCAAGCGGGTATCAAGCCGATAATATGCAAATCCGGGGCGATTTCGGCAATCGCGCGAAATGTCCCCAAGACACCGGCCGCGCCGCACATATCGAATTTCATCCGGTCCATATCGGCGGCCGGTTTCAGCGAAATACCGCCCGAATCGAAGGTAATGCCTTTACCGATCAGCACCAACGGCTTATTTTTGGTTTTGCCCGCGCCATATTCAAGCTTGATGAAGCACGGCGGTACGATGCTGCCCTGAGTAACGGCCAAAAATGCATTCATTCCTTCTTTTTTGATTTCATCGACGTTCAGCACTTCGGCGCTGATATCTTCATACTCGTGCGCCAATTGCCTGGCCTGTGCCGCCAGATATCCCGGCGTACAAATATTGGCGGGCAGATTCCCCAGATTGCGCGCCAACGTCACGCCGTTGGCAATCGCCTGCCCGCGAACCATCGTCGCCTCGGCAATCGACAAATCGGAACGAAGCGGCACGGTAAACGTCAGTTTGCGCAATGGGCGGCGAACATCGGTATTTTCCGTTTTCAACTCGGAAAAACAATACACCGCCTCGCTGGCGGCGATCACGGCATGCTCGATCTGCCAGCCGATTTCACGTCTGCGTACCTTTTCTTCCGTCAGATAAATGACCGCCTCGTAAGCGCCGGTTTCGTTAAGGAATTTCACGGCGGTACGAATCGCCGTATAAAACTCGCCATCCTTGAAATCGCGCTCCTTGCCCAGCCCGACCAGCAATACCCGGTCGCACAGCGTATCGGGAACGTTGTAGAGCATCAACGTTGTTCCCAGCCGCCCCTCCATATCGCCGCGACGAACGATTTCGCTGATATAGCCTTTGGCGGCACGGTCGATGCGCTCCGCCGATAAAGTCAGCTTACGGTTATCAAAAACACCGGCCACCACGCACGCGGTGCGTTGTTTCTCGGGATTGCCCGTTTTTATGGTAAATTCCATTTTGTCCTCGGTTTTTACGAATACACAAGATTAATATTTTTGGAACGCGCCGGTGAAAGCGCCAGCCAAAAGTTAAAAATCATCCTCACGGAATATCGTCCTTTAATATGATTTTCAAACACAGCCTTATTCGTGAACTGACAATCACATCCGCTGGTTTGTTCATTGTTGCCGTTGCCATTCTTTTCACCAACTTGATCTTGCGTTTGCTTGGTCGAGCCGCCGGCGGACGGCTGGACACCGAAGGCATTTTACCCATGTTGGGCTTCTATGTATTACAATATTTGCATATTTTGCTCGTCATTACGTTGTTTTTGTCTGTTCTGCTGACGGTTACCCGTGCTTACCGGGACAGCGAAATGATCGTATGGTTTTCTTCCGGGCGCCCGCTGACCGCTTGGTTGCGCCCGATTCTCGCTTATGCCGCCCCCTTTCTTTTTACGACGCTCCTGCTTTCACTCTTTCTGACGCCATGGGCGCAACAGCAACGCCAACAATACCAGCAGCAACTGGAAAGCCGCGACGAGATTTCCATGCTGGCGCCGGGACTGTTTCGCGAATTCCGGCGCGCCGGCCTGGTTGTTTATATCGAAAGCATCAATTCGTTTAACGGCACCATCAAAAATGTTTTTCTGCAATCCATCGACAAAACGCGCAGCGAAACCCTCTCGGCACGTTCGGCGTTTATCGACACCCGCGACGATGGCGAGCGATTTCTGGTCATGGAAAACGGCAATCGTTACGTTGGCGTACCCGGCTCCGCCAACTACCAAGTCATCCAATTCACACAGCTTGGCCGACGTATTGAGCCTGCCGAACAAACGCTGGTCGAGCCGAGCACCCGCGCCGAACAAACGCTGTCGTTACTGAGCTCGCCCAACCCAGCAAGAAAAGGCGAGCTCTTCTGGCGGCTATCGATACCGCTGATGGGGCTGATGTTGACAATATTGGCTATTCCGCTCGGCTACGTGAACAACCGCATGGGGCGCTCGTTCAATTTCATCGCCGCGGTGCTGATTTACCTGATCTATTCAAACAGCCTCAATATCTTGCAGGGGCTGGTGATGCACGACAGGCTATCCTTCTGGCTGGCACTGCTCATTCCCCACGGGCTGGCTTTCATCCTTGCCGCTTTATTACTGCACCACCGCATTCGCATTTACGCGTTCTGGCGACGTCCGCCCCGACCACAAGCAAATAACGACACCCCGCCCCGCTCATGAACACATTACAACGCTACCTTTGGCGGGAGATTTCTCTGGCGACGATTTTTCTGGTGTTCGCGTTGGTGCTCGTATTTGCGTTTTTCGACGTTATCAATGAGCTGGGCGATCTTGGCAAAGGGCGCAGCCTTTCTTCAATTTTCCTTTATGTGCTGTTCACGATCCCATCACGCTTCTATGAACTCGCCCCCGTCGCGGCGCTGATCGGTACGCTTTATGTGTTGGCGCAGCTGGTCGCCAACTCCGAATTTACCGTCATGCGCGCCTCCGGCATGTCGCTTGCCCAGGTCAGCCGCGCCATCGTTCAGGTCGGCATCCCGATTGCCTTGGTTACTTTTTTAGCGGGCGAATTATTATCGCCGCCGTCCGAACGTATCGCCAACGACCTGCGCAACGTCAACCGTTCCGATTCCGGGCAAATGATCGCCCAACAGTTTTCCTCCGGCTTCTGGTTCAAAGAAGACCACACCTATGTCAATATCCGTGCCGCCACGGCATCACATGTATTGCTGAATGTTTTTCTCTACGAATTCGATCAAGACATGAACCTGACGCGCATCCGAAGCGCCAAACGCGCCGTATTTAACGACCAAACCTCGATATGGCGCATGAACGACGTACAAATTACCGAATTCGCGCCGGACGATACGAAAGTTTATGAAGTCCCTGAATATGAATGGCAAACAATTCTACGCCCGTCCATTTTAACCGTTTACCAGATTCCCCCGGAACAACTCGAAATCAAAACACTTTACGAAAACATCGATATTCTGCATAAAAGCGCGCAAGATACCTCGCGTTTTGAAATAGCGCTCTGGGTAAAACTCGTCTATCCCATCAATATTTTTGTGATGATGCTGTTGGCGCTGCCCTTCTCGCAATTTCAAAGCCGCCAAGGCGGCATCGGCATCCGCTTATTCACCGGCGCCATGCTCGGCCTGGTTTTTTTCCTGGTCGGGCGGCTTTTCTCCTACATGGGCATGCTCAACCACTGGCAACCAATGATCTCCGCCTTTGCGCCACCGCTGCTATTCCTACTGCTGACGTTTGGCATTATGTATCATCAGGAACGAAAATAATCCGGCAATCAGGCTTTCGCTGCATTTGCTTTTTTTCATCTTCCTGTCGATCCCTTTTTAATCCAAATATTTCTAAATTTGGACTGCCTACCAAAGGGGGAAACTTACGATCTACCGGTGGTCTCGGTCGTTGTCGTTATATTCCCTCGCAAGGGAGTCATAGACTTCATCAACCCTGCTCTTGTCCTCTCTTGACCACGAGATTCTTCTGCCGCCATCCTCTTCGTACATCATGTATTCGATTCTTGCTTCTTCAATTTTTTCAAGAAAGTTTTTCTCGTGCTCTAAATCACCAAATTCACCGGATGGGTTAAACATCCTCTTCGTCATTTGTTTAATGTTGTAATCGTCTTTGCTCGACCAAACAACACATTTCGCTAAATTCAGTTTGGTCGTTTTGATCTCGTACTGAATGTTCTCTTTCTCCAAAGAACCTAAAAATTTCTTTAACCTTTCTTCATCGAAATAGCACATATGTGGGTTGAAAGGAATCTGTAAAAAATCCGTACCGACTGTTGATTTGCTTCCGTCTGGATAAATTTTTTCTTCTTTAACATCTTCTTTAAGATTTTCGCATGGCGACATATCCGGTGTTTCTTTCAATTTTTTAATGCGTTCTTTTCTAACTTCTTGAAAAATTGCATCGACTTTAACCTCATGTTCCTTATCCCAAGATATTTTTCTATGGCCATCTTCTTCTATGATCGAATAGTTGATACCTTCTTTTTCTAGTTTTTTTAAAAAGTTTTGTTCAGAATCCAGACTGTCAAACCAAGCCTTAGGCTTAAACAAACGATCTTTTATCGCCTTTACTTGCTCATCATCTTCTTTCGACCAGGTAACGCACATTCCTAAATTTTTTTCTTTGATCTCGTACTTGATATTTTCTTTTTCCAATGCGTCTAAAAAATGTCTTTCTCTATTCTTATCGAAATAACACGTAGATGGCTCAAAAGCATCGTACAAGAAATTTTCTTTGATTTCTTTGTTTTTTTCAGATGAATCACAACCCGAAAGAAAAATAAAAACCATAAGTACCAGCAGCATGAGCCGCCTAGCCGGATTGTAGAATTTATTGTTTGCTTCTGCATTCAATAGAAACATAACGATCATCCCCTCCTAGGCAGCGCCAAACAATTTTTTCATCTTCATAAACAGGATACAATACAATTAAAGTACTCATTGTTTTAATCAATAAATAGCCATCTTCAGTGATCTCTAAAAAATTTAGGTTTGGCGATATTTTTTTCGCTTCTACATTTTCATATTTCTGTTTTTTTATAGAGGCATTATCCAATATAGTTTCATTAACTTGATCACGCATAGGAGTAATGTCTCTTAATACTTGTGCATTTTTTATACGGATCATATCTATTCGATTCGCCTCATATGCGATATAAACAATACCTAGCATGATTGCAAAAACAACACTTCCTGTTAAGACAGTAAATATTCTATTTTTCATCATTTCATAGCCTAAATTGCCTAGATTCTCTGGATTCCGGTTTCTGTGCCCTGAGATAATGAAAGAAATAATAAAGCGATGATCATATCCCTGAAATATTGCACCTTTTAGGAGATGCATTTCTTGACCCCACCATACAAAATAATCCTCCGTCTTCTTGCTCACCCAAAATCATTAGCTGCCCTTCCCTGCCACCTTTAATAATTAAAACATTTGAGTTGGTGATTTTTATAAGCCCTGGATTTGGGTTAAGCTTCGAAAATATTTGAGCTTTAATATTTTTCTCTGCTATGGCGTCTATAAGATTTTTCTTGCTATCATTATCTCTTATTAAAGTAATTAGCCACCCGCTAGTCTCGGTCATAGCTCGGTAATCAGAATACTGCGGCCATATTAAAAACATAGCCAAAAAAGAAAGTAATACACCAAATAGAAAGCTCAGAATTATTTTTTCCATAATTTTCTATATTCTCAAATTACCCACCAGCTGTAGGAAGGATTTCTTTTGAAATAATTTTATTGCCATCAGTTCTTATCGTGCAAAGAGCAATACCAAATGAAAGAGGAGCCACCCCCATAAATGTATGCACCCATTCTTCATCATCAAATTCTACATTTTTATCAATTTTTTCACGCACCTTCTTTTTGTATTCTTCAAAGCTTTCCCCCACAACGGCGAGATCACAATAAGAAGCTACTTTCTTGTTCGCTGCGTATAACTGATAATTCAGCAATGCTCCATATAGGAGAATCAAAATAAATATTACAGCAAAAATTTTTACTATTTTTTTAAAAAATTTCATGTTAAAAATTTTCCCAAAATAATGTCCGCAATCTATTCTCTGCACTTCGGCTTCTGTGGCAATTATCGCGACGGATTCTGCTTTGCTCTAATGGAAGGTTTTTTACACTTTATTTCCGGCATAAGTATTGGACATTCTTCTTCATCTTTTTTATATTTCAAGACCACATTTCTGGAAACCCACTCTCCCTCCTTTATTTCCACCAGCTCCTCAATCTTTAGCTCTCCCTTATTGATCTCTCTGACTCTTCCAAAGTTTTTTCCTATTTTGTCCCTAATAAAAGCCCTATGAGTATATCCATTAGGATCTTTTATAATCGCGTAAGGCACATCTTCATCAAGAACTGTGGCACATACTCTCAATGAACCAAGATCATAAGCTTCCAGAGCATGAGGAAGCCAGCCTTCATCAATTGCATATACTGATCTCGATAAAACAGCCAAAATAAAAGCTACTGTCAGTAGTACATGATTTTTCATTATGCTTTCCTAATTCCACCTCTCATAAGTTATGAAAGATTGACATAACTATTCATGGGTTACATTTCCAACCTTAGGACGTTCTTTGGCCTTTATAAAAGTAATTTTTTCCTCAAACTCACCTTGGCGGGTTTCTATAACTTCCTCTATTCGAATCCCGTCTTCTAGGATATTTATGATCCTTCCGTCATTTTTTCCTATAAAATTTCCAACCCTTGCGTAATACACATATTTATTAGGGGCTTTAATTGCTGTCCAAGAACATTTTCCTGTTTCTACCCCGATTATCTCCAAGTCTTTTAGGTCAAAGGTTTCAAGATATTCCAATTCTCTCTTTTTCAGGGTTTCTTTTGTTTTTACTTCTAAAAAAACAATTCGCTCTTTCCAATCTCCTTTACCATCATCAATGAGTTCACTTATTCGAATTTTATTATTATAGATATCAGTAATTTTTCCATAGTTTTCTCCTATGAAATTTCCTATCTTTGCATAATGCGTATAACCATCGGGAGTCTTGATTGCTACCCAAGGACATTTCTCCGTTTCCGTTCTAATAACCCCCATATCTTTTAAGTTAAAAGTTTCAAGATATTCTAAGCTACGACCCATTACCGAATTGCTGCAAAAAGCAATTGTTAATAGAAACAAAAATAAACTATAACTCTTCATCTTGTTCTCCTCGCTTGTTTAATTTTTGGATCATAGACTTGAATTGCATTAAATATGCTTATACGTGATGAGATATATTTTTTGTGGATGATCATGTAACGTGATTAACAAATTTCTGTTTCTTATTGCAATGTGTATCTTTAACGATCTATACGCGGCATTTGCACAGAGCAATTTTTATTATTTTCTTTAACCTTTAACGAAATATTCCTTGATATCCATTCGCCTTTACTATCTTCGTACACCTCTTCAAGCTTTATTTCTTTACTATTTATTTCCTTAGTAAGCCCGTAATTTTTACCCATTCTGTCATTTTTAAACAATCTGTGTGTATGCCCATTGGGGTCTCTTATTATGGCGTAGGGAGTACCTTCATTAAGAACTATTTTACAAATTACCAATGACGATAAATCATAGGCTTCCAACGCATGTGGAAGCCACTCCCTTTGATCTCCCATACAAAAGACACTTAACGAGTAAAGTAACAATACGATTACGCTTAAAGCTTTCATATCATGATCCTCCTTGTTCAGCGCCGTCTCTTACGGGGCTCCAGCGTCGTATGTTTGTCACTTTAATCTATCTGGATTTTAGATAAAAACTCTTGCTTGATTTTTGGCGACATGAAGCGCGTCAGCATCCACGCCCAAAGTGCCGAGAACGCAAGGGTAAAAACAGCCATCGCTATGCGAAAATTAGAAAACAAATCATCCTCTAAATTATTTTGAAGTTGCTGGTTGTGCGCCATATCCCCCCAAAGAAACTCCGGGGCAAAAACTAGAACGACAGCACAAAAAATACTGTACAAAATCAAAAGCACCATACCGATCATAAACAATATCCGCGCCCAGTTTCTACGGCGCAGCAGCCCAATTGAGGTAATCAGCGCAAAAATCACCCATAGACACATAATCATCCAAAAAAAAGCAAGCCAAGGCGCTTCAGATAATATTTGATCTTTGAATTCAGAATTAAAAACAAAGGAAAACATAATGATTTGTATAAACATGCTTGTCAAAACCATTGCCGAGAGAACAATAAATATCCAAGCAACCACCGTGACAAATGTTGATTTTTGATCGGCTAAAGTATTCATAAAATTACCCCATATATTCAGTCATTCCGCTTAAGGTAGATGCTGTCGATTTCGATTAGATCAATGCTAAAACTCTTTTACCAATAAGTAGTAATCATTCGATATTAATTGACCGACTACTATTTTCAACACAAGCAGCAAGAAAAACTTATGAAGCTCGCGCTGGATAAATCATATAAATGAATAACACAAAAAAAACCACACATACCAATAGATTTATTACCCAAATAAACCTAGTTGCCTTGTCTATATTTTTCAATTCTTTTCTTGGAAAAAATAAAGCAACATTTAAGAACCAAAATGTATTAGTAATATATTCCTTATGTTCCTGGTAAATCTCCTGATTGTATTTTGCCAATCGAAGAATAAATACTATATTGAGAATAATCGTTAAAACAACACACAACGGCCCTGCCCAATAGATATACTCAATACGCACGATAGTATTCTCCGGCCAACTAATAAATTTTCAACCGCCTTAACACTTCTGACATAGATTGCAAGTAATTTCTTTCGGCCAAGTAACACATATTCCTAAATCTTTCCTTTTGATCTCGTACTGGATTCCATATTTACTTCATTCCGTGTCCTTTCAGATCCACATGGCTCATTTGCAATCCTCAGCAATTCTTGTCTTTTAGTCTCTAAATGAGGCAACCCTGTAAAAAATGAAATTCCCCCAATAAAAAAAGAAAAAGTAGCTAGAAAAAACCAGAGCAATGATTTAAAAACATATTGGGATATCACCTCTACTCTATAATTCTTCCATAGTCTGTCAAAATAATTTATGGCTTCATACATACTAGAATGTGATGTCTCATAAGCAAATAAAAGTAAGGCATGTATGACCAATACAGAAATTATTGCGCCCAAAGAAAAAGTAAGCATATCTTTGGTATTAGGCGCCCTTTCATTGCAAATAACAAAAGACAAAGAAGATAGAACACCAGCCACAAAAATAATGATATATATGGAGAGCTTACTATCAAGTAGCCCATACCTATACAGTGACAAATCCATCAGAAGCAATAGACAGAGCGTAATGAAAAAAATAAAAATTTGTTTTTTCATAAAATATGAAGTTACTCTATATAACTACCAGGATTACAACTTACATTACAAACATAATGAGCTGCATTATCGTAACCATGGCAAGACCCTTGGATATACCAATTACCAGCATCAAGTGCCCAGCGGCGCAATAAACATTTTGCAACACAACAGTCGCTACTTACTTTTTTGCACATAGAAGGATGATATGTTTCGTCGAACAAAGATCCCGCGCCCCATTCGCCAGGATCCGAAATGAGTCCTCGACAAATCATAACACCATTAATTTTTACGCATGAGTACGCATGAGTTAAACCAGCCTTATCAGGCGGGGTATCGGGTTCCCCTAGTTTTGCGCTGCATCTATATACCTCACACTCATCCGGGCAGTCTTCTGATAACCCTTGAGAATCTGTGAAATTCACCGGATCATTCGCTACGTATCCGTAAAGATTGTAATCTCCCCCTTCAAAACCGATCGGATCCTTCGCCGTCCACCGTCCCGTTTCGGCGTCGTAGTCTCTCGCGCCGAATCTGGTCAGTTTCGTTTGCTGATCGTACAAGCCCCCGGCAAACCCGAACGGCTGGAGATCGGGATGGGTGTTGTTGGTGATGTTGCCCCATACGTCGTAGTCGATCCGCTGCACTTCGGTTTCTGTGGTGAGGTCGTAAACAAGCCGCACGCTGCCCAGAAGGTCGGAAATGATCCGGTATTGTTTGTCTTCGCTTCCGTCTTCTTTGTAGGTGATCATGTAGGCGGGCACGTGGCCTTTGTCGGCGTAGATGAACGCTTTTCTGATTTGGTCGTTTGCATCCAACTCGGCAATCGGATTCAGGCCGTCCTGGTAGATCCATTTATGCGTCCAGTTTCCGTTTTCTTTGCGGCCGATCCTTCTGTCCTGGGCGTCGATGGCGTAGGTGATCTCGGTGCCGTCTGGTAGTTTGGCTTCTCTCAGGCTCATCAATTTATAATATAACTTTCTTGATAAAAAATTACTTATTGATTTAGGAACACCTTTGCTCAGATTGTTTATCTATTGGCGCACCTTCAGGGTGCCAATTATTATCTTGGTCTCGTATAAATATTTTAGACACTTTACCATTGCAAAATTGTATCCCTAGTGACCAACTTAGGGAAAACATAGTCAATGATGCATTTGCTATGATATTGCCTTTATTTTCATATATTGAAATCCTTGAACCTTTCAATTTACCGAATACTATTTCTTTTGCCTCATTGCTTGAAGACGGCGCGCCATTACTTCGGCATAGCAATTTACGCAACCTGCCGATATTTTAGAACAACCTGTAATGGGATTCCAAGTTTTATCAGTCCATTCGATTTTTGTTGTTTTCATTGCTTGTGTGTGTCAATGTCATAAAATTTATCATTTCCCCAGTTTGCTGGATTATTAATAATGTAGTTTGCAATACGTTGATGTGATTGTTCATTGCGAATGATATGTTCCCAATAATTGCGTTGTAACAATTTGCCCATATATTCGCCACGCAATTTATATATTTCCAGGCATTTATTTGTAACCAACGATTTATAGGCACCAACAATGGCACCTATGGTTGGTGAGGCGGTAGGGGCGACCCTTGCGGTCGACATATTTACGGTCGCCCCGTCATCCACCCTATCTGTGTTGTTATTCGAAGCGACCGCAAGGGTCGCCCCTACATCGGCAACGGTATCGTGTATATTACCCAATGCAATAATACCATGAATATGATTGGGCATAATTTGAAATACATCCAAAAACATGTTTGGATAACGTTCCGGTAATTTTTCCCATTCATTACATGCAATTTTCCCAAAATCATTCAACACCATTTCGCCGTTTTCTATTTTCCCGAAACGACATATTCTATCTTGACAGCATATCGTTACAAAATACAATCCTGACCGGGAATAATCGTATCCTTTCAGGCGGATGCTACGACGGTGGTGGAGAGCGGGGTTGTATTTGTTACTCATTGACGATTTTTTGTTGATAAAATGGGTATTTTCTTTAATAATTATGGGGCTGTCTTATTTATAGAATTTTTGATTTCAATAAAAATATCAATAGTATTTTGAAATCCTGAAAAATTCGCATCGTCAGTTATTCGATTAGCAAAAGCAATTTTGTCATTACTTTTG
>QMCD01000566.1_pt1 | contig 28019 bp, 23 predicted proteins | sample 1821841 | NCBI WGS metagenome assembly QMCD01 (sample SAMN01991225, study PRJNA193472) | Termite gut metagenome, whole genome shotgun sequencing project. | isolation source: worker | host: Macrotermes natalensis | reverse complement strand
CGGTGAGACTATACGGAGAAAAGGATTTAAGACTGGAGGAATTTGAACTCCCAGCAATCAGCGATAACGGTGTGCTGGTGGAAATCGTATCCGACAGCTTATGCATGTCGAGCTACAAGGCGGCTATGCAGGGAGCGCAGCATAAGCGCGTACCTGATGACGTTTCTGACAATCCAATAATCATCGGTCACGAGTTCTGCGGGCGCGTCATGGAGGTCGGAAAAAACTGGGCACATCAATATAAACCGGGCGATGGCTTTGCCATCCAACCAGCGCACTTCTATAAAGGCTCGCAGAAAGCACCGGGTTACTCATACGCTCATTGCGGCGGAGACGCAACGCATGCTCTAATCCCTATAGAGACGTTGCTGACCGATAGTCTGCTCCCATACGATGCCGACATCTATTTTTACGGTTCTTTGGCCGAACCCATGAGTTGTATTGTCGGCACGTTTCATGCGATGTATCACACTAAGCCTGGCAGTTACGAGCATGCTATGGGCATCGTGGAGGGCGGCAAGTTGGCTTTGCTGGCGGCAGTTGGGCCGATGGGCCTAGGAGCTATAGATTACGCGCTGCATTGCGATCGACGCCCGGGTCTTATTGTCGTGACGGATATCGACGATGCGCGCCTCAAACGCGCCGCAAGCATCTATACTATTGAGCACGCAAGGGAAGTGGGCGTAGAGCTGACTTATTTGAATACCGCCAAAGAAGCAAATCCAATCGCAAAGGTGATGGAGCTTTCCGGTAATATGGGTTTCGACGACGTAATGGTGTTCGCGCCGGTGCGCCCCGTAGTGGAGCAGGCTGACGCAATACTCGGTTTCGACGGCTGTCTAAACTTCTTCGCGGGGCCTTCTGATACGCAATTCAAGGCCGAACTAAACTTCTATGACGTGCATTATGCATATCACCATATTGTTGGCACGTCGGGCGGTAACAACGACGATATGCGCGAATCTATCGCGATGATGAACGCTGGAAAAATTAATCCTGCCGTAATGGTAACGCACGTAGGCGGGCTGGACTGTGTGGCTGAAACTACGTTGAGCCTCCCAGATATTCCTGGCGGAAAGAAGCTCATATATACGTCGATCTCCATGCCGCTTACTGCAATAAGTGACTTTGAGGAAAAGGGCCAGACTGATCCTCTCTTTGGGCGGCTTGCCGAAATCGTAGCTGAGAACAATGGACTTTGGTGCGGCAAAGCGGAGAAATTTCTGCTGGAGAACGGAAAGAAGATTTAAAGTATGGTTGAGGAAAAGTGAACAAGGGCGTACACAGCGCCCCTGTTCACTTTTGTACTATTTATCTGCGCGCAAGCAAAAGGCATAAACCTTAAATCGTCAGCGCTTTTGTCCTGATTGCGACCTTCCTTGATGAACTGCTCGATCTTTTCTCTGTGAATTGGCAGCACTTTATAGCTTAGCGGCTCCCTTTGTTGGCAATAAGTTCTTTTGCGCGAAATATAATTTTCAAGAATTATGTGTGCAACTTTTTTATTGGGTTCCCTAGCGCTCCTTCTTAATCCAGTCCAATCGATTGTGCAATCTTCAGCGGATAATACGCCCCAGAAGCAGCCTCCGGCTAGATGGATGGTTTTCATGGGTTGGGTTCCTTTCTTTGTCTTGGGGGTATTGTAGGGGATGGGGCGGGTTTGCGCAAGGATATCCTATCTTCATTAAAATATTGTTTTCATCTCCAACAAATAATGTTAAAATTATTAGCAAGTATTGTATTGGAAGTGTGATTGATTATGTATGATAATAAAGAAATACAGATGTTTGATTATTACTATGAAAAATTGAGTCTTAATACTTTTGATGAAAAAGATATTTATGGATTGTTTATTTTGCTTCGCAATCACGCGAAAAGAGATAGTTGGGTTAGGGAAATAGGGGATCTAATCGCACACAGAAAAAAAGAGCGTGGCAATCTCTTCGATAGCATTATTGCTGCGCGCGAAGTAAGCTTATACCATAGTGGGAAGGTGCCAGGCAGTAAGGGTATACAAACAAACGACTTTGTATCAATGTTCAATAGTCTACTCGGTCAGCTAGGTTATAGAATTCTAGACAACGAAAAAGTTGTTGACGTTTTGCTATGTGTATTTTCTATTGCACAGCATACAAAGTATTATGATGAAAAAAACATATCAATTGGTCGCTTATTCATTCATATTTCCGAGGCGAGCATCGAATTATTAACAGATACAGATAGACCTCAACATATTATTTTGGGTACAATAGATAACAAATATATGACTACATCGGCTAAGATGCCTTTATTTTGTTTGGATAAGCCTATTACGGTGATGCGAGACAATGGACGGCTAGTAATAGAATATGACTCCATGATTCTATGAACTAGCATTGTAGAATTTATACCATTATCAAACCTCGAAAAGGAGCCCACCCATGCACCACCTCCTCCCCTTCAAACCCACGTAAACGGCAAAACCCTCCACACCAAGGAGCTAACCTACTCCTTGGAAGACGGCGCGCTGCGCGGCGTCTACTCCGACCAAATCTCCTTCATAAGTGAAAGTGAGAAACTATGGAAATAAAGCGTTCTGTTCTGGTTGTAAGGATGCTCGTCCGGTTTGTAGTAGGCTTTTTGCTACTCGGCGCGCTGCTGTTTATCAGCGCCGGTAGCCTAAGCTATACAAACGGTTGGATATTCATAATAACGATGGCGGTTCCGATGGTCGTTTTCGGCGTCACGCTGCTGATCAAGGCGCCCGCCGTATTGGCGCGCCGTATGCAGTCGAGCGAGCCGGATAAAACCCAGCGCGCCGTCGTTGCCGTAAGCGCCTTGATGTTCATCGCATCGTTCGTGCTGGCGGGCTTCAACTACCGCTTTTCATGGCCGGGCGTGCCGCTGGGCGTAGTAATCGCCGGGGTTGCCGTTATGCTGATTGGCTACGCGATGTTCGCGGCGGTCATCCTGCAAAACGCCTACGCCGCCAGGGTCGTGGACGTAGTTGAGAACCAGAAGATCATCACGACAGGGCTGTACGCCATCGTGCGCCACCCGATGTACACGGCCAACATATTGCTGTTTCTCGCCATGCCCTTCGCACTCGGCTCATGGATCGCAACCCTACCGATGCTACTCTATCCTTTCATCATCGCCCGCAGGATCAAAAACGAGGAAGCGCTGCTGGTGCGCGAACTGGACGGCTACGCCGAATACACGCGCAAGGTGAAGTACCGGCTGCTGCCGCTGGTGTGGTAAAAGCGTTAGGCAACTGCGCCGAACGATAGTATTTTACTTGCATATGCGACCAAAACGCTGTACGCCAGACATGAAACGAGGCGATATTGTATGGAGGAAATTGTATCCTCGATTAAAGATTCTGGCAATGCCGATGGCCCGCCGCCTGATTTGCGCCCCGCTCGTCCAAACGCCGAATCGCTGGCGGCTATGGCCGAAGCGGAACGCATCAGCCGCGACCCGGCAATGAGAGGATATCGGGATATGAACGCGCTTTTTAAGGATTTGGATTCTGAGAACTCGTAAGGTTTATCCATCCTTAAAATTTCATTATGATATATCTTACAATCACATTTCAATTCCATCCATTCGAAAGGATAGTTGTCCTATGACCAAATGCAAAATAACGGTTCTGGAATGCCACTTTGACGAAGAGCTCGCGCAAGATTACGGCGTAAAGGGCCTCGGCAAATGCCCGTTTCATGAGGTGGGCCAAACCTTCTACGCGGATTACGCCAAGCCGGACGGCCTTTGCGACGAGGCGTGGAAAGCGATCTACCAATACGTCTTCGCCCTCGCCCACGGCAGCGGAATCTTATATTACGGCGATTGGATCGACAAGCCCGGCGTCGCGATTTGCAGCTGCAACGACGGCCTACGCCCCGTCATATTCAAGGTGGAGCGTACGGATGAGAAAGCCGGAAAGGTTTCATAATGTCATATGTCGAATATATGTGTGATGACAATGGACAAAAGTCGAAGAAGATAGTCGTGGTGTAAAGCAACGCGCGTTGCTGTTGAATCAGGCAGAAACCGGGAGGAGTGGAGGAAGGTTGAGAAGGTATTACGCGGATATTGTTGTGGTTGGTGCAGGCGGCGCGGGGCTGATCGCAGCAGCCGAGGCTTGCTTGCATGGCGGAAGCGTAGCCGTCGTTTCCAAAGGGAAAGCGGGGCGTTCGGGGGCGACGGTGATGGCGCCGGGCGGAGTGGCCGCAGTGCACGGGCTATGGAGCAAGGACGGCGATTCCAAACGGCTGCACGAAGCAGACTCCTACCATGGCGGCGGCTGGCTCAACGACCAAGTTCTGATGGGTAGGGTGGTGGACGAGATTGGCGACGTGCTCATCTCGTTAGAGAAGATGGGCGCCTTGTGGCAGCGTGGGCCGGACGGGAAAACGCTCCTGCTCAAAACTGACGCCGGCCATTCGCACAACCGCAGCCTGTTTTTGGAAGACCGCATCGGCCGCGAAATGATGAAGGCCCTGTGTGGCGAGCTTGCGAGGCGGAATGTGCCGGTTCACGATGAAATCATGCTGACCAACCCCGTTGTGCGGGATGGCAGGATTCTCGGCGCGCTGGGCTTTGATGTCAACACGCTGGAAGGCGTGCTGTTTGAAAGCAAATGTCTCGTTTTGGCCACCGGCGGCTGCGGGATGGTTTACTCCAACACCACCAATCCCACAGACCTGACCGGCGACGGCTTTTTGTTCGGCCTACAGGCGGGGGCGCGGCTGTGCGACATGGAATTTGTCCAGTTCTACCCGCTGAGCATGCTCTTCCCCGAGTCATACAGGGGCGTTATATGCGCCACAGCCATGTATTCGCGGCTTTTTAACAGCGAGGGGGAGCGCTTTATGAAGCGCTACGATCCGGCGCGGATGGAAAACGCGACCCGCGACTACATTTCGCGAGCCATCATGCACGAGGTCACGCAAGGTCGAGGCTCGCCCCGGGGCGGCGTTTTCTGCGACTGTACCCACAACGAATCCGGCTTTTTCAAGAGGTTTCTCAACCATGACTACAAGCTCCAATTAAGCGCGGGCGTCGATATGCGCAAGGACCGCTTTGAGGTGGCTCCCTCCTCACATTTCATGATGGGTGGCCTCAAGGTGGATTCCTTCTGGCAAAGCGATGTTGTCGGGCTTTACTGTGTCGGCGAGGCGGCGGGCGGCGTTCACGGCGCCAACCGTATCAGCCAGAATGCCCTTTCGGATATTTTAGTATCGGGGGTGGTAGCAGCCCGTCACGCCGCCCAGACGGCGCGCAAACTGGAGCGGCCCTTCCTTGCGCCCGGCGTTCTGACAAAGCTGACGGAAGAGATTTCCTCTCTGGTGCGCTCCCGGGACGGCATAACGCCATCGGCACAGCGTGCCGCGTTACGGGCTGTGATGTGGGAGAAGGCGGGGGTGCTGCGCTCCGACGCATCGTTGCGTGAAGCGCTGCGGCGGCTGGAAGAGCTTGAAAAACAGCCGTTGCGGCTGGGGCACGGCGGAAGCTGGGTCAACCGGGAGATTCTCCATGCCTTTGAAAACAAGGCTCTCTTCGCTACCGCGCGGGCCATTATACTGTCGGCACTGGCGCGGACAGAAACGCGGGGCGCGCATTACCGCAGCGATTATCCGCAAACCGACGAAAAATGGCTAAAAAACATCATTCTCACCCCGACCGGGGGGAAACTGCTTGTTTCGGCCGAGGATGTGCGCTTCAGCCGTATGAAGAAAGGAGAGGCCATATGTTAGCCAATGTGCGCATCCTGCGATTTGACCCTAGCGCCGACGCCCGGCCATACCACAAGGAGTACGAGTACCGGTTTGAAGATTACATGACGGTGCTTGATGTCCTGTGTCAGCTCGCCGGCGAACAGGATTCCTCCCTTTGTTTCCACTACTGCTGCCGCAGCGGGCACTGCGGCCTGTGCGGGCTACTTGTCAACGGCAAGCCGTATCTCTCTTGTCACAAGGCCGCCGAGAACGGAATGACTCTGGCACCTCTGCCGGGTTTTCCCGTCAAGCGTGATCTTATGATTGACCGCCGCCCCCATGAAGATGCTCGAGGCAAGCTGCGGTTATTCCTTGAGCGGGAAAGTTCGCCCGACGATCCAATAGAAACCATAGACATGGCACGTTTTGCAGGGTTCCGCCAGGTGAGCCGTTGCGTCGAATGCCTGTGCTGTACGGCAGTATGCCCGGTTTGGACCAATCGTCCCCATCTCTTCGTCGGTCCGGCGCTGCTGGCCACAGAAGCCAGGCTGTTTTATGACAGCCGCGACACGCAAAAGCGCGCCCTCATCAGCAAAAGCTCCGGACTTGAGCAATGCGTCGGCTGTGGGCAGTGCACCCGCGTCTGCCCACAGGACGCCGATCCGGCTAAAGCGATTGCCGATATGCGGACAAACTGACAAAGCCTCTTTACAGAGCCCACGGCAGCGGCATCTTCTATAGCGGCGATTGGATCGACAAGCCCGGCGTCGCGATTTGCAGCTGCAACGACGGCTTGCGCCCCGTCATATTCAAGATCGAGCGCGCGGATGAAGAAAAATCAGAATAGCAAAAAGAGCATTGGCGAACAAGCGGCGCGCCTTTCGAATTGATACGATAGCGGCATAATAAACGAAACGGAGGCACGCGCATTATGCACGCTTGGGAATCGATTCAAAAGGCATTGGAGCACGTCGAGGACAATCTTTCGCAAAGCCACTCGCCCGAAGAACTGGCCAAGATCGCCGCGCTTTCGCCCTTCTATTTTCAAAGGCTGTTCTCCCGCCTTGTCGGAAAGCCTGTGCGGGAATACGTGAAGCTGCGCCGTTTGGCGCGTGCAAGCAAGTCGCTGGGCGACAAGCAGAGCCGCATTTTGGATATCGCGCTGGACTGCGGCTTTGGCGGCCATGAAACGTTCACTAAGGCGTTCAAGGAAGCCTATGGCATGACGCCGGAAGCATACCGTGAGCGCCCTGTCATGCTCAATCAATTCGATAAACCCGATCTTTTGCTGCACTACGTCATGATCGACGAGGGCGTGCCGCTCATCAGCGACGGTCTTGTGGTGGAATTCAACCGCAGGAAGCTGGAAAAGCCCGTTTGGTTTATGGGCGTTACGGGCTATATCCCAATAGAGGGGCAAATGTCGGCGGGCGAGATTACCGGCGTAGACATGCCCGGCGACGTCTGGGAGCGCTTTCACCGCGAAACCCGCATGCGCGGGAGGCATACTCGCGCACAGCTTAACGATGTCCAAGCCTCATTGCCCGAATGCGAGGTTAACTTAAGCAAGTCTCAACAGACCATTCCTTGGGTGCTAAACGGACGCGAACTCGGCGACGCCTACTATGGCGACGCGCCGGAGGGGCATTTCACCTATTTCGCGGGCGCGGAGGTGGAAGAAAGCGCCGAGGACGCGCGCTTTGTCAAGCGTGAACTGCCCGCGCGGGAGTACATAGTCTGCGGGTTTGAGGCGGAGAACTTTGAGCAGCTTGTGACCGTCGCGGTGAACAAGGCCGTGAAATATTGCGCGTTCTGGCTGAAAAAGCACGATTTGACGATGGAAACCTATTCCCCGGAGGTCTATTACGACAGCTCGCCCGACGCGGCGTATATGGAGCTATGGATGCCCGTCCTGGAAAGCAGGTAATCGTATGCGATGGAGCGAATTATATGGTAAAGATATTGAGCCGACGCTGGCGCAAATAGGCGAATTCGCCGCGACGCCGCTATGGGGAGATTTGGCCGAACATCTGCGAACGGCGTACAACGTTGTGCCGAAGCTCTTTTACAGCGGCTGTTCGATGGATAGCGGCTACTGGATGGGCTGGAACGTCAAGTACAAAAAGAGCGGCAAGGCGCTGTGTACGCTCTATCCGAAGCAAGGCTATTTCGCCGCGCTCATAGCCGTAGGCGAAAAGGAGAAAGCCGAAGCGGAACTGATGCTTCCGAATTGCGACGCTTACACGCGGGAGCTGTACGCGAAAACGAAGCCGGGGGCGGCGGGCATATCGTTGGGTATCAAGGTGACGAGCGATAGCATTTTGCGCGACGTGAAGGCGCTGATCGCGATTCGGGCGAAGGCGAGGAAGTAGGCGTTCCCACGCGTGTTGTTGAATCGCGCGGACGGTCGCTATTTCGGCGCTTGTGTTCGCAATAAAATGAGGGAGAGGGCTTCGATGGCCGGTATGAAAGAGGAGCTGATTGCTTCTTGTGGAATGAATTGCCGTCTATGTTACGGCTATATCCGTCCTCCGTCAAAATATCACATGAGCATGATAGGAAATTTAGCCGTTATCCGCAGCGCGGGGATGCCGTCCTTTCTACGGCAACAGGAAGAAGCTTATCGTTGCTCAGTGTGCGGCGCGACTGTCTGTGTACATAGAGATGAGTGTCCGTCATGTAACGCGTCCGCATGGGAAGCAGAGCGATAACTCTAGCGATGAATACAATCTTTCTGCTGATCAACCGCGATGAGCATAAAATAGTGATATCGATACGTGAGGGAAGACATGCTTAAAAAAAGAAGATTTATCGTATTACAAGTAGTATTCATATGTCTTATGAGCTTTACTTTTATATTCGGTATATTTAGCAATCCGAATTTCAATTTATATGACTTTTTCGCCAATCTATCATCTGAATTCATTGGCTGGGCACTTGCCGTAACATTGTTCCAGTATTACTACGATGCAAAGCTCGCGTTTAGAGTTAAACCTAAGGATGATGATAATTCTTCAAGCATAGCTGATGAAATACTAAAATTTAAGGGCCTGCTAGACAGCGGTGCTATTACGCAGGAAGAATATGAAAGCAGTAAAAACCATCTTCTTGCGAAAATAGAGATTCGTTAGGCTTAACCGCAAAAGGCGCATTGTGAAGAAGTTGCAAAAGTAATAACCTATACATTGGAGGCGATGAAATGGCGGTAAGCGCATTGGCCGATAAAGCCCGGACGCCGGACGGCGGCATGGTCGCCGCTGTCATCGTTTCTGTTCATGGGCTTCCGTGGAGCAAATATTCTCCAAAAGTGCACTATTCGCTCCCCTTTTAGGATCAATGGGTTATCGTAAACGGCGGCGTAGTAAAAGAGATATCCCACTCGTGGGACGTAACGCCTCAGCGGTACGCGTACGACTTCATCGCGCTGGACGAGAGCGGAAAAAGCCATTCCGGAAGCGGCGCGTCGGTATCGGATTATTATTGCTATGGAAGGTCGATTTTGGCCCCCGCCGACGGTGTTGTCATTGAAACACAAATTCGGAAGTGTTGGCTACTTTGGGAAATCATGAATATGTTTGTAAGGTATACAAAAAGCATATTAGTTAATTCGCTATAGCCGTAGAAAAGGCGTACGCTGAACCCCAAAAAAGGAGCTGATCATATGAACATCATAAATATCCGCGAACGCCCCGAATACAAGGATAGAGCCATCGCCTACTCCCAAAGCAAATGGGCGAACGAAAAGAGCCTGATGGTCTACGAGGACTGTATTTCCTGGAGTATTAAAACGGATAGCCCGCTGCCCGTCTGGTATCTCTTGATGGACGGCGAAAACATCGCCGGTTGCGCCGGGCTCGTTACGAACGACTTCATCAGCCGCATGGATTTATGGCCGTGGCTGTGCGCTCTGTATATTGAGCCTCACTATCGGGGCAACGCTTACGCCAGCTTGCTCATGTCCCAGATCAAGCAGGACGCCGCGAAAGCAGGCTTCTCCAAGCTCTATCTTAGCACGGATCATGTTGGATATTATGAAAAATACGGTTTCACATTTATAGGAATGGGTTATCATCCGTGGGGCGAGAGCTCCAGAATCTATGAATGTGCGATATGGACTAAAAATCAAAGGCTCCTTATTTCACACATATAGGCTGGAAGTGTAATTCTTATTTAACTTAACTCGAATTGATGATATAATTGTTCAAGCGGCTCGGCATAGAGGCGAGCAGCGAATGCGCGCAATCATCGCTTGGAGGAGAGTGGCGAACGAAGATAATACTTTTTTGCGGGGAGTGTGCATTTTATGTTCAACGAAATTTGTATATACGAAGCGAAGATTGAAAAGCAGAACGAGATCGAAACGCTGATGAAGGAGGTGGCCGAGTTCTATCTATCGCAGCCAGGCGTCATAGATGTAAAATATATCAAGCGCACGCATCGCCAGAAAGACTTCAACGCCGTGAAGGCTGGAGAGCCTCCGATTCGTCTGACTCGTCAGGTAGGCAAAGTTACCTATATGCTGTATTTGGTTGTGGAAGACGAGCAGGCGCACGCCAATCTATGTAAACCGGCGCTTGAGAAGTTTTATAAACGCTGGAATCGATGCCTTACTACGATGCCGAAGATATTCTTAGGCGAGAATATCGTATAGCAATCAAGCAAATTGTATTGTTTTTGCCGTAGGGGCTCACTGGAGCCCATAAAAGTGCATGGGCGATAATTTGCGTTGGAATTGGAAAGAGGGACGAAAAGCATGTGTCAGGAGTGCTATACAAGCAATAACAGAATAACGCCGCTGCTCAATCCTTTAGATTGCTTGAAAAATCATACTCAATATATTTGCGGAACCTGCGGGCGTTTTATCTGCATCGAACATGACCCAAAGAGAGGTTTGCAAAGATGGAATTTCCCTTTCAAGTCTCTGGATATAGCAAAGCTCTATTTGCGAGCGGCTGACTATACCACGAAAAAGCCATGCGGGATTTATGAAATAAAAAGCGGCAAGGGCAGACTATCGTATAAAATATTCCCCACGCCGCAAGAATTAGAAACGTACCTGAAAAGCAACAAGGATAAACTATGCGAAAGCATGGCGCCCGTTTTTTCTATCGGAGATTACATGGAATATCCGAATACGGAGGTGCGAAGAGTAACCTCTAGTGAAAAAAAGAAATATATGTCTGAGCGATGAAGGAGTTATGGTAAGAAGGAAACTACATTGAAACATTCACCGAATGAAAGAAAGCTCTTTGCCGTCAAACTGACTCACACCATCATTTGGGTTGTCATGGTAGCGGCTATTCTTTATGTCTGCTATGCTGGCATAGTCGATCAAATCAACGGCTTGGTTTGGTTTTGCGTCGCCTTGATTGTCGTTGAAGGTATCATTTTGCTGATATGCAAGTGGAGATGCCCGCTGACCATTCTGGCGCGCAAGTATACGGATAACCATCAGGTCGGCTTTGATATCTTCATTCCCGCATGGCTTGCCAAGCACAATAAGACGATATTTACGACAGTATTCCTTGCCGGAACGATTCTCGTGCTATGGCGAACGATTTGGTAAGCGGGATGAATATCACATACTGCACCCTACTAATGCTCATCCAAGAGCTCGCCATAAGCTATAGCCGAGCAACAATATTCCAAGTATAGTGACGCCGATGTCCATCGCGGATACAATTCGATCTAGCCAGGCCAATTTGAATTGCCTAGCTCGCCAAGCCAGAGCTTCATGGAATAGGATGAGGCCCAATAAGATGAATGCTAAGCTGATGCTTCCGCCGCCGAAGAGCATTTATAATCCTCCGACCCAAAAAACAGGCAGCGGATCAAACTCACTCCGTTGCCTGTTTTTCTTGCGGTCATACGCTTTTGGGTTCTTGGGCTTGCGCGTAACTGGATTGATGTCGCCCCAAGTTCTGCGCTGCGCCGCGTGGTATTCCTTCTGTTTCCGCTTGGAGCTTTTCTCCAGCGGGATAAATCGCTGCTTCATTTGAATCGCCTCCATTTCATCGCCTTCATTGTAGCATACCGCGCCTGATAAAGCTAATGCAAGATATACGACGCCATTGTGCGTATCAGATATTGAAAAAATGTGCACCTCGTCTGCCTGATATATGGAAGTCGGCGGCTATTTCTATTTTTCGCCAATCGGCAGCCTGCCTGTACAGACAGTCGCGATCTGCGGCTACCTGGAGCCGCTTTCGGCGGTCGTTTTCTCCGTCCTGCTGCGTTGGAAACGCTAATTGCGGCGCGGAATAGCTATTTACTGTTCTGCTGTGCGGTCATTTTACTCATGAGACGCCCGAATTTCACAGGAAATAGATACATCATCCTTGTTTGCAGCCGCTGTGAAAACGAATGGCAAATGATAAATCTTTTCTTATGGATATTTTTCGCTATGCCAACGCCTACTTTATATGGGTCGGCCTTAAATTCTTCGGGTACAGGCAATGGCCTTGCCGATGTTGTCCTGGTAAGCGGCGGATGTATAAGATGAAAAGTAATACCCGTATCTTGGTATTCAATATTCATGCACTTCGCAAGCGATTCCAACGCTCCTTTGGTGGACGCGTACGCGCTGATATTTACGAAACCCATGACGCCTACGCCAGAAGATGTGAAAAATATCCGTCCGGCTGAATTCTTTTTCATTGCCGGCAATACTGCTCTCGTCATGTTTATCGCACCGTGATAATTTACATCAAAAACATCCCTGTATTCATCGTCAGCGGTATCTTCAAGATTGGTAAACGGACACTTGGCTGCGTTGTGGATGGCATAATCAATACCGCCAAAAGCTGAGACGGTATCGTTCGTGCTTTGAATAAGCGTTTGCGGATTGCGAACGTCGCATTCAAACAGCAATAGGGCGTCAGTATACTTTTCTTTCAAAGGCTGTAAGTTATTCAGCTTTAAATCGAGTATTGAAACCATATGACCATCTTGCAGGAACTGAAAAGCCATGTGAAATCCGATTCCTTCATTCGCTCCAGTTATAATGATCCGTGCCATATCCGTCTCCTGTCCGTAAAATAAATCCATGCGCCATGTATTTTTCTTAAAATTATATTACCATTTGTTTTATTATTATAGTGTATAATTCAAGAATCGTCAAGCATATTGAGTGTCTCCATAGCGCTGACACGCATAATACATGTAGAGGCGAACTGTGTTCGCCCCTACATGTTACATGTTCGAATCGGTGCAGATGGGCTCCCGAATCATCCATGGGACAATGATGGGATTTTTATACGCCGTGAAAGGCAAACGATATGTCGCGGTCATTTTCCTTGATAGAAGCCGCTTTTTCCATTTGCTTTTCAGTAATAAATCTATAAAATCGCTCTTTTTGCGCTTTATCGGCGTCGATAAATTCTATTGCCGCCCTAAATCGGAGCCTCCCGAATTCTACCTTCTCCGTGCGCAGTACAACGCCGCCTACGGTTTCTCTCGCGCCTAAATCAAAATCCAGCGTTATATTCTCGCCAGCTTCCAAATTTAAGTCTGTAGCTAGCAGCATACCTCCGTCGCTGAAATTAACCATTCGCGCGTTGGTGGACGATATATCGCTGTCGCAGATACGCTTGATCGAAACGTCTATCGAGAGAGGAAGCCGATAGCAATCCCTTCGCTGGGATCGCTCAATTTTGCCGAGCGGCTCAAGCTTGGCGTAAACGGAGTTATCGCGCTCTATTTTTTCTATAAAGCGCATAGGAATAACAAACATATCGCTTCCGTTTATTCCAGTATCCGACGTGAAATAAATCAGGAACATCTCGTCGCGAGGCAGGAGATAGTAAGTATTATTACGCATCGGCATCTGAACGCGGAAAAAGCCGTCGGGGTATATCTCTTCCACAACTGACGGGAGCGATATAACTCCACGCTTTCCATGTTCGTCAAACGCGCGTATATCGATAGACACCTTTGTACCCGCTTCCAATTTTGCAATACACAGTTCTGCATCGCGCGGCAGCGTAAACTCGCCTTGACCATCCCACCGTGGCTTGATCTTTGTATTCTCTACATTCAACAAATATTTGCGGAGTTGTTCCATCATGTCGTCGAGGTCGATCGGCTTTCCGATGTGGCCGTTCATTCCTGCATTCAGACAATTTTCGATATCGTCTTTGAATACGTTTGCCGTCATAGCGATAATGGGAATCTCTTTGCACCACGGCGAGGAGAGGGCGCGTATCCGGCGCGTCGCTTCCAGTCCATCCATGCAAGGCATCTGCATGTCCATAAATACCATATCATACTTATTCGGATTCGCTTCCAACAAGGCGAGCGCTTCCTTGCCGTTTTCGGCGCAGTCGATATTCAGCCCCGTTTCCGCCAGAAGCGTCATGACGATTTCGCGGTTTATCTCTATATCCTCGGCGAGTAAAAGCGATTTACCCGCAAATTCGTCTATGCTGTCTATTGCTTGGTTGGAGTTTGTATTGCCCAGGCACTCGTTCATACAATCGACAAGCGCAGACGATAGAATCGGCTTGATAAGCCCTTTGTCCGCGCCGGAGCGCAATACCGCGTCCTGTAGAATTTCCCAGCTGGCGGAGGATGTTAGAACAATAGCGCAGCGCTCCGAGCGCGAACGAATCCATTCGACCAGTCTCACGCCGTTTATTGCCGGCGTATACAAGTCGATGAAATATATATCGAAACCGCCGCGCCGTTCGACGATACGGCGGACTTCAGTTCCGTCCGCCACAACTTTGCATTGCACCTCCATACGGTTGAAGGCGTCATTGAATTGGCGCCGCACGGCTTCCGAGCCATCCGCCACTAAAACGCGCACGCTATCCCAGTTTACACCGGGCCTCAGCATAGAGCGCAGGCTCTTCGCGCTTGACGGCAACTTCGCGGTGAAAATAAAGCGCGAGCCTTTGCCCTGTTCGGATTCGACCCATATCCGGCCGTCCATCATTTCCACGAGCCGCTTGGAGATCGCCAAGCCCAGCCCCGTACCGCCAAACTCGCGGCTTATGCCGCTCTCGGCCTGTTGGAAAGACTGAAATAGCTTCGCCTGCTGCTCGGGCGATATGCCTATTCCGCTGTCGGCTACTTCGATCTTGATTTCACTAACGCCGTTTTCCTCCCCAAAAAGTGAAACTGAAAGTTGGATTTCGCCTTTCTCGGGGGTGAATTTTGACGCATTCGCCAAGAGGTTGGTGATTATCTGCGTAAGCCTCTGATCGTCGCCTATAACGAAGCGCGGTACGTTTGCGTCTATGTTGACGGTGAATTGCTGTTGTTTCTCGTTTACACGATAGCTTATCACGGTAATCACTTTTTGCAGCATTTGTTCCAAGCTAAACTCTACCGGCGACAGTTCCAGCTTACCCGATTCGATCTTGGACATATCGAGAATATCGTTGATAACTCCGAGTAAATGCGTTGACGCTTCTTCGATTCTTTCCAACGCGTAATTCTTGCGCTCTGCATCGGCGGATCGAAGACCGATTGCCGTCATGCCGATCACTGCGTTAAGCGGAGTGCGCATTTCATGGCTCATGTTGGATAGGAATTCGCTTTTTGCGATGCTCGCGGCTTCCGCCATGGTCAGCGCGCGCCGCAAGTCCATCGCCGAAGTGTAAAGGGCTTCCTCCATCTCATTGCGAACCAGCGCCCCGGCTATCAATTCGCCCGCAGAGCGCAGAATAGTTTCCTCGCTCACGGAGAATTTTCGCTCTATATGGCAATCGTCGAAACCGATGAAACCCCAGAATTCGCCTCTGATAAAAATAGGCGCAGCCAGTATTGACAGGATATGCTGCGGAACCAGCATGGCTTGCTCGTTTTGCGATAAATCGCGTACCTTGCCATTAATGCAGAATCCTTGGGATAGCGCTTCCTCCCACTCCGGCACGGATTCGCAATATGCGGTTTCCAAAGTGAAATCCTTCCCTTGCTGGGCCAGCATGATGCTCGAATACTCAAAAATCTGACGGCAGCATAGCCGCCCATCCTTTATGAAATTTTGCCATATATACGCGCGATCGGCGTCAACCGCCCCCGCCATAATTTCCAAGGCATGCAAAAGATCCTTATAAAAAGTATCGGTTGTGGATGTCAGCATAGTGGACAGCATACGATTTATCGTTTGAAGCAGATGCGTTTTCTGCTCTATCTCGCCCATCATGCGCTTGTATTCTCTCAAGTCCCGCGCAAATCCCGCAACGTAGTAATCATTCCCGTACTTTACGCGTACCAGCGTAATGACCGTAGGAATCGGCGTTCCGCTTTTAGTGCAGTTCATCCACTCGAATGAGCAATTTCCTATTTCAAAAGCCTGGTTCATCATCTTGCGGGCATATTCGTCGGAGAGGCTCCCGTCGGGCTGGTATTCGGGATAAGTATCGCTAAGGCGCGCAAGGCATTCTTGCTTGCTGCTGAATCCGTAAAGCTTGACGGCGACTTCATTGCAGTCTATAGCCTTGTGGTTTGCGTCCCAAAGCACGCAGCTAAGCGGCGTCGCCTCCAACATTAGCTTTGCGTGCTCATCCGCGGCGCGCGCTCTTTCCGCCTCCTCGTGCCGAAGAAGAGCGTTTGCCAGCATGAAACTCGCGGAGCGCATTATTTCGACTTCGTCGTCTGTGTACGCCAGCTCTTCCGAACAATTTTCAAAAAGAACCAAGCCCCAAAAACCGCCTTTATCAATCACGGGCACAGCAAGTACCGCCGCACAGTCGTACTGCTTCACAAATTCGGCGTCCGGTACGAGCCGCGCCGGGCCGTTGATACACCTCCCCGTAGCCAATATTTCCGGCCAGTGCGGGAGGAATTGGGCGTACGGTTTTTTTAAAAGCTCCTCGCGCACAGGCAGTGAGGATCCAGTTTCCTTTCGCCAGCGGTATATCTGCGATCCGTACAGCACGTCGTTTTCTTTGATATTCTGGTAGAGCGATATCCTGTCGATATTCGCTATTCCGGCTATTATAGCCGCGCCTTCCGTTATCTTTTCGTCGTAGTTTTCCTCGTTTTGAGACAGCAGAATTATAGCGGCCTTGTTCAGCGCGGCGAGCATATCTTCCCTGTGCCTAAGCGCTTCCTCCGCTTTTCGTAAGGCTGTAACGTCTATCGCATATTCAAGATGCGCTTTTTTTCCTCCGGGCCAGTCGATTAGTTTGGCCGTCTTTCGCAATACAGCGCCCTTTAAGCATTCTAAATGATCCCACATGATTGTTTTATCAGGCTCTTCTATTAAACGCTGATACGGACAGCACGGACATGGCGAATCCCTTTTCTGAAGCACCTCATAGCAAACCCGCCCTACTCCGTCGCTTTCAATGCCGAAGTGCTTTCGAATACTGTCATTGAGAAACAATATCCGGCCTTCTTCGGGCGTACATACTGTTACAAACGCTTCCATGCCGTTTAGGATACTTTTTAAATTCTTCTCCTGCATTGCGCTTTCCGTAATGTCGTGTATCATCTCGATATAAGCCGAAATATTGCCGTCCTCATCCCTAACGACCGCTACCTCAACGCGGTAAGACGAGCCCTCGTGCTCGAAAAAAGTTTCCATCAAGCCGCGCCTAGCCCGAACTAAGCTGCAATTATCCGTCCCGCAAATACAGAACTTATTGTGATCGCAGGGCTTGCCAAGCATTTCCTCGCGCCTAATCCCGAAAAGCTTTTCCGCGGAGGCGTTTACGGAAGTCCAGTTTGTATCCGCGTCGGCAATCCTTACAGGAAACGGTATTGCGTCTAAAATCGCCGTGTACCTATCCGCCTCCGGCTGCTTTGCCTCGTATATCCGATTCGCCTCGGCGCGCAATCCTTGCGCGTTAATATTCTTTGTCATATGACTTACCTCCTTGCGTTTGAAGGCGCTTAATTCTCCCCGAATCCGGTGTTCTTATCGTAAAAATCCTCGTATTTTATACCAAACACGCGAATTATCGACTCCATCAACGATAAGGATACGCCTCTCTTATTGTTTTCCACACCAGATAAATATGAACGCGAAATACCCAGCTTATCGGCCGCTTCCCATTGGAGCCAGCCCCGTTCCTCCCTCAGCTTTCTAAGGTCGATCCGCGCATGACGCTCTTTCTTCATATTTTTTTAGCCTCCATTATATGTTACTATTTGTAACCTTTGTTGGTCGCTAATTGTGACATTGGCGAGATAAGAAACCTCCATATCGCATAATTATTAAGACGCCGAGCCAAATTGCCGCTCTTGATCCTCGGCCTTATCCATTGCTGCTACTAATTCAGTTAGTCTGGTTCCGTACATGTTTATTAAATCGACACGGCGCTGAAGTCTCAACTGCTGTTCTTTCATATCGCCGGCCCATTTTTTTAATTCGACGGCATAGTCTTCCAAATCCTCCGCTTTTGTATGTAGTTGCTTTGAGTAGTTGTCCAAGCTTTTAGCGCTGCCTTCAATTTTCTCTTTGATACTATGCGAGATTCTGTATGCCGTATAAAGCGTAACAGCTATAGCCAGCAAGATGCTGCCAGGTATCGTAAATGTGTTGCCTGCTTTTGCACCGCCGTAGACTACTATTAATGCCAGTATCAAAATCGTTGCAGTATGTAGCGCTAAAAAGATAGCAACTATACGCCTTACAGAAATTGGTTTTATCATTTTACTATCTCCTGTTTTAGCATTATGTTGTTGACAGTCGGCCCTTCTATTGTTCAATAAAATCCATTGCTTATATGAAGATAATAAAACCCTCTAGCGGTATAGAGTCAATAGCAAATTTTACACTTTTTTTACAATGTGACAATAATTGTTTTAATATACATTTTATGTTATGATCTTCATAGTCAATATTTTTCTATAGTTAATATGAAAATGTGACAAGGCGCATTATATCCAAACTGCATGTCACAGTTTCTTCTTCGATAAAAGAGTTGGAGAGGGGTTCTTATGAGAAACGGCGAGCTGCTTTCTGTTGGCGATTTTTCAAAATTTGCCCGGACGACCCCGCAAACGCTGCATCATTATGATAAACTCGGTCTGATTTCACCTATAAATCGCGGAGAAAATAAATATCGCTATTATTCAATCAAGCAATTAGCTCTCTGTAATATGGTTCGCTTGCTTCAAAAGCTGGGAGTTTCGCTTGCGGAGATCGATCATTTAAAATACCACCGAACGCCGGAAATAGCGCTGGATATATTGACGCGCCAAATAGCCGAGCTCGATGAAAAAACAAAGAAGCTCGAGCAAGCTCGAAGGCTTCTGAATACCATGCTCCGATCGATTAAATCGGGGCTCGACGCCGACACAACCTCTATTTCTATACGAGCGTTTCCCGCGGAACAGATTATGCTTGGCGACCTTAACGACTATAGTCAAGGCCGAACGGACTATGACGCCCTGTTTGATTTTTACCAAGCAATGCATGCGAAGTGTCCAAACTTGGAATATGAGCTGCAATATCCCGTTTGGGCCGTTTTTTCTGAAGAGCGGATAAGAAAAGGCGACTGGCGTTACCCGGATCGCTATTATTTCTACAATCCCGAAGGGCGGGATCAAAAACCCGCGGCGATATACGCGGTAGGCTATATGCGCGCAGGATATGGACAAAACGCCGCATTATATACGCGTATGACCGAATATATCGATCAAAGCGGCTATGAGATATACGGAGATACATATGAAGAATATCCGCACAATGAAATCTGCGTTACCGATGATACAAACTATCTCTTGCGATTGATGATTACCGTCCGCAAGAAATAACATGCGATACGCGAAAACGGCAGAGAGCTTTCACGTTCTCTGCCGCTTTTCTTCGCCGCGCTTTCTCGGCCATTCTTATCTTGGTGACATTGATTTGTTTCCTCCGCCCTAGACACTCGCGTTCTGAGGCATAACTGCGTGTTGGTCTTCGTTGTCGCCGTCTTTGCGCTTCTTTTTGGAAAGGAACGCAACCATGATCTGTATTATCGCGCCGGCCACATGGAACCACGTCCATCGATCCGTGAAGACCATCGGATTGCGCATGTCTTCCGTCAAGATAAAGAGTATTACCGCCAATAGCGTTATAGCTACGCTTATCAGGCGCCAGAAGCCCTTGCGCTTAAGCTTCTCTTCCTCCTCCGCTTCGCTCTCGCCGGTTATAGCCTTAGCGGCCGCCGCTTCATAAGAAGTCTCGGCGTCTTCCTCGCGCTCCTTCTTGTTTTTGAAGTACAGAACCACCAGTACCAGCATGATAATACCCGTTAGGAGCGTGAGCAGCAGGTTCAGCAGCGCCCACTGGTTTATATTCTCGACCGTAGCCGCCGGTACCGGGTTTTCGGGAATTATTACTTCCGGCGCGTCGAGCGGGATATCGGATGAAGGTATTGTTAGCTGCGGCGCGGGCGCGTACGCCGGGGCCGGGGTTGCCGGAGTCGCTATTAAGGGTACTGCCGGAATTACGGGAATAATCGTCTCTACGGGCGGCGGTTCGGGAGGCGTTGTTCCTTCATTCTCAGGCGGTTCAGGAGGCAATCCGGGTGGCGGAGGCGGCGTCGGGCCTGGAGGAGGCGAGACTTCCGTATCGGGGTTGTATGGGACGTCCGGCGGCCCGTCGTCCCCGGTTACCGTCAGCGTGCCGGGCACGACCCAAATCTCGTAGTTTGGACTGTTCTCGCCCATGTTGAATTTAATGGCTTCCGCATATATTCCAGGCTCTTCTGTTATCGCGATATCGGTGTCAACGTACAGGCTGTAATTAAACGCCGTGTTTTCATCCACCCGGCGGAAATCCGGATGATTCGCAATGCCGCGATAGGCCGTCAGCTCGGGTATCCCGTCGCCTGCCGTCATCGATTCGTCGTTGGCGACCAGCAGTACGACCGCGGGATCTATAATTAGCTTTGCTCCGCCGAAAGTGATCTTCGTGTAGCGATTTTTCGCGTATTCATTATATACGATAGAATACGCGTATTCCCCTACGTCTTCGCCCGGCTCGCGATAGAACTGAAGGCCGAACATTGCAAGCGTATCGCCTCCCGCCAATCCGTTCGCAACCGCATTGGCAAGCAAGTATTCCTGCGTAGGCTCGTCGTCGCCGTAGACTTTTCGGAGGTCATCTTCATCCAAATCCAAACTTATGACCAGTTCTCCCGCCTCTCTGATATAGAGGTCTCCAGGTTTATAGCCGATCACGTAGTTCGGATTCGAATAATCCGGAAGCGCTTTGGCAATTATTACTTTTTCTTGCAGGCCGAGCTTATTGTTATCGCCGCTATTGTATAGCCGATAAGCGTCGTCTTCCTTCGGCGCGTCGAGTTCAGGCATATCGCCCGCGACGAAGTCCTTCCCGTCGACCCGCGTTGTCGTTGCGGTAAGGTCGCCGTCTTCGCCGCCAAGCAGCTTAGTCACGCCGTCCGCCTTAATTGTAATCTCCAGCGGATCGATTGTCAGGCTGCCGACCGTTGGCTGTTCGGTGTCGATAATTACGCTGCTGTTATTGCTTGTAACCGTTGCGGTAACGGGGTACGATATCCCCGCGCGTTCTCCGCCAACGCGGCTGAAGCTGACTGCAACATACTTAAGATCATCGATATTTATCGGCCTCGTATCGCCGTTGCCGAGCTCTACCAGCAGCCACTGCAATGGATCGTAAACCGATTCGGCGTCAATATACGGATCCGCGTCGGAGTAAACCTTGGATAGCTCGGCGACCTTCCAAAGTCCAACGCTAAACGTCAGTGTTGAGACATTGATTACGCCGGGCAAGCCTACTACTATATAGTTGCCGTTTACCGCCGGAATGTTAACCGCTCCGCCAGTTCCGCCGCCGACATTGAACGTGATCGGATACTCGCCGGCCGGAGGATATTCGCCGGCCGGGTGCTCCGCCAGCCATTCGTCGTAGCCGCTATTTACTCTTACGCTTCCGTCAATTATTTCGGACAGCTGCTTCTCGCCGAATAATGGCGTGGCTATGCTCGTTATCCGCTCTAGCGAATTATTGATATAGTATTTTTTGTGGGTATCTCCGGCGTCTATTAGCGCCGTGCCGTACACTGTCTTATAGCTGCCGCCTACGGTTGGGTCGCCGGCCTGTAGCTCGATTTCGAGTGGCGCTATCGTGAATGTGGCTCCTGTGCCTTTCGCTTCGCTTAGTATAATCTCATGCTGCGAAGCCGGATACATATACGCGAATTCGGGGATTACATTTATGGTAGCAAAGATTTCATACTCATCCGCATCTTCGCCTTCAACTCGCTCGGGACCGTCGATTGTGAAGTGTTTCAGGGCTTCGGCTGGCGGCGGCGCAACCCACCAAACGCTTGTATCGGCGGGGTCGCGGTCTCCGTAAATCTTGCCGTCGTCCTTAAGCGCTATCGTCCCTCCCCAAATATTGTCGATCGAGTTAAGATCCGCGTAACGCGCCTCGAATACCATATCGCCAAGTACCGGTTCTCCGACCATATACGCGTCATATTCGTACCCGCTTGGCGCTTGTTTTTTTGCCCAAGAGACAAAGTATTTGCCTTCTGGAGCGTTGATCATAGCCTCTAAGGGCGGCCATTCCTTGCCGAGCGGAGTCTCGTACGGCACAGCGTATTCCTTCTTGGCATTATCTTTGAAAGAACCCTCCCCCGCCTCGAACGCTACAAGATAATCTCTTCGAACCCATTGCGCTACCAGCGTGATATTCTCTGTATTGCCGTCAACCTCGATAGTATCGCCGCCTTGGAAAATTATATCGTCCTTGAACTTCGATTTCCAGCCGGTAAACGTCCAATCCGGGCCATCCGGGTTCTCTGGCTTTGGCGCAACGGTAATCGTGTCGCCTTCATAGTGGAGGAAGAAGCTGCTGGCGTTTAAGCCGTCGGGATAGTGCACTCCTTTTTCCGGAACGCCCATCGCGCTCGCTTCGCCCATTTCATAATATAACCTGATGGAATGCAGCGCTTCGGCCTCGAGCACGATATATTCGATCTCGCGCTGTACCGTATTGCCGCCCTCGTAAAAAGCCGTTCTGTTCCAGCCGCTCCAGCGGAAGCCGCTTGGCGGCTCCACGGGCCACGCCGGGAACGCGGACTCGGGAATTGCCGCGCCGTCCGAAATTAAGGTTCCGTACCGGACATCGGTAATTTGGTTGCTCGGATCGAAGTCTTTATAGGTGTCGCCGTACCTGTATTTGAACCTAATCGTCGATTTCTTCGGAATCAGCCTCGCTTCCAGCGTCAAGCTCTCGCTGACACTGTCAAAGATCGCGTCATCAATGGACGTTACTTCTTTGCCGTCGTTATCGCCGCCTTTTACAAACCAGATATTGTCCCAAGCTTCATAGCCGTTGTACTGTCCGGCGATTGGCATGTTGCCCGTAAAATCGTCGCCTAGGAAAAGTATTTCCGTTGGAAATTGATGCAATAGCATCCCCGTTTCGCCGTCGACGACATTGAAGCTTATCGAGACATTGCCCTTCGATTCCCACTGCGCGGTAAGCGTAACGTCGGCGGACGGCATTTCGAACCATTGTGGGCTATTATACGTGAACCCGTCATAATCCGATTTCCAACCTACAAAGTTGAACCCTTCGAGCGTAGGCTCTTCGCCCGAAACGGCGATCTCGCTGCCGGCGTACGGATAGGACACTTTTGCAGCGGGGCCTCCGATTCCGCCGTTTACGTCGTAGGCAAGCTTGAATTTCTCTATCTCCGTGCCGCGCAGGATCAAGGTTTCGTTGCCGCCAACCTCGTCCCTTGTGCTTACGAAAACGTCGTCCCAATCGAAAACATAATTCGGATATCCCGCCGGGAAGCCCGGCTTCGGAATAGTCCCTACGCCCATCCCCAACGTTGCGTCCTTGTACGCTTCGCCATAATCGGAATCGACCAATACTCCGTCGATCCAAAGCTGGAATGTCACAGTGTATTTTTCAAGCTCCCACAGCGCGGTTACGGTTGTATCGCGCTGAACGTTCAGATATTCGGATTCGGGCGTATTCCAGCCTTTGAATATATAGCCCGGACGCACAGGGTCGGAAGGCGCCGGAACGCTTCCGCCTTTGGCTACGATCTGCTCCTTGAGCGTTTCGTAGCCTCCGATGTCGTCGTTCCACGTTTGGAAGATTACCCTGAAGTTGTTGTCGTCGATAGCGCCGCCGTCGCCGATTGTTATCGTAGTGTCGTCTCTAAGCTCATTGCCTTGGATAGCAACTATTACTTTAAATTCGCGCGTCCCATCGTAGCTGGTGATTGTATAAGTTTCGGCTTTGGTTCCGGTTACTTTTTCGACAATCTCTTTCCCGACTTCAATGAACTCGCCTTGCGCGTTTCGCTCGAAAACAAAGATGTCTATACCGCTGGCGCTCGACGCCGATTTTGTAACGCGGATCTTTATATTGCCTTCGATAACCTCTATAACGCCGCCCGCGTTTATATCGTCCTTACCTATATTATACAGCCAAACCGCCGTAAGCTCCTGTGGCCCGACCGCCCTTGCGGGGATATAGCCATATTTATCCAACGTGGGATGCTTGGGCGTCCAGCCGACGAACGTATAGCCGTCCGGCAAGCCGGTTTCAATCGGGGGGATCGGTATGATCCCGTCGCCGAAGCTATAGCTCTTGGGCAGGTCTTCGTAGTTGTCTACGTCTATTGCGCCCTCGACGCTATACGTGATAGGCCATGTCGTCGGCTCCGCCTCCATGGGCATAATCGCCATCGCCAGCGCCGCCGCCGTTACATCCACGGCCGTAACGGCCATCTCGCCGTTGACTGACGTATCGCCGCCGTCGAACTCCTTGGGCCACATTGCCATTGAATCTACGCTTAGCTCGGGGAACTCCAGCGCGCCGAACTCCGTGCCGTAGTCGTATTTGCCCGAATCGATAAAAGCGCCGTCCCTAGTATAGAACGAAACGGGGTAGCTCATAAGCTTCCTCGTTGCCGTTAAAATCTCGTCGCTGTCCACAACGTCGCCGCTATCCTCAAACTGATCTTCGCGCCATTTGTAGTCCCATTTCGCGGTGTCGCGCGGGGCATCCTGCAATACGGCGTGCAAATGCGTGCCTGCGTTGTACAACCCGCTGCCGAGCGTTTCGCCTTCGGACATGAACTGTACAAAGTACTGCATGGGCTCCGAGTATTCAGTGCCCTTGCCTCCCTCGTTATCCAGTTCGGCGTCCTCGGGTTCGCCGCCGCCTTCGCCGGGTTCTCTGCCATCGTCAGGCTCCTCGCCCACCGTTAGCCCATCGTCCTCTTCGGCCGGAGGCTCCACGACCGCCGGCTTCTCGACCGCGGGCTCTTCAACCCCAGGCTTCTCAACCGCAGGCTCCTCAGCCGTAGGTTCCTCAGCCGCAGGTTCCTCATTAGGCGCCTCCAGAGCCGCAGGCGCTTTGCCCGTATCCGCGAGCGTCGCGAACGGCAAAATGCCCGCTATCATGAAAATGACAATGATTGCCGATAGCCATCGCATATTCTTCTTCATCATGCACACCTCTTAATCAATTTCCTATTATGTTTGATTTTTTCGGTGTGTCATGAAAGCCATAAAATTATGTACGATCTAAAATTCAGCGCAAGGACGATTAACTATAATATACCTGGACATGCTTTCTATTAATGTCAGATTATTCTCCTTGATCTTATTATACTTATTTCCAGAGGATTTTCAAGAGATTTCGGCTTGGCCTATGTCACAATTTTGTAAAAGTATTGTATCCTAAGAAAAGTCAAAAGCAAGCGTATCGCGCTTATCTGTATCATCTCAAGCCTTAGGCGAATACAATAATACAGCAAATCTTTATGTTCCGCCATACATACCGGCGGAAGAGTAAAAAAGCCTATTAACAACATAGCCGGGCGGCAGACTTGCCGCTTTGATTGCCTATGTAAATAGTTATGCAAAGGGAGATACGCTATGGCATTGGTTCAAGGCAAGGTAGTTTATGACGACAACAGGAATAATGACGGAAAAGGCGACGGTATTCAAAACACCACGGTCGTCTTGCAAAGAATCGACTCCGATGGCGCGGCCACGGGCCATACCGTCGCCGTAAATACGAACGAAAACGGGGATTATACGTTTAGAGACGTCCCGCAAGGCAAGTATCAGATCGTCGTGTACCATGGCTACGATAAGCTGCCAAATCCGAATTCTTCGGACGTAACGTACGATTCAGGCTCTGCTCAGGATATGATCAACGGCGGGATTGCGCCGCCTAAAAGTTCCATAAAAAACCCGAAGCCCGACTCGACGAAAAACGATTTTGTAAACGAGTCGACGATGATCGGCGATGTTACCGGCGACTGGAAGGTAAATACATTCAACGTCGGCCCGGTCAAAGAAACGGGCTTTGGAAACAAAATACAAAGCGGCGTGAAGATTGACCCGGAAAAGCCGGATAATTTGATAACGGGCTTGGACGGGGGTAATTTCGGAACCTTGCCTACAACTTCCCGCGTAAATACAAGGGCAGACACCGCGCCCTACGATATGGGCGCGGATTCAAAATTCACCTTTACCAACAAGCCGCCCGCCGCCGGGCAATATATGATTACAAACACGCGGCTATGGCGCTCGGACGCGCTGGACGGCTCGGGCAACTGGTGGAATCTTTCGGATCATACTACAGGCAACGAGACGGGTAGGTTCGCCATAGTCAACGGCGACAAGGACGGACAGGTCGTCCTATCACAAAAAGTGAGCGTCGACCCGAACAGCGCCTATCTTGTGAGTATCTGGCTTGCGAATATTATGAAACTGGCCGGATACGGCATAGAAGGAAGCAAGGATTACCCGTACAAAAAATTTATAGAACCGCGGCTTAAGTTTCAAATCGTCGACAATAATAACCATATACTGTACGACCAATCGCTGGGCGCGGACATGGTCGCTGATATCCATGAGTCCGAGTGGAAGCAGTTCGGCGATATCATACAAACGAAAGCCGATACTGAATCGATTACGATAAAGCTCATCAGCACGGGCAAGGAGGGCGACGGTAACGACTACGCTATAGACGACCTGACGCTGCATAAGGTCATACTGCCGTCCGGCCTTGCCATGAAAAAAGAAGCCAATAAAACCACCGTCGCGATCGGCGATACTATCACGTATACCATCAAGATGAAAAACGTGTTCGACCGCGATATGACGAAATTGAGGATTGACGACCCTTTGCCGCCCGAGCTGCAGTTCGTCGAAAAGTCCGTCAAGATCGACGGCGCGGCACACGAAGACTACAATCCGAATACCGGCTTCCCCGTCGCCGAGACTATCGCCAAGGGGCAGGAGATAACCGTCACATTCGACGCGAAGGTGGTTTCAGACCCCAGCCCGAATGCCATCGTCAATACCGCGACGGCGACGTATAACTACAACTATATCGAAGAAAACGCGCCGACACCAATATCGGAGTCGGGGTCAAGCACGCCGATTAACGTCCAGAAAAGCGCGGATCTTAGCATGGAAGTGAAGGTGGATAAGGACAACCCGAGGCCCGGCGAGGAGATAAGCTATACTATAACCAACAAAAACACGGGCCCCCAAGCGGCGGAAGCGCCGATACTGAGCTATACGCCGCCCGCGAATATTACCGATATAACGTACAGCCTCGACGGCGGGAAAACTTTTGCCCCATGGCCGGACGACAAGAAAATCACGCTCGAAGACATTCCGAGCGGCGGTAGTAAAGAAGTAATCATCAAGGGTAAGGTTCCGGAAGACAGCGCCGGAATGATCAATAACCATTTTGTGATCGACAGTCCGACCCACGACCCCACCGATAATAACTTTTTTGACTATGGTTCAACCATACTGCCGGTCGCGGGGCTTAAGGTTACTAAAACCGCCGACAAGGCGACCTACCTGCCCGGCGAAACGATAATCTATACGAGTACCGTGGAAAATAGCGGCCCCGCCGCCGCGAAAGCGCCGAGCGTCAGCGACACGGTGCCTCCGAACGTCGTGGGCGCGGAGTATAGCAAGGACAACGGCGCGACATGGAGCAAATGGGAAGGTACGCTTGCTTTGGACGACATCGCGCCCAAAGCCGCGGCAACAGTGCTGATTCGCGGTACTGTCGCGACGGGCGCGACGGGCAGCTTGAATAATTTAGCGACCGTTACCACTTCGACGCCGCACCCGGACGGCGTGACAGGCGCGTGGACGGGAACAACTCAAGGCAACGGCGACCCGGCGGTCGGCAACATTGCTAAGCTGACTTCGACGAAGACGCCCGATAAGCCGACGTATCTCCCCGGTGAAACGATCATCTACACGATTGCGATTAAGAACGACGGCACAGCGGCGGCTGCCGCCCCGACGATTACGGATACGGTCGGCGAAAACGTCGAGAACCCGGAGTACAGCGCGGACGGCGCGCCTTGGGCCAAGTGG
>QMCD01001383.1_pt1 | contig 28025 bp, 32 predicted proteins | sample 1821841 | NCBI WGS metagenome assembly QMCD01 (sample SAMN01991225, study PRJNA193472) | Termite gut metagenome, whole genome shotgun sequencing project. | isolation source: worker | host: Macrotermes natalensis | reverse complement strand
AAAAATTGCCTCATGCATATATATCTTTGTAACATTTGTTTACAAATCCGGACATGCCGCAACCCGCGCGGGGCATGGGATTGCAAAAAATAAACCCCGCACGTAGTGCGGGGTAAATATGACTTTATAAAATTTATCTATTGAAATAAACTGAATGATTTTTCTGTGTTTTTGCCAATAATACCTTTGACTGAATCGTATTCCGCACTCAATGCGGCGATTTCCATGTCAATGTTTTTCATATCAATTTCAATCATTTCTTCTTTGTAGTTTAGTCGGTTTTTCGCCTGATTATAATCGGCTTCTGCGCGTGCGACTGCATCCTCATCTTTGACTTCCATGACATGCCCGTTGCGCGTATACTCACCTTGATAGTAATAACCCTCGTTATTCAAAGATGATATGAACAATTGGCCGTTTTTCAGCGCGTTTTGCAAATAATCCTTGTCGTGCAAATCCTGCGATGATTTTGTCCAGCCGTTCTGGCACATATTGTTGTACATCGCGTTGTAGAAATCCGCAAAGAATACATCTTTTGTATCGTAGGCGTCTTCATTGTATACGTTTTTAATCTGCCACATAAATCCGGGATCATCTTTTACCAGCACGGATTTGTCAACTTTTTTGTCAACACCGTAACCGCTATCATCGTAGTCACCCAGTGCTTGTGCGTAGTATGTCAGGAAAGAATCCACAAGGTTAGACAAACTGATTGTGTACTGCGTGCCTGCATTTATTGACTTGTTTGATGTCCAGGTATTGTATTCATTGGCGGCGTCCGCTGCCCTGTCGGCCGCAGCGCTGCCGGAAGGATACAGACCTTTTTTAGTAACATCGTGCACCGACCCGGCCAGTGTTTTTTCCAGTTTTCGCATCGCATATTGTATAGCTTGCGAATCCTCTGCGTTTGCATCGCCTTCAAAAACTGTTTTGAACACTTCTTTAAGTCTGCCAAAGAACGTAGTTTTATCCGAAGACGAACCGAGTATATTGCCTTTGGTTGCGTCTGTTGCAAATAACACCACATCGTTTTCCAACAAATCAGTGAGTGTCATCGGCGGGCTGGTTGTTTTCGCACCGTCCACACTTACTGTCTTGTCGGCAAAAATATCTTTGAAATCTAACAGATTTGCCAAGGCCTTAATGTTAATCAACTGTGACTCAGAGATTGGCATCTCTTTGCCATTTTTCGTTACTGTGCCTTTTGTGGCATCTGTAAGCACCTGGTCAAAATATATACCCAGCTGGTCAAGGTTCATGTTAAACGATTTTGTTTTGTCCATCGGCAGGCCGCCGTTACCTATGTTGCTGTATAAATGTTCTTGCAACTCAGAGGCGGTTAAAATTTTTTCCGCAACAGACGGAGGAATAATACCTTGCTCACCCAGTGCTAACACAAATGCGTTTCTGCCTGCAATAGTTGGGTTGACCCCGCCGCGTTCAGGTATACCGGCTATCATTGCAGCTCTTGCGAGCCGTGAATCAAGCACAACCTGACCGCGTTTATCTGTCACCAGATATGGCAGATAATCGTTCATCGGTGATGCATCCATCATAATTTCATAATCCAAATCAGCCTCAAAACCGGCATAGGCGCCTGAACCGTCTATATTCCAAACAAGTTTTGTGGCGTTTATTTTGGAGTTATAGAGTTCTGTTGCCCGCTGCAAATCACGCGTCAAAGAGAGTTTCTCTTGTGCCAAACCCATAGAGCGGAACTCGCACGCGTTCTTACGTGCTGTTACTGCCAGAAATCTTGACTGTGATGCCGCTAATCCCATTATTGCCTTTCGTGATTTATAAAGTCCTGTCATGGTTTACGGCTATTTTGCATGAAAAATTCAACATGTTCGGCCGCTTTGTAACAATTGTTTACAATGCGGCGGAAGGCCGGAATAATTATTTCACTGCAATAATGCAATCATAAATTTTGTCAATTTTTTCTTTTATTTCGCCGACCTGACTTTTCAAATCGCGGAAGCTGTGGATGGAGACGAATTTTTCTTCGGCATCGCGCAGAATTTCGCGGTGCTTGCGCTCCAATTGTTCCGGCGTGACGACAATACGCTGCTGGATTAAAAACACGACAATCGCAATGATTATCGGTGAATAGTGTAAAATATTTTCCATTGTTTTTCCTTAAAATTTTATTTTAAAAAAGTTTAGCCGTTTCAATAAATCAATATAACTATTAGATGAAATATCTTGTTGTGTCAAAAAATACATCTTAAAATCGTTCGGGTTTACTTCCGGGCGAAACACTGTACGAGGTTCATCATCGCTTTCCGGCAAAAAAATTGCTTGACCGGGTTGCCTTTTTAGCGGTTCTGAACCCTCTGCACAGTCCTCGCATTGTCCTTCTTCCTCGCAGGCTTCGCAATATTCGGTATCGGAATCTCCCACATCAGCGTTTGACCATTCGCGGATACCTTTACCGCTGTGTTTGGCATCGCTGCTATAAATAGGTTCGACCGTACACTTGCAATTTGGATGGGGCTGGCCTGGAACATCGTATTCTGAATCGTATTCTGTACCGTCTAATGACTGACACTCATCGCAGGCATCGCCTTCTGCAACCCAGCGGTACCCTACAATTTTTTCTTTATCACTGCGGAATTTCTTTTTGATAATTTCCGGCTTTTCAGGTTTCCATTCGGGTTTTTGTGCGGGATTTTTTTCTTTTTTCGGTTTAGGAATTGACGCAGCGCCGCCGGTGGATTTGCCTTGAATTTTTGTTTTTCCGTAATCCTCAAATTTTCTCGGGTCCTTCGGGTCAGTTATTAAATCACCTTTTTCCATGCGCTCCATGACTTTTTGTGCAATAATATCATCAAGTTTTTCGGGAGGTATATTTTTTAAATCGCCCATCTCTTTTTTGATTTCTTCGCCAATTTCCCTGCCAACAGCATTGTTCCAATTATCCATATTTGTTGAGGTAGGATAAGCAGCTGAACCAGTCATACTGTATTTCTCATTGCGATCACCCCAAGTTTTAGCATATTCCTTGCTTTCAACCACAGTAAACTGCGCTGATGTAAAAGCATGTCTAAATGCATCTACCTGGTCATCGCCTCCGGGATTATTTGGGTTTGTTTGCAAATTATATTTTTCTTGATATTTTGGTATTTTTTCATCGTTTTCGTTCTTTAATTTCCATGGATTTGTCACTGTTTTTTCCTTTCTTGTGTTATACTTATTTTATGAAAACTGGTTTCACTAAAAAATCTATTGCATTAAATTTATTATCTTTATCAGGGTATATTTGTTTATTAGTGTTGTGTTATACTGCGTTTGAAACTATCTATCTTTGGAAATATGCCACAAAATATTTTGACAATTCTGCATATCGTTTTACTTCTAGATGGTACTATCCTTTCTTTATCCAACTATTACTAGTTGTGCTTGCAATAATTGAATTTGTCTTGTACAAAACTGGAAAGTTGCATAAAATAAATATTACGAAAATGCCTACTGTGCTGATTAAATATCAACCGTATCTTTTTTGGTTTGGAATTTTCTTGGTTTTTGGTCCTGTGTACTGGTTAATCTTGATTTATGCAAAATTATCCTATTGATAATAAAAGCGATGGAATAAAATCTTGTTTATTTTTCTTTGCTATGATATTCGTCATACCTATTTTGATTCTATCTATTTTTGCTTTTATTGATGGTATTCAAACAAAAATTGCCTTGAAACAATATCAACCTGTAATTGATTATATAGAAGACTTCAAAAGTGCAAACGGTGTATACCCAAACAACATTGCACAAATCCAAGTGAACTCACAAAAATTCCATTATTATAATTATGAAACATATAACAATCAACAGGATTTTATTTTTTTGGTTAGTGATTATGAATACGATCCAAAATGGCCTTATCTTGGTGTATACAGATATTGTTCAAATAAAAATTTAGACGGCTGCAATCCGGAACTTAGTGATAGATTCGTTGAGTATAACACAATAGGAGATTGGGTAGAAACACATTATAATGATTAGAATCTCACAACCCGATTGGCCAGTAAAAATCTACCAAATACGACGCCGCATCGAACGGGTGTTCTAAAAACTTCAACTCGCGCGATTGCTTGATTTGCTGGTAGCTTGGTACATCAATCCGCGACGACCCCTCGCGGTACCTTAAATTATAGATATTATAAAGTAGTTTTTCACACCGCTTGTCAACAAACAATCCCACCTCGCCTTTTGCGTTTCGGATTTTTGCGTTAAACGCGGCCACACGGTTTTTTATTGGCGGGTTGTGCGATTTTATCCTGATATCAGGCTCATAACCGTATTCCAAAAACCGTTTTTTAATTATGACGTAGTTCGTGTATTCGCTCGTGCAGCTTCTGTTATCACCTGATGCGTCACCGTTAATAATAATCCTGCCCTTGTGAGACGGATAACGCGCAAGAAATTCACCCGCGGCGTGCGCGGTTGTTGTATCTTCCATCGCAATCTCGTCAAAATAAAAAACCTTATCATCAGTCCGGTGCGCAAAAACCCAGCACATCGGATCAACGTTAAAGTCACACGAGATATGCAAATCCAGCTCCGGCCGGTACGTAATCTCAGCCAAATTATCATCGCCAAACCCTTTTACAACAAGCCCGGCATTTACGTTTGATTGCTGACCCAGCACAAAAATATTATAATACTGCTCGTCATATATTTTTTTAAGCTCCTCACAATAGCCTTCCGGCAGGTGAATATTTTGGGTCGTCGGCGCGATAATAAACCGATAATTTTCAGCCGGGTTCTCAACAAATGTTTTATAAATCCAGCCGCGTTGCAACTCGGGGTTTGTGTGTCCGAAAATCCGGTAGGTAAAATTTTTCCACTCCGGTTTTATGCTCTGGCGCATGCGGCTCAGCAATACCTTGAACGTATCGTATGGGACATCGGACATTTCTTCAATTTCAACAAACCCGAGGTTCAAAGATTTTAATTTATTCGGTTCGTCAAAATGGCGGAACAAAATTTCCGAGCCGTTTTTGAATTTCAAAACCTGCGCGGAAGCTGACCAATCGTAATCAATCCCCATATTATCAAGGTGTTCAAAATAGCTTTGCAAGGTTGTATCGCGCACAAGCGTGTAGGTTTGCGCACCGACAAGCCCGCGTATACCGGGGAATTTCATGCATAGCAAAATGCCGAGTAGTGACCCGGCAAACGTTTTGCCTGACCCGTAACCGCCTTGATACACGGCCACATCAAGCTTATAATCATGCGGGATTTCCAAAAACTCCCGCTGCGCTTTTAATAAATTATATTTCACATCTTAACCTATTTTTCTGTAATACACACTGCTGTCTCGCAATCACCCATTGTGTTAATGTTGTGCACCTGTCTAATGCAGAATATAATAATCCGCATAAACTTGTTCCGGGGCGAGTCAACGATGTAAGTTGTACCCGGATTTTTTTTCAGCTTTGAAACAAGATCGTGCGGGTCACGGTAGTTTGTTATCAAATCATTGTAATTTTTTGTTTTGTCAACCAGATCGTTGTCCAGACCAAAGGTGTTGAATGTTACGGCCTTGACGTTATTTTTTGTTGCAACATAAGTTGCCTCTGTACCGCCTTGCGAATGGCCTGCGAGAGTGATATTGGCACCCGGATATTTTAGTTTTATTTCATAATAAAACTCATTGGCCATTTTCATTTGCGCACTCACTCCGTTTATCATTTTCAAATTAGCACCGTGGTCTTTTATACTTTTAGCATCCGTGCCGACAAAAGCAATCACAATCTCGTTCCCATTTTGATATGCAACGGCTTTGAAGTTAGTTTTTTTGTCCCATCGTTGTGTTGCTGCACTCCAACCCTGCGGTAATGATTTTTGCTTGGGTTTATTTTTCAAAACAGCATCTGCTTGTGAGCATAGTTGCTTGTAGATGTTTGCTTGCTTGTGGTCTGCCATCATTGTTCCTTTCGTATTGTTAAACAACCACCTTTCAAGGTGGTTGTTTTCTAATTATTTGTTTAACACATAAATTACATTTCAGGCATTTGCGGCTGAATCTGTTGTTGCATCTGCTGCAGTATTTGCTGCGGCATCGGCTGTTGTGGTTGACCTTGCATTGGCATTGGCATCTGTTCGTCTTTCAAAAAATTCTGTGCATTTTCTATACCGTATTGTTCAAGCGCAAATTTGAAACATTCCAGCCAATTAATCTGCATCGCAACTTCCGGAACCTGCGCAAATGATTTTACAACTTCAAACAGTTCTTTCAATTTCATTTTACGTTGGAATGTTGCTTTTCTGTCGCCGTAGTTATAGATATAGCGCGCGTTACGGATGTTGTCATCAATCTCCATAAACATTGTGCGGCCGCGTTCGTTTATCCCGATAACTTCTTTACCGAGTTTAAAGTTCGCAATAATCTCGGCAACTTTTTCAACCATAGGTACAATAACCTTACGGTTTATCGCGTCCAAAATCATGCTCAACCGTGCCTCTTGACCGCTGACAGAATAATTCAATTCGGTTGCTGTGCGCGCACCTGCCGCCAAAAGCCCGCTCATATTTTTGAAGATACCGGTCGAGCTTTCAATATTTTGTTTGAAGTAATTCAAGAAATCCCAGCCGACCATTGCTTTGTCAAAAGCAAGCGGAGCGGGCGCCTGCGGCATGAGCGCGGCATCGTATTCAATAATTTTGCCCGGGTGAACAGCCTGCTCACCTTTGAACGCGCCTTTCGGTGCAAGGTATGGCGGGTTCATCATCAGCGCCAGCGCATCAAGCTGCTTGTTCAAAATCGTTGATGAAATATTGTTCATAATAAGCGCAACACGCAGCGGCGGGATACCGCGGCGGGTATCCGGGCTTTCAATAATGTTTGCGTGGATGAACGGGTTTATCACAAACGGGTTTGCTTCCGAGCGAATAATCTCGCGCCGGCCCGCGATTGTTAACAACCAGTTTTTCAAAATGCGTCCGTCGGCCAATTCAATATCGCCCCAGAACTCAATTACCTCAAGTTTGTTTTCTTTTACGCCGTTTGATTTTTTCTTTGATGCCACCACTCCTTTCAAGTTTTCTATTTTTTCCTGTGTAAGTAAATTGTTTGAATCGTCGTTTTGCAGCTCGTCAATTGACGCGTATGTGCGATAAATTTTTGCGCACTTGTCCCAGTTGTCAACGTTCAATGTGTCAAAAACAAAATCCTCTGCCTTGACGTGACGGACTCGCGCGTTGTCGTAAACGATTTTTTCTTCCACAATAAATCCTTCGCCCGGTGCTTCCGATAACAATTGTTCTTCAAAAGTTTGCGCGCGGCGCACGGATTTCATTTTCGTTTCCCAGCCGACAAACATCGTACACTCGCCTGTTTCCACGATGCTGTCAATAATTTTTTCAACCTCATCTTGGATATTCATTTGTTCAAGTGTGTTAACCAGCATTGCTTTTTGTCTGTTGGCAAACGCCTGTGATTGCGGGGTTGTACCTGCAACATCAAACATCGCCTCGGGCTGGCCGTAGAGATTTTCGCTGATATGTGATTTTAAAGTTTGCGCAAGCTCGTAAATATCCGGCAATTCAATTTTGCTGTCCCAGCCGCTTGTGCCCGGCAGCGATGTGTTATAAATTGAGCTGCGTACAAGTTTAATATCGCTCAATTGGCTTGTGCGTGCGGTTTCGTATTTATCGTAATCCGCCCCTATTTTGTTTACCAAAAAAAGTTCCTCATCTGCGTTGAGAACTTTTGTTAAATCAGTTGTTTCTGTTTTCATAATTATTTTTCCTTTCCTAATATTGAATGAATTTCTATATCCTGCTTTTTGCCGAATTTAATTGTTTCGGCGCGAAGGCAGCCTTCTTTTTCAAACCCCAAATCATTCAGTAATTTTTTTACCAAACGGTTTTGCGGGTAGACAAGTGCTTTTAATTTTTTGAATTCCAAAACGTTAAAGCAGTAATCAAAAAATTCGCGTGCGCAATCGCGGACAAAATCGCCCCAGTAGTCGCTGGCAAAACACACGCTGATTTCCGCTTTGTGTTTTGGACAAACGTTTTCCAGGTAGACAAATCCCGCCATCTGCTTGCCTTGTGTGATGACCCAAAAATACGGTGATAACTGTTCAAGCACATTAATAAAATATTCCGGTGTGTAATCGTCTTCCAAATATTTGCGCCATTTGTCGTAGAGCTGCGCCGCTTGCCAGAGATACTGCGGGTGGGTATAAATATTTTTAAACCGTTTCACAGGCCTTCTCAAATTTCACATAGGCTTCGTCTGTTGCGAACGCGCTTAATTTTCCGGCGTAAACTTTTTCACGAACGGCGTGTTCAGTGCCAATCAAGGCCTCGGCTTGAAGCCCGTTGATAAAAGTTTCGGTTTTGTTGCGGCGGTTGAAAAGTTTATACGTTGCCTTTGCCGAAAAAATCAAATACTGCGGAACATCTTTAATATCCGTGTAAACCTTGCGTGAGGGTTTAACATTTGATTTGGCAAGCTCTTCGTTCAGCTCGTTTTCAATTTTCATTTTGATTAAATCTTCAAGCGACGCGCTGCTAAATAACATTTCTTCTTTGTCTTTGTTTTTCATTTTTTCTCCTTTTTTGTTATGTTTTAAAATAATTTTAATATTCCTAAATCTTCTTATCATCCAGGTTTGCGATTGTGACAATTTTTACCTGCTTGCCTTTGTCCTCTTGCGTGCCAAAGCCCAAATATTTGTAAAGGCTCTCCAAGGCACGCAAAGCGGCGCCGGCATCACGCATTTTTTTCTTGCCCGTAAAATTGCCGTCCTTATCCATTATATCTTCTTCTTCCAACGAGAACTCCGCTATTTGTAAGAGTTTTTTTATTATATATGCCTTCGGCACCTGTTTAAATTTTTCCATGATTCTTTCTCGCGCACATCAAACAAGTTTGTACCGGCAAAACCGCCTGATAACGCCATTTTTGCACTCACGCTTTACATTTCTTAACTGATTTGCCCTCGCCCGACAAAAAAGTTATAATTGGCTTGCTATTTATATTTCGGCTAGTGTAAATCTTAGGGGAGGGGTAATGGATTCTTCCCTTTTTTCTATTTTCTGAACAATTTTACCGATGGTGCGGCGTTTGCATCCAAACAGCTTTTGGAACGCAGGTTTGCCAGCGCATCTTTGTACATATTGTACCAGTAATTGAAGCGTACGTGCTGCGGGTTGCCTTTGAGGCGCATGCATGTTCCGTAAACCAAAATCGGCTCTGCAAACGGCATCGGTACAAGCGTTTGATCGTCTGCTGCTTCCATCAAAGTTTTTTGCACGCCGCCGGCATCAACCGCGCAATTGTTTGTATAATAAATTATACTAACCTGCGTATCTTTATTAAAGTCCGGCAGAATAATTTCGCTGCCAAAAGTTTCCAGAGTGATTTTTTGGCCGTCAAGACGGACTTCTTCTATCCTGCCGTTCGGCGCAGAAATTTTCTTGGTATGCGCACTGACAGTTTGTGTCATCTCGCACGCTAAAAATTCCCACTTGTCGCAGCCGCAAACTTCTGCGTTCAAAACATTTATAATATTTTTAATTTTTCTGTGGTCGTTTTTTGTCAGCTCGGCAAACGCGTTCACTTGCTTGTAGTTTAATTCGACCAAACATTTGTTAATTAATTCTAAATAATTCATCTTATTTCCTTTCGTTTTAATTCCCCCGGGGCGCGCTTGCACAAAGTCGCTGCCTGGGTTCGTCTTTACAGCAGGCGGAATAAATCCGCCGCTGAAAGACCGGAATTATGCTGTATTATGTTTTGCTGTTGCGGGCTTATTTAATAAGTCCTTGACGCAGCTGCTCCATAATTGAGCGCTCATATTTAGCAAATTCCGCACTGCTCATTTTACCAATCTGGTCACGGGTAAAGGCCATTTTCAAGCTGCCGCACGGCTTTTGAGCATTAACTCTCATTTTGCGCTTTGCGGCCTCGTTCATTTCATTTAGTTGCCTTTCGCGTTCTTGATTTTTCAAATAACCTTCAATAGCAGCTTTTTCAACTTTTTCTACCAGTTCGGTTATCTTCGGTATATCTTCTTTGTCCACGCAAGATTGTTTTATGTAATCCAAAACTTCCGTTCTGCCCGCACGTGTGAAAAATGTATCATCAAACATTTGCGGTGCAGTCGTCGTGCCCTTTTGATCTGTAATAACACTATACGCCCTTTGTATAACCTGTTGTATCAAATTTTGTCCTTGCAAGGGTGTAACGACGCCTGCTTGTACAAGCTTACGGATATTAAAAACATCTTGTGCGGCCATAGACGACACATGAGCTTGTTGTGGTTGTGTATTAGTTTCCGGTAGGGGGATTTCGGGCACATCTTGTGTGATTTCCTGTACCGATTCTTCTGCCGGCAAATTAGGCTCTTCCTGCTGCTGCGCCAGCAATTCCAATTGTTGAATTTCTTCTTCCATCTATACCTCCGCAAAATTTTTCATTTGTTTTACGGCAAACTCTATCGCTTCATCAATAAATGCTGCCAGTAATTTTGCGAAAAATCTTTTAAAAGGTATCGGCAAATTTGAGACCACAAATTCTATTGCCATGGCTTTTTTATCTTGGCCAAGGCAATCTGCGAGTTCTTCTTCCGCGATGACGACCGCGATTTTTGCCAGTTCTTTTATTTTTGTTTTTAGGTTGAACATTGTTTTTCCTTTCTTCAATATGCTGCCGTGCGGCAGCACCTGCTTGTGGTGCAGTTAAAAATGTCCCCCCGTGAAGGGGGACATTGGTTTTTACACTGTCGGATCTGCGACAATAAGTTTTGCCAAAGCTTTTGGCTGAACTGTTTTTGCACCGTACAGGTAGAGGCCGCGAACCAAATCAGAGAAGCTATCCTTGTCGCGCAGGCTCTCGATTTTCGCAAGCTGGGACGCGAAAGTAATCGCATCGTTTGTACCTGCAAGCACGTAGAATTTGCCGTCAACGCTTGTAAGGTTTGTTGATACAAGAACGTCCATGCCGGCGATTCTGCCGATTGCGCCTTCGCGAAGGGTTTCATCAGCTACGTTGTGGGCACCGATAAATTCTGTGCTGTTTAGCAAATAGCTCTCAACGATTGGGTTGATAACGACCCACGGACGTTTTGTTGCAGAGACCGCATCAGAGTTTTTCAAAGCCATTGCAAGGTTTACGAATTTTTCGTAGATAGTTGTTTTGTCCAAAGTGACGGGAGCATCTTCTGTACCGACGATGTTTGAAACATCGGCTTGTGCGTGCATCCCCCAAAGGAAGCTGTCTTGAACTTGTTCAATCGCTTTTTTCGCGTTGGTAAGGTGTGCCTCCATAATGTCCTGATTTGCCTGTACTGATGCAACATCGTTGATTTTGAACGCAAAGAATTTTTTCTGATCGATTAAAAGTTCTTGTGAGCTTGGTTCAAGTTCGTTGTAGGTAATGTTGCCTGTACCGAGGGTTGAAATTGCAACGTCGGCAGGTGTGATAATTTTCACTTTGTCGCCTTGGTTTTTAATTTCGCCTTCGAAGTTTTTGTTGACGCATTGAAGCATCACGCATTCTTTTTCCAGCATGGAGTTAAGTTTTTGGCTCCAAATTTCCGGAATAAATGCACCGTAAGGGTTTGTTGGTTGTGTTGACATTTTTTTGTTTCCTTTCCTTTTTTTGTGTGTGTAAATATCCCCGGATGTCGTCCGGGGTTTGTTGTTTGTATAAAATGTTTAATAAAAAATTATATTAACGCCTTGGCTAATCTTGCGTGCGCGTGTTGCAGTATTTTTTTTCGTCGTTCCATTTCCAATTGTGTTTCAAGCAATTTTCTTTGTTGATTTTAACTGATTCTTTGCCAACTCCCACTGTAATTCCTTCCGCACATACACCTATATCAAAGCACATATTCAATTCTGAAAATGCTACACGCATTTTTTCAAGTTTACCTGAAAAAATTAATATAAGAATCACTATGATAATTACAGTTTTGATTTTCATATTAATAATTATATCACGACTATTTAAGGATGATTTTTAAATATTTAAATAATATAAGATATTGTCTATTAATCTTGGTAGTGTAGATTCGGTTGGATTCGGTGGTAATTGGTCACGCATAAGCTCCCGGCAATCACAGGTTGGATTTGCGCGGCCTCGTTCTCTGCCTAAACTATTTGCTTTTTGATCATTAATAGAATCTCTCAGCGCGTCCTCAAGGCTTTGCTTGTGAGTATGTACTTGAACATGAGAATCATGTGCTTCTTTATAGTCACAATACGCTTTAGAATGCATTTCAGTAACTATTCCTAATTGTGCATTATCACAGTTGGCAACCGAATGCCAATATTTGTCCATATCTCCATGGGACGCTAATAATGCTATAAAATTCCTCATAAGATTATGTGTTGCGACGAGTTGAGCCAGACATGGCGCGTGCAAACTCATCAAATCTCGCAGCATTATCATATGATTATTTTTCTGTTCTTGGATTTTGTCGTATTCAGCATCAACATTATTTCCGCAACCGGGCAAATGTTTACCAACTTCCGGTTCAAGCTCGGCTAATTTTTCATCCATTTGCGCAACCACATCTTCTGCTTCAGCTGCCACATTTTCTATATCCGCAATATCTGTCTCAACCTCTGATGCCATATTTTCACATTCAGAGGCAAGTTCATCAATTCCGGCAATCATTGCATCTATCTCGTCCCAACAATGGCATTCCTCTTCATCGTCATTTTTATCTTCCTTGGCGCAAACATTGCACAGACAGTTCGGATGCGGGCGGTCCGGCACATCGTCCAGGCTGTCGTATTCTGTCCCGTCGAGCGCCGCGCAAGCCTCACACGGGTCAGCACCTTCGGCTTGCCAAACATATTTCACATGCACATCTTTGCTAACACTGCCTTCAAGTACTATTGAACTTTCACCAAAGTTATTGTACACACGCTCAATTTGTTTTTCCGTATTGATTCGCTTGTTGTTTTTTGTATCAAAAATTACATTACTCACCGCGGCACGCTTGATGTTGGTTTGAATATCTTTTAAGGAATATTGCGCGGCTGCGCTTTCCAACGCGGCATGCGTTTGGACTCCGTATTTACCGTCAATTTCAATCCGCGCGCTTTTATTTCCGTGCTGCCTGTTCAACACATTCAACGCAGATTGCAAATCTTTTGTTGATTGTTCGCTTCCAAACTTGCGCGAGTGGGTTTTCATGTAATCAAGTATCTGCTGCGCATTAGTCATCGTTATATATCTCTCTAAATTGCAAACCGATAATTGCGCAGGATTTTGTCGGTTGCTCACCTGAAACACACAATTGCACGGCATAGTTTGAGCCGGAGATTTCGGCCTTTTCCAGCGCATCTCTGTTAACCGCCCAAACCGGAACATCGTCTTCATCCAACGGCCATCTGCACGGTTTGCCCTCATCGGTATCATCATCACAACCCCAGATAAAATGCTCCGGGTTGTACGAATGAATCCGCTCTTTATCATCGGCGTAGGATGTGTCGTAATCCTTGTAGATTGAGAATTCAAAATCATTATCGTGTTCTTCGTCAAGCAAGAAATAAAACTCATCCACGGTTTTTCTGTAATGCGGTTTACCGATACTTAAAAACGGCGATTTCCACATGAACTCCACCGGTTCACCACAAAAACTTGTACCAAAATCTTCGCGGTAAATTTTGCCGTCTTTGTCACCTGTTAAAATATAGTTTTTGTAAACGCACGCACAAGTTATATCCTGCGGAATAACACGTTTGTACCACGCCTTGTTCACATAATCATTAATCCAAACAGTGTGTAAATATTTATCCGAAACATAAGGGATAAAATACCACACTTGCGAGCACGTATCATAGGGTAGGCAAACAGTTCTTTCAAGTTCGGCAAATTTTTCAAACTCAGGTTTGATATTCAGCGAAATCTCCGAACCCAATTGAATTTGGTTCATTGTATTTTGCTCTAACGGGAAAATTCCGGTGCTTAAAAAGTACTGTTTATTTTGCACATTCACAACTGATTGCGGTGCAAGCGTACCTTTGTCCGCAAACGGCACAATGGCAAAATCTTCCTGGCTTATACCTGTCAGCAAATAAACGCTGTCCTTTTTATAAATCGCCAGGTAATCCATATACGGTTTCATCGCAGTGATTACATCGGTATCGGTGTGAAAATCCGCAAAATATCCGGCGTCACCTTCGGTCTCAAAATCATCACAGGTACCAAGTGCAGAGTAATAGATACGCGATTTTTGCGCAACCCAAACCCTGCCGCGGTACACTGTCAAGACACTCCCTGTCACAGGGTCGCCATCCGGATTGTTCAAATTACAATCAACTATCGCACCGGAATTTGTTATATAAAATAGTCCGTCACTTTCTGTGATAACCAAAACGCCGTTCAAAAATTGTGCAAAATGCGGTTTTTGACCGGTAAGAGTTTTATCAAGCAAGGTTTGAGTCCCGTTTTGCTCAAGATAAATTTTACCGGAGGCTGTTGTGATAATCAGCTTTGAAATATTTTGTGCGGACATCTCAAACAAGCCGGTCACAGCATCTTCATCGGGAAGCTGTGAAAATAAAGTGTTGCCTTTTTGCCTGATTATACCTCGGTTGTTGAGAATTTCCACATTCTGCGAATCAGCCCAGTAGATTTTCTTCACATCTGTGCCGAGTTCGGTTTTGGACAGAGACAAATTCACCCCGCCCGATAAATTGTAATATGCTGTTTCCATTTTTTTCCTTTCCTGTTAGAGGGTTTGAGCCTCATTAAACATTGTTGTTATTGCCGGCGCGTCAAGCCCGAGCTGTTTTGCAAATTCTATAATAAGCGGGTTTTGCTTATTTATTTCTATTGCATATTCAAGTTCAATTTTTGCGGTTTCGTTTCCGGCGACAAGCGCGTCAAGCTGCTCACTTGAAATACCAAATTTTTGCAGCAGATACAGCCTCATCTGACGCGGTGAGATAACCTCGTTGTCAGGCTGCGGCGGCTGCCAAAGTTCAACCGGTTCTTCCGATGATTGTATTTTTAAATCCGCGTATTGCGGCAGATGTTTTTTACAAATATTGATTTCTTCAATAGTTCCGACGATTACCACACGTCCTAATTCATCTTTTACGTAATATGTTGTCATGGTGTATCCTCCTCTAAATCATTTTCTAACTGCGAGCCCTTTGAGTAAATAAAACGAAACTCATTTATGCCAACAGCATTAGTATCAACCCAAATGCTAATCTGGTCGCCCTTGCTCATCAAAGGAGTGATTAGATTTTTCCCATGTCCAATTAGCGGAGATGCTACCCTCCAAACAAGACCCCATATAGATATTGATGCTGCGCGACCATCATTATTCCCTGCATTGAGGAAGTAAAATCCGTTACCCGGAGCAGTGTATGTGCCTCCCCAAAATGCTCCGCTGATTAAATTATCAGAATTGTTGCTTGCCGAAACATTTTCACCGATAACATTTTTACCTGTATCTGTAATATTTGACAAATCAATATCTGATTTTTGTTCAAGTGCTTCTTCGTTTAATTGTGACATTTCTGCGATGTCGTCGTTAATTTGTTTAATGCTTTGCTTGCTCAAATTAACCGCATCATTAAGATTTTTGAAATTGAAATTTACATCTGAAGCTTTAGCTTTTGCTCCGGGAATAAATTCAATCAGGTGTGTGTTTGTTTCCATTTTTTTCCTTTCTTTTTTCGTGTAATTTTTCTTTGTACCACTTAATTTTTGTTCTGATAAAACTGCCCGTTTGCGTTTGCGCAACCCAAGGATAAGGCGGGATATAGATTATATCAATCTTTCCCGCACTGGTTGATTTGGGGTTTTTTAGACCGAACTCGTAATGTGTCATGGTTGTGTCCGGTGAAATTTCTATTGCGTATTGCTCACAAAGCTGTGCACAAAGTTTCATTGTTGATTCAAATTGTTCAAGTGTGATGGGGTATGCGCCAACGCGGTCGCGGTCACGAAACCCGGCCATAGCGCACATGGCAACCCCGATTGAGCCGGTGTTACCGCCGCCTGTGTGGGCTGCGTATTTGTCTGTGCGGCAAATCTTGTTGTCTTCGGGTTTAAAAATTCCGTTGTGAACCGTGCCGTTTTTGTCTACCAAAAAATGGTAGCAGCGTTTATCGTGAGCGCTCGGTTCATAAGCGCCCGCGCTCCAATGCAGTATTAATCTTTTCATACCGGCTATTCCTGATCTAACCAATCGGGGTTTTTCATTAAATACTGCACCGCAGCGTTGGTTCGATTTCTGGCGTTTAATTTTCCTATCAACCTATCAACATAAGTGCGTACTGTACCGTATGAAATCTTGATTTCAACACCGATTTCTTTATCGGAATATCCAAGCGCAATTAATGTCAAAACTCTTTTTTCTGTACTTGATAACTTCATTGTATCCTAATTCCTTTTTGTTTCCATGTATTAGCTTACTAAAAAACTTACATGCGGTTTAAATAATAGTTCCTGTTTAACGCCGTAATAAAAACCTTTATCTGTTTTCTGCCAGCCCGATTTTCAGCGCGCTCAAATTTGCATAGCATCGTTTTTTAACTCCGAATTCATTGTAGTTCAAATAGAATTTGCTTGCATATTTGTAATTGATATATTTTTTTTCGTATAAGATTTTTGATTTCAGACTATCAAAAAATTTCAGTGCCTTGTCGTTGATTTTTCTGATTGTTGAGAGCTCATCCGAGTCGGTGACTCTGGTCAATTGCACGACGGTGTGGCCGCAAACCGGGCAATGCTTTAAAAAATCTAATTCACAAATAATAAATTTCGGCAGCGGTACGAGCTTAAAAGTGCGTGCTTTATGCAATTTGCCGCAGCAGTGTAAATATCCCATCTTCTTCCTCCAATGAGCACAACTATCCCCTTTATATTGGCAAACAACCGGACCATCAAGGGTTTGGGTCTTAACCAACATACTTAGTATAACGTATATGAAAAAAAATAAAAGTCCCCATTTCTGTGGACATGAACTCATGTCCGCGAATTCATGGACAACACCCGTGAAAACCCTTGCTATGACTCGCTGTCTAGCGACTGGTGTCCGGACTTGTGTGATTTAAGCAGAACTCCGCGTTTTGAATTTTGGATAAATTCGAGCATGGTCTCAATATATTTGTTCATCGGGATTTCTGCGCGAATTTTTTCAATTGCCTGGGTTGTGTTGTATTCTTCCGAAATCAACAATTTGAACGCGGCATTTATGTTTGTGCGCTCTTCAAGCGGTACACCGCGGCGTTTGAGGGCAATGACGTTCAGTCCGCGCGGCACGGGCGGTCTGCCCTCGCCTTTTGAGTACGGGAGAATATCGCTGCGCGCAGCGGAAAACCCGCTTACTATCGCCATTGTGCCGATACGAATATTTTGGTGGAAAACGCTCATCCCGCCGATAAATGCGCCGCGGCCAACGTGAATGTGGCCGGCAAGCGTTGCAAGGTTCGCCAGAATGACTTCGTCTTCCAGCACGCAGTTGTGGGCAATGTGTGCGCCGACCATAATAAGGCACTTGCTGCCGATGCGTGTGGTCAGGTCACCGCAGTTTGCCGCGCGGTGAATTGTAACGTTTTCTTTAACAATTGTGTCGTTGCCGATGATAACCTTGGTGGGTTCGCCTTTGTAGCCCAAATCCTGCGGTTCGGAGCCGATTGTGGCAAACGGTGAAATCGTGCACCGCTCGCCGATTTCGCTGTGTTCTATGTAGGCGTTTGCGATTACGCGTGTGCCGGAGCCGATTGTAACATTTTCACCGATAACAACATTTGGGCCTATAACAGCGTCAGGTGCTATCTTTGCAGATGGATGAACTATTGCACTTTTGTCTATCATTCCTCTATTATATATTAAAATAGTTGCAATTTATCAGATTTTATATTATCTTAATAATGAAGGAGTAAGATAAATGAAAATGCAAGCATTTTCATTTACGAGCGATTGAATTAGAATCCGAAGGATTATAAAATGGAGTTGAAAAAGCAGAATATTCTTTCGTTTTTAGAAGAGAAAACGAATCTATATGCTGATAATGTTGCACTTGGGATAAGAACACCGTTGGGGTGGAAAGAGTTTACTTATCAAGGGGTGGGACTGTTGTCGCGGAAAACGGCACATTATTTTATTAACGAATTGCAGCTGCAAAAAGGCGAGCGGCTTGCCTTGTTGTGCGAATCGCGGCCGGAGTTCGGTGCGTGCGTATTTGCATCGGTTTTGGCCGGGTTGGTCACGGTGCCGCTGGATATAAAGCTCACCAAATACGAGTTGCTGTCAATTCTATCCGATTGCCAGCCGTCTGTGATGCTTGTATCACAGCAGTTTGCGGACCTTGCGCTTGAATTGCAGCAGGATTTGCCGTCATTGCAGCATATCCTCATTGTAGACGAAACCGCGTGCGGGCCGCTGCCGAGCATCCACCAGCTGCCAAACAATTATGAGGGCAAGTGGCGCCATCGCAGCTCAAAATCCACCGCGCTGATTATTTATACATCGGGAACAACCGGGAAGCCAAAGGGTGTTATGATATCGTTCCAAAACATGATGGCGCAGATGAACGACCTTGACTATGCGCTGCGCAAAATCATACGCGCTGAAAGCATAAACATTCTTTCTATTTTGCCGATGAACCATTTGTTTGAGCTTACGGTCGGATTTGCAACGTTTATGAATTTCGGGTTTTCGGTTTATTACAGCCAGAGTTTGAAACCGAAAGATATTTTATCTATTATGCGCGACAAACAGATTGAGTTTATGATTGTTGTGCCGGCGTTTTTAAAATTGATGAAAAACTCTATTGAAGCGGAGATTGCAAGCTCGGGCAAAACCGGTATTTTCAAAATCATGTACGGTTTGGCAAGATTCATCCCGTCTTATCGCATCAAACGGTTAATTTTCAAAAACATCCATTCAAAATTCGGCGGTAAGTTTGACGGGTTTTTGTCAGGCGGAGCGCCGCTGGATATTGAGGTGGGCAAGTTCTTTGAGCGCATCGGGATTAAGATGTATCAAGGTTACGGGCTGTCGGAAGCATCACCTGTTGTATCGGTAAACTTTAACAAACGCGACACTTTGGCATCGGTCGGGCCGGCACTGCAAAGTTTAGAGGCAAAACTTGATGCGGATACGGGTGAGCTTATGTTAAGAGGGCCGTCTGTTATGAAGGGGTATCACAACCAGCCGGAGCTGACTTCTGAGGTTATTGACCCTGACGGGTGGCTGCATACAGGTGATGTCGCGGAGATTGACAGGGACGGACATATCTATATAACCGGCCGGATTAAGAATATGATTGTGCTGTCGGGCGGGAAGAAGGTTTTACCGGAAGAGGTTGAGGCAATACTTGAAAAAAGCGAGCTTTTGGCTGAGGTTTGCGTGCTGGGTGTTGAGCATTCCGGCGGTGCAAAAGACGGTACGGAAGACGTTGCGGCGGTTGTTGTTCCGCACGAGCGGCTGTACGAGGAATATGATGAAAAGGCTTTGGACAGGCTTATCCGCTCGGAGGTCAAATCGCTTTCGCTGCGGTTGAGCACATACAAACGTCCGGTGAATGTGATTATACAAAAGGAACCTTTACCTCGCACATCCACCAGAAAAGTCAAACGTCAAGAGGTTAGGGCGTTAGTCAACAACTAGGTAGGGCAGCTGTAATGCCGCCAATAAGGAGGAAAAATGAAGAAATTAGTAGTATTATCAATCTTGGCAGGGATGCTGTCAACAGCGGCGCCTGTGTTTGCGGGCACGCACGGAACAGACGGCGAAATCACCGGCAGAAGTGTTGGTGCTGCGGCATTGTCGCTTATAGTTTGGCCGGGTATCGGGCAGGCGGTAAACGGTGAAGACAAAGAGAAAAACATCACCCACGCTTTGCTTGGTTTGACTGGGATTTTCAGATTCTGGTCTTGCTATGACGCGTTGATGGACCGTCACGGCGGCGTCTGGGAAAACCGGATTTAGTCAGAAAAAGCCCGCGTCTGCGGGCTTTTTTATTCAATCAGTCCGCGTGAGAAGGCGATGTAGGCGGCGTGCGCCATGCCGGCCGCGCCAAGTTTTGCCGGGGTATCTTTTTTTTTGCATGCGTGCAAAATTTATTTTTATTTTGGCATTAAAATAAAATTATGAATACAGAATTAAGACTGCGCTTGCAAATGACAAAAAATCTTATTGAATTAATGATAGCGGATTATTGTTAAAGAGCTTGATGAAATCATTAAAACTAACGAGATTTAAGCCTGTTCAAGCGCAAGCGTTTTAGTCACCGCATCGCACACGGCTGCCGGGCCAAAGTATTGTATTGCGCCGGGGAACACATAATCGTCGTTCATCGCCCAGTTTTCGCGGTTTTTTTCAAGCGCTTTGAACACAGGCCCGTCAAGTTTGACCAATGCCTTTTGGATAACGGGTTTGTCCGTGCCGTGGCGGCGTTCAATGTTCATCATCATAGTCAGCGGCACACCGCCTGCAACCCATTCGCTCGCCGGCCGCACAAGGTTTTTCACCGACGACAAATATCCGGTCAACCTGTTGCTTAAAAGCGCTGCCGCGTTGTAACCGAGCGAATAACAGTAGTCAGCATCAAAATTTGACGGGAACGCGCATCTGCCCTCGTACCCGAAGAAATGCGCCTGCGCCGAGAATTTGCCCTTGTAAAGCCCTTGAGATTTCATTGCATCAAGCTTGATTTGAACCATCTCAATCAGCAATTTTTCCGTGTCAATGCGCGAAACCTGCACATTACCGTGGTCGTCGCGATCCATCAGCAACTGGATTTTTATGGAAACCGGCAGCGATTCAAAAACCTTGACATTTTCTTCGCTGATACGGTTTAAAACCACGTTAAACTGCTCGCCGGTGGACGTTGCGTTAGCGTAATCCGGGTCGTGTTCAAGCTCGGGCATAATGTCGTTCAGGTTACTGATAAGCGTTTTCATTTCCGGGAAAAATTCAATCAAACCTTCCGGTACAATCACGGTGCCGAAGTTTTTGCCCTGCTCGGAGCGTTTGTCAACAATGTTTGCGATATAGTTGACGATTTGTTCAAGCGACATTTTTTTTGCCTCAACTTCTTCTGAAATCAGTGTGATATTAGGCTGTGTTTGCAGCGCGGCTTCAAGCGCGACGTGTGATGCGCTGCGGCCCATGATTTTTATAAAGTGCCAGTATTTTTTTGCGGAATTGGCGTCGCGCTGGATGTTGCCGATAAGCTCCGCGTAAGTTTTCACCGCGGTGTCAAACCCGAACGAGATTTCAATCTGGTCGTTTTTCAGGTCGCCGTCAATTGTTTTCGGGCAGCCGATAACCTGGATCCCTTTGTCAATCATCCATTCGGCAAGCATCGCCGCGTTTGTGTTTGAGTCGTCGCCGCCAATAATAATTATCCCTGTGATGCCAAGCTTTTGGCAATTGGCAAGCGATTTTTTGAACTGGTCTTCGGTTTCCAGCTTGGTTCTGCCGGAACCTATTATATCAAACCCGCCCGTGTTGCGGTATTTGCCAATAAATTCGTCCGTAAACTCAATTGTTTTGCCGTCAATTATCCCTGACGGGCCGCCAAGAAACCCGTATAATTTATTTTGCGGGTTGGCCTGTTTAAGCGCGTCGTAGAGCCCTGCGATAACGTTGTGACCGCCCGGTGCCTGACCGCCGGAAAGGATTACACCCACATTCATCGCCGCGTTTTCGGCGGCCGCGCCTTTTTTAAATGTAACAATCGGCTTGCCATAAGTGTTTTTGAAAAGCTCTTGAATCTTATCGGCGTCGCGCACAGCGGTTGTCGGCGCGCCTTCAATAAGCTCTATCGCGTTGATATCCAACGATGCCGGAAGTTTCGGCCGGTATTTCAAACGTTCAATTTGCAATGGTGATAATGTTGTCATGGTTGCTCTCCCTATTCCATGACAATTTTATCATAAAAATTTTAAATTCTAAATTTTTGCTATCCGAATGTCTTAAAGGTACTTTCAACGTTTTTCTCAATAACTTTTGTGACCGCATCCATCTCGGTTTGGATAGCGTTTTGCTCGGTGTCAAGCTGTTTGAGACGAAGCTCAAGGTTTCTGTCTTGCGATTGAATGATGGCTATTTTTGAGTTGATATTGTTAATATCCTGATCGTATTGATACTTGTCGTATTCGTACTGGTTCATTGCATCGTCGTAGCGGGCCTGGTCGGCTATTGTGTTGGTTGTAAGCGCATAAGTCACCGCATCCGGCTGGTCGGCGTTGAGTGTAATATTGATAATACGGCCTGTTGCGTCTTGTTCAAGCCGGGCTCTGACACCTTTGATTTCTTCGTTTTTCTGCTGCGAACCGACCTTGTATGCAGGGATGTGTGATTGTGATTGAGCTGTGACCGGGTCGTAGATTGTGTTCGGGCTTGTGATGACATCAAGATTATAGAACTGCGGTTCATACGCGCCTGTTGACGTGTTTTGGATGTATCTGACAGCCCAGCCGAGATTTGACGGCCCGTAAGCCGCGTCAAGCTGTCCCATTTGTTCCTGTTCAGATAATAGTAATGCTGTTAGTTTGTCGGTCATAGCACCTGTACCGTCAGACAGCGATGAGTAATACGGATCGGCGAGCACTTGTGCCGGTGTTAGCGGCGAACCCAATAATCTCAATTCTTTTGCGCCAATCATGTATGTGTTTGGAATAGTGGTGACAGTTGTAGGCGGTATTGATGCGTCGGCGGGGGTGGTGGTGACTGTGCGCATGCCGTCAGCATCTGTGGTTGTGGTAACGGTATCCGCGGTCGCATCGCCCGGTGTAAAGACTGTTGTTGTTTTGCCGTCAGCGTCTATTGAAATATCAGTTCTGTCAAACGGTGCAGCGGCGCCTGAGAATGTTGTGGTTGTGGTGACACCGGTTACAGGGTTAAAAATTGTATAAGAATCACCGGCCGCGGCAGTAGCGGCGGTAGGTAGTGCCGGCATAGGGTTAGTGGCGGCATCAACCCAGTCGGTGCCGTTATAAGTGTAATCCACGCCGCCCAGGGTTATGACAGAGCCTGCGGCTGCGGCTGCTGAGGCATCTGTTTCAGGCAGAACCACCGGAAGCGCTGCTCCCGCTGCAACCTCTGTAAAGCTGCCGGGGTCTGTGTTTCTTACAATAATACTTGGTGTTGCAGAAACAACCGCAAAATCATCTTGCCACTGGCGAAGATAGCTGACGGTATAAAGTCCTCCCGGTTGCGCGATAAGCGATGTGATTGTATTTTTGAGCGAGCCGTCCTCAAATGTGTAGATGGTTTTTGTGTAATCGTCAATCGCCGGCGGTACAGGTACCTTCATGCCGAGCATTTGGTTATAGTAGTTGGCGGTTTGGTTACCCAAAGCTGTACGCTGCTGGTTAATCTGCTGACCTTCATACTCTACGTTAGTCTTGCGGGCCGTAAGTCCCAAAAATCTTGCTTGTGATGCTGCCATTCCCATGAGCGTATTCCTCTAATACTTATAGCATTAGTGTAATATTTTTTTATCCGAATGGGCTCATCCAAATGAACTATTTTTCCACGCCCCATTTTGATTGGAGTTGTGAAAGTTCGCCAGAATTGTGCAGTTGTTTGATAATCTGGTCTATTCGTGACATTAGTTGGTTGTTTTCCGGTCCTTTGCGAAAGGCGGCGGCGTAGGGTTCGCGCGAGTAGCGTTTTTGAAGGATTTTCACTGACGGGTCGTCCATTGCCAACCCCAAAAGCAGCGTATCATCTGCCATAAGCGCTTCCCCGACTCCTTGTTTTAGTGCTTCGTAGGCCTCGGGGTAGGTTTTGTATCCGATAATTTCGGCATCGGGCAGATTCAGGCGCAGGTTTTTTTCACTGGTTGAGCCAAAAACAATGATTACTTTTCTGCCGTTGAATTCTTGCAGTGTCGTACCTTTTGTGCCTTGGAGCACCATCAAGGCTTGGCCTGCAACGTAATACGGGATTGAAAACTCCATAAGCTGTTGGCGGTGCGGGGTTACAGACATTGTTGCAATGAGCATATCAACAACCTGACCGTTAAGTTTGCCTATGCGCTCTTGACCTGTGAGTGGATGAAAAACCGGTTTCACGCCGAGGTTTTCCGCAATGAGTTTTGCAAGGTCTATCTCGTAGCCGACAAGCTCATAACCTGTAGTTTCGTTCCCTTGACGAAACCCGAACGGGCGGGCGTCTTCACGGACACCAATTATTATTTTGCCGTTTTCTTGTATTTTATCAAAGTCGTCAATAACCGGTTCTTGCTTTGCGCATCCGGTGCAAAGCAGTGTGAATAATAAGGTTAAAAGCAGCTTCTTCATGCTTTATATTATATCATAAAAATCATATCTTAACCCTCGCTCGTTATCCAAATTTTTGACTCCGGTGAAATAGTCTACGTGAATAGCCTGTTTTGGTAATTATTAATTTATCCAAACAACGCACAATTTTGAATGTACCAAATCTTAAAGGAGGAAAGATGACTATTAAGAGATTAACAATAGCGGCTGCCATAGCATTGGCCGGCTTTACGCCTGCGTTTGCGAGCTGCCCTGCTGCAGAGCAGATGCCGGTTGTAACCGGTGCGGCATGCCCTGTTGAAGAGGCAAAACCAATGCCTAGCTGCAACAAATGCAAAGAGAAGAAAGACAAATGCGGATGCAAAAAGGCTAAACCGAAATGCGGTTGCCAGGACAGCACTGAGCCCGGAATACCTGCGGCTACATTGTGCCCGCAATCTTCAAAAGTAAAACCGAAAGATATGCTCCAAGTTTACGGTTATCCGAATGCTATCTACGGTGCTAACAACTACATGGGCGAACCTGCCGCATCAACTGCGTTTTTAGAAACGCCTTATGCGACAGCAACAAGCTCACCTCGTAACATCGCTGCTGCTTCATCAGGTGTTGTTGTTTCAACAACAGGTGAAATCACCGGCGCTGCTACACCGGTTTTCGGTACGGGTTTGAACGTTCCGATGATCAACCAGCTTCCATGCAACGAATGCGATAACATTGATTTCCAAAGCTCGAGCTCAATTGAAGCTGTTAAAAAATCCGTTGTACCTTACGATTGCCCCTGCAAAGGCAAAATGATGGGTGCTGCATCGGGTTTGATGGGTGCGGATTCGTTCCCTGATGTTCCGGATAGTTTTTGGGCGTCTTGCGATATAGACAAACTTGCTATCAACGATGTCGTTGTGGGTTATCCTGACGGTCTTTTCAGACCAAACAGAGATATTTCACGCGCAGAATTTGCAACAATGCTTGTAAAAGGGTTCAACATGAGCCCTGACTGCGGCGGCAACATGCAGTTTAGCGATGTACCTGCCTGCAACTGGGCGAACGGTGCTATTTCAAAAGCTGCACAGGAAAACCTGCTTACAGGTTGTGAAGGTAAATTCCACCCGAGCGCACCTGTGACTCGTTTGGATGCGCTTTCAACAATCGCAAAAGGCATGAACTGCCCGATGGATGAGTGCAAGGCTAATGAAATCCTTGGCAAATATTCAGACGGTGCTTCTATCCCTGAGGCTGCGAAAATCGCCGTTGCAAAATCACTTGAAAACGGCGCGTTGAAGGGTTCACCAACTCCGAACCTAATCAACCCTAACGAGGACGCGACTCGTGCGGATGTATCTTCTATGCTACAAACCGTTCGTGTGGCTCTCGGTTACGATACAAACCCTGAAACAGCTAACGATACTTGCCCTGTTGAACACAAAACATCGTTCATTGAGCAAGAAGAAATCGTTAAAATACCTACATTAAAAGTGTCTATGATTGACCAAATCAACGCGAAATCATCACATGTAGGTCAATACTTCAAAGCGAAAACTCTGGAGGAAGTTACAATCAACGGTACGGTATTCCCTTGCGGTTCAATCGTAAGCGGCCGTGTGGTTGAGGTTGTAAGACCTTCCGGATGTAATAAAGGTGCATTGAAACTTTCGTTCACAGACATTAAAAATGACTGTACAAAAGTTAACTTGCCAAAACAAATCATGCAAGCTCAGGTTGGCTGCCCAAAACAGATCAACCCGGTTGCAAGATTGGTTGAGTTCCCATTCACACTTGCTGGTTCTATTATCGGTACCGCTGCAAGAACGGTGGGTGGCGCATTCACAGCGCTTGGTAACGCATCGGAGAACGTGCTTAACGACGGCGGATATATGCTTGGTAACGCGTTTAACGGTGAGTTCGGCGCAGCAGGCCGCAGCTTAGGCGACGGTGTTGTTCAGACAGTTATGGCCCCTGTAAACGTTGTAAGAACAGGTTTGACAGGTGTCCTTGGATTGTTTGAAACAACAGGCGACGAGGTTGCATACCTTGTTAACCCGAAAGGATACAAAATCTCTGCGGTTAACTCAAGAGAACAAGTTACGATTGCATTCGGTTGTACCGAAGAGTAACCATCTCATATACCAAAGGCCGGTCGCTCACAAGGCGGCCGGTTTTTTTATTTCCTGACAAGTTCAATTTTGTAGCCGAGGATATCGGCCATAAGTTGAAACTCGGCCAGGGTTAATGAATCTCTATTCAATTTTCCATACAAAGCTCTACAACTATATTTTTTTCCAAGAACTTCTTGCATTTGTTCCGCAACTTTTTTCAAGGTAGTCCCGTTTAATGTTACTAATGATTTTATATAATTCTTGTTATCGCTGTTATCCATAATAAGATTATAGTGGTACTTGACAATTAATTCAAAAAATAATACAATAATACATGTACACGAGTACAACAACCCGACAAGATGTATTAGTATTTACAGGAGAAAACATGTACGACTTAACAAACGCAAACAAAAACCTGGCAGACTCACGCGAGATGGTGAGAAATATGATAAAACAAAACAAAACCCAGACAAAACGTCTGGCTGTCCTGCTGCAAAAACTGGATTGGCTTGCTGTGCTCGCACCGGAAGAAGAATCTAAATCCTAGTCTTTTTTACCAGTTACCCCATTTTTTTTAACCGCGCACCTGAACCGGCATAATCAAACAAATCATATCTTCGTCATCTGCCGGACGCAAAACCGTCGCGCTGAGCGCCGTGTTCAACCCTATTTTTACCTGCGGCGAATCAATATTTTTCAACGCTTCAAGCACATATTTGCAGTTAAACGCAATTGATAAATCGTCCCCCGCGTAATCTATCTCCAAAACCTCCTCGGATTTGCCGGCCTCGGGAGTATTTGCGCAGAGCATTAATTTATCCGCGGAAAAATCCATTGTGACAATATGGGTTTTTTCGTTGACCATAACCCGCACGCGCTCTAATGCGCTGACAAGTTTTGATTTGTCCGCAACCGCTGTTTTCGGGCTATCTGACGGGATAAGCTGGTTGTATTTGGGGAACTGGCCTTCCAACAGGCGCGAAATCATCGTAACTTTTTCCGATTTAATAACAACCTTTGAGCCGTCCTGACAAAGCGTTATAAATTTTTCATCAATAAACTGGCTTATTTTTTCAAACTCACCCAGCGCCTTTTTCGGGATAATAAGTTTTAAATCCTTTATATCGGCGTCAATTTTCTGCCGGTATCTGGCAAGCCTGTTTCCATCTGTTGACGCAACCTCCATTGTGCCTTCTTCAATTGCAAAAACAATCCCTGACAAAAGGTTGCTTGTTTGAAACTCGGCAGCTGCAAACCCTGCATTCTTAATCGCCTTAACAAAAGGTTTCAGCTCTATTTCCGCACCGTCTTTAATATTTGTTGAATCAACGGGGAACTCCGCCGCATCAATCCCTTGGATTTCAAATTTGGAATTTTGGCTTGTGATAGTAACAACCGTGCCGGCTGCTTCAATATTAATCAGCGCACCGTCAGGAAGTTTGGTGACAATTTCTTTAACCATTTTTGACGGCAGCGTTATTTTACCTTCTGTTTTAACCTGCGCATCAACAAGCGCAGTCACTGTCATATCAAGGTCTGTTGCGCAAAGCTTAACCGATTTTGTATCAACTGTTTCAAGCAAGATATTTAACAGCACCGGCTGCAGCGCTCTTGTACTTGTTGCCCCGTCAACAATATTTATCCCTTTGTTTAGTTCCTCTTTTGAAATAACAATTTTCATATCACAGCTCCCTTATATTA
>QMCD01000468.1_pt1 | contig 28059 bp, 19 predicted proteins | sample 1821841 | NCBI WGS metagenome assembly QMCD01 (sample SAMN01991225, study PRJNA193472) | Termite gut metagenome, whole genome shotgun sequencing project. | isolation source: worker | host: Macrotermes natalensis | reverse complement strand
CGCGTCAGTGGCTATCGCTACGGCTTGTTTGCCGCCGGCCTGGCCCTCATCAGCCTCGCACTGCTGCTGAAATACTTCGAGGCGGGAAGAAAGGAAGGATGAGGCAACTCTTCTTCAAGAGCTTACAATGTCGTGCAATTGCGCTCCGAAAATTTTTTCGACGCTTTGCACGAGCGGATTATTTGCCGCGGCGTTCAGGGCGGCGTTTTGCTCTGACTTCGCGGGCGCGGAAGACTTCAACGGAGGCAATGCCGGTTCAGGGGCTGTGGCATTCAACACAAAGCGAATGCGAATGGCCTGACCCGTCTTCTGCGACAGGGCACTTTGCAGTCTGGCGGATTCTTTCTCACAAAAATCCTTGACCACAGCGTTGTCAAAGGTGGCTACGAAGGTATTCGGCTTTTCAAACTGGATTTCTTGGCAGCCGGCGGCGTATCGCCCCAACATGCCGGGAATTTTATCCGTTGCCTCGAACCAGATGCCGGGAGCGGTGTCCGCATTGAGTTCCTTCGACATTTTGACGGGCGCTACGGTATGACCCATCGCTTGCGCCGGGGCGTTGGCCAAGTTGTTTTGTGGCGGGGCCTGTATGGCACGCTGAACCGGTTTGATTGTTGCAGGGGGCATCGTGGCCGCCGGTGCAGACGATAACGTCGGCATGGAACCGCTACGAAGTTGCTCCAGCAGTGTGGCAACCATTTGAAAATTTTCAAGATGACAAAGACGTACCAGCGCAAGTTCTGTCAAAACTCGTACTTGCGTCGACTGGGCAAGCCGAAAGCACAAATGATCCAAAATCTGGAGCGAAGCCAAAATTCGGTGCGTTCCCAGCGTGGCCGCCTGCTCCTTGAGCTGCTCGAAACGTGACGGCGACGAAGCCATCAAAAGCGAAGGATCGCCGCCGGAGGCCGCCAAGAGCAAATCTCGGAAAACGCCCATCAATTGCTCGACCAGAAAGCCGAAATCCACGCCCGATGAGGCCGCTTTGTCCAATTTGGCAAAAATTCCCGCGGCATCGCCCTGTGAGATGGCACTCAATAGTTGGATAAGAAGTTGCTCATCCGCCGTACCCAGCATTTCATGGACATCGGCCAGCGTGATGTGTTCCGGGGCAAAAGACAGCAATTGTTCCAGTAGCGACTGGGCATCTCGCATGGAACCCATCGCGCGGCGCGCCAAAAGTTCCAACACGCCGTCATCCGCCGCAACGCCTTCGGTGGTCGCTATTTCCGAAAGCCGACGTACCAGCGAAGCCATCTCAATGCCAACAAAATCAAAACGCTGGCAGCGGGAAAGAATGGTGACCGGCAACTTGGTCGGGTTCGTCGTGCAGAAAATAAATTTGACGTGGCTCGGCGGCTCTTCGAGAATTTTCAGAAGTGCGTTGAACGCTTCCGTGGTCAGCATGTGGACTTCGTCGATGATGTAAATCTTGAATTTCGAGCGGCTTGGGCAAATTGAAACATTTTGCCGAAGCTGCCGGATTTCATCGATGCCGCGATTGCTGGCCCCGTCAATTTCCAGAGCGTCAATGTCCTCGCCAACGCTGATGTTTTGGCAACTGTCACAAACGCCGCAAGGTGTTAAGGTCGGTCCGTCAACGCAGTTAAGGCATTTTGCAAAAATTCGGGCCGTTGAGGTCTTGCCTACTCCGCGAACGCCGGTGAAAAGATAGGCGTGCCCCACTCGGCCAGAGGTCAGTGCATTCGACAGGGCCTGGGCAATGTGTGGCTGGCCGACGAGTTCGTCGAAAGTCTTTGGCCTATATCGCCGTGCCACCACTTGATAATTGCCGGAGCCGGCTCCGTGATCGTCGTCTGTCATGTTGGGTCCGATCATCAAAAAGGGACATTATTGATCTTCAGAGAAAATTTCGAATAGGGCCGACCAACGGAAGGCCCGGTTTTAAGGCCCCAAGTGGTTGAACTCGATTCGATTTTTTTGCTGAAGATGAATATACTCCACGCCGTGTGAACAGTCTACGCAATTTTTCTACCAAAATAATCCAACCTGTCAAATCGTGTGTCGCTTTTTCAGCGTCAACACACCCTAATGTATACTTGACAAGTGGGGATTGTTTTAGTACAATTTTGATACGCTGGAGCCGGTCTGCCATCCCATTTTTTCATTTTTGCATCATGTATCGCCGCTTGCTCATTGTGGGAACGTTTTTTTCAGCCTTGTTTTTCGCAGGGGGAATTCTTGCACAAGAACAAGGCTCCGAGAGTGAAGTGGAGGAAAAAAATGCCCGGTTTGAACGATTGGCTCCGGCGGACAGACCTGCCTTGCGCCGCTTTGAGCAGGCCAAGCGTCTGATTGAAGCGGACCGCGAAGCCGAGGCCGCCCAGCTGCTTGGCTCCATTCTGGAAAGCGAGGCTGATTTTTTCCTCCCGCCGCCCGCCGATGATGTGGAGGACGATGAGGAAGCGGCTGAATTGCAAACGTCACATCGTCTTTTTCACGATTTAGTATTCGACACACTGCAAGGGTTGCCATCTCAAGCGAGAGAGTCGTATCTATTGCAGTATGAAACGCAAGCCCGGCGGCTTTTGGACAACGCTGTGCAGGCCGGCTCGTTCGAGGGCGTGCAGTCGGTTGCGAAACGCTATTTTCTCACCTCGTCCGGCGCGGAGGCTTCCATGATTCTGGGGCTAGAGCAGATGGAACGGGGCGCATTCGCGGCGGCGACGCGGACGATGGAAAATTTGCGTCGAAGCCATCATTCGCGCACGGATTTTGAACCAACCTTGAGCCTTTCTCTGGCCCTGTGCCAGCTTCATTTGAATCGCATGGAAGACGCGACGCAAACGGTGCAACGGTTTTGGCAGCGTTTTCCACGGACGGAAGTTCTTCTTTCCGGCGAGGAATTATGGAAGCCGGAGACCGCCGAGGAAATTTTTGCGAGATTGAAAAAAGCCGTCGAAGCGGACACCCAAGTCGCCATTTCGGCCTGGCTCGAACGGACAGGCTGGCTTCTTCGTAACGGCACGGCGGCGCAGACCCCTGAAACCTTGGCGGAAAGGCCTCTGCTCGAAAAAGTATGGGGCGCGGATACCCTGAACAAGGCTGATTATCAGGACGCATCTCGAACCGTGGCAAGGCAGGTCGAACAGGAATCGGGCATAAGAATTCCGGCCTCGCAGCCGTTGATCGTGCAAAACAAACTTTTGGCGCGCGGCGTGAACGAAATTTTTGCCTTGGATATAGATACGGGGAAGCTGCTTTGGACGGCTCCCGAGCCGGAATACGACATTCCCCGGCAACTCCAGCCTCATGTTCGTCGGCAAATCGATCCTTTTCAGTTTGGCGGCGAAACGGTCGCAACCATGCTGCGACTGAATTTTTGGCATGACCCGATCTCGCAGCAACTTAGCAGTGACGGCGGCAGGCTTTTTTCCATTGAGGGCCACGATCTTCGTGCGATCAGCTTTGCAGGCTTCGGCGGCGGCTGGGGACAGGGCCGGGCACAATTGCGAATCGGCGGGCACACGATTGAAGACCCGCGTGTCGGTCCCGGCAACACGCTCTCGGCACGCGATATTGAAACGGGCGAAATTCTCTGGCAAGTCGGCAAATTGCCTTTTGTGCAAAAATGTTTTGAAAACATACGAGACGATTTCGAACAGGATGTGGCACAGCGGCGCAAAAAAGTCCCGCGAAACAATTCAGGCGGGGATGTCGCCGAAGCGAATGCCCAAAACGACGCGGAGGATGAACGACCCGACCGCGAATTTAGCGACGAAGAGCAATTTCTGGGCGAAACTTGGTTTCTGGGCGTCCCGTTGCCGCTGAACGACTGTCTGTACGTTATGGGAGAAAATGCCGGGCTGCTGAGATTGGTGGTGCTGAAGGCCGACGATGGAAAACTGATTCGACAAATCCCTCTTGCGATACCACCCTCATCGTTGGAAAGTGATCCACGCCGCAAATTTTTCGGACTGTTCCCCTCCGCCGCCGAGGGCATTTTGCTGTGCCCCACCGGACTGGGCATGGTGATGGCTTTCGACGCGACCACGGCCACGCCGCTTTGGTGTTTCAGTTACTTGAACCCGACGGCGGAAGAGGATCGGTCGAACAGGCCTTTTCCGTTTCGAGTTCCCTTGGGGAATTTTGAACGGACTGCCCAAGGCGGAGGATGGCAATCGCCGTCCATTCGCATTGCCGATGACCGGATTTTGTTGGCTCCGGTGGATGATCCATCCTTGTATTGTCTTGATTTGAAAACAGGCCGGCTGTTGTGGAAAAATAGCACGTTTCACAAAAACAATTCACTTTATGTCGCTTGCATACGCGATAGGAAGGCTTTTGTGGTCACGCCTCGCACCGTGCTGTCCGTGGATATGGTCACAGGCAAGTCGTCCGTGGAAGACGAAACAGGCACATTTCCGCCGCATATATCTTTTCCAGCACCTTTTCGTCCTGCCGGTACGGGCGTGCAAAACGGGTCGCAATATTTTATTCCGCTTTCCGGCAGCGCGATGGGCGTCGTCGATTTGGATAACGGCTCGTTGGAAATCGTCTCGTCCGGCAAGTCTTCCGTTGTACGAGAACAGACGGGCGAGCCTGTATGGACGAGTGATCTTGCGCTCGATGAGCCTTTTACCGGTGAGCGCGAAGGCTTGACACGCCTAACTGCTTCGGCGACCTCGCTTTCGTCACAAAATACGCCTCATGCCCTTGCAATGGGTAATCTTGTCGGCCTTCGCGGCAAATTTTTCACACAATCGCTTGCGGAAATTGCCTGCTTCGACCAGCGTGACCCGCTGGAACGCAGCGCGCGAGCCTTGCTAGAGGCCCGGCCAGACGATCCTGAGGGGCTTGTGAAGTTGGGTCGCATCCAGCGGGCTGAGGAGAAGATCGAAGAGGCCATCGAACTTTTTCGCAAGGCCAAGAACGCCGACTCGGAAGTGGCCGCCGATTTTTTAAGACAAACGTTGCTCGAAGCACTTCGTAACGATTACGAAAAATGGAACACAAACGCCGCGGAATTGGAAGCCCTGGCCGAGTTTCCTGAAGAACTGGGTGAAATTTTGTACGTCACAGTCCGGGGCGCACTTCAGACCGGCGATGAGGAAACCGTTATGGCCGCCATGCGAAAAGCGTTCCAGCTTGCAACGGAACATGCCGTGCAAGTCACGGTCGAGCCGGGATATGCGGCGCAATTACATCTCGCACTGGGAAATTTACTGGCGACAGAGAAACATTCGCCGCTTGGTCTTAACATCAATGCCGTTACGGAGGCGATTGCCCAGGACATGACCGGATTATCCCAACAAAGGCGGGCAGGCCATGCCACTTTTCCTCAGAGCGGCAACGACGAGCCTTTGTTTTTGAACGCCGAAGCCCGGTGTCGGCAAATTTTTTCAGAATTGTTTCAAAATTTTCCCGCCGCCGGTCAAGCAAACGCATTTCTTGCGGAGTATTTCGTGCGCAACCGACTTTTCACCGCATTGGAACAGAAAATCAATTTGCCGGTCGATTGGAATCTGTCCTTCGTGATGCCGTCGGCGACCTCCTTGACGAAAGATGGTTCCGAAACGGATGTATTGCATCTTGCGGAATTTTCCAAGGTTTCCGATGCCTTCGACAGTCTTTATTATGATCGTTACGGCGGTCGGGATTTCGCGTCGGCTTCCGATTCACCGAAAATCAAAAGGCAGTTGGAACGGGAGCAAGCCGCGAAAACTTGGCCTACCGGACAGGTCGTGCTTGAAGACCGGACTCAATCAAGTCCCGAAACAGGCCCCTATTCACCGCGGGAGCAGGCGGTGGCAGCGATTTTGAGGAGTGCGCGACAGCAGGATCAGCGAGGCCTGGGCGTGCCGGCCGCCAATCGCCGCTCCATACCACTGCTCGGTTCCTATGAACCTTTCTTGTCGCTGTGTAGTTTCACACTGGAAACACCTTTCCAAGACAGTAGTCTGATTTGTTGCGACTCGCTGGGCCGGGAACGCTGGCGTTGCCCCGTGCCGCCTTCCGCACAAGACGCACCGCCGTATGGCTATGTGAGCGAAACGCAGGTTTTTGGCAACCGTCCTCTTGATCTCACCGTCTATCTGAAAGGCTGTAATCACTTGCTTGTTTTTGTGTGGGAAAACAGGTTGATGGCGGTGGACACGTTCGGCGGCAATCCGAACGAGGAGCCTAAAGTGCTTTGGACCAAAACACTTCAACACCCTGTGTCTTGCCGTCAAAACTCCGGAGCTAGGCCGCTCAGTTCGTTGCAAACATCAGACCAACCCCTCTTTCCCGCCGAAGCACTGTTTGTCGGCCCGAACATCATCTGTTACATTGAATCCGGTCGGGCGGTCGGGCTTGATCCTTTCACAGGCGGAGAATGCTGGAGCCGTACACTGGAATCCGAACCCTGTTCCATTTTGGGCGACCGCGAGAATCTTTTCCTTGTTTTTCCCGAAAAGTCTCACGCGATGGCCTTGGACCCGCGCAGCGGTCGGGAATTGGAATCGGGAACGATTCCCGCGGGTGGCGTTTTTGTTTTTGAAACCAACATCGTTTTCGCCCGTCAGCTCTCGCCGCAAGAGTCCAAAGGCAATTCGCAGCCGTATCGACTCCATGCCGCCGACTTGCGTGATCTGTTTCAAAAACGCCGCCGCGCTTTGCTGCTGACCGAAGAAAACGCGGATGGTGAAATTCCCACCATTCCGACCTATCCGATCCGTACCGGCCTGACCCATGACGCGATGGTCCGGCCCATCCATCACGGTCGATTTCTGGCTTCGGTTTCTTGGACGGGCAAGACTCTTCAAGTTTATGATCTTGAAACGAAGCGTGACGTTTTGGGACCGATTGACGGACAAGGACGCCGAGTGGGAGTCAAACTCCCTGCCATGACCTTGAAAGAAGCACTGCGAAGGCAGGACTGCGATTTTGACATGGAAGTGTTGGGAGATCGATTTTTGGTCTATTACACGGAAACGGGAAGATTGAATTCGCGTTACAAGTCCGAGAAGAATGAAAACGGCGATCCCGTCCAGCGACTCTACCGCCACATTCCGGGGCAGGCAACGCAAAGCATCGGTACTGGCTTGATGATGCTTTATGACACCGACGGTTCGCCCGCTTGGCCTGATCCTGTACGAATCAACGATTGGTGTCGCGTGCTCCAGACGCCGCGCGATCTGCCGGTGGCGGTTTTTGCCGCAAACGTTCACGAACAGCAGCAGATGGGGCCAGGCCACCATCGAGGCGATACGGGCCTGTGGGGAGTCAACAAACAAACCGGAGCGACGAGTTTTCGTTATCTCGTTCCCCCCCTGAGAAATTCGCCGCAGACGCCGCTTCAAGGTTTCCGTATTGAAGCGGACCCATGGGAAAAAACGCTGACATTTGTCGCGCCGCAGCGAACGGTCGTGGCCAAGTTCATGGACGAAAAAACGAGGCCGAAGAAAGAGAATAAGGAAAAAAAGACGAATCCGAATCCGTTTGACTGGATGTTCGATTCGTTTGCCATCAAATAAGGAGCGTCTTATGTCCCCCCTTGTCGTCACAGACAATGCTCGCCTTGTCGCCTTCGCCGTCTATGCGGTCATGTTGGCGGCCACGTTGGTCGTCTATGCGCTCGAATGGTTTTGGCAAAAAGACCTGAGTAATTTCAAGTTGCGCATCAAATCATTCTGGGTGATTGTGATTCTTTTCACGGTCGCCTTCGCGTTCAATAAGGTTTTTGCCTTTGTTTTTCTCGCGTTCATATCATACCTCGCGCTCAAGGAATTTTTCTCGATGATCCCGACGCGCCGCGCCGACCGGCGTGTGCTGCTCTGGGCGTATCTGGCGATTCCGTTGCAATTTTATCTCATCTCGATCCACTGGCTCGTGGTGTTCTATCTTTTGGTGCCGCTTTACCTGTTTTTGCTCATTCCGGTACGATTGGTGCTGATCGGCGACAATGAAGGTTTTTTGAAATCTTGCGGCACGATACACTGGGGCCTCATGTCCACCGTGTATTCGCTGGGTTATTTGGCCGCCTATTTGAGTTTACCGGACGAAAAATTTGCCCCCGGCGGCGGACTCGGTATGTTGCTGTGTATCCTGATTCTGACGGTGTTCAACGATTTTGCCCAATTTTTCTTCGGCAAACTTTGGGGCAAGCGTAAAATCATTCCGAAGGTCAGTCCGAACAAAACGTGGGAAGGTTTTGTTGGTGGCGTGGTGGCCACCACGCTTCTGGCCCTGACGCTGGGGCCTTTTTTGACGCCGCTGAGCCTCGGCTTGAGTGCCGGAGCGGGCTTCGTGATTGCCGTTACGGGTTTTCTGGGTGATGTGACCATGTCGGCCATCAAGCGCGACATCGGTGTGAAGGATTCCGGTTCGATGCTGCCCGGTCACGGCGGTATTCTGGATCGGCTCGACAGCTTGATTTTCACCGCCCCGCTGTTTTTTCATTACACCGTGTTCGTGTGCAAAATTAATATTTATGTCCCGTTTTGAACGTCGGACGGGATCAACCAGCCAACATGAACAACGTCCTCAAATTCCTCTTCTTCTTTGTGTGCGTAAAACCCTTTGTCCACGTCGTTTTGGGCGTCAGCGTGAAAAATGCGGAAAATCTGCCGCAAGCCGGCCCGGCCATTTTGATTGCCAACCACAACTCACACATCGATACGCTCGTGCTCATGTGCCTTTTTTCCACGCCGCGACTGTTAGCCATTCATCCGGTGGCGGCCATGGACTATTTTTTCAATACAAAGGTTCGGGCCTTCTTCTTCAAAACGTTGATCGGAGCCATCGCCGTCAAAAGGATTCGTGAGAAAAATGCCAAAGAAGACATTTTTGCCGCAGCGAATCAAGCACTCAAAGACGGTCATATTCTGATCATTTATCCCGAAGGCACGCGCGGCACGGATAACGAAATAGGCAAATTCAAAACCGGGGCCGCCCACTTGGCCAAAGCGCATCCCGACACGCCGGTGATTCCCATTTTCATCAACGGCCCCGACAAAATTCTGCCGAAACACGATTTTTTGCCCGTCCCATTCATTTGCGATCTGTATGTCGGACGACCCATGTTGTTCGGCCAAGACGGCAAAAAGGAATTCACGGACAAAATCCATCAAGAAGTGTTACGATTACAGCATCTTCATCGAGGAGGCCTTCATACGGAGGCGAGAAACACATGAATCTATACGTACTTAAATTCCCGTACCGGAAGATATTGCTGCCGCTGGCCAAAAAATTGAGTTTTATCAATCCCGACTGGATCAGCTATCTCGCCACGGCGGTGGCCTTTGGCACGATGTTTTGCTATCTCCACGCGCCAACCGTGCCGTCACTGCTGTTGTGGTCAATTCTGCTCACGTTTTTGCGGATGACGCTCAACACCATTGACGGCGTGATTGCCATTGAACGCGGCAATTTGCGGCTGAAAGGCGAAATCGTCAATGCCTTGCCCGACCGCTATTCCGATATTTTCATCCTGCTGGGTATCGGCCTGTCGCCGCTTTGCACGCCGTGGCTGGGGATGCTCGGCATGGCCTCGATGTTTCTGGTGAGTTATACGGGCATGTTGTCGAAAGCGATTGCGACGAACTGGCAGCATCACGGGCCACTGGGAAAAGTCGAACGGCTCGTGTTCATCATGCTCTTTTCCGTACTGGAATACCTGCGGCTGGCCGGCGTTGTCGGCGTCGTCGGTTTCGCGTCCTATTTTGAATGGTTGATGGTGGTATTTATCGTGCTGGGTCAGTGGACCGTACTGCGGCGACTGTGTGCGCAACTCAAGGAATGCCGCAAGCTGGATTGGATCAAATATCGCGGCGTGGAAGGCATCGGCAAAAGCGTTGCCCTCATTTTTGAATCGCAAACGGGCAACACGAAAAAAGTGGCCGAAGAAATCGCCGGGGTCTACGGAATTGAGGCCGTCGAGGTCGGCGCGGCGATGGACATGGATTTTCCGCAGTTCGACTTGGTTATTTTCGCGCTGCCGCATTACGGCCGGCGGATTGTGCCGCCGAAAATGAAAGAATTGTTGGACAAAAACATCGCCGTCAATAATTACGCACTCGCCACCACGTCGGGAATGCCCGTCGTGAGGCTCTTTTCCGTCAAAAAAACGTGCCGTTACTTTATCGATAAATTGCACAAAAAACCGATCAACGTGCTCAACGTCAAGGGTTTTCACGCCCGCGCAAAAACCTATAAGAATCATCCCGACGAAGTGGATTTGCTCGATTCCTTTGATTTTGCCGTTCGGACATTGGAGAAACTCAAATGAACATCAAACATTATTTTTTGAAACAAGCTCTGCGCCTATTCGGCCATTGGAGCGACGGCATTCGTTTGGCCATGACGGAAGGTTTTACTTCCGGCATGATGCTGGACTATGTTTACAAGAACAAGCCCGGCGGCAAGTTTTTCGTCGGGAAACTGATCGACCGCATTTTTCTGAGACATGAAGGTTGGCGAGCCGTGCGGGAGCGGAAAGATCAACTTTGCGCCCACTTAGAAAAGGCTGTCGATCTGACGCTGGAGGCAAAAGGTCGTGCGCGTCTTTGCGATGTGGCAGCCGGCCCGGCCTTGTACATGGCCGAGGTTTTGGAAAAATACAGGGATCAAGACGTGTCTGCCGAAATACGCGATCTTGATTCGCGCTGGCTTGAAGAAGCACAGAAAAGAGCCGACGAAAAAGGGTTGAAACTGACGCACCGCGTGGCCAATGCTTTGGAAAAGAGCGATTTCGTTTTTGACGACCCGACATTGACCCAGCCTGATATTTTCGTGGCTTCCGGCTTTTACGACTGGTTTAACGATGCGGAGATGATTAAAACGTCCATGCGTCTTATTTATGATGCCCTGCCAGCGGGCGGTTTTTTTGTTTTCACCAACCAGAGCGGGCACTTCGGCTTGGAAATGACGAACTATCTTTTCCAAGATTTTAATCACAAGCCGCTTGAAATGGTGACTTGGGACGCGGAGTTGGTCAATTCCTGGGTCAAAGAAATCGGCTTTGAAATCCTTGATGTACGAAAAAGCACGAAGGGCTATTACTCGAACGTACTGGCCGTGAAAAAGTAAGCCCGGAAACGGTTTATTGACCTTCCCTAGAAGTGCCTTCGCTTGAGGCCTAAAATCAGGGGCTCCGTTGATCGGCCACGTTCGGTTTTTTATACGAAGGTCTATAATCAGCATGGGGCGTTACGGAGCCGCGGCTTTCTCAGGCTGCGCACGGTCACTGATCCTTTCACAATTTTCCACCTCCTCAGTAATGCGAGACGTTGAAGAAGCCTACCGTTTGATCGACGCGGAAATGAAAGCCATGGAAGAGCTGGCGCGGACGGCCCTTTCCGGCGTCGATCCTTTCGTGGATGAAGTGGTGCGGTACAGTTTTCGCTTCGGCGGCAAGCGGCTGAGACCTGCCATTTTATTCCTGTCCGCAAAAGCGTTGCGCAACGTGAATGAAAAACATATCAGCGCGGCGGCGGCCATCGAATTTGTTCACACGGCCTCACTGATTCACGATGACATTTTGGACGGCGCATCGGTGCGACGGCACTTGGCCACCATCAACGTGCAGTGGAATGCCCAGGTCGGCGTATTGGCCGGCGATTTGCTGCTGACGAAGGCTATGGAGCTGATGACGCGGGATGATGACATGCACGCTTTCAGGCGGCTCTCCAACGCTTGCCGACAGACTTGCGAGGGCGAATTGCGCCAGATTGGAACCATTGGCCGCTTTGACATGACATCGGAAGAATATTTTGCGATGATTGCGGGCAAGACGGCCCCGCTGATCGCGTGCAGTGCGGAGCTGGGCGCATACCACGCCGGTGTGAACGCCGCCACCGTTGAAATTTTCCGACAATTCGGTCAGCAGCTTGGCATGGCTTTTCAAATGTTCGATGACGTTCTTGATCTCGTGGGCGAAAGCGATACGGCGGGCAAAACGTTGCGAACCGACTTGGTGAACAAAAAACCCACGTTGCCACTGTTGCTGTACCTCCGCAACGCCACCGTTCTGGAAAGGGCGGAAACGCTGTCGCTTATCCAAAACAGCGTGGACAGCGAAGAGATCGCGGTAAAAATCGTGCAAAAATTATGCGGCAGCGGGGCCATCGAATCGGCAAGGCGGGAGGCGCAGAAGCAGATTGACGAGGCCATCGAGTCGATAACCAGCCTGGATGCAGACCTTGACGCCGTGGCAGGCCTCGTTTCCATCGCTCGGTATGTGGCGAATCGAAAGAAATGATGGAGTGGTGCACACCACCGCCGTTTCCCCCCTCGATCAGATCAAGGGGATTTGGGACCGGGCGTTTTCGTCCTTGGTTTGAAAAGATGCGACGGTCAGAAAGAGGCCATGTTGCGGAATTGCGCAAGGCGTTTGTCGATTTCTTCGCGGCTCGTTTGCTGAAAGCGTTCGAGGCTGAAACCTTCACAGCAAAGCCCTCCCAAAAGCGTGCCGTAAGCCAAAGCTCTTTTGATCGTATCGCTGTCGAGTTTTCCCTGTGCCGCAATGTAACCCATCATGCCGCCCGCAAAGGAATCACCCGCCCCGGTGGGATCGACGACGTTTTCCGTCGGAAAAGCCGGGATCACGTAGGTTTCGTATTCGCTGAGGAACATCGCGCCGTGCTCGCCTTTCTTGATGACGACAAATTTCGGGCCGAGGTTCAAGATTTTGCGGCCAGCCGTCACCACATTGAGTTCGCCGGTCAGCATTTTCGCTTCGCTGTCGTTGAGCACGAGGCCGTCGATCTTTTTCAGCAAGGCATCCGTGTCCGAGCGGGTTGTTTTAATCCACAAATCCATCGTGTCGGCCACGACGAGATCGGCCCCTTGAATCTGCTCCAAGGTGGCCAGCCCGGTCGACGGAGCACCGTTGGCCAGAAATACGAAGCGGGCACGCTTGAAATCTTCCGGCAGTTTCGGCTCGAAATTTCCCAACACGTTGAGCTGGGTGTCGAGCGTGTCACGGTCGTTCATGTTGTTGTGATACTTGCCTGTCCAGCGGAACGTTTTGCCGCCCGGCACGATTTCCAAGCCCGAAGTGTCGATGCCCCGGGCAGCGAACATGTCCGTGTATTCTTTCGGCCAATCGTCGCCGACCACGCCAACCATCTGCACGGGGCCGAAAAAGCCAGCTGCATAAGCAAAAAACGGGGCAGAGCCGCCCAAGATATTCTCCCGTTTCGCCACGGGCGTTTCGATGCTGTCAAAAGCGACGGATCCAACAACCAATAGGGACATGCTGTTCTCCTTGAGCAAAAAATAAAAAAGTGTCGGGGATTCGACCCCGCGCTTATGCCGGGGGCTGGTTTCGATAAAATTTTTCCTAATGTTATTCGGGCGGATTGCGTTCGATCAGCACTTTTTCAATTCGGCGGCGTGTCGCTTCTTGGACAGTGAAGCGGATTCGTCGGGCTTCGTGCTCGTAGAGCATGGTTTCGCCGATTTTCGGGACGTGTCCCAGCGTCGAAAAGATGAAGCCGGCAATCGTGTCGTAATCCTCTTCGTCCGGCAGATCGAGGTGTAGCGTTTCGTTGAGTTCATCGATGCGCACTTTGCCCAGGGCTTCAAAGGCGTCCGGTCCGACTTCGTGAATTTCCTCGGTGACGATTTCCGGGTCATGCTCGTCGAGAATTTCGCCGACAATTTCCTCCAAAATGTCTTCGAGCGTCACGATGCCGGAAACGCCGCCGTACTCGTCAAGCACGATGGCGAGATGTCCTTTGGCACGCTGCACATGGTCGCAGTCGGCGGCCTGCTTTGTATTCTGAAATTCCTGGAGCAACGTGTCGACGGGCTTGGTTTCTGGAACAAAAAGCGGCTCTTTCATCAGGTTTGTCCAAGGCTTGCGTTCCGAGTCGGTGAGAGCCATTTCCCGAAGCAAATCTTTGGCGTGGATCACGCCGACGATGTCGTCGCGGTTCTCTTTGTAGACGGGAATTCGTGAATGCGGCGCGGAGATGACGACTTGTAACATTTCGTCCCAGTCAAGTGTGCTGGGAATGCTGACCATGTCGGTGCGGGGCGTCATAATTTCGGAAACATCAAAATTGCCCAGCTCCATCACACTTTCGATCATTTCCCGTGCGTCTTCTTCCAGCAGCCCTTCGCGGTGGCCTTCGGTGACCATAGTTCGGATTTCGTCTTCAAACGCTTCTTCCTCGTCGGTGTCGGCGTTCTTGCCGGCGAGGCGGTGAAAAAAAACATTGACAAAGCGGTCGGCAAGATTGAGCGGATACAGGAGCGTTGCCAGTACACGCCAGACAGGCCACGTATAATAGACGAAATGGGTGGCCCAGAGTTTGGAAATTGCCCGCGCAAGCCAGCATTCGGTCAAAAGCAGTGCAAATGTTACAGCCAGCACCGGCCCTACCCACTGCCAAAAATGGCCGGGCAGAATTTTGGCAAAATTGTCCAAGGAGGGCGGTGGTTTGAGCGACAGAAGAGCGGCGAATACGGTGGCCACGATTAGGAGCAATCGGAACATGCCGGCGGCCACGGCGGCGCACTCATGGTCTTTGAGAATTTGGATGCGCCGTCGTTCCGCTCGTTGAGGAATGGCACTGCGCGCACAAATAGCTTCCAAAATGTGGCGGGAAAAGGAATTGAGCGAGCGCGAGCCAATCGAAGCGACGCAAAGCAGAGCCAATCCGAAAAGTAACAGATAAATCATTTGATGTATTATCACCATGTTTGCCGGCTTTTCAAGAGGATGGCAGGTTCTGCACGAGGCTGCCGGATCACCGGCGATTTTGTATCAAACGCCCTTGACGCCTAGGGTCTGTTTCACGTATACTGTCCGGAGTAGGAGAGGGCCGCGTCAAAAGGCCAGGAAAACCGTTTGCGGAACTGAATACCCCCACACTTTAGACTAGAATCATGGATAGCAATAGACGTCACCAGTTGTCTGAAAACTCGTTGGCAAAATGGTTTAAGAAGCAGTATGACGAATGGATCGCCCCAAGCGGCAGTCTCTTGGGCACGATTGTGCTTGTCGTGCTGCTTGTTGTGTGCAGCATCCTGTTTTTTCAGCGTTACATCGCTTGGGGACGGAGTGCCGCATGGAATAACTTGCAGGCGGCACTGGCATCGGAAAATCCGATGGATGAGCTGAATGTCCTTGCTGAAACGGCCAAGGAGCCTGTACGCACGCAGGCCAGACTGAGCCTCGCCCAGTTGCTGTTCGGCGAAGGTTGCTCGTTGGCCGTGACCGATAAATCCAAGGCTCTTGAGCAGCTCGAAAAGGCCGTCGAACACTTCCGCTACCTCGAAAACGCGACTGCCGTGTCGGTTCGGCAGCAGGCGATGTTCGGATTGGCCCAGTCTTTGGAGACCTTGGCGGCGGTGCGCAGCGGCAGTGATTTGGCCGAAGCGGAAAAAATGTATCAGAAGATTGCCACGCAGTGGCCTGATGATTTTTGCGGCAAGCGGTCGGCAAAGCAATTGGCTTTTGTCACCTTGCCGAGCACCAAGAAGTTTTTGGAACTCGCCGCCGCAAAAGTCGTGGAACTCCCCAAGGCCGAAGATTTTAAGGTCGATATTGATACTAAAGACGCTTTCATCGATGGCCCGCAGTCGTTTGATCCCGCCAAAGCACTGGGTGACGACAGTGGCGATGACGCGGCGGCGGCTGAACAAGCGGGGGCCGTAGACACGGCGGAAACGCCTGCCGTGGAAAACGCGGAGCCACAGCCGGAAACGTCGCTGCCGGAAACGCCGTCCGCTGATGCCGAGCCGGCAACAACCTCGGCGGAAGGCGAAGCTGAAGAAGAAAGATAACCACTGTTGCCTCACCACGGCAGTGCCTTCACTCAGCAGTGCCCAATCCTATGTCTACGCCCTCGCCCGATGATCATGACGGCCTTTGGTCTTACGACGAGGCCATTGAGTTTCTCCACACCCACACCGACTTGGAGAAGTCGCGTTGGTTTTCAGCGCAGGACATGGGAAAGCGTTTGGGTTCGTTGCGGCGTTATCTTGAGTTGGCGGACAACCCGGAAAAAAAGTATCGGACCATCCATGTCGCCGGTACGAAAGGGAAGGGTTCGACTTGTGCCATGCTGGGGGCGATTCTTCGGGAAATGGGATTTCGCGTGGGCCTGTTCACCTCGCCCCATCTGTACACGCCGCTGGAACGACTCACGATCAACGGCGAGTTGTGCAGCGAAGAGGACTTTGCGTATCATATTCGCATCATCAAGTCTCGGCTCGAAAACTTCATGCCGGATTTGCTTGAGACGATCACGTATTTTGAGCTGACCACGCTGGCGGCGTTTGAGTATTTTGCGCGGCAGCACGTTGATTTTGCGATTTTTGAAGTCGGTCTCGGCGGACGCTGGGACGCGACAAACCTTTGCTCGCCCGAATTGACGCTGATTACGAGTATCAGCTTCGATCACCTCGAACAACTCGGCCCGAACCTGGCCGACATTGCCGCCGAAAAGGGCGGCATCATCAAGCCGGGCGTGCCTTTGTTGTCTACCGTGCGACGAACGGAAGCGCAGAGTGTGCTTCGCAAAATCGCACTCTCTCAAAAAGCACCTGCCCTTTTTCTCGGCGAAGCCTTTTTTGTCCATCCGAGCCGTCTACCTAACGTGCCCAGCCAAGCCTTCCGTTTTCAAACGGAGGGCAACATTTTCTCTTCCAAGCTCCGAATCGAGCCTCTGACGGTTGCCTTGCCCGGTTCTCACCAGATTCGCAATGCCGCATTGGCCATTGCGGCCACCCTTCTTCTGCTTCAACGTGGGCCACATCGACATGACGCCCGACAGCCAGCCGACCAAGCGGGGATTGACCAGAATGCCATCGCTCGCGGGTTGCGCCGTGTTTCGCTTCCGATTCGTGTAGAAATTTTTCCCGGCGCGACAAATTCGAGCCGCCCTGCACCTCATTTTGTCGTCGACGGAGCACATAACCGTTCTTCCTTGAGGGCACTCATTAAAACATTGCACGAAAACTTCCCTGAATCGCGTCTGCTGTTGGTGTTCGGCATTTCGCTGGGCAAGGACGTGGAGGGCATGTTGGCGGACATTGCCCAGCATTTCGATCAACTTTTTCTTACGCAGCATTCATCGCATCCACGACGTTTTCCCCCGCAGGGACTCAAGACCATTCTCAGCTCCGTTCCCGATGCACCGCATGAAATATGGGAGGAGTTCCGTGGAATCACTCAACAGGACTCCGATTGTATCAATTCGGAAGATTCCGTGTATTTGAGTCTCAACATCCCGGTTCCACTCGACGCGGATCGGTCAAGAGAATTGGAGACCTCGCATCCTTCGCCGCTAACCTGTGTCGAAGTGTATGAAAGCAGTACCGAAGCCTTGGAGAAGTGCTGGAATGCGGCCGCGCCGGGCGATGTCGTTTGCGTGACCGGGTCCATGTTTCTTGCCGCCGAATTGCGCCAGTATTTCCTCGAACATTTGGCCACACCGAAATAACGCCAGAGCCGTATTGGCCGCGATACTGCTGCGTGCCGTTCGGGGATGCAATTCTCGGCTGTGACGGCCGCTTCCTCGCGGTCGCGGCTCCGGTCTGATGCACGAACACGCGGCACGTTCAAAATGCGTTGCCGATCTTGCGTGCCCGCTTCGGTTTGTCAATGTCCACATCACAGGCCACTCCCGTGCGAACAAGCAGATTCCAGCCGGCCAAAAGCTGGAAGTATTCGTTGTAACAGGAAAGCGTCGGAATCGAAATCGTGGTAAAGGGGGTGGGCCTGGAAGCGATGGCAATGACCGTCATGCCCACGCCGTCCGCAAGATTTTTCTTGTAGAACGCCATGTCTTGCTCAAACGGTTCGATCAGCACGACGACATCTTCCGGGTTCATCACCTCTTCGATGCCATGAACCACAATCGTGCCTTCGAGATATTGACTGCGTTTGCGAGTGATCTCATTTGTTTTCAGAGCCAGCTCTTCCGCAACGCCGTTATTCCGGCCTGCCAGATAGATCACCGGCGCGGCGGCGAGCTTTTCGATCAAGGTGTCGTCGCAATCCGCCACCAAAACTTGCTCGGCCAATTTCGCCGCATCTTCCTTTTGCTCTGGACAACGGCAGCCCGTCAACCCCACTTCGATGGCCTGATAGACAAGAGCTTGCTCAACCACGCTCATCGTGGCCGCCACGGCCTCTTCTTTGCCACAGGTCAACACGATGGAATCAGCCAGTTCCGTCAGCTTGGTTCCCGCGTTGGCCGTGAGACCGAAAAGACCGGGATGTTTTTCGGAAACGAGTTTTTGAAACAGTTCGATCAATTCCTTGGTTTGGCCGCTGTTGGATGCGCCCATGACCGTCCATTGCGTAAGATCATAGTCGAGCGATTGCCGTCCGCCTTCGGTGGCCAAGGTCAACTCCGTACCACGCCCCAGCATCGACGCGAGAAAACGTTTGGCCGGAAAGAGGCGGCTCGAACCTTCACCGGTCATAAAAAAACGGCCCGACTTTTTGACGGCGGACACCACCTGGGCGGCCTGGGTGAAATCAAACTGACCGATGATTTCCGGCGCGCGCAACATTTCACGGACCAAAGCGTATTGGGTGAATTTTTCGTTTTTGAGTAGCATGGGACAAATGGGGAAAAGGGTTGCTGGACAAACTTCCTGTCACCCCCGCCTACGGGGGCGTTGGGAAACGATTGTTCGATTTATTGCATGTGTGCAAAGGTTTTATTGGCTCGTCCGTCCGGCTGTATTTCCACAAATACGCCTGCTTGCGCGGGAATGACAACGGTATGTCTTACACCATGTCATTGCATCGGCGTGGTCGCCCCCGACGCCTGCTGTGTGGCCTCTTGCAAGGCCTTTTCCACCGCGGGATTCTGCGATTCACCGGAAAGATAATTGTCAAAGGCCGCCTGGCTGAAAATGCTTTGATAATATCTTTCGATAGCCAGTTTCTGCTTTTTCTCAAAAATGTCGGCGACCAAATCGGCTCGTATGTCACTGATGTCCGCCGTCGCCGCCGCTTCGTGGCCAAGGCAATACAAAATAACCAAGGCGTCATCGACTTGCAAAATTTGGGAAATTTCATTCGGCAGCAGATTGAAAGCCTCGCTTTCCAAAATCGGCTGGCCGCTGTAGCGACTGATCGGAGGAATCACGCCCCGCGCCATGCGGCTGTCTGGGTCGACCGAGTATTTTTCGGCCAAGTCGCCGAAATTTTCCGGCGTGCGACGATTGTTGGCCATTTCCCAAACTTCCAAAGCGCGTCGTTGATCTTTCGCTTCGAACGCAATGGCCAGACAGCGCACTTTTTTTCCGAAGTTCGCTTCAAAGGAACGCTGAATGTCTTCCTCCGTTACTTGAACCATGCTGCGTGTGAGCCGCTTCAGGGCCAGCACAGGCCAGACGGTATTCGTTCGATAAATCGCCGGTTTGACGCGGCCTTCTTCGGTTGCCAGTTTCAGCCACAGCGGAATGTTGGGCGTGCCGTCCGCTTGAAGTGGCAGATTTTTGATGGCCATCTCGCGTATTTCCGCGTCAATGTCGGCCTCTGTGATAACGATCTTGTTACGTTCGCAGGCTTGGCGAATAATTACCCGGCTTATCATGTCATGGAGCACTTCCACGCCATAGCGTTCGGTGCAAACATCCGCCAGAGCCTGCATGGTGATCTGCCGGCCATTGACCAAGGCCGCCACGCCGGGAAACTGCGCCTGTCTCGCCGGATTATTATGCACCAATTCGATTTGGGCTTTGTCTTGCAGCTCCTGAAACACTTGCTCGGACACGGAACGCATCTTCTTGTCACGAATTTTCATCATCAATTGCTCGCGCACGGCCACTTTGTCCACGTTCTGCGGTTGAAGCAGTTGCTCGCATTTGAAAATGATGAACTCGCCCAGTTGTGTCTGCACAATCGGCGAAACCTGTCCCGGCTGCAAGGAGAACACAACTTTTTCAATGTTGGCGTCTTTGAGCACATTTCGCCGCACCGGATGAATCAGGCCGCCGTAAGGCTTGCTGGCAGGATCAAGCGAATTGTTTTTCGCCACCGACGGAAACGATTCAGGGTTGGCCGAAACCTCGGCGTGGATCCGCTGAGCGTCACTGAGGGAACCGAGCACGATTTGCCGCACTTGCACCGCCGGACCGAAGCGAGCTTCGTATTCGCGGTCAATATCGACTTCGCTGATTGTCAGTCGAGCACCGGCCAATTTGCCCATCGCAAGAAGGGGCCAGATAACATCGTCCATGTATTGCGCGGCCGTCATGCCTCGTTCTTTTTGTAGCAAACTAAGCCATTCTTCCGTGGAAAAATTGAACGTTTTCGCCATTCGCAACACTTCGGCGTCAATTTCTTCCTTGCTGACCGTGATTTTGAGCCGAGCGCATTCCTGTTGAATCAGAGATTTCTTGATTTGATTCTCCAGTTCGCTTTCTCCGTGCAGTCGTAGACATTCCGCCGCAAGATCGTTTTTCATGATCTTGTCGCCGTTGACTTCCGCGCAGATTTCCGCCTTTTTTATGTCGACGTGCATTGACCCCGGCGGCGTTTGCGCAGAAGAATTTGCGATCAAAAGCGTGATGATACAGACAAAAAACAAATGGAATCCCTTCATCGTCATCCTCATTTTCGGTTTTCAAGATATCCCAGTCCGTGTAAAACTGACACCGGCGATTCCAACGCGACACTGGTGGCTATGAGTCGTTCGGTTCGTTGTTTACGCGGAAAGTAGTAGGCCATTGAGCCTGCCCAACGGTAAACTCGTCGGAGAGTACGGATTCCCTCGAAAAAAGTCAAGAGCGAAAAATTCCTCCCATCCGCGATGCCCGGTGCGCACGGTGCGAAACCGGTGTGGGTGAACGAAATGTATTGGTAAAATGACGCATTCTTTCTGATTGTATCGCTTTCGCCGTATTCAAACAAGCAAAAACTTGGCGGAAAATACAAAATTGTTACGTTCCGGCATCATTTTGGGGCGTATATTTGGCAGTACGGTTTCTATCTGACGCAAGGAAAGAACCATGCCATCCCCCATCCCCCCCCTAGTTCCCGGCACGGGACCGCGTGCCGCTGCGCTGTCCGTACCGGTCAAGGTTTTTGCCGCCGCAACCGTGTTGCTGCTTGGTTCAGCCTTCGCGCTTGTCTTCTGGAAAGCGTCCGGCGATTCCCGATACTATTCCATGCTGGATCGGCAATTGCTTGCGGCTCCCTTGCCCGGCAGTGTCGCTGAATGTGCGGAAAAGAGTGCTGAAAAAAATTCAGAAAAGGGAATGTCCTCAGATATGTTGCCCCGTGCGGAGCCAACCTCGCACGAAAAAGTTGTTGCCGTCAACGCTGTGGTGTCGCTTCCGGTGGCACAAACCGATCAAGGCAATGCAAAGTACGCCCAAACATTCCCGCCACCCAACTTGCCGCTTGACAAAGCCAGACAAAAGCTCGTTCAGCCGCCTGCCCAGCCCGCAAGACAAAAAACGCCCGCCGTGGTGGTCGCGTTCGAGCCGATTCACCGGATTGCCGTTCCCCCGCCGATGGAAAAGCGGCCACAAATCGATTTTGCCGCAAAGCCGCCCAGCATTTCAAGCGTTGAAATGAGGGATGAAATGCTGCCGCATTTTTTCGGCGTCGAGAATTTGAAGCCGCTTATGAATCAAGACCACAAAACAAACCAAGAGCCGGTCAATCCTTTTCTGACTGAGCCTTCGGCGGTGGAACCGCCGAAAGAAGGATTGGAATCGCTGTCCCCGCTCAGGCCGCTGCGCCACGAAGGCTTGCGCCAAAATTCGTCGGAGAGGGGAAAGTGATGGAAGAAACCAATGAAACGCGGGTATTCGATCACGAACTGGCTGGGACGAAACGCTGGACAAACAAGAGTCCACATTTGCACCCAAAGAAGGCAGAGAAGTCATCAAAACACAACAAGAGCCGGACGTATAAGCTCCCTGCTATCCAAGGGCAAGCCAGTGAGGCTCTATTTGGCGAAATCTGTTACGTGGCCACCTTCGGCCACGGAGGCTTCGCGGTGAAAACCCATCGTAGGATGCCCAGGCCAAATTCAAATCACCGATGGCCACACGGTCGGGAGGTAAGGGCGAGGCAACAAGCCCCTTCCCGACTGGCGAGGTTCTTCTCACAGCACTACCTCGCTTGTCGCCTTCACTTCCACCGTGGTTGGCGACCAGCGGAAGCTGCGGTTTTAAGGACAAAAAAAGCCAAGACCGCCCTTTACCGCCCCTGTAGGTTTTGCTATACTCCCCAACCCTTTTTGGAGCCTGTTGCGATGTCTGCCATGCGGTGCTCGGCAAGCCTGGCCTCCAAACGTGGTCGTGTCAGCATACCCTCGCTATTTTTGTCGGTTTTCCATGCTATTCCGTTTTTTTCACTTCAGTCGAAATACTGCCGCAAGTTCATTGCTGTTGGCTATTTGCGTCAGTGTTGTGGCAGGCTGTGGCACGACCAAATGGAGCGACACATCTCGCACGGGCACAGAGCAGCTGCTCATCAGCAACGCCATCGATACGGCCGTCAACCGCATTGATTTTACGCCGATTGGCGACAAACGTGTCTTTCTCGATACCGAGGCCATCACGGGCGCGACCGACCACAAATACTTGGCAAAAGCCCTGCGGCAGCATCTGGCTGCCAGCGGTGGCATTCTGTGTGACGAACGGGAAGATTCCGATTATATCGTCGAAGCGCGCGTAGGCGCGATCGGAACGGACCGGGATGAATTGCTGCTGATCGGCGTGCCGGCCATGTCGATCCCTTCTCTGGCGGGCACGGAAATTACCGGTGCAACGATCCCGGAAATTCCGGTTGTCAAACAAACAAAACAACGAGGCGTAGCAAAGATTGCCGTTTTCGCCTATAATCGCCATACGGGAAGGCCGGTTTGGGCTTCCGGGAACAATCAGACGGAAAGTAATGCCAAAAATCTTTGGATCGCAGGGGCCGGCCCTTTGTCGCTCGGCACGATCTACAAAGAACCTACTTTTGCAGGCCACCGTGTTCCGACAAGTGTTGACGCGCGAACCAGAAATCAGCGAACCTTTGCGGATCAGACGGCGATTTTCCAGGAAATCCCCGGCGAGCCATCGCTCAAAGCCGCCAGACAGCCCGCTCCCGCTACCCCGATTGAAACACCCTCAACACCAACGCCGGAATCGACGCAAGAAGCAACCATACGAATCGCCGCATCGGAACCTTTCCCGCCTCAGCCCATCACCCTATCACCCGTGCCGCCTGCCGCGTCACGCGATCCTTTTCTCCAGTCCCCAATGCCAACATTCCCTCCGCAACCCCCAACACCCTGATTCCCATGTCTGTCGATTTCAATGAAGTGGCCGACTATTACGACGCAATGTATGTCGACCGTGATGGCTACAAAAAAGAATGTGGCCGGGTGCTTGATCTTGCGCGACTGTACGGCACTTTGAGTGCCAGCGACACCGCTTCTTTGCTCGACATTGCTTGCGGGACAGGCGAGCAAGCCCGGTATCTTTCGCGGCATTTTCGCGTCGTCGGTTTCGATTTAAGCCAACGCATGATCGACATCGCACAACAAAAAGTGGATCGGTCGGAATTTTCGGCGGATTTCCGCGTTGCCAATATGTGCGATTTCGATTTTGGACAACAATTCGATGTCGTCGTCAATCTGTACGGTTCGATTGGTTTTGTTGAAAACGCGGAGCAAATGCAATCGGCCATGCAGGCGGCGTTTCGGCATTTGAAGCCGGGCGGCGTTTTTCTGCTCACGCCCTGGACGACACGCGAAACATTCCAAGAAGGCATTTTTTCGATGGCGAATAGTTCGGGCGGCCTGAAATTTTGCCGCATGGAAGTGTTGCGGAAATTGTCCGACGAAAAAATTCGCGTCGAAATGCACCATTTGATCGGCAGAGGGTTGAGCGTTCAGTCATTCCGGCACGAACAGACGATTTCCCTGTTCAGCGAAGCGGAATACGCCGGGGCCTTGGAATCCGCCGGCTTTACCATCGCTCGCCGACTTGATGAAAAGCAATTCCGCATGGGCGTTTTTGTTTGTACGAAATAAGGAACGATGGGACACCAACCTCTTGCCCTTCCGCATCAAAACGTCGGACTCCAATGAAACAAGCCAGTTTACCATTCGTTCTGATTCTCACTTCTTTGCTCCTGTACGGCGGCTGCGAGAGGGCGGCCAAGGCTCCTGACCCGCGATTCACCGAGGCGGGCGGTGTCAACGCCGACAAAGAAGAGCAAAAAAAACGCGATTTCGATAATGCGCTGGAGTTGCTCGGCTCCCTAGAGGACACGCCGCGTTTGCCGGAAATGCCGGGCTATGAACGCTTGGTACAAATCGGCGACCGGCTCGACCGCTGGATTAAAGACCGACCTGACGATGCAGAATGGAAGGCCGACCCGACCTTTCTTGAAATTGAAAAGGCGTCACGAAAAGCCGCCTCCACCTCCCGGGAGATTGTAACGCTGCTCCAGTTGCTTCAAGATGCGGAGGGCGTCGTCGATGACGAGGGCAAGCCGTTGACGGCTTCCGAATCCAAGCAGGATGAACTCAAGCGAGTCATGGAGTCGTTCTCGACTCTGGTCGGTGAGCTGACGGCCTTGGCCGAGTGCAGCGGCGTGGTCGACGTATTCGCGTTTTCACGCCAAGTGGAAGACTTGCAAAACAAATTCGACGCCTTGGTCAAGCGGCCTAATTTGAACGCCGGTGCGATTCGCTCCTACACGCGACAGCTTGAAACGGAAACAGCCCGGTTTGCCAATTTCGCTGTCAACATGGAAAAATACGCCGCGGAGCTTCGCACGGAAGGGGTTTTCATGCAACTTTCCGATGTCGAGTATTTGAAACAAAGCGTTTGGCTTCGTGACATATCGAACTGGGCACGCGGTGATCGGCAGGATTTGTTGGAGCGGGTCACGCAGCTTTTTGACTGGACCATCTGCAATATGGAGCTGCGGGACGGCACTCTGCGCGTGGGGCAGGATCAGGCGATCAATTTACCGCAACAATATCCTTGGCAATCCCTGCTGTTGGGATATGGCTCGCTTTGGGATCGAACGGTGCTGTTCATTGAGCTACTACGTCAGCAGCGTATCGATGCCTGTCTCTTGGCCGTCCCGCATCCCGATGACGCGAACCGGCCTCTTATTTGGGGAGTCGGCGTGCTGCTGGACGGCGAAATTTATGTCTTTATTCCGCAATATGGCCTGCCTCTGCCGGGGCCGGACGGTGCGAATCTTTCTGATGACGCTGCTCTCGCTTTTCCAAAAATTGCGACGTTGTCCCAGTTGCTGAAAGACGAAAAACTGATACGACAATTGGACCTTTCGGACGAGAAACCGTTTCCGCTCAACGCCGCGACGCTGGCCCAGTGCCGCGCCTATCTGATTGCCGCCCCGGAAACCGTGTCGATACGGATGAAAATGCTGGAAACGGAATTGAGCGGCGAGCAAAATATGGTGCTGTATACCAATATTCATGAACAAAGGAGATTGTTCGGCGCGATTCCCGGAATCCGTGAAGTCGACGTTTGGAAGTACCCTTTCCGAACGAAATTTGAGCAGATGCTGATGTATAACGTCACGAATGAATTGATGGCCCCGTTTCTTGCCCCCAGTCCGAAGAACCGCAATTTTCCCCTCTGGAAAGGCAGAGTGCTGTATTTCAAGGGCCGGGTCGCAGGCCAAGACAGTGCCATTACGGAGTATCAGAACGCGCGGATTTCCGACCGGGATATTTTGGAATTTCGCAATGATCCGACGTTTCGGGCCAATCCCCAGTTGGCCATGACCTATCAAATGGTGACATTGTACGCCACCTACTGGCTTGCCGTGGCCTCGTTCGAGGCGGAAGGGGTGAACATGATGTCGTCCGCCAAGGATTTTTTGGAACGAATCCGTAACAGGCCGATAAATGCTTGGCGTGTGGGCACCGAATACCTGCTGGGCCGAATTGCCGAACGGGAAAAACGCTATACGGATGCCGTGACTCACTACCGACGCACGGCCTCAAGCCCCTCCGGGCCGGGCAATGAACTTCGGGCACGATGGCTGGAGAAAGTGGCAAAAATCAATCCTCCACCAAGCGACGAGGATCATGCGGACTCACAGACAGAGGAGGCGAAAGAGGCGGCGGAATAATGCTTCGCAGGGAGCTGGCTAGGTCAAAAGTGCCGTGGACGAAACGCGACAGTCCAAACCTTATTCAGGCGTGTCTTGCATCCCGAATAAAATCGAGTATATTTTATCGATAAAGAAATTTCTATGTCGATCCATGATCGGCTCACTGACTCATCAAGCCAACAACGGGATGCCATGACCTACAAAATCGTTTTGCTCGACCCAATTTCCGAAGATGGAAAAAATATGATCCGCAACACGCCCGGTATCGAGTTCGAAGAACACATCGGACTCAAGGGCGACGATCTCAAGAAATGCCTGACCGAGTTTGACGGCGCGATTGCACGAAGCGGCGTTAAAATCACCGCCGAATCGCTCGAAGGAAACACACGGTTGAAGGCGATTGCCCGTGCCGGGGTGGGCGTGGATAATATCGACACCAAGGCGGCGACGAAGCAGGGCATCGTCGTGATGAACACGCCCGGCGGCAACACCGTTTCCACGGCGGAGCAGACGTTTGCTCTCATGCTGGCACTGAGCCGCAACATTGCACCGGCCTATCAGGCTTTGGTCGAAGGTCGCTGGGATCGCAAACTCTACACAGGCCATCAACTCGAAGGCAAAACGCTCGGTATCGTCGGACTGGGCCGGATTGGGCAGGTTGTTGCCGGTTACGCCAAAGCTTTTGGCATGAAAATTCTTGGCATGGACCCGTTTTTCACCGCCCAGAAAGCAGAGGAACTCGGCATTGTGCTGGTCACGGAATTGGCCGATATGTTGCCGCAGATTGACTATCTGACCGTCCACACGCCGCTTAACGACGCGACTCGCGGCCTGTTTGGCAAAAAAGAACTCGAACTCATCAAGACCGGAGCCTGCCTGATTAACTGTGCTCGCGGCGGAATTTATGACCGCGACACGCTGGTGGAGGGTTTGGAAAGCGGCAAACTCGGCGGAGTGGCCTTGGACGTTTATGAAGAAGAGCCATGCACGGATCACCCGATTTTCGGCAAGAAAAATGTCGTCTGCACGCCGCATTTGGGGGCCAGCACGGAAGAGGCCCAAACGAACGTGGCCTTGGAGGCCGTCGAACTTTTGATTGATTATTTCACGAACGGCACGATCCGACAGGCCGTCAATTTCGGTACGTTGGACAACAAAACGCTGGCCTCGCTGCGCGGCGGTTTGAATGTCGCGTATCGGCTGGGCATTCTGGCCGCCCAGCTCGATTTGGGCAAGATCAAGAGTTGCAAAATGAAATACAAGGGCGAAGTGGCCAAAAAAGACACCTCGCTGATTTCGACGGCTTTTGCCGCCGGTTTGATGACGGCCAGCATGGAGGAGGACGTCAACATCGTTAGTGCTTCCGCTATGTTGCAGGAGCGTGGCATTGAACTGATCGAAGAGAAAAACCCGGAAAGCGGTGAATTTTCTTCGCTTATCACCGCTGAAATCATCGGCGAAGATGACATGGTGACCATTTCCGGCACGTTGTTTGGCAATTCCATGCCAAGGCTTGTCACGATCAACGACTACCGGCTCGAAAGTTTTCTGGACGGCAAGCTGTTGATTTTTGATCACAAAGACGAACCCGGTGTGATCGGCGCGATCGGCAATGTTTTCGGGAAACAGAAACTCAACATCAGCAGTATGTCGCTTGGTCGGGGCGAAAGCAAGCCCGGCGGCGAAGCGGTGGCCGTCTTGACCCTCGACGATGAACCCACGCCCGAAACGATGGCGGCGGTGAGTGCCATCCCCGCCATTAAAAAAGTCTACTTCGCCAAGCTGCCGGCCACGGATTCGAACCCGGCTTGGATGGGGTAAAAAAGGCCGTTGTTGGCGTACTGCGAATGGAGTATGTTGTGAATCATGCAAGAAGCCGGGGAATGCCTCCCCGGTTTTTTGTGTCGACCGCAGACATTTTCCCACCATAAACATCCCCCCCTCTTTGCCATGCTTTCTTGGGAAGACGTTGAACTTAGCGCGAGTCTTTAACCGCCTTCCTTTTGATTTTCGAGTAGCCGGAGCATTCGGAT
>QMCD01001988.1_pt1 | contig 28075 bp, 31 predicted proteins | sample 1821841 | NCBI WGS metagenome assembly QMCD01 (sample SAMN01991225, study PRJNA193472) | Termite gut metagenome, whole genome shotgun sequencing project. | isolation source: worker | host: Macrotermes natalensis | reverse complement strand
CAAACGATGCAGAAAGTGTGCGCCCACTTGGGAATCCCTCACCACATCACCTGGGGCACCGCCCGCAGCAGTTTCATCTGCAAAATGCTCGACGAGGGTTACCACATCTACCAGGTTGCCGAAATGACCGGCAACTCGCCTATGACAATCTATAAGCACTACTACGGTATTACCGACCGGCAAACTATAAGAGAGGGGATGGAGAAAATGTTTTAGAAATCTTATTACCTTTGCAAACTACCATATCAAAAAATATTACTCGCATGAAAATCTTAATGCTAAAAAGAGAGAAAGACATTACAACAAATATCACCACCTCTTCTATTGAAGAGGTGAAGAATATTTTGTCGGAATATGGTCCAAACGTAAGATATACGATTCAAGCAGGCCAACAAATTATATGTATATTTTCTTGCTCAGACAATAAATTCCAAGTGGTTCATTATGATTTGGCGGACGAAGTTTGCAATGAACTTGTAGTACGCGATGAAGAAAAATCCATAGCATATTGCGAGGTAGATTACGACACAATGATTAACGAAGTGTCACATTTCTTAGAGCACAATAACTATCGTTGGGGTTCTGAGTGGCATCCGGTTGATACAGGAAAATTACTCGATATATCTGCCGACGAATTTGAGAACTTATTGAAAAAGGAGGAGGCGATTTATAATCGGCAAAAGACATTTTCCACGAAAATTTGTCGATAGTTTTAACCACAATTATTATAAGCCTCCCTATTCTTCGGTAAACGAAAACTATGGAGGTCATAACGATTGAATCGCGGGCGTTTCGGCAGCTCGTGGAAAAACTGGATGCGCTGGCCGAGTATGTGCATTCGATGGAGCGCCCGGCGGAGGACGAGGATGAAAAATGGGTCGATAGCGGCGAGGTGTGTCGCTTTTTGAAGATCAGCGACCGGACGCTGCAACGCCTGCGGACGAATGGCAAGATCACCTGTTCCAACCTCGGTGGCAAATATTACTACCAGACCGGGCAGATCAAAAAACTGCTCAAAGACCACACAATCAAAAGCACCGAAGATCATTTGGCGGATTTGATATGCCATCGGCGGTAGATGGAAAATTCTGGCTATCTTTGCGAAAATAGCCGATAACGATGAATCAAGGCGAAATCATAATCTACCAGACCCCGGATGGGACAACCGAGTTGAATGTCAATGTCGGCGAGGATACTGTATGGCTGACACAGGCACAGATGGCAGAGCTGTTTCAAAGGGATAGGACGGTCATATCAAGGCACATAAACAATGTTTTCAAAGAGGGCGAGCTTGACGAGAAAACGACGCGTGCATTTTTTGCACATATCGGCGAAAACGCACTACGAGGCCAATATGAGACAGCCTTATACAACCTCGATGTAATCATATCGGTCGGCTACCGGGTGAAATCACAACGAGGTACGCAGTTTCGCATCTGGGCGAACCGCGTGCTTAAGGAGTATCTGCTGAAAGGTTACGCCATCAATCATAACGCCAAGGCCGAGCAACTCGAAGAGTTGAAAACTGCCGTTGCGTTGCTGTCGAATGTTTTGGAGAAACACGAATTGTCGGCTGATGAAGCGACAGGGCTACTGAAAGTCATCACTGACTTTACTTATGCCCTCGACACGCTCGACCGCTACGACTACCAGCAACTCGAAATCACCGACACCACCGCCGGCGACGGGTTCAAGGCAACTTATGATAACGCCATGAAAGCCATCACCGAGTTGCGGGAGAAATTCGGGAGCGGTGGGCTGTTCGGCAACGGACGGCTCGTTCCGTTCGTCGATCGCCACGATTTATCAAACTTTCGATGGCGCGGAGCTATACCCAAGCATCGAGGAGAAGGCGGCGATGCTGCTCTATCTTGTCGTCAAAAACCACTCATTTTCAGATGGGAACAAGCGTATTGCGGCGTTTCTGTTCCTGTGGTTTTTGTCGGGCAGCGGCATCCTCTACAAGCCCGACGGCACACCGCTCATCGGCAACAACACCCTCGTTGCCCTTACGCTGATGATCGCCGAGTCCCGTCCCAACGAGATGGAGGTGATGATTAAGGTCGTTGTAAACCTGATAAATAAGCAGAATTAGCTTCTATATCAGCTATTAAAGGAGCTGATTTTATTTATATACAGCTTTATCCCATCTGCTTTCTTTTGTAATTTTGGATCCTCCTCTGCCTTCTTTGAGACTCGTTTTATCCTTTTGTGGAATGAATGAGGAAGTTTAATCCTGTTATTTTGACAGATAACTCCGGTCACGATTGGATTCTTGGTTTTGTAGAATGTCTTTTGATGGCTAATTCTATATCCATCTTCTTTCAGGATCAGAAGTATATGCGGAATCTTCTCTTTGATGTCAGTCTGGGATGAGATAGTGATGTCATCTACAAAAACCGAAAATTTCATTCCGTTTTCTGAGGCATACCGATATATTTTGTCGCCTGTTTTTTTGAACACAAGGTTTGCAATCAAGGTAGAGGTGGGCACCCCTTGTGGAACTTGCCGATTTATGGTCGTTAGCTGAGTCAGTTTTCTTGCTACGGTAGGGTGACATCCCAATTCAAGAAACATATTGAAGACAGCTTTATTTGATATCGAAGGAAAAAATGACTTTAAGTCCGTGGTAAACACATATTTGTTACCCTGGTGATATTTAGCGTTGGAGGCATTATCCTTTTTAGGAACCCCACCGAAAAAATATTTAGGAAGGTCAACGCGCCTTAAGAAGAACTTGTAAATACGCTTTTGAATGGCTTTTAATGGGTCTTTGGTGGAATTTATAGGACGAGTTTTAATGTTTCCATCTTTATCCAGTAATGGTTCGTCCGTGTCTTTATCCAACTTGGGCTTATTCCAAGATGAATAATAGCTATCGATGTTGGCAATAATGTTGTCTATTGCCTCGATGCCTGTTCGTAGGATATATGAGAGATATTTGGTGGTCGTAATCATAAAAGAAATTAGAGAGCCGATGGGAACCCGAAAAGTGCAAGGATCGTTAAAACCAATGTTATTAAATAACAAATGATCCTCCCAATCACTTTAAGAAGCCTGAACAGGATTCTTGCGCAATTTTCTAACGATTGAAAGAAAGCCGAGACGTCATCGACTTTTTTCGTCGTTTTTCTCATCTTCGATGAGCAATGGGAAGCAGACTTTCTGCCCCCTTTTGAAGAAACAATGTTCTTCGAAAAACTAACGTTTTTCATACAGTACAATTTTTTTGATTATCTGGCACTATTGCCATGTCCTCAAACAAATCAATACCGACAACCAATCATACTATAAACATTGCTCTTCTTTTAGCTCCCTATTTTCATGTCCCATAAAAAATTAATAATAACAGGACTATCGAGTTATACCAACACTACGATGTATAGTCGTTACAACGCATAGCATAAGACTATGAGTGTTAACAGCGATACGATGTAGCAGAGTTCTCCCCGATCAAACCTTTCGGTGTGATCAAATCACTTTAGCGCCATGGACGCATAGTAATCATGGTTTCATTGAATCTTCTTCCGCTTTTCAAAGAACGAATACATCACAAAGGTAAGTAAAATAAACTATTAGATCAATCAATTTAACCCTCAAGGGCAAAATAATGAAAGTTCAAAGAAATTCACTACATTTGCACCGTAAGCTGATGCGAAACAGTTTCGAGAAGAAAGAGTCCGGCAAAAGCCAAAAACCCACTCAGAAGGCTCTCTGGGAGGGTTTTTAAGGAAGTTGTCCCGAAAGTGTGCCCAAAAGCAGGGGAAACAACCCGGAAAGTCAAAGGAAACCACCTGAATTACAGAGCATAACTGAGACGAGAGTCAGAGTCTCGTTTTCCGCTCCATCAAAAAGGCGACCTAATGGGTCGCCTTTTTTGAATCCGGATACCTCTTGTTCATCACATCGGCTATCCTCTCCGAAGCATAGTTATTAATGAAATCATATTTCTGTTGGTCGACGGGTTTCGGTTTCAGAAACCTCACGACACGCCTCATCAGGCCGGAATGGTTGTTTTCTTCGTCATATTTCTGCAAAATTTCTTGTGTTCGGCAAGGGCGGCGACGGTTTTGGCCATGCGGTCGATGCGCGTTTGCTCGCCCTTGGCGGAGTATATCCACCTGACATACCTGTGTTTTTCGTCCTCAGTGAGCGAATCGAAAAATCGCAAAGCTTCGGCATCGTCGCGCAGGCACAACAACAACTCTTCGGGGACCTCGGGCAGTTCGTCGTCGCGATACAGGATGACATGTACGGTGTCGCCCGCGCCCTTTTTGATCTTTTTGCGAATCTCGGCCTTGATGGGCAGGAACAACTGCCCCGTACCCGCGAGGAACGGCATCAGGCGGTAATCGCTGATCTCCACGCCGTCGATACTGCCGCGCACCCGCACCCACCCGAAATGGGCGTGCGGATCGGGCGCGATCTCGGGGATGAGCGTATAGACCCAACCGCCCTTGCCCTCGAATTTTTCGAGCAGATAGTCTTTGTCGACGAGGGGTTTAGCACCTTTCATCATATCTTGACAGTGTCAACTACCTCTCTAAATTCCTCCGGGCGTTGGGGTCATTGTCCAGGATCGGTTTTACGGTGGGGCAGGTGTCGATCTCGGAGCATTCGCCGCAGGTTCCGAAACCGTGGCCCGTCGCACACGAACGGATTTCGCACATCGAGCACCAGCCGAATTTCACGCCGTCGGTGCGGCAGCCCATACAGTTGATGGTCTCGGGCGTGATGGCGGGCGAATTGTTCATTTCGGCCCACTTTGCGGCGGTGGTCCGGCGCAATTCGTCGTCATTTGTCAGGGTGGCGATTCGGGCGTCGCAGGTTTCGCAATCGAGCCCGCAACAGGCAATAAGGTTCTTCATCGTTGTAATTTATTTTAAGGTTTATATTTATTGTTTCGCATCCGAAACCGTCGCGTAAAAATAGTTCAACGCGGCGAGAAATGCCGTTTGCACATCGGCGGCTGGGACTGTTCTGCCGCCAATCTCCAAATCTTTCGTCGCGCAGGCATCGCCTATCAGTGTACACGAAAACCCGAAGTCTTTCGCCGCCCGCACCGTGGCATCTACGCACATATGGGTCATCATACCGCAGAGAACGAGATCGGTAACATCCTCTCCGCGCAGGTGGTCGAGCAGGTCGGTATCGCGGAAACTGTTCGGAAAGTTCTTCTCGATCACTTTTTCACTGGCTACGGGCGCGACATTCTCGTGAATCTCCGAGCCGTGAGTGCCCGGAATAAAGAACGTCGAGCCTGGCCGCGTCGAAAGATGCCGGATGTGCACCACGGGCAACTTGCGAGAACGAAAATCCTCTAACAATGCTCGCGCTCGAAGGCTCGCCTCACGACTGCCGACCAGCGGATTAGCTCCGCCTTCGAAATAGTCGTTCTGAATGTCTATGATTATCAGTGCTTCTTTCATAATAATCTTTATTTTTTCATCGCCTCGGCTTTTAGTTCCGGCGGCATCTTTTCGATCGCATAGCGCAGGGCGGTACGGGGCATAACCGCTCGATGTTTCATCACAAAGTCGAACACCGCCCGCAGATGTTCGTCGCGCACCGTGTCGGTTCCCTTCACGAACGATTCGCTCATACTTGCCGCTTTGAGCATCCAGCCGTAACCTTTCTGCACCAGATCGTCGGGGTCGAGAAGTAGCGTGTCGGCGATTTCAAGAGCATCGTCGAGGAACAGCCCTTTCCGCGCCGGGATGATCAGCGTGACGGCGGAGGCACGCTTCACCCAGCGATTATCGGAGAGTGCCCACTTCTTCAACTCGGCAATGAATTCGGGATACATCTCGACGAACGTGCCGACGGTGTGGTTGCACAGGTTGTCGCAGGTCGCCCAATTTGTGATGTAGCTCGCAACCCAACGCTCGAAAACGGCGAAGTCGGCAGGCTCGTATTGTACCCGCAGGGCGTATGACCAGGTTGCAGCGATGTGTCCTTCCTCGATGTAGCCCGATTGCCAAAGCTCCTCGCACAGGTCGAAGATCTCAGATTTCGGGAGATTTTTTATTTGTCGGAAATAGGTTTTGCCTATTTGCACCGCGACAGGGACCTTCACGCCGTACATTTTTATCTCCTCTTTGAAGAAGCGGTCGCCCGTGGTCAGGAATTTCTCGTCGACACTCTCTTTGAGCGTTTGGCGGATTTCGGTGAGGATTTGTTGTTTCATATCGGTTTTGTTTTGTGGTCGGTCAGAGCTACATTCCGTACCATTCTTCTCTAAATTTTTTCGGCATCTTCTTCACCACCTCGTCAGCCGAATGACGCACCAACTCCTCGATCAGCGTGTCCGGAACGTCGCTTTCGAGAGTGATCCAGTTCCACATCAGGGTTTTGAACGTGTCGGGATTTATGCCGTCGAACCTCTCGCGCAACTCGACCGACCGCTCAGGCTGACATTTCATATAGGCCCTGACCGCACCGTCCTCCGGTTCGGGTTCGAGATAGACGAACACCTTACCCATCACTTTATAGGTCAATATCTTGCGCGTCTGCAAAGATGCCGCCTCCACAGCCCCCTTGATATTCAGACAATGTTCACGAAATTCCTCGATGTTCATAAGTATCTCCTTGTTTTTGCGGCGTAGAGGTCATAATCGGTGCCGAAAGTGGTGCGCATAAACCGCTCTTCCTGCACTATTTGCAAGTGAAAAACAACCACTCCCGCCACTGTCAGAGCAACCAAAACCGGATTGGGGAACATCGTTGCGATGCCGATGTAGAACAGATCGAACCCCACGAATGCCGGATTGCGGCTGATGCGATAAACGCCACGAGTAACAAGTTCCGTCTTCTGCGAAGCATCCACACCCGCTCGCCAATTGTCACGCATCGCCACCACTGCCAGCAGAAAAAACACCACTCCGCCCACTGCCATCACCATTCCCGCCGTGCCCAACCAAACTCTTCCACGAACGATGCTCCACACCTGCACCATCGGCATTGCGAGCGAAACAGTGAGCAAAACGATCTCCAATCTGCGCACGGAAAGCCCTTTTTTACCCTTGCCCAGTCTGTCGACCCGAATCCCCCGTCGCCTGAGCGCGAACTGCCGTTGCAGGTAGATGACGTAGAACAACCCGACGATGACCAGAGCTATAATCCGTACCATTCTTCCCTCAATTTTTTCGGCATCTTCTTCACCACCTCGTCGACCGAGTGGCGGATCAGTTCCACGATGAGCTCGTCCGGCACATCGCTCTCCAACACCACATCGTTCCACAGCAACGTCTCGAACCGCCCGCGAGCGATGCCTTCATACTGCTCACGCAGCTCGGCGGACCTGTCGGGATGGCACTTCATAGCCGCCCGAAACACCCCGTCGGCTGGCTCCAGCGCGATATATGCGAACATTTTGCCCACAACCTTAAACACCAACACGTTGTGCCCCACGAAAGGCAACGACTCCTCGGCCCCGCGAACCGACATACAATGACTGCGAAACTGCTCTATATCCATAATTCTACTGTTATCCTACCCCAATCCGACCAATAACTCGGGCGGCGGATGGCCCGAAATGGTGTGTGGCTGCTCGGTCACCGTCATCCGATCTATTCGGTCGAGCCGAAAAGTGCGATATTCGCCCCGCAAATGACACCACGCCATCATATACCAATTGGGATGGACAAACACCACCCCCGCTGCCTCCACCTGTCGACACGACACCGCCCCCTCGACGTTGGTGTAATCCATTTCGAGTATCACCCCCGAGGCTATGCTGCCCAGAATGGTCTGCAACAATCCCGGAATGCGCTCGGGCGAGGTCTGGCCGCGACGCACCAGAATGGAGGACTCCAACCCCTCCCAGCCCTTCATATAGCCCCGTCCTTCGCCCTTCATCACCGCCCTCACCTTGTCCATTCCGCTTCGGAAGTGATCGCTGTTGCCCTTGTCGGTCATCTGTTCGACCATCTTTTCGGCGGTGAGGAACGCCATTGCCTCGGCCGGAGTGAACATCAGCGGCGGCAGACGATAGCCCTCCACCAGCGAATAGCCCATTCCCGCCTCGCCGCATATCGGCACCCCCGCTTGTTCCAGCGTTCGGATGTCGCGATAGATGGTGCGGATGCTCACATCGAAACGTTGTGCCAAATCGGCCGCCCTCACCACCGAGCGCGATTGCAGGGCGATGAGGATGGCCGACATGCGATCCAGACGGTTCATTTCATAGCCTCTATTCGTGGTACATCACTGCCCACTGCACGCCGAACCGGTCGACCAGCTCGCCGTAACGTTTGGCGTAGAACACCTCCTGCATTTGGCAGTTGATCTTTTGGGCACCCGAGCTCAGCTTTTCGAAGATACTCTCAGCATCTGCGACACTGTCAGTAGAGAGTGTCAGCATACAGCCCCCGTTCCCGAAGTTGCGCGGATCGGTGGGCAGGGTGTCGGCCACGCTCATTCCTCCGCCCGGGAAGACGATGCAGCAGTGGCCGATTTTGTTGCCATACTCGGCGGGCACTTCCCAGCCCGACATCGGTGGGAACTCGTTGAAACGGGTCAGGTACTGCAATTTGCCTCCCAGCACTTCGGCGTAGAAATTTGCCGCTTCTTCGGCGTTTCCGTTGAATGTCAGGTACGATGTAATTTTCATAATGATTTAAATTTTTTAAGGTTTACACCGCAAAGGTACGCCCGCCCCGTGACAACAGTGTGTCAGCAGTCGTTAGTCGACCTCGATCGTAAAGTGAATCTTTTCGGAGTATCTGCCGTCGGTGGTCGATACGATCACCGAAGTGTTGAAAGAACTTGTCAGATCGGTTATCTTTATAGAGACACTCGAGCCGGTACCCTGGGACAAAACAGTTCCGGACGAATCGACAAACTGGTAGTCATTATCTGCGGAATCGGGTCGTGTCCATATCAAATTCTCTCTGTTCTCATAGGTCGAATAGGTAACATATGCACGGAGAGCATACTGATCATCACTGATTTTTGTCGGCGAAACATCTATGTCTATCACAGGAAAATATTGATTTACCGTAATTTCGAACTCCTTAGTGAATTTCCCGTTGTCGGCGGTCGCCAAAATCTTAGGAAAATCGGACACAGTTAAAGCATCGGGGATGCGGGTAATCTCTCCTGTTTCGGAGATCCCAAATAGCTCTCGGTCTACTATTAACACCCCTTCGGCAAATGACCATACTATGTTTTTATCAGTTGCGTTCTCCGGCAACACTTTAGCTATCAGGCGCGGGAATGAGCCTTCGATAACTCCCGGGATATGAGGAGTGTATTCATAAACCGTCTGCTCCAGAATAATATCGGTCACAGGAACATATTCATTCACGGTCACGTTGCAGGTGTCAGTTTTGTTCCCATCGGCGGTCGTGGCGGTGATGACGGTCTGACCAGCGGCAATGGCGGTCACGACACCCGAAGCGGAAACAGTGGCGACACTTTCGTTCGACGAACTCCAAGCGACGGCTTTATTTGTAGCCCGTTCGGGCAAAACCGTGGCCGTGAGAGATCTACTGTCTCCCACTATCAACTCCACAGACGAGGGGGACACCACCACATCTTCCACCGAAACCGGATTTGCAATGCCTACCGTAATAACACACGTCGCCTCGAACCCGCCCTCTTCGGTGATGACTTTCACAGTTGCGACACCGGGGCCGACGGCCAGAACTTTGCCCTTATAGTCCACCGTCACAACACTCGGGTCACTGCTCTGGAATCTCACACTCTTGTTATAGGCGTTGTCCGGAATCGTCTTGCCAGTCAAGTCTTTGGTTTCATCGACCCTCATTGTCAGTTCGGTGGGTTTCATATACGCTCCCTCCACCCGAACCGATTCCGGAACATTCTCTTTGTCGGTGCGGACATTGGACGGCGAAACAATATCTCCCGAGGATGTGCTGGCTGAAACAATCATCATAAACGACTCCTCCAAATCCTCCTGTAAATCGACCTCGAAGCTGTATTCGAAAACCGCACGCGTCAACAGAGCCGTTGCGGCATCCACTTCCAAATATCCCTCTACCCCTTCGACACCAACAAAAATCGTGTTCAACTCGACAGGCGAAACAATACTGACCGACGTTCCCTCCACAACGATCTCCTCGAAAGATTGCTCCACCGTAAAAGTCGGAAACTCTTCGTCCATATACGTTGCGCCGGTTATGGAGAGAAATTCTTCTTCGAGAGGTGGCTGGGAGCTCGCCTTTTTCGTTACGGTCACTGTTGCCGAACCTCTCTTACCTCCGTCGATCGTCGTTGCGGTTATCACGGCCGTACCCTCTTTGAGCGCATTCACCAAACCGGACGAACTGACGCTTGCTATATCACTGGGTTCGGCACTCCAAGTTACGGTTTTGTTATCGGCATCGGAGGGACTGACCGAGGCTGTCAATTGTCGTGTTTTGTCTATCTCCAATTCGAACTCATCGGGAGAGACACTCACCCCCGTTACCGCAACAGGTTTAGGCGTCGGCTTGTCGGGCGGCGAATCCTTTTTTCCGCAGGCAGCAATGATTACAACAACAAATAACAGCAATAAATTCTTCTTCATAACAAGCACGAAAGTAATAAATTTTAACGAAGTGTCAGCAGTCTGTCGACAAAAAATATTATGTATCCCAGCACCGCCATTCCGACGGCCAGACCACCCACTCCCAGTAGCATCGGACCCCAACCGCCCTGCACCGCCGGATCGATAAAGTGATAAGGAAACGCGCTGCCGGTATCGCCGATGTCGCCCGCAAAAGTCGACCGCAACAAAATATATCCGAAATAGCCCAACGGCATAAAAAGCCAACAAAGCGGATCCGCAGCACGAACGCGCCCCCGAGCCGAGAACACAACCCAATCCGCAATCACCATCAACGGCGAAACATAGTGGAGCACAAGATTGTCGAACTTCCAGAAATGTCCCTCGGCCAGATCGTCCGGAGCGAGCAACGTGGCGTAGATGATCCCTGTCACGGTGATGCAAAAAACCATCGCACCCTCGACCCTCGGGGCATCCCGCCGCCCGAAAAGCAACGCCGCAAAAAATATCATACAGGCGATATTGCTCAGCAGCGTGTAATAATTCAAATAGGGCCAATTGATCCTGAATCCAAAAAATCCCAGGTCGACGATCAGCGCCGCCGCCACCAGCACCACATAGATGCTCCGATAGATTGTTTTTGTCATATCTTAATTGTCAAAAAATTTACTCGGTGAGCCGGTGTGGGTCAACACGAGGCGGTGCATAGCGCGGGTGACGGCGACGTAGAGCATCCCGCGGTCGATCTCGGTGCGATAGTTCTGGGAGTCGGCGCGCGGAATTATCACGCTGTCGAACTCCAACCCCTTGGCCATGTGGGCCGAAGTGACGACCACCCCGCCGCCGAACGAGGAGCTGCGGCTGGTGAGCAGGTCGATTTCGGGATCGGCCAAAAGCGCGTGCAGCGCGATGGCCTGACTCTCGGTTTTGCAAACGATGCCCAGCGAGGTTTGGTCGGAGAGGCGAAAATCGGCGATGAGCCTTTTTATCCCCTCCAGCTCGTCGTCGGCGTTGGTGAAACTCATCACCTGCGGCTCTTCGCCGTGGCGGGCGATGGGTTCGAGGCGGTCGTTGGGGCGAATACGCTGGGCGAACTGCGTTATCTCGAATGTCGAGCGGTAACTTTTGAGCAGGTGCATCACGCGTGAACCGGCAAAGACCTCGGCAATGGTTTCGGCGGTGGATGAACCGGCGGGGTCGACCGATTGCCAGCCGTCGCCAAGTAGCGTTTTACGGCAGGGGAAGAGTCGCTGGATGACGCGATATTGCACCGGAGTGTAGTCCTGCATCTCGTCGATGAGCAGATGTTTCACTTCCGAGCGCGAACGGGTGCCATCCAGAGCGATGTGCAGATACGCCATCGGTGCGAGGTCGGAGTATTCGAGGGCGTTGCCTTTGCGCAGTTTCAGCATCTCGGGCCGGCCGAGCCAGACGAAGAGCTCTTTGTAGAGGGCAGCATCGTTCATCCCCGAGGCGAACATTTTGCGGATTTCGCTCCTCAGCATATTGCGCTCGGCTGTGGTGGCGAGGATGTCGTATTTCAGGTCCAGCTCGCTTAGGATAAAGTCGGCCATCGGGTCGAACCGCTCGCGGATGGCCATCCGGTGGAAGCGACGGAACTGCTCGTCGATGTATTCGCTGGGGATTGTGATATGGCGTATCTTCACATCGGCGGCGCGGAAGCCGTTGTTTTCGAGGTGGAGCACAAATCGGTCGAGTGCGGAGGCAAATTCCACGGTGGACTTGAATGCCGTGCGCTCGGTGAATCCGGCGGAGGGCTTTTCGAGCTGCTCGGCCACGGCTTCGAAAAATGTTTGGTATTTCACTTTGCCGCCCAACACTTCGGCCAGCAGGGAGGCCATACCCTGTTCGGGCACCGTCTCTTCGCCCAGCTCGGGCAGCACGTTGGAGATGTAGTCGGCAAAGACCTTGTTGGGCGAGATTATCAGAATGTCTTTCGAGCTCAGGGTGTCTTTGTAGGTGTAGAGCAGATAGGCCACGCGGTGCAGTGCGATGGAGGTTTTGCCCGATCCGGCGACCCCCTGGATGATGAGGGTGGGGGCTTCTGCGTCGCGGATGATCCGGTTTTGTTCGCGCTGGATGGTGGCGACTATTCCTCGCATCCGTTCGTCGGCGTTGGAACTCAGTTCGCGGCCGAGGATGTCGTCGAGCACGGTCACCGAGCTGTCGAACATATATTCGATCCGCCCGCCGCGGATGCGATATTGGCGTTTGAGCGATATGTTGCCTGTCACTTCGCCTGCTGGAGAGGTGTATGCTGCCGGCCCGAGTTCATAGTCATAGTACATCGACGAGACGGGTGCGCGCCAGTCGTGGACGAAGCTTCGGTGGGCTTCGAAGTCGTGAAAGGTGTTCACGCCGATGTAGAGGGGTTCGCCGTTGAAGTCGATGCGGCCGAAATAGGGACTGTCGAGCATTCGGGTGAGCCGCTGTCGACGGGCGAGTGCGTTTTCGCCCATTGCGTTGATGTTGAGGATGTTTTCGCGCGCCGATCGGATCTCTTGCGGGTCGAGGTCTTTGTTCTCCCAGATGTATCGCTTTTGCTCTTCGACGGTTTCGGCACGTTCCTTGACCAATTCGCTTGCACCGCCTATTGCGGCGCGGATGCGGGAGAGGACGTGGGTGAGATATTTTTGTTCGTTTTGCATAGGGTGTACAAAATTAATAAAAAAACAGCTATTTTTGCACTTAAATGTATTACAGAGTATGAGACGCTTTGCTTCAGTGCTTTTGTTGGCCGCCGTGATGATGACGGTGGGTTGTAAGGATGATAAACCGGAAAAACCCGCGCCGCCGGAGCCGGTGGAGGTTACGGGGGTGGAGGTTTCGCCCGCCACGCTCTCTTTGGAGATCGGCGATGAGCACACCCTCACTGTCGAGATTACGCCCGAGGATGCGGACATTGTGACCGTCGAGTGGGAGAGCAGCGACGACGATGTGGCCACGGTGAGCAATCGGGGCGAGGTGAGGGCCGTCGGTGCGGGTGTGGCGGTGATCACGGTCACAACTGTTCAGGGCGGGTTCGAGGAAGAGTGTACGGTCACGGTGGCTTCGCCGTTGGAGAGTGTGTTTGTTGTCGATGGGGGCACCTATGTCGGGATGGAGATTCCCGAACCGACCGCCCAGCAGGGCGAGCATATAGTCGATGTCGACGTGGAGTCGTCTGTCGTTTCCGTTTCGAGCTCGGTCGAGTTGCAAAAGTTCTATGTCGGCATCGATGGCCAGGATGGATATTACGAGTTCGAAGTGGATGCCGTCGCTACGCGCGCCGAGTTCAGCTATTCGTTCACGTTGGAGTTGGGCGATTTGGACGAGGGATTCACCATTCTTATTTCGGGCTTGACCGCGGGCGGGAATGTTTTGCCCATTTATAGCCACAGCGTCACCGCCGATGGGGAGGATGGCGACCCCGATCCGGTTTTGTATTCGATTACGGCTACCGCTGGCGATGGCGGGCGTGTTACGATTAGTTCTGAGAGTGCCCAGGAGAGGGAGACCATCACCGTTACAGCTGTTCCCAACGATGGTTATGAGTTTGCGGGGTGGAGTGTGAGTGAGGGTGTTGTTTTGAGTAGTAGTACTGCTCTTGAGACCTCTTTCACCATGCTTGCCCACGATGTGGAGATTCGGGCGGAGTTTGCCCGGGAAGAGGCACCTACATATAATGTTACCTTTACCTCTGTTACGGGTTTAACGTTCAAGGCTGTTCCTGCGCGGGCCGAAGAGGGACAGACGGTCACCGTTACCGCTACTCCCGCGACGGGTTATACGTTTGATGGTTGGAGTGTGGTGAGTGGGGGAGTAACTTTGGGGGACGACAGCGAGGCGACGACTACTTTTACTATGTCGGCCAATAACGTTGTGTTGACGGCGACAGCCGCCGAATTGGGGCATATTGTTAGTATCTGGTGGGAAAAGATCGCCGAAGGGGAGTATCTCGGCGGGGAGATCGTCTCCATCGATGGCGATACGGACGATCCGCGAATAAACAGAACCTACCGGTACGGTTGTAGCGGCGACAGGGGTTAAGATGGGCGAAACAGTTGCCATCAACGCACTTACTTTTGCATCCGGTTACGTATTCGAAAAGTGGCGCATGATTAATAGCATCGGAGAGATCATGGACCTTCCGGGCGATTCGTTCGAGATGCCTGATGCCGATGTGGTTCTTACGCCTTTTTTTGAATACGAGCCTGTTCTCTACTCTGTTAATGTCAATTACGTCGAGGGACAGAGTGGCTATTGGGGTACTGTGAGTGTCGCGGGCACGGGTTATGAAGAAGAGGGGACGACGGTCGAGATAAAGGCCGTGCCGGCGGAGGGTTATGAGTTCGTAAAGTGGATTGTCAAGAGCGGGAATGTTACGTTGGGGAGTGCTACTGCTGCGACGACTACTTTTGTTATGCCCGCCGGGGATGTCTCCATCGAAGGCGAGTTCCGGCAAAAGACGTACACCGTCAGCGTGGTATGGACCGCCGAGGGCGAGGGATACCTCGGGGCGGAGGTCGCATCTATCGAGGGCAATGCGAGCGATCCGCGAATTGTCAAACAGAACCTACCGGTACGGTTGTAGCGGCGACAGGGGTTAAGATGGGCGAAACAGTTGCCATCAACGCACTTACTTTTGCATCCGGTTACGTATTCATCGAATGGACAACGGAGACCAGCGGGACCATATCGTTCAGCAACAGTACGGCGGAAACAGATTTCCAAATGCCTGCGGCCAATGTGGTTCTTACGCCTGTGTTTGCGCCCAATTGATGCTAATTTAGGCCATTGTTTTAATAACCTAATTTAATAGCACCACGGCGGTTGCCGCCACAGCTTCTCCGCGACCGATGGGCCCCAAGCCCTCGGTCGTGGTGGCTTTGACGGAGACCATCGAGGTTTCGACGCCCAGAGCTTTGGAGAGTTCGGCGCGCATTTGGTCTATATAAGGTCTCAATTTCGGAACCTCCAACTCTATGGTTATATCAATATTAGATATAATATAATCCTTAATCAAATTCATAGTTTTACCGAGCAAAACCATAGAATCTATGCTCTTAAATTCCGGCGCATTGTCGGGGAAATGCAATCCAATATCCCCCGCGGCAACGGCTCCCAACAGCGCGTCGCACAGAGCGTGTACCACAACGTCGCCGTCCGAGTGCGCCACACAGCCCTTCGAATGGGGGATGGTTACCCCTCCCAGCCTCAGCGGCAGCCCCTCGGCCAACCGATGAATGTCGTATCCGTGCCCTATTCTCATACCGCGAAGATAGAGATTTTTTCGCTATCTTTGCATCTATGAAAACTTTGACCGAAATTTTGCAGACGCGGCGAAGCACGCGCAAGTTCGATGGTCGCAAGCCAGGCCGGGATGTCATCGAGGAGCTGTTGCGATTGACTTTTATGGCACCCTCGTCGAAGAACACCCGTTCGACGAGGTTTATGGTTGTCGAGGATGGCGAAACGTTGGCCAAGATCTCCCGAATGCGCGATTTCGGGTCGGCGTTTCTGGCCGATGCTCCGTGCGCGATAGTTGTGCTGGGCGATACGGCGACCGACCTGTGGGTGGATAATGCGGCGATCTCGGCCACCATCCTGCAACTCGCGGCCGAGCAGGCCGGTTTGGCTTCGTGCTGGGTGCATATCAATGGCCGACCGTGCAGGCAGGCCGAGCCTGAGGGCGAGCAGGCGGGCGATTATTTGCGCACTTTTTTGCCTGTTCCCGCTGGTTGGGAGCCGCTGTGTGTCGTTGCGCTGGGTTATGCCGCCGAACCTCCCCGTCCCCGTACCGCCAAGGACGATTCCGACAAGGTCATTTGGGTGAATGGTTAGCCGTTAGTTCGCACAGTGCGATAGCCAGGCACGCCTCGCACACCACTGCCGCGCGCAGGGCGATGCAGGCGTCGTGGCGGCCCGTGATGCGCAGGGGTTCGATCCTGCCGCTGTCGAAATTGTATGTCGACTGCTCGCGCGCAATGCTGGCCGTGGGTTTGATGGCCACGCGAACCACTATCGGATTGCCGTTCGCGATGCCGCCCACTATGCCGCCGGCGTGGTTGGTGGCGGTGGTTCCGCGTGCATCGACGATGGGGTCGTTGTGCTGGCTGCCCCTCATTCGCGCGGCGGCAAAACCGCTGCCGAACTCCACACCTTTGACCCCGGGAACGGAGAACAACAGGTGACTGGCGACGCTCTCCACCGAGTCGAAAAATGGTTCGCCCACACCCACGGGCACATTTTCGGCTATGCACTCGATTATCCCGCCCACCGAGTCGCCCTCTTTTATGGCCGCTTCTATATCACCCGTTTCGATTGTGGCTGAGCGGAAAGTTATCTCCTTCAACATCTTTTTTGCGACAACTCCCGCCGCCACGAGCCCCAGGGTCAGACGACCGGAGAAATGGCCCCCGCCGTTTAAGTCGTTATATCGACGAAATTTTTGGCTCGCGACCCAATCGGCGTGGGAAGGGCGCGGATGGTGGGCAAATTGGGCATAGTCGCCCGAGCGGGTATTATCGTTGCGAAACACGATCGTGAGCGGTGCGCCCGTCGTCACCCCGTTCAGCACACCCGAAACAATCTCGGGAGTATCGCTCTCGATGCGGGGAGTGGTGCCGAAAGCTCCGCTCCGACGGCGTAGCAGATCGGCCTCGAAATCGGTCGGGCCCAGCGTGATTCCGGGTTCGACGCCATCCACCACCACGCCGATGGCCGCGCCGTGGGACTCGCCGAAAATGGTTATTCTAAAATTTCTACCGAAACTGTTCATCTTAATGACAGGTTAGTTATTGCAAGAGCTGTTCATAGTCGTTCCAGAAATTTGCATAAGATTTGTCGACACACTCCGCACCGGTGATGGTCAACGGACCCTGGGCGCGCAATCCCGCCACAGCCAGCGCCATCGCAATGCGGTGGTCGGAGTGACTGTCGACGACGACTCCTTCGGAGTCGTGAGTGAAGAGTGAAGAGTGAAGAGTGAAGAGTTGGCTACGCGACATTTTTTTGTCGCCCCCGTGTATTTTCATCACATTGGCCTCGGTAAGGTCGACGTGGATATTCAGCTTGGCGAACTCGGTGCGAATGGCTTGGGCGCGGTCGGACTCTTTGTGAACAAGCCTGTCTGTCCCCGTTATGGTCGAAACCCCGTCTGCCGCCGCCGCGAGTGCCGCCAGAGCAGGAAATAAATCTGGACAATCGGTAGCGTCGAACGAGATAGGTTTCAGGCAGGACGCTTTTTTCGGCTCTCGGCACCTCACCCAATCCTCGCCCTGCTCCACCCTCGCTCCGGCCATCCGCAATGCATCGACTATCCGCACATCGGCCTGCAACGAATCGGCGCGCAAACCGCGCACCGTCACATCGCCCGCCACGGCACCCGCAACCAGCAAACACGCCGCCGCACTCCAATCGCCCTCTATCGGTACATCGACGCACCGATAACTCTGCCCACCACGAACCGAAAACTGTTCATAACCGCGATTCTCCACCTCCACCCCGAACGCACGCAACACTTCGAGCGTAATATCGACATAAGGAGTGCTCCGAAGTCCGGTGACCCTGATAAAAGTATCCTCTGTGGCCAACGGTGCGGCCATCAGCAGTCCCGTCAGAAACTGCGACGAAACGCTCCCGTCCAGCTCCACCCTGCCGCCCCGCATCGGTCCGCGAACGGTGATGGGCAAAAAGCCGTCGTTGTCCGAAACCTCCACCCCCAACACCCTGAGTGCCTCCGCCATCTGGCCCATCGGCCGGTTGAGTATCGAGCCGCGGCCGGTGATGGTGACGGGTTTGTTTCCCAAAGCAGCGATGGGCGTGAAAAGTCGGGCAGACAATCCGGATTCATTAACATTCAGGGTGTCGGCTCCCGAACGCAGAGATCCCACAACTCCGAGAGCGGCAGATATATCGTCACAAGTTGTCTGGTCGATATGACTCGACAGCCCCGCCAGATACCTCGCCGCCACTATGCGCTGGGCATAGCTCTTGGAGGGCGGCGCAGTGACGGTGCCGCAAACACGAGCAGGTATAACGATCTTGTCCAAACTATCTCAACGTAAAATCCTTGCCCAGATAGACCTCGCGCACCTTTTCGTCGGCGGCGAGCTCTTCGGCCGTGCCCGCTTTCAGGATCTTTCCCTCGAACAGCAGATATGTACGGTCGGTGATGGAGAGCGTCTCGTGGACATTGTGGTCGGTGATGATGACGCCGATATTGCGCTCTTTCAACGACCGCACGATGCTCTGAATATCCTCCACCGCGATGGGGTCGACGCCCGCAAAGGGCTCGTCGAGCAGAATGAAGGCCGGATTGATGGCCACCGCCCGCGCAATCTCGCACCGACGCCGCTCGCCCCCCGAGAGCTGAATGCCGAGGCTTTTGCGCACCTTGCCCAACCCGAACTCGGCTATGAGAGCCTCCAGCCGCTCGTGCTGATACTCCGGTGTGAAGTCGGTCATTTCGAGCACAGCGCGAATGTTGTCCTCGACGCTCAACCGGCGGAACACCGAAGCTTCCTGCGCCAGATAGCCCACCCCCATTTGCGCCCGCCGATAGACGGGCAGCTTGGTGATGTCGGTCGAAACGCCCTCCTTTTCCAGAAATATCTGTCCGTCGTTGGGTTTTACAAGTCCGACTATCATATAGAAAGTGGTGGTTTTTCCCGCCCCGTTGGGTCCCAGCAAACCGACTATCTCGCCCTGATTGACGTCGATCGAAACGTGATCGACAACGGTGCGCGCCTTGTACTGCTTGACCAGGTTGTTGGTGTACAATCTCATATTTTTGTCCGAAAAATTTGTGTAAAGATAAAAAAAATATTACTTTTAATCGTTAAAACGATGAACTACACCGATTCCGAGATTTTTGAGAGGCTGAAGCAGTACTTCGGTTTTACTGCTTTTAAAGGCAACCAGCTGGACGTTATCCGCAACGTTCTGGCGGGCAGGGACACCTTTGTGTTGATGCCCACGGGGGGCGGGAAATCGCTGTGCTATCAGCTTCCGGCGTTGATGATGCCAGGGGTGGCTATCGTCATATCTCCGCTCATTGCCCTGATGAAGAACCAGGTGGATGCGATGAGGGCTTTTTCGGAGAGCGACGGGGTGGCCCATTTTCTCAATTCGTCGCTCAACAAGAACGCCATTGCGGCGGTCAGGGAGGATGTGTTGAGCGGCAAGACCAAGCTGCTCTACTTCGCGCCCGAATCGCTCACCAAGGAGGACAACATTCTTTTTCTGCGCAAGGTGGGGGTTTCGTTCTTTGCCATCGACGAGGCGCACTGCATCTCCGAATGGGGCCACGACTTCCGGCCGGAGTATCGGCGCATCCGTCCCATCATCAACGACATAGGGAGTGCGCCAATCATTGCACTGACCGCCACGGCGACGCCCAAGGTGCAGATGGATATTCAAAAAAATCTGGGGATGAGCGATGCCCAGGTCTTCAAGAGCTCGTTCAACAGGCCCAACCTGTACTATGAGGTGAGGCCGAAGGTGAACGAATTGAAGGAGATAATCAGGTACATCAAAAACAACCAGGGCAAGAGCGGTATCATCTATTGCCTGAGCCGCAAGAAGGTGGAAGAGCTTACCGAGCTGTTGCTGGCCAACGGGGTGAAAGCACACGCCTATCACGCGGGGCTCGACGCCGCGACGAGAGCACGCAATCAGGACGACTTTCTGCACGAAAATGTCGATGTCATCGTCGCCACCATAGCTTTCGGGATGGGGATCGACAAGCCCGACGTGAGGTATGTTATCCACTATGACATTCCGAAGAGTCTGGAAGGTTATTATCAGGAGACGGGGCGCGCCGGACGCGACGGTGGCGAGGGGAAATGCGTGACGTTCTACTCCTACAAGGACATTCAGAAGCTCGAAAAGTTTATGCAGGGCAAGCCCATCGCCGAGCAGGAGATAGGCAAACTGTTGTTGGCCGAGACGGTGAGCTATGCCGAGTCGTCAATATGTCGACGCAAGACGCTGTTGCACTATTTCGGCGAGACGTACGACAGGGACAACTGCGGGAGCTGCGACAACTGCCTCAATCCGCGGCCGAAGGTCGAGGCGCAGGGGGATATGGAACTGGCTCTCGAAACGCTCGGGGTTATAGGCGATAAGTTCAAGATAGATTATTTGGAGAGCGTGCTGGTCGGCAAGTCCTCCACCCTGGTCAAGAGCTATCGCCATCACAAGTTGGAGCAGTTCGGGGCGGGGTCGGCCCATGACGAACGCTATTGGGGAGCGGTGATCCGGCAGGGGCTGATATTGGGGTTGATAGATAAGAATATCGAGAATTACGGGCTACTGTCGGTGACCGACAAGGGGCGCGAGTTTCTGAACAAACCCTATCCTGTTACGGTGACGCTGGACCACAATTATGACAGTGCCGACGGCGATCCGGTCGGTGTGCCGGCCAAAGGCGGCGGCGCGGACGAGGAGCTCTACGCGATGTTGAAGGAGTTGAACAAAAAGGTGGCCAAGCAGCACTCGCTTCCGCCGTTCGTCATCTTCGGCGAGCCTTCGTTGGAGGATATGGCCATCAACTATCCTATCACCGTCGAGGAGTTGCAGTCGATAAGCGGCGTGGGTGCGGGCAAAGCGAAGAAGTTCGGGGCTCCGTTTGTGGAGTTGATAGCCCGATATGTGGAGGAGAAAGATATTGTCCGGCCGCAGGATATGGTGGTCAAGAGCGTCGCCAATCGTAGCGAGGGCAAGGTCTACATCATTCAGTCGATCGACCGCAAGATGGATTTGCAAGATATTGCGCGGGCGCGGGACCTCGATTTCGGAGAGTTGCTGACCGAGATAGAGAGCATCGTCAATTCGGGAACCAAGGTGAATATCAGCTATTATATCGCCGATGCGATGGACGAAGAGAAGGCACAGGAGATATATCTCTATTTTGCCGAGGATGCGGAGAGCGACTCGATTGACGAGGCGTTGAAGGAGCTGGGCCCCGAGTTCACCGAAGAGGAGATACGGCTTGTTCGCATAAAATTCATTTGTGAGCAAGGTCATTGATGGTCAGGGCGAAAAAACATTTGGGGCAGCATTTTCTGACCGACCTGGGCATCGCGCGGCGGATAGTGGACGCTGTCGATGGAGGAACCGTTCTTGAAATCGGTTGCGGGATGGGGGTGTTGACGCAGTTCCTGTTGGAGCGCGACGATGTGGAGCTTTGGGGCGTGGAGGTGGACAGGGAGAGTGTGGAGTATCTACGCGAACGGTTTGTGCAGTTTTCGCCCAGACTCGTAGAGGGCGACTTTTTGCGATTCGACATCGGAGAACGGTTTCCCGACGGGGTGCGCGTGGTCGGCAATTTTCCCTACAACATCTCGTCGCAGATATTTTTCAAGGTGTTGGACAATCGCGATCTGGTGCCCGAGGTGGTGGGAATGGTGCAGCGCGAGGTGGCGCAGAGGATTGCCGAGCCGCCCGGGAGCCGCACTTATGGCATCCTGAGTGTGCTGTTGCAGGTGTGGTACGACATCGAATATCTGTTTACCGTCTCGGAGGGTGTGTTTTTGCCGCCGCCCAAGGTGAAGAGTGCGGTGGTGAGGTTGAGGCGCAACGGTGTGGCGACTTTGGGGTGTGACGAGAAGCTTTTTGTTAAGGTGGTCAAGGCGGCGTTCGGACAGCGGCGCAAGATGCTCAGGAACGCGCTACGGGCTGTGTTTGGCGATATGGGCGGGGCCGAGCATCCGTTTTTTACGCGTCGGGCGGAAACCCTGTCGGTCGCTGAATTTGTCGAGTTGACCAATTGGATAAACAATCAGAAAATATGAAGCGACGAGATTTTATCAAGACTTCGCTGGTCGGGGCGGGGTTGGCGGCGGTTCCCGGGGTGGAGCTGTTCGGTTCTCCGAAAAAAACCGCCCGAGCAGACAAGGTGCGTCTGGCCTGTATCGGCATTGGAAACCGCGGATGGGACCTGGTGAGGGAGTTCACAAAGACCGGACTGTGCGACATTGTGGCGTTGTGCGACGTCGATCTGGATGCCGGCTTTTGTGACAATGCAAAAAAGGCGCACCCCAAGGCGAAACTGTTTCGCGATTTTCGGGAGATGTTCGACCGGATTGCGGGTGAGTTCGACGCGGTGAGCATTGCGATCCCCGACCACGCCCACTTTCCGGCGGTGATGCTGGCGATGGCGATGGGCAAGCACGTTTATGTCGAAAAGCCTATGGCGCGCACGTTCTATGAGGTGCAGTTGATGATGGATGCGGCGCGGCGAAACCCGCGTTTGGTCACCCAGGTGGGCAATCAGGGGCACTCCGAAGCCAACTATTTTCAGTTTCGCGCGTGGCAGGATGCCGGAATAATCGGGGATGTGACCCGAGTGGTGGCCCATATGAATTCGCCGCGCAGGTGGCACGCCTATCCGCAAAATCCCTCCCGTCCGCCCCAGGCCGAGCAGGTTCCGCACGGTATGGATTGGAACGTGTGGCTCGGAACGGCGATGTGGCACGACTTCAGTCCGAAATATCATCCGGGCGATTGGCGCAGTTGGTGGGACTTCGGGATGGGTGCGCTGGGTGATTGGGGGGCTCACATTCTGGACACCGTGCACGAATTTCTGCACCTCGGGTTGCCCTCGGAGGTTGATCCGGTGAAGTTGGAGGGACGGAACGACTATTTCTTTCCGTTGAGCTCCACTATCAATTTCAAGTTTCCTGCAAGGGGTGCGATGCCGGCGTGCGATGTGATGTGGTATGACGGAACGGACAATCTGCCCCCGTTGCCCGAAGGTTATGGGGCTTCGGAGTTGGATCCCAACATTCCGCCCAGCGGCAACAACACCGTCGTGGCGTCGCAGCTCAATCCGGGCAAGATCATCTACTCCCGCGAGAGAATATTCAAGGGAGGAAGCCACGGCAGCACGCTGGAGATTATTTCGGGAGACAGTTCGGGGTTGCCCGAGGTTCCGCCCAGCCCGTCGAACCACTATGCCAACTTTTTGCTGGCGGTTCGGGGCGAGGAGCGGACGCGGTCGCCGTTCGAGATCCACGGGCCATTGGCGCAGGTGTTCTGTTTGGGCGTTGCGGCGCAGAGGTTGGGACGCAAGCTGACGGTGGACAGGAGCACGGGAGCGATTTCGGGCGATCCGATCGCCAATGCACTTCTGGCCGGAGCACCGCCACGGGGTGAATGGGAAGAATTTTATAGATTATAATAGTTATGAGAAAACTTTTTTTCATCTTTTCATTTTTTCATCTTTTCATTTTCACTGTCAATGCTCAGCAGTGGACGGAGCTGTATAACGGCAAGAACCTGAGCGGGTGGAAAAAGCTTGGGGGCGATGTCGAGTTTCGGGCGGAAGGGCAGCAGATAGTCGGAGTGTCGAAAATGGGGGAGGAGAACGCGTTCCTCACCACCACAAAGCGTTATGGCGACTTTATTCTGGAGTTCGAGTTCCGTGCCGACGAGGGAATCAACAGCGGGGTGCAGTTTCGCAGCCGAAGCACGAAAAGCTATCGCAACGGACGTGTGCACGGCTATCAGTATGAGATCGACACCGCGCCGAGGGCTTGGAGCGGCGGGGTGTACGACGAGGCCACGGAGCGAGGGTGGATATACCCGTTGACTTTCAACCAGTCTGCTCAGGAGCTTTATCGCGCGGGAGAGTGGAATCGGGCGCGTATCGAGGCGGTGGGAAACAGTGTGAGGACGTGGTTGAACGGGGTGGAGTGCGCATCGTTTTTGGACGATGTGTATGCCGAAGGATTCATCGGGTTGCAGGTGCACTCCATTTATGACGCCGCGATGCAGGGGGCGGAGGTGGCGTGGCGCAATATTCGGATAGCGACCGACGATGTGGAACGTTATGTCACGCCGCGGAGTGATGCACCGCAGATAAATCTTATTGCCAACACCCTTTCCGACCGCGAGAAGGCCGAGGGGTGGGAGTTGCTGTGGGACGGCGTTTCGACCCGAGGATGGAGGGGTGCGAGGTTGGATGGTTTTCCTTCGAAGGGCTGGTCTGTCGACAATGGGGCGTTGGTCGTTGAGAAGGCCGATGGGGCAGAGTCGGGCAATGGGGGCGACATTATCACCGAGCGGACCTATGGCGATTTCGTTTTGAAGGTCGATTTTCGCATCACCGAGGGGGCCAATAGCGGGATAAAATATTTTGTCCAACCCGACCTGAACCGTGGTGAGGGGTCGGCGATAGGGTGCGAGTTCCAGATACTCGACGACGAGCGGCATCCGGACGCCGGGATGGGGGTGAATGGCAATCGGACGCTGGGGTCGCTTTACGATTTGATTCCGGCGCGCGATAAGGAGCAGGCCTATTTTCGTCCGTCGGCTTTTAATACGGCGATGGTTGTGGTTTGTGGCAATCGGGTGGAGCATTGGTTGAACGGGGTTCGGTTGGTGGAGTATCGTCGGGGCGATCAGCAGTGGGATGCGTTGGTGGATTACAGCAAGTATCGCGATTGGGCTGGTTTTGGCAATTTTGCTCGGGGACATATTTTGTTGCAGGACCACGGCGACCGCGTTTCGTTCCGCAACATAAAGATAAAGGCTCTCGATTGAGGGCCTTTATTCTTTGATTTGTCTTTATAACAGGTCTTGACCCGAGTTACTCCCCACCTGCAAGCTCGGAGAGCAGGGAGTCGGTCACGGTGAGGGTGTCTCAATTAATGCGTTCAAACGTGTAGCGGTATGTATACGTTTCCGTCCAAGCAGCGTTTGTGCCATCCACATTAGCCCACATGACCATCTCAAGTACCATTTTCTGAGGGGTAACCATCTTTATCTCCCAACTTACACCCGACAGTGCAGTCCAGTCGTGAGTAAAAAACACGCCCCCATACCCCGACCTGGTCTCGACATACGAAAGTATTCCATCTCTCAATTCCCACTCGAACCCGAAGTCGAACCTTCCGTTTCCGTCGTGACGAATTCCTGAGCCAGAACCTTTTCCACCGCCTTTGAATGACAGTATATATGGTGTAGCAGAGGTGCGGATAGAGACGTGTTGCTCCCGTGCTTCTTTGAGGGCTTCCCACAATGATCTCGGTAAAACCTCGTTAACCTCTAATGTAAACTCCTGATGGGTGGTACGCCATGTTCCCGACACGGATTGCGGAGTACATTGAAACTCCCCATCACATGAAACAAGAGTGAGGATGAGAAGTATAAATATCAACTTTTTCATCTCGATATACTCCCAGTGTAAATTAAGAACCAATAATTATACTCTTCCAAATAGTCATCCAACTGCGTGCTCGTGCAGTATCGCGGCACCAGTGTTTGCTCCATCTTTGTCCTTACCTGACCCCAAGTTGTGCAGGTCGAAATAATGTTCCACACAACCGAAGGTGGAACACCTTGGATCGTTTCGGCTTGATAATATCTGCTATTGGTAAAATACGCATTTTGGTTTATCGCGTCGGTCAAATCTATGAACAATGGCGAGTACCAGCCTTCCTCCGGGGGAGTAGTTTCAATCCATGCTTGATCTGCACAACCTGTAATGTCGACATCACTGCTACTTGGTTGTATCATTCCGGTCGTTAACAATCCGCTCGGCTTCTCCCAGCCATACCCAACATAATACTTTTCACCCAAGTACCAACCTACATAATCTCCGAAAGACTCCCTAAGCATTCCCAATGTATTGTGGAAATTTCTTGCATAAATACCACCACGTGTATCCCAATAATGCATGTTGTGCCCATCGTTCTCGCACGAAACGAAAAGCAATGTGACCAATATTGTAAATATCAACTTTTTCATCATCAATTCATTTTCTCGAATACATAGCGGTAGGTATATATTTCCGTCCAAAAAGCGTCTACGGCATCCAAATTAGCCCCTCCGACCGCCTTCAATACCATTTTTCGAGGGGTGATCATCTCTATTTCCCAGCTCATACTTTCCAACGCCACCCCGTTATGATAAATAAACACACCTCCATATCCCGATTTGGTCTCCACGTACGAAAGAAACCCGTCCGAAATTTCCCATGTAAACCCAAAATCGAACCTCCCGTTCCCGTCGTGGCGAACGCCGGAACCGGAACCTTTACCGCCGCCTTTGAATGACAACCTGTAAGATTCGGCATTGGAAACGCTTATGGATGTGTGTTGCTCTCTATCGTTTTTGATTTCTTCCAATTTCGATGACGGTACGGCTCCCGTAACCTCCAGAGTAAACTCCTGATGAGTCGTCCGCCAAGATCCCAACAAAATAGGAAATGACCGCGGTGTCTCATTGCCCCTCTCACATCCGGCAAGAAGCCCAACCGACAATGCAATTAAAAAAACATATCGTTTCATCACCCTTTAATGGACGACCGAACCAATAGTCGTAATGATCAAGAAACATATCGAGGTCAGACTGCGAATAATATTGTCCGACATAGCTCTCTATTTTCGGCCTGCATTGAGCCCAATTGCGGCTTTGAGTTACGATGCTCCACACTGCAGATGCCGGCAATCCGCTGACCCGATCGGTGATCACCCATTGGTGATGGTTGTCTGTCAGGTCGATGAACAGGGGAGAATATGGGCCCGAAAGAGTCTCCATCCAACCCTGTCTTGCCTGATCCGTAATATCCTGAGAGGAGCTGGATTTTGTCCAACCGATCGATCGATAATATTGTTCGCCGATATACCAACCCACATAAGGGGCAAAAGATTCGACTATACGCACGTCGGTATTTTCGATGTTTGTCGGGCTGTACTGATGATGTGTCATGTGTCCTAACTCGTGTAAAGTGGTACCTACAACAACAGGGCTTCGTTTAAGGTCTGAATTTCTAAATTCCGGACTGTTATAGATGTCTATCCACGGCGTTCGATTCGGAGGGAAATTATATACTCCTCTGAGTCCTGGCTGGCCTGGTGCAATTCCGTCATGCGCAATTATCGTGATCCCGCTCGTCGGAGAGTATTTCGGCAAATCCGTTTGTCTTTGGAAAAAATAGTTGGCTGCTCGATGTATTTCACTGACGTAAAAACTACTCTCAGGCATCACGATCTCGGTTGGAATGGGATTGTCGTTGTTGTCGGCACGAAAAGTTACAGCAAGCACTTTCATCAACGGAGCCAAGCTGTTGCTGCCAGATATTTTCCATTTATTGGTCGGATTATTATACGTTATGGTAACGGTCGTCGAAACGATTGTTGGTGTGACGTGAAGCCGAGGCAAAGATATCCAAAATAAGAATCCTCCATACCCGTCGGTGATAAAGCTATCTTGATTGTATCCGGCTACATCTATTCGAATACCCGCCAATGGTATATTACCGCCCACCTGGTCGTCGTAATCCAAAATCCGACCGGTTAGCGGATAATTGAGATTTATTATCTGATCACCCGGCACAGCTCTGGTGATCAGAGGCTCGGGAATGTGAATCTCATTCTCCACGACATATTCCATCCCCTCCGGCAACGGCTTCTCCATCGGCCAAGTTGCGTACAAAATGGGTAGTTGGAACGTTACAGGGCCGGTTGGGCCGCCGTCGGTCGACTCATAATCGGTGTAAGTTATGGTGTACGGACTAACTTCAATAATATCGGAATGAACCTCCGTTGAAGCGAC
>QMCD01000589.1_pt1 | contig 28104 bp, 27 predicted proteins | sample 1821841 | NCBI WGS metagenome assembly QMCD01 (sample SAMN01991225, study PRJNA193472) | Termite gut metagenome, whole genome shotgun sequencing project. | isolation source: worker | host: Macrotermes natalensis | reverse complement strand
CGGATGTTCCTTGCCCAGCACCTTTTCACGGATCGCCAAAGCCTTTTGATACCATGTAAGCGCCTCGGGGTAATCGCCTTGGCTATCATACACTACGGCGATGTTGTTGTAGGTGGTGGCGGTAGACGGATGTTCCTTGTCCTTGCCCAGCACCTTTTCACGGATCGCCAAAGCCTTTTGATACCATGTAAGCGCCTCGGGGTAATCGCCTTGGCTATAATACACTACGGCGATGTTGTTGTAGCTGGTGGCGGTAGACGGATGTTCCGGTCCAAATACTTTTTCGTTAATAATCAAAGCTTTTTTAAGTAAATCCATTGCCTTTTGGTAATTGCCCTGCCTATCATAAATACTGGCGATGTGGTTACGGAGGATAGCCATTTGCTCATCTTCTTGTTGATTATATACGTTCAATACTGATTGCGCATGGGGAATAAATGGCAACTTATCAGTAAAAATCATCATATTATTAAGGTATAATGACTCATTTAAGTGTTCAACCAATTGCTTTCCTGAATCAAAATCAACTGGATGCTGATGCTGAATAACCGCTGCAATTACCGGATGTATACTTATTTTTAGTTCTTCGTTTTTCTGTTTTTGTTCTTCCTTTCTTAACCAACCCCGATTATTTAATTCATTTACTGTATTCATATTTTTTATATCCATCCATTCTTTTGCCGTGTCAATCAATATTGAATCAGGTGCTAACAGAGAAAATAGTTTAAGAATTCGTAAACTTTCACCCTGAATATCAGCCATATCAAATATAATTGACATATGCTCAATAAATTTTTGTTCCTTTTCAGACATTTTATTCATATGTATGTATTTCACTGGCGTTGCCATCTCGGGAAGTTGAAACCCTTTTTCTATCAAGTTCGCCAATAACGAATCTGCGGATTTCCAATTACTTGCTTGTGTTTTAGCCAACAACTCAACCGCCAAGGTATGACGGTTAGCCAGACGAATAATCTCATCCAGCGTTTCATCGGGGGTAGTGGTATCCTTACTGTGATAACGGTATATTTTCCGGCATTCTTCATAAGTTAGTTCGGTTATCTCTATAGGTTTTAAGCGCTCCATGTTATGCTGACGTGAAGTCAAAACAATGCGGCAACTCATCTTACTTAAACGTTTTATTTCTTCATCAGTTATTTTGTTGGCGTTGTCAATGAAAAGAAGTAATTTGCGACCGGCTTCATTAAGATATTGTTCGGCACGGTTCATATATTCCTCGTTGTCAATGCCTTCATGTGATACTTCATTTAATTTACCGGCAAAAGTGGATAATAAATCATCCCGAAAAGTAAGCCAACCAACATATTTTATATCTAGCAGTTCTTCGTCAGCACATTTCCAAAATAATTTACGGCATATTTCTGTTTTGCCGATACCGCCGATACCATTTATTAAATATTGCATTTATATCCCGGGATTGTTCAGCTAACCTTCTTTCGATTTTATCAAGAATAAAACTAATGGCAAGCTTTGTATTGTCATCAAGGTTATTTTTATAATAATTTCTGATTATGTTAAGAGTATCGTCAATGTACTTTTCAATGATTTTACCATTTATACTATTGAAAGCACTGGCGTATTCTTTGCCCTTTGATTTAATTGATTTCAATAGTACTTCTTTATCACAGTCAAAATCAATTATATAATTTATCATTTCAGGAAATAATTCTTTGATCAATTTATGTGAAAATCTTTCAAAATTAAATTCAGCATCTTTATCACTTTCGTAAAAGGTAGAATCAAAATTTATCTTTATATATTCTGTAAGTTCATTTTTCAACTGGGATAACTGTTTGTTATGTGTTGTAATTTCTTTTATGGTTGTTACACCAATATCTACCATCGAAGCAATAATATCATCTAATATAAACATAAATCAGCCCTTTCGTTTCCTGCGTTAAATTACTACGCATCATTTGTATTGTATTTAGGGTATAACTAAACATTATTTATTTTACCATACAAAACAGATGAATGCACTAATTAATATAAACTTCGGGCCATTTGACCCGAAGTTATATAATACTTTCCGGGTCATCCAAGTCATCATAATTAAGGATATAAATATCTGTATTAAATATGACAGGATTATCAGTTGAAATGGCCTCATAGATGGTATCACTCTCATTTAGATTAAGTTTTATATGTCGGTTGATTAACTTATCAATATTAAAGATAATGTGCTTGTTAGCTTCGGCAGTATGTTTATAATTAGGATGCTTTATCAGGTCATATTTGAATGAGAGAAAAGGGCGCAAGCCACGAAGCTGTAAAATACAATAGTTTCCTGGCATGGTTGTAAGTTCGTCCATCGTCATTAATTCCTTCCCAAGCCGCTGTAAATTCTGATTGTAGCTTTCAGATTGACACCTCGTTCGACCATCGGTGTGCATGGAAATAGTTTCTTTTCCAAGTGTTTCCGCAAGTTCTTTAATTGTGCTGTGTTCTCGGCCGCCTAAGAAGATAACCGAATCCATGTTGCCAAGAATTGTCTCGCAGTGATCTTTATAAAGTGCTTTAAGTTGTGATTGTGCTTGTAGAAATAAACATAGGGAAATCTCTCGAGAACGAATAACCGCCACTAATTTTTCAAGCTGCGGAACTTGTCCCGTGTTAGCCGCTTCATCCCAAAGAACACGCACATGATGGGGTAGTCTGCCGCCATATTTATTATCAGCCCGCTCACATAAAAGATTAAACATCTGTGAAAAGGCAAGAGCCACAATAAAGTTATAAGTAGGTGTTGTATCACTTATAATAAAGAAGGTAGCAGTTTTTCGGTCACCCATACGGTCAAGTTCCATTTCATCGTAGCTGATAATTTCCCGAAGTTTACCAATATCAAACGGGGCCAGTCTGGCCCCGCAGGATATAAGGATAGATTTTGTCGTTTTGCCAGAGACGACTTGTCAAGGATGTTTTAATCACTCTGATATTTCAGTGATATCACCTAATGAATATTCTGATACTTAGATTTCTCAAAATGCAATTATGATAATCCAAAAATAATATTGCTACTCTCATGAGGGCATGATATACTTCTTGCATGGGACAATCGTGTTGCAGGGTGCGCATTCCAAAAGAATGGGGGTGATGCCTATGAGAAATCGTTATGATTTCAGGGACTTACTGACTTTTGGTATGTTCCTTCTGGCACTCCTGACGTTTATATTTGCGTTCAGTAAGTAGCTACATAGCAAAACCACCCTAATACTTTGAGCGGTAACGGGTGGCATTGCTACTTTGTTCTGGGTCAACCCCTTGGGCGGTTGTTCCTTTTATTAATTATAGAATACCACTGGCACAATTTTATGTCAATATAGACATGCCTTTATGAAAATTTTCATATTTTATACACTGTTTTCATACTAACATTCCCCAATTCACCCAACCAGAAGGTACTTTGAGTTTTTCTATAAAGGCAATTGTTCCTGATAATACATATAGGTAGCTGCCAGCCCTTGGTCAATATTGATCTGGGCTTGGAACCCCAGTTCTGCCTTGGCCTTTTCACCGGAGGGCATACGACATTCCACCTCAAAATCCGCCCGCCTTTGCAGCTCTTCAAAATCCGCCGGCCGATATTGCCCGCTACCATGCAAGGCTACTATTTTTTCGGCAAGCTGTTTTACGCTGACCGGATATTCCGAACAGATATTGTAGATACGATAATCGGCTTCCGGACGGAATAACGCCGCAACGGTTCCGCTGGCGGCATCATCGGCATAGGTATAGTTGCGGATCTGGCTGCCGCCGTTACATAACAGTAGCGGCTGGCTCCGCAGCACTCGGCTGATAAAGGCCGGTATCACAAAATCAAGTTTCTGATGCCCGCCATACACGTTGCAGTAACGTAATACCGTTACCTGAACTTGATTACGTAGGGCATATTCGTGCATCAGCTGTTCCGCCATGGCCTTATACTTGCCATATACCGACAGCGGGGCGAGCCGGTCTGCTTCGGTCAGTCTTCTGCCATGACTGCCTTCACCGTAAACCTCGGAAGAAGAAGCAAATAAGATACGGGAAACAGCATTGGACGCACAGGCCTGCAAGATATTTTTAACACCGTCGTAATTATTACGGATCATCTCCGCTTCATGGCGGATACAGTTCGTGACCCCAAGCATGGCCGCCAGGTGACAGACCACCGTGTGGCCGCGCATAGCTTGGTTCAGCGTTTCGCCGTCACAGATATCAGCGGTTATATGTCGGGCACCCGGGCAGAAATGCCGGGGATCTTTATCATAATTGGTAACCTGATGGCCAAGCGCCAGCAAAGCATTGATTAAATGCCCGCCAATAAAACCGCTGCCCCCAGTAACAAATATATTTTCCATGCACCGTTCCCTCAGTTAAATTATTTATATTAAATTTTGATTTGTTTTTTTGACATTATTTGCATTATACCACCTTGTCGGTTCGCGGACAATATGGTAGGATTTATTAATGCAGAAGAATCTATTTAAGCGGGGCATATTCATGAAGATTATACTTACCGGCGGCGGTACCGCCGGCCACGTGATGATTAATATAATGCTGATTCCTATGTTGTGTGAGCGCGGCCATGAGGTCATTTACATAGGCTCCAAGCATGGGTTGGAAAAAGATATGGTTCCGGCGCAGGGCATGGCCAGATATTACAGCGTAACGACCGGCAAGCTAAGACGGTATTTTTCATGGCAGAATTTCGCGGATTTTTTCCGGCTGTGGAAGGGGATTATAGAGGCTTACCGGCTATTGAGAAAAGAGCGGCCGCAAGTGATTTTTTCCGCTGGAAGTTTTGTATCAGTACCGGTCATGCTGGCCGGTCGGCTTTGTGGGATTCCCGCTATTATCCGGGAGACCGATTGCTCCATGGGACTGGCCAATCGTCTCTGTGCCAGATTTGCCCGCCGGATTTATGCTACGTTTCCTGATACGTTATCCGAGTACGGCGCACAGTTTTGCGGCCTTCTGATCCGTCCTGCTTTACTGGAACCGGCCGCGGGCAGGCCGCCTTTATTCGATAAGCAAAACCAAAAGCCGACTGTCCTCGTCTTGGGCGGAAGCCTAGGGGCAGAGCGGATCAATCAGGTTGTCTGGCAGGGTCTGGGACAGCTGACTGACTCATTTAATCTTATTCATGCCTGCGGCCGGGGCAAATACAACCATAAGCTATCATCTACCGGGAATTACCGGCAATACGAATATATTGACGATATGGCCTATTTTTACAGTATCGCTGATGTGGTCATTACCCGATGTGGCTCGAATGCCATGGTTGAAGGCCTAGCTCTGGATAAGCGCCTGCTGTGTATTCCACTGTCCCGCAACAGCCGCGGAGAGCAGGTGGAAAATGCCCGTTTTGTTGCTGAACATGGCTGTGCGGTGTTGGTGGATGAAAAGCACTTAAACGTTGCTTTACTGCTGGAAAAACTGAATGAAGTGCTGCAGAAGCCGATGAATCATACTTATGCTTTGAGCCGGGAGCAGTTACGGCGTAATTGTAGCCGGTTGGTCTGTGACATCGAGGAGTTGGGCCGGGGTAGAGTTGGTTGACATGTCATCGTCATCTTGCCCAGGCATCATCGGCACCGGTTCCGGCTCCCGAAAATAAGTGAGACTAAATTTCCCGCCCAAAGTAGTGGTTGCTTCCGTGTCGTCAGCAAGCGCCATCCATGGCGCGTGCTGACTTGGCCGGCCCTCCTTGGCCGTCCACCACTGGTTTTATGTTTGGCGGGAAACTAAGTCTCACTAATTTTCTCCCGCAAGGAACCGGTGCCGATGATGCCTGGGCAAGATGACGATTCGGTACTTCAACTGGTTGTTTTCTGTTTCAAACGCTTCTAACGCTTCCGCCTGCGAGGAGCTAGGCAGAAAGTGTTTGCATTTTTCTGGACGAAGATTGGAGCACTGTTTGAGCGCAGCGAGTTTGCTCCGTTCTTCGGCTGGAAAAATGCAAATCAGCTTTCTGACTGGCGGAGTAGTGGGGAACGAATGGGAACGAATGGGTAAGGCATTTCATTATGTACAACTGGGTGGTTCAGTGGTATACTCATTAAAAAGCTTGAATACACGTAGAAAGGACAGATATGGCGGCAATATTTGAAAGCTTTTATCCTGATCATTATATATCTTCTACCTACCGGATTCCGTTTGAGCGGTTGTATGAGGAAGGATATCGGGGGGTTATTTTTGACATTGATAATACTCTGGTAGAACATGGGGCGCCGGCCGATGTAAGGAGCGTGGAGCTGTTCCTGAGGCTGCGGGATATCGGATATGGGACAGTGGTTCTGTCCAACAATAAGGAACCGCGGGTAAAGTTGTTCAGTGACGCAGTCGGCAGCGGTTATATTTTTAAGGCGCAGAAACCGGCGGCTAAGAATTACCGGAAGGCTATGTCGATGATGGACACTGACCGGAGTGATACCATATTTGTGGGAGATCAGATTTTTACGGATGTATGGGGGGCGCGGCGAGCCGGACTTTTAACCTATTTGGTTCGCCCGATTGATAAGAAAGAGGAGATTCAGATTGTTCTGAAACGGTATTTGGAAAAAGTCGTGCTGCATTTTTATAAGCGCAAATGTAAAAGAGAAAATAAGGTTTATATCCAGGAGAAGTAATGACAGAGATTAACGGAAAAACGAAAGTATATGGTTTAGTCGGCCATCCCGTGGAACACACGTTGTCCCCTCTGATCCATAATAGCCTGGCGGAAGCTTCGGGGCATAATCTGGCCTATCTTCCTTTTCCGGTTGCGCCGGACGGGCTGGGAGCGGCAGTGCGTGGGGCCTTTGAACTGAATATTAGCGGGATGAATGTGACGGTTCCCTATAAAAATGCCGTGATGCCGTTTTTAGAACGGGTCGATGATGCGGCGGCGCGGCTGGGTGCTGTTAATGCCCTGATCCGAGGAACAAGCGGCTATGTCGGATATAATACCGACATTGAGGGATTATACCGGGCCTTACAAAGCGAGGACATCCGGATCGAGGACGAAGACATCCTGCTATTTGGTGCCGGCGGTGCCGCCCGGGCTGCCGCCTTCTTATGCGCTGATAAAGGGGCGGCTTCGCTTACTGTCCTGAACCGCTCGGCAGAAAAGGCCGAACGCTTGGTTGTCGAGGTCAACCGTACACGAAGCCGGAACTGGGCTAAGGCCATGCCGTTAGAAGCTCATCCACAGCTGCCGCAGAAATCATTCCTAGCGCTTCAGGCCACCAGTGTCGGTCTTTATCCCGATATCGAAAGTGCGGTCATTGAAGATCCGGCTTTCTATACCAAGATCCATACCGGATATGATATGATCTATCGTCCGTCCGCCACCAAGTTCATGAGACTGGTCAGGGAGGCAGGGGGTCTTGCATATAACGGTCTGAAGATGCTTTTATATCAAGCCGTCATTGCTTATGAACTGTGGAATGGCATCTCAGTGCCGGAAGCTGATGTCAGCCGGGTCTACGAAAGCATGAAAAACAATCCGCCAATATAAAAGAGGCATGCAGACATGATGAATGATAACATAATCCTGATCGGATTCATGGGTAGCGGCAAGACCTTCATAGGGAAGAACCTTGCCGCTCAGTGGGAGGTTGAACTGCTTGATACCGACAGCTATATCGAGCAGCAAAAAGGCTGTACCATAGCGGAAATCTTTGCGGCGGAAGGCGAGACCTCCTTCCGACAGTTAGAAACGGCATGCCTGGAGGCCTTGTTAGCCGATCAACAGAAAAAAGTGATTGCTACCGGCGGCGGCCTCCCCATGACGGCCGCGAACCGCCCCCGGCTGCGGCAGCTCGGAACCATAGTATATCTGCAGACATCATCCGCCGAGGTGATGCGGCGGCTCCGGGGAGACAATACTAGGCCGCTGCTCAAAGGCGGCGATACTCTAAATAAAATAGAGCAGCTGATGAAACAGCGCATCCCCGTCTATGAACAGATCGCAGATATCATCATCAACACCGAAGGAAAAGGCCAGGCGGCAATAACCGAGGCGATTATAACCGCCGTCACCGAGAAGCACCGTAAAACATAATAAAGCATGGTAGAATATCGCAAAACAGCGTGGTATCAAACAAGCAGTAAAGGAGACGGATAAATGAAAATTCTGGTCATCAACGGACCCAATCTCAATTTCCTGGGCATCCGTGAAAAAAACATCTACGGAACGGCAGACTATCAGCATCTACTAGGAATGATCGGTGAAAAAGGCCGTACATCGGATTCAGAGATAGAGGTGTTCCAGAGCAACCATGAAGGCGCGATCATTGACCGCATCCAGGATGCCTATTTTGACGGTACCGAAGGGATTGCCATCAACCCCGGAGCTTACAGCCATTATAGCTATGCCATTCGTGATGCGTTAGCGGCGCTTACTATCCCTAAAGTGGAAGTCCACATATCCGATATTAAGGAGCGTGAAGAGTTCCGGCGGATATCAGTTACACAACCGGCCTGCGATAAGATGATCTGCGGCCAGGGACTGGAAGGTTATCTCATGGCCATTGATTATCTGATAGATCTGGGGAAACACTGATACATCAGTGTTTCCTGACCAGCTTCTATTCTAATATCCGGTTAATCTAATATCCGGTTAATCTAATATCCGGTTAATAAACAGCTCTAAAATCTATTTTCTTGTTACAATACATTCTTTTATTTCCAGTGTTTTTATTGATATAGTATTTTCTATGTAAGCTCCGCTTCCATAGTATTGATAGCCGGCCCGTGCTTTCATGAAACCTGCCATGTTTAAAAGTATTGCATAAATAAGTAATAAATATGAGTAAAATATAAATTTAAATAGTTAAAATATATACAGAACCACTATTCAATGATATACTCATAGAAAGCTGTGATAATAGAGAAGGGGCAATGTGGCAACAATATTTGTAAGAGAAAATAAGCATTGCTGCTATATAACAACGGAGGATTAAATGATGGCTGATGGCCATAATATCTTGCAAAGTCTGAAGGATGCCAAGCTGGTACTGTTTGGTGCCGGCAGGAACGGGCGAACACTGTTGCGGATGCTTCTTGCTATTGATATCGAGCCAATATGTTTTATTGATAACAGTTCTGATATCGGAGATATCGAATGTACCGGAAGCAGTGGAAAAAAACGGATTTCTGTCAATCCGCCGGAATGGCTGGCGGAGAATAAGGAGGATCTGAAAATCATCATTACGCCGGGTGCTCCTTGGAATAAGGAAATAGAAAACCAGCTAAAGGGTATGGGGTTACGTGATATCGGCCTAAGTGTGGCGGCGTTGTTTGAAGACATACATGAAATAACGAATAGTAAGTTCCGCTCCCGGTATGATGATTTTAAGAATAATTATATACCGCGGGAATTACCTGAGCTGCAATTGTTCAGACCATATTATCCTTTTGGGGAAACGGCGATTGTCATCGGGCGGGATATAAGTAAGTTTACTGATTTTGCTAAAAGGGAAGGCTTTGTATTGACCAGCTGTCCGCAGTTCCGGACAGAAGGAGCATGTGTCATTTCAACTTACCCGCTTAGGCTGGACAGGAACGGAACGGCATATACCTTTTCGGGAAATGCCCTTTATGACGGCCGGTTTATTGTCGGTATCAATGACATGGAGCAATATGTGGACATCAAAGACGTCAGAGAATCCTTGGGCGAGTTTGAATTACTGATTATTGACCAAGAGCACATAGAACTAGGCAATGATTTTTTTGGTATGGGAAAATGGTTCTACTATTATAAAAATAATATTTTCGTGGCAGGAACTTCATATCATCTGTGCTTATTATTGTTAAAAAGCATCGGTGTAGAATTAAGTATAAATATAAAATATGCGACCGCAAATCTAGGATGCCATAATTGGATCACAGAGCAGCTTTTTTCAGAAGTATGCGAGGTAAATGACATTCTCTTTCTGCCGCCGGATAAAAAGCTGTGCATCCAAATAGACGGAAGCATTAAACTCATAAATACCAGATTTTATCAGGAAGCTAATTTTTCGGAAGAATATGATGATGCCAGATATGAGGCGTTGCTGTACCGGAGCAGGGAGGAACTTATTCAGAATATGACGGCGATTTTTTCTCATCCTCGCTTTAAGCATGTTGTGATTAGCTTAACAGACGGGCTTGATACAAGAACGGTTTTAGCCGCTGCTTTGAACTTGCCGCGCAGCCTGCAAGAGAAGATCAGGATTTTTTCATTGGATACGGAATTCAGCAAGGATGATTTGCGAACTGCTTGTGGGATAGCCAATATGCTGGCGTTGAAATGGGATGACGTTGTGTCTGAAGAACATATTATTCAACAAAATAGCGGAATAAATCAAAGTGTTATTTCTTATAATCTGGGAACTTATCATGTGGGATGTTATCTGCCTAGAGTCAGCAGACTGGTTCAGACGGATGCCATCTGGTTGCACGGAGGAAACGGCGAGACGTGTACGGCTCTTGCCGGGCAACTGGATGTTTTAATGTATGATCAGCAGACTATGTCACAGGAGTATTTAAGCCAGTTATCTAGCGGCCGAGAATTTTATGACAATCTGGCGGCCAAGGAATGTTTTGCCGCACTGATTCAAGTTGAATGGGAAAAATGTAAGGGGAACAATAGTGCGGTCTGCGCGGATATCTTCTATCAACAGTTTCGCAATCGCCTGCATTTTAAGAATAAGTATGCTGAATCGCCGGCTTTCCATCCGCTTCAGTCTTTATCAGCCTATCGGGCGAAAAAAATGAGTTTCCAAAAAGGAGTTTCCTTTGCGTTTCAGCACGATTTAATTAAGATATTACATCCTCTTTTGGGGAATTTCCCTTATTTAGAACCCAAGCAGACTAACCGCATAAGGTTTATTCATGATCATAAGCTATCGTTTTATCCGGTTGGTCAGTTTGAAATACGGGCTGATTACAGCCGTAAAAATTATGATGAGGCGAAAGCTATTGAAAGAGTTCAAAAGTTCCCGGATGAAACAATTTATAGTGAATCTCTGGCTTCCGTCCAAAAGAAACAGGATCTATATGACTGGCTGTATTTTTCGGAGGAAGCCTTGCTCTCTTGCTTGAAAACGATAATAGGTAAATTTCCGGAGTTGGCAGCAATCGGCTTGGAGTTTTTTACGTTTATCCATCAGTATGGATATGATCATGATGATCGTAACGACAGTGTATTTAGAAACAAACTACTGTCGCTTTATTATCAGATACAGATCATTTCCGGCAGCCCATAATTTTTTACTGGCCAGAAAACAAAAAAAGGTTGAAATAGTTAGTAATCTATTATAAACTAATAAAGAATTAAATGGTGAACACAATAGGAGGAAGCAAAACATGATTTCCGCGGGTGATTTCAGAAATGGTCTTACGATAGAATATGAGAACAGCGTCTATCAGATCATCGAGTTCCAGCATGTAAAACCGGGCAAGGGAGCTGCTTTTGTCAGAACCAAGTTAAGAAATATCATCAGCGGCGGCGTGGTCGAGAAAACATTCCGGCCAACGGAACGCTATCCACAGGCACGTATAGATAGAAAAGATATGCAATACTTATATAATGACGGCGAGTTGTTTTATTTTATGGACTTGGAATCATATGACCAGATCGGTCTTAATCAGGATTCCGTAGGTGAAACCCTCAAATTCGTAAAAGAAAATGACATGGTCAAGGTATGCAGCCATAACGGCAACGTGTATGCCATCGAACCGCCTTTATTTGTAGAGCTTCAGATCACGGACACAGAACCCGGGCTAAAAGGAGATACCGCCACCGGCGCTACCAAGCCGGCGGTAGTGGAAACGGGTGCTACCGTCTATGTTCCGCTATTTGTGGAACAGGGTGACGTGATCAAGATTGATACCCGGTCAGGAGATTATCTCTCTAGGGTATAAGCATTTCTGTCAGCAATTCTATCTTTCGCTTATAGGACAATGGAAGGAAACTTCTGTTGTCTTTTTTGCGCAATCACACACTTATTAATTCACACACTTATTAATTAAAGAAAGGAATCAAATGGATTATAACGATTTTTTAGACCAGATCAAAAAAGAAGTGCAGGACTTCATGGGCAAAGATTATAAGGTCACAGCCACCCATGTAAAGAAAAATAACGGCGTCCGCTTGGACGGCATCACCATTGCTGGGAAAGGACAGTCGGTCTTTCCGGCTTTTTACCTTAATAGCTATTACTTGGATCATCAGAAAGGGAAAAGTACCACGGCCATCGCCGAAGACATCATCGCCGCCTATCGTGCCGGCGGTCCGCAGCCGGAACTTGACCTTGATTTTTTCCGGTCTTATCAGCAGATGAAAGACCGGGTACTGTTTAAGCTTGTCCACTACTACAAGAACCATGAGCTGCTGAAAGAAATACCCCATATCCGCTTTTTGGATCTGGCCATTATCTTTTATTGCCGGATTACCCACCCATTACTGGAAAACGGCACTATCCTGATTACCAATTCCCATCTGAATATATGGCAGACCACGCCGGAGACGCTCTACCAGGATGCCTTAAGGAATACGCCGGCAGCTAATCCGGCGGTCATCCAGACCATGGAAGATGTGCTGAAGGGGCTATACGCCCAAGAGCTTGCGGAAAAGTGGGGCGCAGAGGGAGAGGTTTCCCAGGTGATCGACCACGTCTTTGACGAACATCAGGGTGATGTTGCAAAGACCGGTCAGGAAAAAACCGTCCATCGGATGTATGTACTGAGCAACCCGGAAAAGCTCTTTGGCGCTACGGCAATGCTTTATCCCCAGGTGTTGGACCGGTTCGCCAACCAGGCCGGTGGTGGTCTCTACCTTCTGCCCAGTTCCGTCCATGAGGTCATCATGATTCCCGATGACGGGCTTCAGGACAAGGATGAGCTGCTAAAAATGGTAACGGAAATCAATGATACTCAGGTAGATCCGGAAGAAGTACTCGCCTATTCCGTCTACTATTTTGACCGTAAAAATAGCGATATTATCCGGCTTTAGCAAAAAATGTCATCATGATTTAAAAATATTTGCTGGACAATTTTTGCACCTTGTGGTATTATAATCAGGGTGATGTAATAAATTTGTAACAATTATGGAAATATGCACTCGTAGTCTAACGGATAGAACGAAGGCCTCCGACGCCTTTAATGCAGGTTCGATTCCTGTCGAGTGCATTTTACATCACCCTGAACCATAAGTCTGGAGGTAAAAATGGCAGATCCCTATAATAATGGGAATTCCGGCAGCAGTCCTGCGGCAAGTCCAGGAGATTCCGACAGCAATAAAGATGGGAAACTGAATAAAGTAAAGAATATAGCCAATATGGCCAAAGACAAGATGGGGATGATTGCCGATTGGATCTTATCTCATTCCAGAATAGTAATGCCCCTGATCTTGGTCGTCTGTGTCGCGTTAACGGTACTCATTGCCCTCAATGCCAATGAGCGGAGCAGGCTCAGGGAGGAAACGACAGTCCAGGAGGCCATCGCCTCCGAGGCGGAAGCATCCCAGATCAGCCTGAACGATATCACCGTTCCGGACATTCCCTTAGAAGAAAACCAATATCCCGAAGTCAACAAACTGATTAATACCTATTATACCGCACTGGCAGAAGGCGACATTGAGACAGCCGTGTCAATCGACATTGATCTGAATTCCCTAGATCAGATCCGCGCCGCGGAACTGGCCAAATATATTGACCGTTATGAATCCATTGATGTATATACCAAGCCCGGCCTGACGGAAGACAGCTTTGTAACCTATGTATACGGCAGGGTCAGGTTTACCGATGTTGACGCCGTCATTCCGGGATTTCAGACCTATTATGTCATGAGAAATGAGAAAGGCAGCTACGTCATCCGGAAAAAAGATCTGGATGAAAATATCTATGAATATGTCCAGACAGCCAGCCTTCAGGATGATGTGGTTGAACTGAACAATAAGATTGCCGTAGAATATAACGAACTCATCGCCTCCAACCAAGAGCTGGAAGAGTTTATTGCCTATATGTCGGGTAAAATCGAAGAAAATGTCGGTGTTATCCTTGCCCAGAACGAACAGCCGGATATCACCGCGGATACCATAGCAGAAACGGCAGAAGGTACCGAAGGGACGGATGAAGAGGAACTTCAGGTCTATGTCAGTGTAGAATTACCGGCCAAAACCACTGATGTCGTCAATATCCGGAGTTCCGACAGCGAAACGGCCGACAGAATCGGCCGGGCAGAGCTCGGCCAGGAATTCACCGTCTTGGAGCAGCGGGGAAACGGCTGGAGCCGGGTTGAATATGAAGACGGCGATGCTTTTATAAAAAGTGAATATCTGGAAATTATCGAAACAGAACCGATAGCGGAGGAAGAACCCGACGACGCGGAGGAAGAAGCCGACAGTGAGGCAGACGCACCGGCCGCATCGGCTTCCCAGATAACGACAAACGGAACAGTAAAAGTAAAAGAAAGCGTCCGGATAAGAAGCACTCCCGGTACAGACGGCGATATCTTGGCGACGGTTTATGCCGGCGAAGAACTGGATCTGGTCGAGGAGATGAGCAACGGCTGGACCAAAGTCAAGTACGATGGCCAGATCGGTTATGTTAAGACTGAGTATGTGGAATAAAAGCGGTGAAGAAAATGATTAATATGGGCATATTGGGGGCCGGCAATATTGCCGGAACTATGGCGGCGACGGTTGACCGGATGGATTCGGCACGCATATATGCGGTCGGTTCCCGGAACCCGCAGAAGGCGGAGCAGTTTGCGAAACAATACGCTATCCCAAAGTCATACGGTTCTTATGAGGAGCTGGTTAAGGATAAGGATATTGACCTGATCTATGTTGCGACGCCCCATTCGGAGCATTATGGTCATGCTAGGCTCTGCTTAGAGAACGGGAAGGCGGTATTGTGTGAGAAAGCCTTTACTGCCAATGCGGTTCAGGCGGAAGAACTGGTGGCATTAGCCAGAAAAAATAACATCCTGCTGGCGGAAGCGATGTGGACCAGATATTTGCCGATGCGGCATACCATATGGGAGGTACTGGACAGCGGCGTGATCGGTGAACCGACGATGCTGACGGCTAACTTGGGATATGTAATCAGCCGTGTGCCTAGGTTGAAGGATCCGGCTTTGGCGGGCGGGGCACTATTGGATCTGGGCGTATATGTCCTGAACTTTGCCGCGATGATGTTTGGAACAGCGGTTAACAAGATCACTTCGGACTGCGTTTTTACTGATGCGGGAGTGGACGAACAAAATGCCATTATCCTCACCTTCCAAGATGGCAAGACTGCCGTGCTGGCCAGTTCCATAACCGGCAAAAGCGACCGTCAGGGCGTCATCTATGGCACCAAAGGCTATATGGTCATCGAAAACATCACCTGCTTTGAAAGCCTGTCGGTCTATACCGGGGATTATCAGTTGACAGACCGCTATGAAAGGCCGGGTCAGATTACCGGTTATGAGCATGAAGTGGAAGCATGTATCAGGGCGATAGCGGCGGGCCGGATCGAATGTGAGGAAATGCCCCATGATGAGACCCTGCGGATTATGCGCATGATGGATGAAATCAGGAAGCAGTGGGGGCTAAAATATCCTTTTGAAGAGTAAATAGTTTGTAAAATAGTTGGTAGTAAAAAAGTTGGTAGTAAAATAGTTGGTATTTGTATAGGAAATAATGTAAAGGAAATAATTATAATAACAGGATAGGATGCTGATACAGCATCTTATCCTGTTTCGCTTATGGAACAAAGCAATTAGAACATGATTATACTTTACGGAATATGGGAGGTCGGACAAAATGAGAAAAGATGATGCGGAAATTCTAAGGGGTATTCAAAGGAATACCAAAATGGCTATGAGAGCCCTAGATACGATAAGCGACAAGGTGTATGACGATGATCTTGCCATGCAGCTGTCAAGGCAGAACTTGAAATACTCAGAGATATATAATAAAGCCACTAACAGCCTTCTGGATAACAAAGCGGATGAATACCGTTCGGGAGGTCTAAGTGAAAAAATGTTGGTCGGCGGGATTCAGGCCAATACGTTTTTTAATACCAGCACCAGCCATATGGCAGAAATTGTCATTCAAGGGAGTAGCCGGGGCGTGCTTGATATGTGTAAAACAGTGAACCGGCACGAAAATGCCCGTAACGTCTATGTGGAGATGGCCAAGGAACTCATGGATTTTGAAGAAGCCAACATAAAGCAGCTGAAAAAATACCTGTAGGATGCGTGGCCGTAACACTTAAAAAAATCACCTCCTGTTAAATTTATTTATTGTGATTTTCATTCCCCCGTTATATAATAATTAGTGGTTTATCTTTGACCGGCGCCGCCAAGGTGCCAATCTAATGTTATAAGGAGGAAGAAAAATGTCATATGTTGATGAAGTATACAGCATGGTGGTTGAGAAGAATCCCGCCCAGCCGGAGTTCCATCAGGCTGTAAAAGAGGTACTGGAATCGTTGCGCGCCGTGATCGATGCCAATGAAGAGAAATATCGGAAAGATGCTTTGTTAGAGCGGCTGGTCACTCCGGAACGACAGCTGCTGTTCCGTGTACCTTGGGTGGATGATCAAGGACAGGTGCAGGTAAATAATGCCTTCCGCGTCCAGTATAACGGTGCCATCGGGCCGTACAAAGGCGGTCTCAGGCTGCATCCCAGCGTGAACCTAGGCATTATCAAGTTCCTCGGCTTTGAGCAGATATTTAAGAATTCCCTGACCGGGCTGCCGATCGGTGGCGGCAAGGGCGGCGCCGACTTTGACCCCAAGGGGCGCTCAGACCGGGAAGTCATGGCCTTCTGCCAGAGCTTTATGACGGAACTGTGCAAGTACATAGGAGCAGATACCGATGTTCCGGCCGGTGATATCGGCACCGGAGCCAGAGAAATCGGCTACATGTTCGGACAATATAAGAGAATCCGCGGGGTTTACGAGGGTGTCCTGACCGGAAAAGGCCTGTCTTACGGCGGTTCCTTAGCCAGGAAAGAGGCGACCGGCTTCGGCCTGTTATATCTGACGGCTGAAATGCTTAAAGCCAACGGCCATGATATCGCCGGGAAGACTGTCGTGGTATCCGGTTCCGGCAATGTGGCAATCTATGCTGCCCAGAAGGCACAGGAACTGGGAGCCAAGGTCGTAACGGCATCCGATTCAACCGGATGGGTCTACGATCCGGAAGGCATTGACCTAGAGCTTTTAAAAGAAATAAAAGAAGTAAAACGGGCCAGGCTGACAGAATATGCGGCTAGACGTTCCAGTGCGCAATATCATGAAGGCCGGGGAGTATGGAGCGTAAAATGCGATATCGCCCTGCCTTGTGCGACACAGAACGAACTCCTCCTTGAAGACGCCAAGCTTCTGGTTGCCAATGGCTGCCTTGCCGTTGCCGAAGGTGCCAATATGCCGACCACCATGGATGCCACCGAATACCTTCAGGCCAATCAGGTCATGTTTGCTCCCGGCAAAGCGGCCAACGCCGGCGGCGTGGCCACATCCGCGCTGGAGATGAGCCAGAACAGCGAAAGGCTGAGCTGGAGTTTTGAAGAAGTGGACAGCCAGCTTAAGAATATCATGGTAAATATCTTCCACAACCTAGATCAGGCGGCCAAAGAATACGGCATGGCCGGCAATTATGTCGCCGGTGCCAATATTGCCGGATTTCTGAAAGTAGCCGATGCCATGACGGCTCAGGGGATTGTCTAGACTGCCAATTAAGGTCTTGTTCATGGCAGGACATATTACAGGTATATAAGGGAAAGAGCGGAGTCAAATAAGCGATCATAATAATAGCAAATAGTGCAATTGAGAATGAGGAAATACCATGAATAAAATAGGAATTCCCCTTGAAGGTTTTGCCGATAAGGCCAGAGAAGCGGCCGGCGAAGGAGCTGTACTGCTGATGAACGAAGACCGGGCGCTGCCTGTCCGGAAAGAGGAAACCGTCTCCCTGTTCGGCCGCTGCCAGATCGACTACTACCGCAGCGGCACGGGTTCCGGCGGTCTGGTCAGCGTACCCTATACTACCAATCTGTTAGGAAGCCTGCGCGCAAAGAGCCATGTGGTCAATGAAAGCCTGGCTGCGGTATATGAAGCCTGGATCGCCGAACATCCCTTTGATGACGGCGGCGGTGCTTGGGCAGCCGAGCCTTGGAATCAGCAGGAAATGCCGGTCACCATGGAAATGGTCAAAGCGGCAAGGGCAGTTTCCGAGAAAGCCGTCATCGTAATCGGCCGCACGGCCGGAGAAGACCAGGATAATGCCGGGCAGGCCGGAAGCCTCCGGCTTACCCAGACCGAAGAAGAGCTGCTTAAGACGGTCAATGCCTGTTTTGACCAGGTTATCTTGATATTAAATATCTCCAACATTATCGACATGGGTTTTATGGGCTGCCAGGAGCTGTCTGCCCATGTGAAAGCCCTGCTGCTGGTCTGGCAAGGCGGTATGGAAGGAGGCAACGCGGCGGCCGACCTGTTGCTGGGTAATACCGTTCCCAGCGGCAAGCTGCCGGATACGATTGCCCTGAGGCTTGAAGATTATCCCTGCGCGCCTTATTATGGGAATCCGGAGCGTAACTGTTACGTAGAAGATATTTATGTCGGTTACCGTTATTTTGAAACTTTCTGCCCAGAAAAGGTCATGTTTGCGTTTGGTTATGGAATATCCTATACTGATTTTTCCATTGAAACCCGTAATGCCCAAATTGCCGGCGGCACCATCAGGCTGTCACTCACTGTCCGTAATACCGGTGCGGAATTCTCCGGCAAAGAGGTCGTGCAGGTATATTATGAGGCTCCGCAGGGACGGCTCGGCCAGCCGGCCAGGCAGCTTCTGGCCTATCAAAAGACCGGCCTGCTGGCACCGGGTTCCGCCCAGGATCTGGAGTTCGTAATCGACATAGACAGGATGCATACATATGACGACTCCGGTATCTCCGGTGCCAAGTCAGCCTACGTCATGGAAGCCGGAGACTATCATATCTATATGGGAAACAGCGTCCGCCAGGCACAGAAAGTCATGACCTATACCCAGGAGACTTTCCGTGTGACTGACCAGCGCTCAGAAGTCTTGGCACCGACTAGGACTTACCGCCGGATGAAGCCGGGAACCAGAAAGCCGGACGGTACCTATGAAATACAGTTTGAAACCGTCCCCACCCGGACGATCAACATTAGCGAACGGATCAAAGCCGGGCTGCCGTCTGAAATGACACTGACCGGCGACCGCGGCATCAGTTTAAAAGATGTCCAATCAGGCCGGGCCGCCTTGGACGATTTCATAGCCCAGCTTACGAAGGAAGAACTGGCTATGCTGGTCAGGGGCGAAGGCATGGATCATCCGGAAGCGACACCCGGTACCACCTCCGTATTTGGCAGCGTCGGGGAATCCCTGATCCGCTATGGGATACCGTTAGCCAGTACCGCCGACGGGCCTTCCGGAATCAGGATGCGGCAGGATCTAAACGCCACGCAGCTGCCGATCGGAACCTTGCTGGCCGCCACCTTCAATACGGCATTGATTGAAGAATTATATATCATGGAAGGCCGCGAGCTGGTCCGTAACGAAATCGACCTGCTTCTCGGTCCCGGCATAAACATTCACAGAAGCCCCTTGAACGGGCGCAATTTTGAGTACTATTCCGAAGACCCCTTTTTAACCGGGAGCATCGCTACATCTGCCGTCAAAGGGATAAAAGCCGGCGGAGCGGATGCCACCGTCAAGCACTTCGCCTGCAATAATCAGGAGACCGCCAGGCGGACTACCGATGCGGTGGTTTCCGAACGCGCGGTCAGGGAAATCTACCTGCGCGGTTTTGAGATGGCTGTCAGACAAGGTAATGTAAAAGCCATCATGACTTCCTATAACCCTCTGAACGGCCATTGGACGCCGTCAAACTACGACCTAAACACCACCGTCTTACGTCACGAGTGGGGCTTTGACGGCATTGTCATGACCGACTGGTGGGCGGAGATGAACCATGTGGAAAACGGCGGTCCCGCCAGCGAACGGAACCTTCGCGACATGGTCCGCGCCGGCAATGATTTATACATGGTAGTAAACAATTATGGTGCCGAAGCCAATTCGGCCGGGGATGACATCCTTTCCAGCCTGGAGGACGGCACCCTGCACCTAGGCGAACTGCAGCAGCGCGCCAGATATATCCTAGGCTTTCTCATCAATACCGCGGCCATGACACGGCCACGGCGGACTGCCCTTGGGAGTTTCGCCCTGAAGCCGCTAGACCGCCATGAAACAGCCGTCCTGCCGTCTGCCGCAATAACGGACACAAGCAGCGGCGGGAAAACAGCCGTCACGGTTGCCATAGAAATGAACCGGACCATATATATCCGCATAACAACGCCGGGAATCTATCAAGTGTACGGCCATATGATGTCAATAGACTTTAATACCGCCCAGACGTCCTGTGAATTATCGGTTAATGGCAGCCGGCTTACGAACATCAGTGTCCGGGGTACCGAGGGACGCTGGATTACTCAGAAACTGTTCAAGTTCGACATGCAGCCGGGAATCTACAGCCTGCGTGTGGAAGAAGTCAAACCGCATCTCATCGTTGACCGTATTTACATGGAAGCAGAGCTTCCCGATGTCTGACAGTTTGAGTCGTACAGCCGATGGCGCATATAGGCATTCCGTGCGAAGAGCCTAGAAGGAGAGAATATTGCATAATGAATTATTAAAAATAGGCCCGATAACCATCTACGGTTATGGGCTGATGATCGGAATCGGTGTATTAGCAGCTTTTTTGATGGCGGATAAGCGCGCCAAGGCCAAAGGACTTGATGCCGATCATATCTTTAACATGGGTTTTATATCTGCCGTCTTAGGCTTTGCCGGAGCTAAGCTTCTTTTTGTGATAATGGAACTGCCGACTGTCATTAAAAGCGGCAACTTCTGGGCCGCGCTTTCCGGCAACGGCTTTATCGTTTATGGTGGGATTATCGCCGGCGTCCTGACCGCAGTCGTATATTCACGAGTGAAAAAGGTGCCTTTCCTAAGGTATTTCGACCTAGCGGCTCCGTCCATCGCTATTGCCCAGGCTTTTGGCCGGATAGGCTGCTTATTGGCGGGCTGCTGTTACGGCCGGGAAACCGACCTGCCGCTTGGCATCACGTTTCGCCATTCCAGTTATGCACCTAACAATGTCAGCCTGATTCCGACCCAGATCATATCCAGCCTGGGTAATTTTGGCATAACCCTGATCTTGATCCTGTATGCCCGCAAAAAACGCCCGGCCGGCAAAGTGGGAGGCCTTTACCTCATCCTTTATGCCGTAGGCCGGTTTGTCGTAGAATTTTTACGTAACGACTACCGCGGTTCGATCGGCCCCCTGTCCACCTCACAGTTTATCGCGCTCCTGATGCTGATTCCAGGACTGCTTTTGTTTTGGCAACCGGGTGTCGGGAAGAAGGCGGGTGCGGGTGCGGCGGAAGATGCGGCAGAAGATACAGAGACTGGTAAGTAGAAAAACCGAAGATAATTCCATGTATTTTATGCTTGTTAAAGGGACATAAATGTAGTAATATATTATGGGATATGGATTGTATACAATTATCCAATTATATTTGCATAAAGGACAGTGCCAATGGCATAAAGGACAGTGCCAAGCACAGATGGGAGTCAACATGAAATCATACGGAAGCATGTCACGAGATGAGCTTTTATCCTTACGACAAGATCTGGAACAATCTTATGAAAGCGCCAAGGCCAAGGGGCAGAAACTGGATATGTCCAGAGGAAAACCCTCTGCTTCACAGCTGGATCTGGGAATGGCGATTTTGGATGCCGCCAACTCTTCCCGGCCGGTTGTGTCGGAAGACGGCACAGATTGTCGCAATTACGGCCAGCCGGATGGGCTTAAGGAGGCAAGGAAGCTGATGGCTGACATGATCGGCGTCCCGGCCGAAAATGTAATCGTAGGCGGCAATTCCAGCCTTTCCATCATGTATGACATGGTATCCCGTTCCATGACCCACGGCGTTATGGGCAGCACCCCTTGGTGCCGTCTGGATAAGGTGCGGTTCCTGTGTCCGGTTCCGGGCTATGACCGTCATTTTGCCATAACGGAACACTTCGGCATCGAAATGATAAACATACCGATGGATATGTCCGGCCCGGACATGAGCCAAGTAGAAAAATATGTCAGCGAAGATGCATCAGTCAAAGGAATCTGGTGTATTCCCCAATATTCCAATCCACAGGGTATCAGTTATTCAGATGAAACGGTGAGAAGATTTGCGGCCCTGAATCCAGCCGCGGCAGACTTCCGTATCTACTGGGACAATGCCTATGTGGCACACCACATTTATGAAGAAGACCAAGATGCCATCCTTGATATCTTGGGAGAATGTGAAAAAGCCGGCCATCCCGACATGGTATATGAGTTCTGTTCAACTTCCAAAATCAGCTTTGCCGGTGCCGGTATCTGCGCAGTGGCCTCTTCTCAGGCCAACCTAGATGATATCCGCAAGTCACTGAGCCTCCAGACAATCGGCCCTGACAAAATAAACCAGCTTAGGCATGTCAGGTATTTTAAAGACCTAGCCGGCATCCAGGCTCATATGAAAAAGCACGCTGCCTCCATCCGCCCCAAGTTTCAGGCAGTTCTGGAAACCTTGGAAAAAGAGCTGAGCGGTTTGGAAATCGGAACATGGGTAAAACCCAAGGGCGGCTACTTTATTTCCTTTGCGGCTTTGCCCGGCTGTGCCAAGGCGATCATTTCCTTATGTAAGGAAGCCGGCGTCACCTTAACCGGTGCCGGAGCCACCTATCCCTATAAGAATGATCCCGACGACAGCAATATCCGCATCGCCCCGACCTTTCCTACGGAAGAAGAGCTGAAACAGGCCACTGACTTGTTTGTACTATGCGTTAAACTGGCAAGCATAAGAAAACTTTGCAGATAGGAGACCAGATGGAAGAATTCAGACGTTTAGAACGCGAACTGGTATACAAGGGCAAGATAGTAGATTTTTATAAGGATACCATCCGGGTTCCTAACGGCAATATCGTAGACTGGGATTTTATCGGCCATCAAGGTGCGGCCGCCGTACTGCCGGTACGGGAAGACGGAAAGCTGATTATGGTAAGGCAGTACCGCAATGCCATCGACCGCTATACCTTGGAGCTGCCGGCCGGCGGGCTGAACGCTCCCGACGAACCGACGGAGCAAGCAGCTATCAGGGAGCTACGGGAAGAGACCGGTTATACTGCGGGAAGATGGGAATTGCTGGTATCAATATATACGACTGTGGCCTTCTGTAATGAGAAGATTGATATCTATCTGGCCCGGGATCTTAAGCTTGGCGAACGGCATCTTGACGAAGATGAGGATATTAATGTGGAAGCCTATGACATAGAAAACCTGTGTGACATGATCTATTCCGGTACAATACAGGATTCTAAGACAGTGGCGGCGGTTTTGGCTTATAAGGATAAATATTGTTGAATTATGTATAGACAGCACCGCTGGTTGTAGGGGGTGCTGTTTTTTTGTTTTTTTTCAGGGGGTCATCGTCATATTGCCCGGGCAATATGACGATGCGGAATCTCTGCTGGATATTTTATAGAGCAGGACCGTATTTGTTGGCCTGGGTGAATAGTTTTGGTCATAATTTCAGTTGGAATATTGTAAAAAATGGATTCTAAAAAACGGGCAAATATTTCTTGACAATATATCGGGAGATGATATAATAAATATATCGAGAGATGATATATTGTTAGTCAATATATCGATTGGTAGTATATTGTTTGATAGTATATTGATTGGTAATGTATCTTTTGGTAATGTATCTTTTGGTAGTGTATCGAAGGGAATGACGAAGGAGGTTGTGGCATGGTAAATAACTATCCGCTGACGGAAGCATTGTATTATATCCTGATTGCTTTAAGGAATCCTAAGCATGGATATGGTATTATTCAGGAGGTTGCGGAGCTGACGGGCGGGCGTCTGGTCTTAGGGGCAGGAACGCTTTATGGGGCAATTCAGTCTTTGCTTGAAAAGCAATGGATTTCACTGTATAGCGTGGAAACCGCCTCAAGGAAGAAAAAAGAATATTTGATCACGGCAAGCGGGCTTGAAGCCTTTAGGGTGGAAAGGAAACGTCTTGAGGAACTGCTCGGAAACGCTCGGTTGATGGACCATGTGTGAGATGGGAGGAGAAAGGATGATAAGGTTTAGATTATATTTTGATAAAGACGAAGAGCAGGAATGGCTGAATCAGATGTCCGATGAGGGATGGGCCATGGAAAGCTTTTTTCTAGGGTTTTACCGTTTTAGCAGCTGTCAGCCGGGAGAATTCATTTATCAGATCGACCTGCTGGATGATTGGTCGGGTGACAGCAAGGACTTTGCGGAATTTATGGATGAGCTGAAGATCAAGAAGGTTTCACAGTGGTGGAGATGGATATTCTTGCGTAAAAAAGCGGCAGACGGCCCGTTTGAAATGTATACGGATAATGAATCAAAGATAGCTCAGTATGCCAGAATACGTAATTTCTTTAAATTTGCGGCGGTTGCGGAAATACTTTTATGTAGTCTGGAACTGTACGGTTTTGCTACAATGGGCAACATCATTTTTCTGCTGTTCGCCGCTCTGTTAGCCTTTTTAGCCCTAGCCTTGAGTAAAATGGCAATTAAATGCAACCGGAAAATCATGAGACTGAGAATGGGCCAGGATTATAAGCAGCCGTATGGGGGGCAGCGGCCGTGGCTTCTGTGTATCGGGCTTTTGCTTAATCTGATCAATTTATTGTTACAGCGGTTTTGGCCGTTTCCGAGCGGGATTTATCCGGACATCATATTGGTTGCTGTGGCAATAATATCGTGTTTTCTTATGGTTCTTGGAACCGTCCGGCATATCCGGCAGAACAGGCCGTAATGAAGTGAAGAACACTTTTGGAGAGGTAAAGTCGCCAGATCGCATGTTTCCCGCCGTCATATTACAGATTGTCCGGCAATATACTGTAAAAGCTGGACGAGAGGAAGGGATGGCGGATTATGAGAAGACATACAGGAGAAGCCGACCGGTATCTATACTGGCTGTTTGTATTTGCCGGCGGCTTTATTGTAGGTATTTTTGCCATGAATATGGCTAAGAATTTCTTTCTTAACGACGGCGGGATATTAAATATCAATGCCCTGAACCGGATCAAGTATCTGGAAGTGGACGGGGGCGCATTGCTGCGTTTTGTATTGGGAGAACGGGCCAAGACCTTTTTTTTGCTGGTCATACTGTCTACCACCTTCGTAGGCATCATAGCTTCTTATGCGTTTGCCTTATGGCAGGGAGTGCTGACGGGAATGTTTATCACGGCGGCGACCATCCGCTATGGGATGAAGGGTATCATGTTGATGATCGCCGGCATGTTCCCCCAGCAGCTTTTGCTGGTTCCGGCTTGGGTGATGCTGCTTAACTGGTGCTGCCAGCTGTGCTGTCATTTTTATTATCCACATAAGGACTGGGAACCGGATTATGCTAATAAAAGGCGCTATGTGATCCGAAAAGGAGTCATGCTTTTATGGATAACAGGGGTTGTCATAATAGGAAGTATTTTGGAATGTTATGTTAATCCGATCTTGGTAACCGAGATGTTGAAAATTTTTTGAAATTATTTTTTCAAGATATGGTGGCAGCATAAAACTATCCCTCCATGATGTTGTGCTTTTGACGAAAAAGTCTGTGAAACGCTGTAAATCCGCGGAAAATAGCATTTGCAATTCCCCGCAATACTGATTATAATAGTAGCTGAACCTATGAATATAGGGTATCCAACGGACTTGGGCGGGGGTGTTGATTACGATGGAACAGGCTATTAATTTGTTTATTACTTATTTACATAATGTCAAGCGGACATCGAATAATACGGAGATGTCTTACCGGAGGGATCTGGCGAAGGTGCATAGTTATATGGCCGGGCAGGGGATTGCCAATGTAAACGGAATTACGACGACAAGCCTGAATTCTTATATATTGTATCTGGAAAAGAATCATTTTTCCGCGGCGACGATTTCGCGTAATATTGCGTCGATTAAAGCTTTTTACAATTATATGTATAAGGAAGGCATCGTGGACCACGATGTCGCGGACTTGCTGAAAGCGCCTAAGATAGAGAAAAAGATCCCCGAAGTCCTCACCACTGCGGAGGTGGTTCGCCTGCTGGAGCAGCCCAGAGGAGACAGTCCCAAAGAGATCCGCGACAAAGCGATGCTGGAGCTGCTGTATGCCACGGGCATCCGGGTCACCGAACTGATCACTTTGCGGGTAAGGGATGTAAATCTGCAGATGGGATATGTCATCTGTAAAGACAGCAGCAGAGAAGACGGGAAAGAACGGGTCATTCCTTTTGGCAATGAGGCGAGGACGGCCATACTTCATTATCTGGGCGGTACCCGTGCCAGCATGATCGAGGATCCGGACTCGGAATACCTCTTCGCGAACTGTTCTGGGAAGCCGATGAGCCGGCAAGGGTTCTGGAAGCTGATCAAGCACTATGCCAAAAAGGCCAATATCAGAGCCGATATTACCCCTCATACGCTGCGTCATTCTTTTGCCGCCCATCTGGTAGAAAACGGTGCGGATCTGCGGAGCGTACAAGAGATGCTGGGTCATTCCGATATTTCTACGACTCAGATATATGCGAATATGAACCATAACCGGATGCGTGACGTATATGCAAGAGCCCACCCGAGACGGTGAGCGGTATGCGGACATCAATATAAGAACATTCTTTAAGGTTAGTTTACAAGATGCTACATAAAACCATGAGACGGAATGCTGACAAAAAATATAATTGGATAAAGCATGAAATTTTCACACTTTCATTATCAATTATAATTCCACCCCACAATTTGGTTGAATTAATGTAATTCGATTCATTAAATTATTAATTAAAAATAGCAATTATTGAGGGGATAATAAAACCGGATATAACAACACCTGCCCACACATAATTATATGCCGCAAGCATATTTCTTAATTTCTTTTCATCGGCACCAAATAAAAACATGCTTGGTGGTGTAATATACTCATAAAATAATAACGCTAGTAAATATAATACAAAAGCTACTCCTACACCCAAAGCATAATAAATTAGGTATGACCAGTCTGTAGGGCGCATTAAGTAGTCAATTAGAATATCAATCTTTTGCTCTAGAGATTCTGCATTATTGAAAAGATTAACATATATACTTTTAATATCAGTAGTAAGATAATTTGTAAAAAAAGAAATTCCAAAAATCATAAAAAAAGCATATAAAAATGAAGATATGGCTGATCTGGTTTTTGCTCTTAATAACTTAAGCCAGTAGTACCAAAATGGCATTCTGGTTTTTTTTATGGCAACCTTTATTTGATTAATTGTTTCATTAATCCAATCATAAGTCAAATTCTCTACTAAACAGAATTGATATTCAGAAAGTAAACCCGCTTGATGTTCATTTCTTTCATGCCTAGTAGAGTAGACAATTACTATATCTAATGGTATTGGAATATCTTCATTACCAAAGAAATCATTTTCGCTTTCGTAAGGAATCAATAAGATATATCGCCAATGCATTTCAACGCGAACAATTTTTGATTCCACTAAACTATTAAACAGCGAATCTAAATCAATATATTCTACCGTGTCCCCGTTTTTAAAAGTTGCACTAGCAGTAAACTCAATATGTGCTTCTGAATTTGATAAATCATTTATACGCTTATTTACTATTGCATCTATAGCCAGAATATCATCTTTATCAACAATGAAAGGATAGTGGAGATTTACCTCAGAACTTTTTGTCTTTTCCTTAGCAAATCTTTGAAACAACAAATTGCGTTTATGTAAGTAATCAGTAGCTTCGCGAAAGTAATCTTTAAAATTATCAACTGTAATTTCAGACATTTTTAAGGATGACAACTCGTTGTTAATACTCATTTGTTTCTCCCCCTATATGTTTGCTTAAGAATTTATATTACTAAAATCTATTATAACATAAAAAACAGTTTAAACAATATTTGTTTTAACAGAATTATTTTCGCTGTAAGCTGTTTTCACTGAAAATTAGAGACATTTACTACTTCTCTCCACACCACTCCGCCAGACAGAAAGCTGTTTTTC
>QMCD01000466.1_pt1 | contig 28129 bp, 17 predicted proteins | sample 1821841 | NCBI WGS metagenome assembly QMCD01 (sample SAMN01991225, study PRJNA193472) | Termite gut metagenome, whole genome shotgun sequencing project. | isolation source: worker | host: Macrotermes natalensis | reverse complement strand
CCCGAAATTGCTCTTGTCGCGACCGGCGGCTGGGGTTTTTGCGGCTCCGGCTCCACTTCCTCCGTCAGCTCCGCCACGCACGACGCAAAAAGCACCACCGCACAAAATAATACTAACTGTTTAATAATCCCCCCCCCCACGGGTTTAAAGATCCTGAAATTTGTTGTTTTCATAGTTTGGAATGGTTTTAGGTTAATGCGACCACAAAGTTAAAAACTATTCCCCGAAAAACCAAACGTTTACCGTAACACCCCTCCGTCGCCACATCCCACAAAAAAGCCGACCCCACAAAAAAGGCGAACCCTGCGGGGTTCGCCTAAATTCACATCACCGGTGTCAAACTACCGCCCGGCTGGCTTGAGCTCTCTCCACGTGTACGGGCGCACGACAGGCGGAGTCGAAGGCCGCAACACCCCGACACCACGGGTCGCCGACACCCCCTCAGCCGCACGCGTCCGATGGCTCAGATCCCACGCCACGAACTCCTCGTAGAAATAATGCCAGCCGAGTCCGTAGGCCATCTTGTGCATCTTGTAGTAGATCGACTCTCTCGATGGGGCGTTGAACCCACCCGTGTTGTCGTGCATAATGCTGTTATCGGTTGGCCTCCAGGCTCCGCGGAAGTAGGTCGCCGCACCCTCGAACGTTCCCAGACCCTGCCCCGCATAGCGTGAATCCGAAATGAACTTTGCCCACTTCACCTGCGTCGGATCGCCCGTCAGATCGACATTCTTGTTCCAGCCGAACTTTTCGGAAACCTCCCTGAAGCCTGTCTTCTCGCTCTCCGGCATCGCTCCATATCCCTCGTAGAAGTACTCGTCGGCCAGTTTCGAGAACCCGTGTCCGTTTGCTTCGTGGTTCAGCAGTTCCCTGAATACCTGCTTGTCTGAGCCCATCGGGAAGTACGATATGGAGTACCCAGAGCCGTAGTCGCCCTCCCTCGAGGGATAGTACAAATAGCACGTTCCGGAGTACTCGGTCGAGTTCATCATCACTATGGTCATCGCTTCGTCCATCCTCTCTTCCGACAGCGCCATTCGCGTGTAGTCGGTCACATCGTAGTCGTCGCCTCCCACAAGGGTCATATCACCAAACCAGGTATCCAGCGCTGTTTTCATTCCATACTCGTAGCCTTCGTTGGGCGAGACCACATCGACCATATAGACGTTGAACATTGCCCTGTGCGACTTGTATGGTTCTTCCACGAACAGATACTCCATCGCGTCTCTCATCACCCTCTCGTAGGTTCCGTTTGCGATCATTCGGTCTGAGAACGCGTCTCCCATCATCACCACGTCGATTCCGTCTCCTTCGGTTGCGCTTTGCAGCTTGGACACACGTCCGTCTGCCGAGTAGTCCGTAGAGGTATAGTATTGCGGCGGCGCGACTCCTCCCAGCTTCTCGTCGAGGAATATTTCCAGTCCTTGATTCTCTTTGTCCAGATTATCGCTGTAAAAAGCAATGTCCCCTGAACTGTCCACAACCGTGACGAACGGCAGACTGTAATATGGATAGTAGTTGCGCAGGCTCCACATAGGATCTATCTCGTGTATCAGATTGTCCTCGTCCCACAAAACGTTTCTCCACGGGAACTCGTTTTGCTCAACAAAGTCCCTCACTTCTCCGGCTGAGAACAGATCCAGTCCCAGCGAGGCATACCCGATTATGTCGAAGCCCTGATCCTTATATTTGTTGTAGAGTTCTTTCAGTGTTTCGACTCCCTCCCAGTAAGAGGGGCCGAATTGTAGTAGGGCCGTGTATTCGTTTTCGGCATACTCTTCTGCGGCGACGATCCTGCCCCCGTCCATATCCACAACATCGAACAGCGTGGCCTTTGCGTTCACTTCGTCTATATCGAAGTTGTTTTCCATATGATGTGCGCCCAGCAGTTGTTCCACAGATCGGCGTTTTGCGTCACGCTCGCCGGTATTTTGCCCGACATCCGGTTCCCGAACACCGCCAGATACTTAAGTTTGGGTAGTGTCCCCAGCGTAGCCGGTAGCGGGCCCGAGATGTTGTTGTTAGCAAGATTTATGTCCACCAGATCGGTCAGATTGGCCAGCGATGCGGGGATCTCGCCCGCCATATTGTTCATATACAGGTCTATCCTCTCGATTTTTCCTGTATCCCGCGGGCCTTCGACTCCGTGCCACTCTGTGAGTGGTTTGTCCGATCCCCAGTTGGTGTTGACTGCCCAGTTGTCGCCTCCCAGCGCGTTGTACAGATCCATCAGCGCCGCCCTGTCTCTGTTGACTTCCTGCGGGTCTCTCACCACCACCACTGTGCACTCTCCGCTGACGCCGTTTTCTGCTTGGGCGATAATAGTGGCTTGCCCGAGCGCGTGCGCCGTCACTACTCCCGTCGCCGGGTCGACCGTTGCGACATATTCGTTATGGCTGATCCACTGCACGGTTTTGTTCTCCACATTTGCCGGTAGCACGGTGGCTCTCAGCGTTGTGGTCTTGCCCGGTTGCAACTCGACCCTGCTCGGACTGATGGTCACGCTTTCGGCGGTTATGTACGAGTCGCTTCCATCTTTGGAGCATCCGACGATCGCCACTGCAACCATTGTAAGTAGTAATAGCTTTTTCATATCTGTCAAATATTTGACTGCAAATGTATAACAAAAAAACGGATTCCTATTCGTTTTTAGCTAACCCAGTAATCCAACTCGGCGATGAATGAGTTGACGCGCATTATTGTTTTTTGAACGTGTAGCGGTATGTGAGAGTTTCTCTCCACTCAACCCAGATGTCAGTGATGCGTGTTTGTGTCGACATTGACCACGACAAAACCATCTTGTCGGCGGAAGACTCCTCAACCATCCAATCGACCTTCGCAATTGCGTCCGACTGCTCTTTCCAAACTATGTCCTCAACCTCACCGGTGTCAATAAAAACGAGGCCGTTAAACACAAGTCGATTCAAATAAAACACACCGTCAGATTCCGACTCGGCTTTTGTAATCGTAAGCTCGTCCTCGGACAACAGCCAAGTAAATTCGAAATCATACCACCCAGATGCGTTGGGTAAACTCCCGGAACCGATTCCAGTCCCGTCTTCGTTGAACATCAATCGATACGATTTTGCCTCCGGAATTTCTACCGAGGTCTCTTGTTCTAACTTTTCCTTTACAAATCCCGGATGGGCGTCGGCTACGGTCAGGTTGAAGAATTGATGAGTGGTATGCCAAGTCCCTATTGGGAACGGCTCCGGTTTTGGTTCTTCTTTCGGCCCTTTCTTGCAGCCCACAAACAACATCGCGAGCGACAACATTACAATAATCTTTCTCATAACAGATATCTTCAGTTGTAATTTTCAAACCAGTAGTCGAAGTCAGCGATCCAATTGTCAAACTCTACAGGTGTGCAGAACGAGGGATGAGCATCATAACCAACTGCTTCGAGGAATCCTCTGCACTGTTCCCAATTTGAGCAGGTAACAATAATCGCCCATACAATATGGGGAGGCACATTCTTTATTTGGTCATTCGGACGGGGAGAAGTGGGAGATGTTTTTTGATTATGGTCGTCTGTTAGATCAATAAACAACGGAGAATACCATCCACGATTATTAGACCCAAATCCTATAGTAGGAGAAGAGTTAGTTGTTCTCGTCCACGTTTGTTGATCATTTCCGGTAATGGTCGAATTGCCATTTGGCTTAACCCAACCAATAGATTTATAGTACTGCTCACCTAAATACCAACCGACATAAGAGGCAAAAGATTCACATAAAAACCGATGACTATTATCCCAGTGATCAGGATCTTCCTGAAAATGCACTGCGTGTCCTATCTCGTGCAAAGTCACTCCTATTACATTCCCGTTAGATCTTCCGTTGTTATATATGAATACAAAAGTAGAAGAAATAGTTTTATCCACTATGATAGAACCGTTAGCATCTCTAAATATTGAAAAACTACAATATCCGGCAACGTTCCCTCCGGAGTTACTGCTGGTCATAATCCTAAGCCCGCCGGGAGGGCAGTGCCTCGGAAACTCTGTTTGAACATTGTAATAGTAGTTCACTGCCCGATGAATCTCATTGGCCTGACGATCGTCCGAAGGAACCTCAGTGATCGGTATACCATCGGGATTCCCATACCAATCATAGCCATCAGTTATTACAAGTGTTGGCAAAATGGTTCGAGTGTATGGGTTTGTGCTCGATTCCGTAGTTATCGTCCACTGGGCAGCGCTTCGATACCGATCATACTTGTAAGTAACAGTTAGTGGCAAAGTAACCAAGTCTCCCTGATTAGTGACGAGTGACGAGTAAACAACGACAATAAACGTGCCGTCACTACGCGTTATATCACTCACAATATTAGTACCGAGTTGGTATGTTATATCAAGATTACTCAACGGGACATTACGATTTAATGAGCTATCGTAAGTGACAAGACGTCCCTCTGCTGCATAGGGAACAGGATCCCCTGACATTCTCGTTACTGCACTTGGTGTTGCTCTCGGGACCATTGCCAAATATCCCAATGCCGACATTATAGCCTCGGTCTCCAATATAGTCATCGCCTCTGTACTTTTGGCTCGCGCAGCGGCTCGCGGTAGGAAGACCTCATAGTCGATCACATATTCGATACTCGCGGGCAGAGGCTTGTCGACAGGCCAAACTGCGTAAAGGATAGGCAGTTGGAAGGTCTGGGGGCCGGTCGGACCGCCGTCGGTCGACTCGACATCGTCGTGCGTCACGGTGTACGGACTGCGCTCGGCAAAAGTCGTGGCCGCCGACCGAGTATGGGCGATTTGCTCGACCTCCTGCTGCGTAAGTTGCACATAATCAAAGGGAATGTACGCCACATGAACGTCCTTCATCATCTCGATCTCCCATTGCTCGGCCTCGGTTTTGGGGTAGATTTTTAGCGCGTAATGCGTGGCTTCGAGTTTCTTTGCCGGGTCGAATCCTCTCGTCGTTGCGGCCAGTTTGTCGTATGCTTTTTGGAAATTTTCGAGCGTGTAGGGGTCTGCTTGCGGCGCGATCCAAGAGTCTGTAACTTCATGATATACTGCTTTTTGCACTGTCGTTGCCCGGGTCGCGATTATTGCGTCGATCTGTTCCTGCTCACTCTGATCCAAAACCCCTGGCTCCATCCCGACATCCTCCGTGAGCTCCGTGGTACACGACGCGAAAAACACCACAACACAAAATAATACTAACTGTTTAATACCCCCCCCCCCACGGGTTTAAAGATCCTGAATTTTGTTGTTCTCATAGTTTGGAATGGTTTTAGGTTAAAGTAACCGCAAAGTTAAACACAACTTTCCACAAAACCAAATCCTTACACATCCGCCCCTCCGTCGCCACAAAACAAAAAAGCGGACTCCGAAAAGCCCGCCTTCGATCATCACATTGAGGATTTAGTTCACTTCCTCGAAATCGACATCCGTTACGTTGTCGCTTCCCGAACCCGACCCCGAGCCGCCTGCGCCATCACCGGATTGTTCGCCACCCGCCGGGCCCGAAGAGGCCTGCTGGCTCGCGGCGTACATATCCTGACTTGCTGCCTGCCAGGCGTCGTTCAGTTGCTTGGTTGCGCTGTCGATTTCGTCGACGTTGCCCGCCTTGTGCGCCTCCTTGAGGGCTCCCAGCGCGGTTTCGATCGCACCCTTCTTGTCTGCCGGGATCTTGTCTCCATACTCCGCGAGTTGCTTTTCGGTGCTGAAGATCATCGAGTCGGCTGCATTCACCTTGTCCACCTTCTCTCTCTCTGCCTTGTCCGCCGCTTCGTTTGCTTTGGCTTCGTTTCTCATCCGTTCGATTTCGGCATCGGTGAGGCCGCTCGAGGCTTCGATCCTGATCTTTTGCTCCTTTCCGGTTCCTTTGTCCTTGGCGCTGACGTTCAAGATGCCGTTCGCGTCGATGTCGAAGGTTACTTCCACTTGCGGTACTCCTCTCGGCGCTGCGGGTATTCCATCCAGGTGGAATCGCCCGATGCTCTTGTTTCCTGACGCCATCGGTCGCTCGCCTTGTAACACATTGATCTCCACCGAGGGTTGGTTATCCGCTGCTGTGGAGAACGTTTCGCTCTTTCTGGTCGGTATGGTCGTGTTTGCTTCGATGAGTTTTGTGAACACTCCTCCCATCGTCTCGATTCCCAGCGACAGCGGGGTCACATCCAGCAACAGTACATCCTTCACCTCACCCGTCAGCACACCTCCCTGTATCGCGGCACCGATCGCCACAACCTCATCGGGGTTTACACCCTTCGAGGGCGACTTTCCGAATATCTCTTCGACCTTCTTCTGAATGGCCGGTATTCTTGTCGAGCCTCCCACAAGGATCACTTCGTCGATGTCACTCGCTTTCAATCCCGCATCCTTCAACGCCTTTTCGCACGGCGCGACACTTCTTTTAATCAGTGCGTCGGCCAACTGCTCGAACTTCGCTCTCGTCAGCGTCACAACCAAGTGTTGCGGCGTTCCGTTCACCGGCGCGATGTAGGGTAGATTGATCTCCGTCGACACGCTGCTCGACAGCTCGATCTTCGCCTTTTCGGCCGCTTCTTTCAGCCTCTGCAAGGCCATCGGGTCCTTCCTCAGGTCGATCTTGTGCTCGCTCTCGAACGATTGCGCCAGGAAGTCTATGATCACGTGGTCGAAGTCGTCACCTCCGAGATGGGTATCTCCGTTCGTGGATTTCACTTCGAACACGCCATCGCCCAGCTCCAGTATCGAGATATCGAACGTTCCGCCCCCGAGGTCATACACGGCTATCTTCTTGTCTCCCGTTGCTTTGTCCAGCCCGTATGCCAGCGCTGCTGCGGTCGGTTCGTTGATGATCCTGCTCACCTTCAGGCCCGCGATCTCACCCGCTTCCTTGGTTGCCTGCCGTTGCGAGTCGCTGAAGTACGCCGGTACCGTGATAACCGCTTCCGAGATCGTTGTTCCCAGATAGTCTTCGGCGGTCTTCTTCATCTTCTGCAATACCATTGCCGAGATCTCCTGCGGGGTGTACTCCCGCCCGTCGACCTCCACCCTGGGGGTGTTGTTGGCTCCTCTCACGACCTTATAAGGTACCCTTTCGATGTCGCCCTTCACCTGGTCGTATGTTTCGCCCATAAAGCGCTTGATCGAGAAGATGGTCCGTTCGGGGTTCGTAATTGCTTGTCTTTTTGCAGGTTCGCCCACTTTTCTCTCGCCGCTGTCTGTGAAAGCGACGATCGATGGGGTGGTTCTGTGACCTTCGCTGTTAGGTATGACGACGGGTTCCGCACCCTCCATCACAGCCACACACGAGTTGGTCGTTCCCAGGTCTATTCCAATGATTTTTCCCATAGTGTTTTTTGATTTACTAACGTCTTTGTTGGTGGCCATATTGCTTGCAAACCTCGTGCCAATTGACTTTTTCTGCCATTTTGACAGCCGCCTGACAAAATCCTGTCAGTGTGTAATATTTTTGCGGTAATATTTGGCCGTTTGCTAAACTTTGCTTAATTTCGTTTCATAACCCTTAACACCTAAAACACCTTAACGATATGGTAATCACATTCAATGAGCTGCGCCGCATCAAGGATCGGCTTCCGAGTGGCAGCTCTCAGCGTATCGCTGACGAACTCGGCATCGACGTCTCCACAGTCCGCAACTACTTCGGCGGTAAACACTACGGCGCGTCCGACCACGTGGGTATCCACGTGGAAAAAGGCCCCGACGGCGGTGTGGTCACGTTACACGACACGGCGATCCTTGATGCCGCAATGCGCATCCTCAACGAAAGTGAGAAATAACCCGCTCTGAATCGACGACCGGAGGGCTGAAAATACAACATTTTCAGCCCTTTGTGCGTTTTGTGGAGTAGTTGTTGATAACTTAAAGCTGGGGCCCTTTTTCGGGCCATATAGTTGCGATACCTTTGCAAACACATTCACTGTAACTCCGGTCATTGTATGGAAACTTTCATCATCAAACGCGACGGAAAACGGGAACCGTTCTCCGTGGACAAGATTCGCAACGCCATCTCGAAGGCCTTCCTTTCGGTTGGTAGTTTCGCCACTCAGGACGTGATTACCAACATCCTCAGCCGCGTCAGTATCACTGGCGAGATGACCGTCGAGGAGATCCAGAACCAGGTGGAGGTTGCCCTTATGGCCGAGCGTTACTACGCCGTCGCTAAGGCTTATATCTTGTACCGCCAGCAGCACGCCGAGGATCGCGAGGTGAGCGAGAAGTTGAAGTTCCTGATGGAGTATTGCGACGCTTCGAACGCCGCCAGTGGTTCTAAATACGACGCTAACGCTAATGTTGAGAATAAGAACCTGGCCACTCTTATGGGCGAGCTTCCCAAGAGTAACTTCATCCGCCTCAACCGCCGTATCCTCACCGACCGGCTCAAGGAGATGTACGGTAAGGAGTTGTCCGACAAATATATCCAGCTTCTCAACGACCACTTCATCTATAAGAACGACGAGACTTCGCTTGCTAACTACTGCGCTTCGATTACGATGTATCCCTGGTTGATCGGTGGTACCATCTCTATCGGCGGTAACTCGAAGGCTCCCACTAACCTCAAGTCGTTCGCCGGCGGTTTCGTCAATATGGTTTTCATCGTCTCTTCGATGCTCTCCGGGGCTTGCGCTACTCCCGAGTTCCTGATGTATATGAATTACTTCATCGGCCTTGAGTTCGGCCGGGATTATTGGAAAAACCCCGATCGCCAGGCCGACCTTTCGAACCGTAAACGTACTCTTGATAAAGTTATTACCGACTACTTCGAGCAGATCGTCTACTCGATCAACCAGCCCACCGGGGCTCGTAACTTCCAGGCTGTCTTCTGGAACATATCTTACTACGACCGTTACTACTTCGAATCTCTGTTCGAGAACTTCGTCTTTCCGGACGGCTCTCGTCCCGATTGGGACTCTCTGAGTTGGCTCCAGAAACGGTTTATGCGTTGGTTCAACGCCGAGCGACTCCGTACTGTGCTTACCTTCCCCGTCGAGACTATGGCTCTGCTCACCGAGAATGGCGCTCCCAAGGATAAGGAGTACGGCGAGTTCACTGCCGAGATGTACGCCGAGGGTCACTCGTTTTTCACTTACCTGTCCGACAACGCCGACTCGCTTTCTTCGTGCTGCCGACTTCGTAACGAGATCACCGACAACGAGTTCTCTTACACTCTCGGCGCGGGCGGTATCTCTACCGGCTCCAAGAGCGTGCTCACTATCAACCTCAACCGTTGTATCCAGTACGCCGTCCGGCAGGGTATTCCCTACCAGTTCTTCCTCGAGGAGGTCGTCGACTTGGTTCACAAGGTCCAGAATGCTTATAACGAGAACCTCAAGGAGATGTACTCCAAGAAGATGCTTCCTCTTTTCGACGCCGGTTACATCAACCTCGGACGCCAGTACCTCACCATCGGCGTTAACGGCTTGGTCGAGGCTGCTGAGTTCCTCGGTATCGAGATTTCGGACAACGACCAGTACGCTGCTTTCACTCAGGAGATCCTCGGTACTATCGAGCGCTTCAATAAGAAGTACCGTACTTCGGACGTGATGTTCAATTGCGAAATGATTCCCGCTGAGAACGTCGGCGTCAAGCACGCCAAATGGGATCGCGAGGCTGGTTACAAGGTCGGTCGCGACTGTTACAATAGTTACTTTTATGTCGTCGAGGATCCTTCGTTGAACATTGTCGACAAGTTCCGTATGCACGGCCGTAAGTATATCGAGCACCTGACCGGCGGTTCGGCTCTTCATATGAACCTCGACGAACACCTCTCCAAGGAGCAGTACGCCCACCTTCTGCGCGTTGCCGCCAAGGAGGGTTGTAACTACTTCACTTTCAATATTCCGAATACTGTTTGTAACGACTGCGGTCACATCGACAAACGCCACCTCAAACAGTGCCCCAAGTGTGGTAGCGAGCACCTCGACTATCTCACTCGCATTATCGGTTATATGAAACGGATTAGTAACTTCTCTGCCGCCCGCCAGAAGGAGGCTGCCAAGCGGCACTACGCTACTGCGGGGAGCTTATCTCGTGATGACAGCGATGCTGCTGCTCGTTAAAGATGCTTTTGCTGGCAAGTTATGATATTGTTTTTCAAGAAGTTCCCGGCGAGACGACCCTTGCCCTGAACCTTGCCGGTTGCCCCAATGCCTGCCCGGGTTGCCATAGCCCCCACCTTCGCGAGGCCACCGGCGAACCGCTCTCCGACGAGCTTCTCGACGGGCTTCTCGCCCGTTACGGCGACGCGGTCACTTGCGTTGCTTTTATGGGTGGTGACGCCTGCCCTGCCGAGGTAAACCGCCTCGCTGCCCGCGTCAAAACCGGTGCTCTTCAGACCTCCGCGGTCTCAAAAACTACCCCCGCCATCCCCCCCTTGAAGACCGCCTGGTATTCCGGCCGCGACCGATTGCCCGCCTCCATCATCCTCTCCAACTTCGACTTCATCAAGCTAGGCCCCTATTCCGAATCCCTTGGGCCTCTCGGTTCTCCGACTTCTAATCAAAAGTTTTTCCGTATCGTGGGCGACCAGATGATCGACCAGACCGTCTCCTTTAGAAAATAACCCCCGCCCCTCACACCATTCCCCCACTCCGTCACTCCCCTGCGATTTCTCCCGCTCTGGCCACCGCCTCGTTGATGTTGCTCAGCACATTTTCCCTCCCCACCAGTTCTTCTATCCCATAGGCCCTCAAGGTCTCCCTCACTCCGTCGTTCACTCCCGACAATAGGATCGTTATTCCCTCTCTTTGCGAGGCCTTCACCAGACTTTCCAGATTGTGCGCTCCCGTCGAGTCCACAAACGGTACCTTTCTCATCCTAATGATCCTTACCTCCGGCTTGTCTCCGATTGCCTTCATCACATCGTCGAACTTTCCCGCCAGCCCGAAGAAGAACGGTCCGTCTATCTCATATACCTCCACTCCTTTTGGTAGTTCCAGCTTCTCCGTGTCCACACTTCCTTCCACATAGTCTGCTTCGGCAACCTCGCGCCGAAATCGAGATACCGTCGTCACATCCGACACCCGCTTCAGGAACAGCACCACTGCCAACAACAGCCCTATCTCTATCGCTATCGTCAGATCGAAAACCACCGTCAGTAGGAACGTCGCCAGTAGTACCGCTGCTCCTGCTCTCTCGCCCCGAACAAGCGAGCGGAATTGCCTCCATTCGCTCATATTGTACGCCACCACGACCAATACTCCCGCCAGGCAGCTCATCGGAATGTGCCTCGTCAGGCTCCCCAGAAACAGCATAATCAGTAGTAGCACCACCGCGTGCACCATTCCCGCGACCGGCGTCCGACCTCCGTTGTTGATGTTGGTCATCGTTCTCGCAATGGCTCCCGTTGCCGGTATTCCTCCGAAGAACGGCGTCACCACGTTTGCCACTCCCTGCGCAATCAACTCTGTGTTCGAGTCGTGCTTGTCTCCCGTCGCTCCGTCCGCCACCGTCGCACTCAAAAGCGACTCGATCGCTCCCAGCATCGCAATCGTGAACGCCGCCGGCAATAGCTCCCTGACCATCGCAAAATCTATCTTAGGCGCTTCGGCTGCTATGCTCATTTTTCCCAATGCGAACCTGTCTCCTATGGTCTCGATTCCGCCGACTCCTGCATATTCGCGTAACAGCCACACCACTCCCGTCATCACCACTATCGCCACCAGCGAGCCCGGAACTTTTTTCGACACCTTCGGCATCCACATAATGATTGCCACCGTCACGGCTCCAATCCCGAACGCCCACGGATTGAAACTCGCAATGCTCTGCCCATACACGGCCCACTTGTCTATAAAGTCTGCCGGTACGTTGGCTATTCCCAGCCCCAGTATGTCATTGATTTGCGTCGCGAAGATGGTCAGCGCTATCCCGCTTGTGAATCCCACTACGACGGGGTAGGGTATGAACCTGATTATCGCTCCGAACTTCAGTAGCCCCATCGCCACGAGCATCACTCCGGCCATAATCGTTGCCACTATCAGCCCGCTCGTCCCGAATTGTTGCACAATCCCGTAGACGATGACGATGAACGCCCCCGTCGGGCCACCTATCTGCACCCTCGACCCTCCCAGTAGCGACACCAGAAATCCCGCTATCACCGCCGTCACCAGCCCCCTCTCGGGCGTTACTCCACTCGCTATCCCGAACGCGATGGCCAGTGGTAGCGCTACGATTCCCACTATCACTCCCGACATCACATCGGCGCTCATCTGCTCCTTCGTGTAGCCCTTCAGCGTATCGAGCAGCTTGGGTCGAAACAGCTTTTTCACGAAATCGTTCTTCAAGGCCACCACGACTTATTTCATTTCGACCAGCACCCTCCCCGTCATCTCCTTGGGTTGGGGTAGGCCCATCAGCTTCAATACCGTCGGCGCGACATCCGCCAACACCCCGTTCGCCACCTTCGCCACCCTGTCCGACACCACAATGATGGGTACCGGATTCAAAGAGTGCGCCGTGTTTGGCGAGCCGTCTTCGTTCAGGGCGTGATCCGCGTTTCCGTGGTCGGCTATCACCACCACCTCGTACCCGTTCGCCCGCGCGGCATCTATCACCTCTCCCGCACACTTGTCCACCGTCTTCACCGCTTTCACAATCGCCTCGTACACTCCCGTGTGCCCCACCATATCTCCGTTTGCGAAGTTCAGCGCAATGAAGTCATACTTTCCAGTTCCCAGTGCTTCGACCAGTTTTGCGGCCACTTCCGGTGCACTCATCTCCGGTTGCAAGTCATACGTCGCCACTTTCGGCGATGGTACTAATATTCTTTCTTCTCCTGGGAAGGTCGCCTCGCGCCCGCCATTCAGGAAGAACGTCACGTGCGCATACTTTTCCGTCTCCGCTATCCTCAGTTGCTTCAGCCCCAATCCCGACAAGTACTCTCCCAACGGGTTTTCCACATTTTCCTTGTCGAACAGTATGTGCAGTCCCTCGAACTTTGCGTCATACGGCGTCATCGTGCAGTAATACAGCGGTATGGTGTGCATTCCCGCTTCAGGCATATCTTGTTGCGTGAGCACTTCCGTCAACTCTTTCGCTCGGTCGTTCCGGAAGTTGAAAAATATCACCATATCTCCTTCCCGGATCGTCCCCACCGGTTTTCCTGTTCCATCCACCGCTACTATCGGCTTGATGAACTCATCCGTCACGCCCTCGTCATACGACGTCTGCACCGCCCCCACCATACCTTCCGCACCCGCACTCGCCGCCACACCTGCCCCCACGCCCGAGACCAGCGCATCATACGCCACCTTAACTCTCTCCCATCTCTTGTCGCGGTCCATCGCGTAGTACCGCCCTATGACCGTTGCAATGGTTCCCGTGCTCTCCTTCTTGGCGATGTGCTTCCCGAGGGCTTCGATGAAGCCTTTTCCGCTCTTTGGGTCGGTGTCCCGGCCATCCATAAAGCAGTGAATGAACGTCCGCTCCACTCCATATTGCTTCGATATGTCACACAGTTTTTCCAGATGGTCGATCGAGCTGTGCACTCCTCCGTCCGACACCAGCCCCATCAGATGCACCGCCGCACCGCGACCCACCGCATATTCGAACGCCTTGACCACTTCCGGATTCTTCGCTATCGACCCATCCCTGCAGGCTCTGTTGATCTTCACCAGGTCCTGATACACAACCCGCCCCGCTCCGATGTTCAGATGGCCCACTTCGCTGTTTCCCATCTGCCCTTCCGGTAGTCCCACATCTTCTCCTCCCGTCTTCAGTTCCGCGTGCGGATACTTCGCTTCCAGTGCGTTTATATACTCCGGATGTGCTTGCCAGATCACATCGTCTTTTCCGTGGTCGCCGTCTCCCCATCCATCGAGGATCATCAGTAATACTTTCTTGTCAATCTTCGTTCCCATATTCCATTTAACCATTAATCAGTTCCACTGCTTTGTCCATCGCCGCCTGTAAGCCGTCCACATTTTTTCCTCCCGCCATTGCAAAGAACGGTTGTCCTCCTCCGCTTCCTTCCATCTCCTTTGCCGCCTCTCTCACAACCGTTCCCGCATTCACTCCTCGCGCCACCACCTCATCCCCCAGCATAATCGCCAAGGTTGGCTTCTCATCCTGCCTCACTCCCACCACCATTGCCAACCGTGGGTTCTTTCCCTTCATCGCGAACATCAGATTCTTCACCATCTCCGGCTTCATATCCAACACCTGCCTCACCACCACCATTCCGTTCACCTCCGGCCTCGTGGCTATGTTTGCTGCTATCTTTTCCGCCATCTCCTCCATCTTCTCTCTGTTCAGTGCTTCGACCTCTTTCGCCAAGGCTTCATTCTCCTCGAACATCTTCTGCACCGCTTCCATCACCCTTGGGTTTCTCACCGTATCCTGCACCGCCTTCAGGGTATCCTCCACCGTATAGGTATGTTGTTCTGCTCTCAGCCCCGTCACTGCTTCTATTCGCCTCACTCCCGCCGATATGGCTCCTTCGCTCAGTATCCTGAACAGTCCGATGTTTCCCGTTGCTCTCGCGTGCGTTCCTCCACACAGTTCCACCGAGTTCCCGAACCTCACCATCCTTACCCGCTCGCCATACTTCTCTCCGAACAGCATCATCGCTCCCGCTTCTTTTGCTCGCTCGACCGTGCAGTTCCTGTCTTCTTCCAACACATAGTTCTCTCTCACTGCCTTGTTCACCAGCTTCTCCACTTTCCGTAGTTCTTCCGGCGTGACTTTTTGGAAATGCGAGAAGTCGAACCTCAGCCCTTCGCTCGACACCAACGATCCCTTCTGCTCCACGTGTCCTCCCAACACCGTCCTCAACGCTTCGTGCATCAGATGGGTTGCCGTGTGGTTTGCTGCTGCTGCTGCTCTCTTCTCTTCGTCCACTTCCGCCTCGAACACCGCTCCAGTATCGCTCGGCATCTTTGCCACAATGTGTACCGTCTGGCCGTTCTCCTTCAGCGTGTCCACCACCTCTACCCGCTCTCCGCCGCCCGTAAGCCATCCCGTGTCTCCCGTCTGTCCTCCTGCTGCTCCATAGAACGGCGTTCTGTCCAGTATTATCTGATAGGTCGTCCTTCCCTTGCTCGTCACCCTCCTCCACCTTGCTATCCTCACCTCGGCCCTAAGCTGATCGTACCCCACAAACTCACTCTCTTTAATTGGTATCAGTTCTTCCCAGTCTCCCGTTTCCACTGCCGCATCTCCTCTCGACCTCTCTTTTTGCGCCGCCAGCTCCTTCTCGAATCCCGCCAGATCTACTCCCAAACCCTTCTCCCTGGCTATCAACTCCGTCAGGTCAATCGGGAACCCATACGTGTCATAGAGCAGGAACGCATCCTTGCCCGAGATCACCTTCCCGTCTCCGACTTTCGCCATCACCCCTTCCAACAGCGTTATTCCCGTCGCCAGCGTCCTCAGGAACGATGCTTCTTCCTCCTGTATCACCTTCTCCACCAGCCCTTTCTGTGCTGCCAGTTCCGGGAATTGCTTCCCCATCTGCTCTGCCAGCCCTCCCACCAGTTTCCACATAAACGGCTCCGTGAACCCCAGATACGTATACCCATACCTTACCGCCCTCCTCAGTATCCTTCGTATCACATACCCCGCCTTGACGTTCGACGGTAGCTGCCCGTCGGCTATCGAGAACGCTATCGCTCGCAGGTGGTCTGCGATCACCCTCATCGCCACATCGTCCGCCGCAACAACCCCATACTTCTTCCCACACAACTCCGCAATCCGCTGTATGGTCGGTTGGAACACATCGGTATCGTAGTTGCTCTTCTTTCCCTGGATTATCATACACAGCCTCTCGAATCCCATTCCCGTGTCTATGCACTTCATCTCCAGCGGCGCCAGCGAGCCATCCGCGCGCCTTAGATATTGCATAAACACAAGGTTCCATATCTCTATCACCAGCGGGTTGTCCTTGTTAACAAGCGTTGCTCCCGACACTGCCTCTCTTTCCGAAGCCGAACGGTTGTCAAAATGGATTTCGCTGCACGGCCCACACGGCCCCGTGTCTCCCATCTCCCAGAAGTTGTCTTTCTTGTTTCCTCTCAGTATGTGGTCTTCGGGTACGAACTCCTTCCACATATCCCACGCCTCCTTGTCGAACGCCACTCCGTCCGCTTCGTCTCCTTCGAACACCGTCACATATATCTGCTCTGCCGGTAGCTTGTACACACCCGTCAGTAGTTCCCACGCCCACTCGATGGCTTCTTTCTTGAAGTAGTCTCCGAACGACCAGTTTCCCAGCATTTCGAACATCGTGTGGTGATACGTATCGTGTCCCACTTCTTCCAGATCGTTGTGCTTTCCCGACACTCGCAGACACTTTTGAGTATCGGCAACCCGGGGGCTCGTCACCGGCGCATTTCCCAGTATCACATCCTTGAACTGGTTCATTCCTGCGTTTGTGAACATCAGCGTCGGGTCTCCCTTGACTACCATCGGTGCGCCCGGCACCACGGTGTGTCCCTTTCCGCGGAAGAATTCGAGAAAAGTCTCGCGTATTTTGGTTGAGGTCATATACGAACGGCTTTGAAATTTGCGTTGCAAAGATATGATTTTTTGAGTAACTTTGTCCCCTCGTCGTATGCCAAAAAAAGAACTCCGGGCCGCTAAGCGTCAGGCGAAAAGAAACCGAGCCTCACTGTCAATACGATATGGGGTCTATAGCGTGTTGCGCTACCTGTTCCTCGGGTTCATCATCGCCTCGTTGGTCAACCTGGTTTTCACTTACGGTTTCTATACCCCCAAGGTCTACAATATCTGGCGAGACAACGCCGAGTTGGTTGAGAAATACAAGATCCTCGGCGAGAAGATCCGCTCCGTCGACCGTACTCTCGACGAGCTAAAACACCGCGATAACTCCGTTTACCGCTCCCTTTTCGGCGCCGACACCCTCGACATTCCCGGTATCTACCTCGATTACCCCGAAACGAAATACTCCGACATCGCCGACGACCGGTTTGCTTCGGTTATGCTCTCTGCTTCCCGCTCTCTCGACGCCACCGCCCGCCGTCTCTACCTCCAGTCCGTTTCTTTGGACGAGTTGCAGCGCCTCGCCGCCGATAAGGAGAAGATGGCTACCGCTATTCCCGCTCTTCTTCCCATCGACATCCAGAAGTTTCGCGGTATCGGGCCCTTCGGTATGCGCCTCCACCCGATCTACGGTTACTACCGCCCCCATACCGGTATCGACCTCGGCGGCCGTACCGGCGACCCCGTTTATGCTGCCGGCGACGGCTTCGTTTCTTTCACCGGTCGCTCGGGTGGTTACGGGTTGAACGTCATCGTCGACCACGGATTCGGTTACCAAACCCAATACGCCCACCTTAGTAAGATCCTCGTCGCCAAGGGGCAGTTCGTTAAGCGAGGCGAGTTGATCGCCGAGATGGGCTCCACCGGTACTTCCACCTCTTCCCACCTCCATTACGAGGTTCGTTTTATGGGAACTCGCGTCAACCCCGTCAGTTACTTCCAGACAGATATGGACCCCGCGGAGTTCCAGACCATCATCGACTCTGCCAACGACAACCTCATATTCGATCCTTGGGATGAAACGGAGTAAGATATTCATTCAGGCCCTTGTTTGGGTTGGTATCGCGGTGTTGTACTACGCTGTGTTCTCTTTCTTTTTCGACACTCCCGCCGAGTTCCGACTTCGTACTTCGACTTACCGCCTCGAACGCGAATACGAGCGCCTCAGTGAGCGTTACGACTCTCTTCTTGTCGTTCTTGATAACGTCGCCGAGCGCGACCGTAACGTCTTTCGCGTGCTGTTCGAGAGCGATCCTTACGACTTCGGCGGTATCGGCCAGGACGAGACGTGGTTGGCTTACGAGCGCCTATCCGATATGAGTAACCGCGCTCTCGCTTCCGAGTTCTTCTCCCGCCTCGACGGATTGGACCGCGAGGTCGGTCGCCTTTCCGCCATCTACTCCGGCGTCCAGCAGCGCGTTGCCGAGATGGGCCCGCGCGTTAACCACATTCCCTCTATCCAGCCCGTGGTCAATAACGACCTCACTCTCCTCACCGCTTCTTACGGCCTTCGTATCCATCCCTTTTACCGCTCCCTGCGGCCCCACTCGGGGGTCGATTACACCCTTCCCGAGGGTACTCCCGTTTTCGCGACTGCCGACGGTACCGTTCGCGACGTTTCTCGCCGCGACACCGGCTCTGGGCTCACCCTCGTGATCGACCACGGTGATGGTTACGAGACCACTTACAGCCACCTTAGTCGCTCCGGCGTTGCGGTCGGTGCCCACGTCCGCCGTGGCGACATCATCGCCCGCACCGGTAACACCGGACTTTCTCTCGCTCCCCACCTCCACTACGAGGTTCGTAAGGACGGTATCCGCGTCGACCCGATCCACTACTTCTTTATGGAGCTCAACCCGACCGATTACCAGCGAATGATACGCATTTCGGGTTCGGGAATGCAATCGTTTGACTGATTTTTGCATTTTTTCGGCTGTACCCCCTAAAAAATAGGGGGTATGTTCCGAAAAAAGTGTATTTTTGCGGCGTGACCCCCTAAATTTTACCCAATGGAGAGCAAAAAAGTATCAAATTTCTTCGGATGCGACGTTTTTGGTCGCGACCAAATGCGCCATTACCTTCCGAAGGACGTTTTTGAGAGTGTAAATCTGGCTATCGACGAGAATCGCCGCATCGACCGCCGCGTTGCCGACCAGGTTGCGGCCGGTATGAAAGCGTGGGCGATGGATCGTGGCGCGACGCACTATACCCATTGGTTTCAGCCACTTAACGACTCCACGGCCGAGAAACACGACACGTTTTTCGAGCCCGTTTGGGGTGGCGGGGCTGTCGAAAACTTCAGCGGCGACCTTCTCGTCCAGCAGGAACCCGACGCGTCGTCGTTTCCCACGGGCGGACTCCGAAATACCTTTGAGGCAAGAGGTTACAGCGCCTGGGACCCCTCGTCGCCGACCTTTCTGATCGACGACACGCTGTGTATCCCGAGCGTTTTCATCTCCTACACGGGCGAGGCGCTGGACTTCAAAACCCCGCTGCTACGCTCCATCGCTGCGCTGGACAAGGAGGCTGTGGCGGTGTGTCAACTGTTTGACAAAGACGTGGTTAAGGTCGTGCCGACGCTGGGTTGGGAGCAGGAATATTTCCTGTTGGACGAGGCGCTCTTCAAGGCGCGGCCCGATCTTGTGCAGACCGGCCGAACGCTGATGGGCCACACCGCGGCGAAGGATCAACAGCTTGAGGATCACTACTGGGGCGAGATTCCGGACAGGGTGGTGAGCTATATGAAAGATGTTGAAACGCAATGTTTTAGGCTGGGGATTCCTCTCAAGACGCGCCACAATGAAACCGCCCCCAACCAGTATGAGTGCGCACCGATGTTCGAGGAAGCAAACATCGCGGTGGACCATAACACGCTGCTGATGACCATAATGAGGCGCACGGCGATGCGTCACGGACTGAGGGTGCTCTTCCACGAAAAACCTTTCGCAGGGGTGAACGGCTCGGGCAAACACGTCAACTGGTCGCTGGCAACGGACAAGGGCCAAAATCTACTCGCGCCGGGCAAGACACCGAAGAGTAATATGCAGTTCCTGAGCTTCTTCGTGTGTGCGCTGAGGGCTGCCGCCGAGCACGGAAATATGATTATGGCCTCGGTCGCTACGGAAGGAAACTCGCACCGATTGGGAGGAGGAGAAGCACCACCGGCCATTTTCTCGGTATTCACGGGCCACACTTTGAGTGCGGTACTGGACGAAATCGAGCAGAGAGTGAGCAAGAAAGCACTCACACCGGACGAGAAGACGGGAATCAAACTCGACATCGGAAAGATCCCCGAAATCTTACTGGACAACACGGACAGAAACCGAACGTCGCCATTCGCATTCACGGGCAACAGGTTCGAATTCAGGGCGTTAGGAGCCTCGGCGAACTGTGCGATGCCGCTGATTGTTCTGAATACAGCGATGGCCGAGCAACTGTCGCTATTCCACGGAAAGGTCGAACAACTCGTACGAGAAGGGGCGAAAAAGGACGATGCGATACTACAAGTAATACGCGAATTTATCACGGACTCGGCCAAAATACGTTTCGAAGGGAACGGCTACAGCGACGAATGGAGGCAGGAAGCAAAGGGCAGAGGGCTGAAGGCGATGACGGAAGTGACGACGGCAATCAGAGAGTACATCGAGCAGCGAAATATGGACCTGTTCCGTCAGTTCGGGGTCTTTTCGAGGGCCGAACTGGAGGCGCGATACGAGATCAAGTGCGAGACATATCTGAAGAAGGTGCAGATCGAAGCGCGGGTGCTGGGCGATATGGCGCTGAATCACATCATTCCGACGGCCCTGAGGTATCAGAATGTGCTGGCGGAAAATGTAGTGAGGCTCAGGGAGGTGTTCCGGGGCGCAGCGATCGGAATGTCAACCGGTGAAGAACAGGCCCTGAAGAGGATATCGGAGCACGTGGTGGGAATCAGAGAACTGGTGCACAAGATGGTGGAAGCGCGAAAAGAGTGGAACAGGGAGGAAAATGTGAGGGTGAGGGCGGTGGGCTACGAGCGAGAAGTGGCGCCGTATCTACCGGCAATCAGAGACCACATAGACCACCTGGAGATGATTGTGGATGCGAGGCTGTGGCCGCTACCGAAATATAGAGAACTATTTACTATGTAAGTAGTTATCTACGGCAGATGGCGTTGAAGTCGCACCAGGAGCAAGGAGCCGGGTCGGAACACTGGGAGAAGGGGATCGAGGGGTCGAAAAGTTCGCGGAGGGTGTCGCGGAGGCGCTGTTCGGTGTCGGGCTCGATGCCATCGGAGGCGATCGTCTCGGGAAGCAGGCGGACGTAGTAGAGGGAGGTTTGGATGTTGGGGGTGGGGCGGGCTTCGGCGTTTTTGTCTGGCGTGGCGTTGCGCAACATAAGGGCGTAAAGGGCGATCTGGAGCTCGGCCGCCTGGCGGTTGTGAGGGCTACCGGTTTTGTAATCCACAATACGCAAAGTATTGTCAGACAGGCGATCTATACGATCGACCTTACCGAAAAAAGTTACGGTGTGAGGGACTGCGGCGGTTTCGGCGGGTGGGGCGATGGTGCTTGCTACTGAGGGGGCAGTAGGACTTCCGGCAGGCGGTATTTCGGCGAGTCCGATGGGCGGCGAAAATTCGAACGGCGCCTCGATCCATTCCTCCAATTTTTCGATAATGAACGGCTCATCCTGCGCAGCGTCGAACGGCAGGATACGGTGGTTGATGTAACCGGTTATAGTCTTGTGAACCAGTGCGATACTGCCAGCGGCCTCGGAGGAAAAGAGTTCCGATATGGCGCCTGTGACCGCTGCATCGATCGCCCCCGAACCGATGAGCGAGCGGATTTGCGACTGTGGGTTGGGAGTGTTGGCGAGCGGAAGGTAGAGTCGGTGCATCGCAAGGTGCAAGATGTTGCCCAACAGTGCGTTATCAACCTCCTCGGCAGGTTCCTCCTCGGCGCGCAGACCAGCCACAGCGCGAAAATAGAACTTCAACGGACAATCCACGTAGGTCGAAAAAAGCGACGGCGAAAGGCGCCGAGGAAGGCGCTCGATCTGCTTGGGCACGACGATCGGAGCAGAAGGCGAGAGGTTGACGTCGACAGTAACGCTGTGGTGCTCAACGAAGTGAGGCGATTCGTAGTCGAGCTGACGGATGTAACGACTGGGCTCGCCGACCGTGCGCTCATCCGAAGTCGACGACCAAACAAGGTCGATGTTGGTCGCGCGCGAGATAAGCCGAAAAAAGTGGTAAGCCCAAACGCCCTCGTGATGCTCGGGAGTGGGCAGGCCGTAAGCCATTTTAAGGCTATAGGGAATAAACGACGGAGCACCAACGAGATTACCAGGCATTGTTCCGTCGCCGGCAGAGAGAAATATGATCGTCTCGAAGTCGAGGGCGCGAGTCTCCAAAATACCCATAATCTGCACTCCCTCAAGCGGTTCACCCTCGAAAGGAACGCGAATGGACTGGAGGCTACGGCGAAGAAGAGTGGCGAAAGTGCGGGGCGAAATCGCGATGTCGAGGGTGTCGAGAGAGGCAGTCAGAGCACAAATATGGTCGGAGATAATAGACTGGAAACCAGAGTATTCGAGGCTTTCGGCGGGAGCGGCGGCGGTGTTGGAGGCGGGAGCATTGTCGAAGTCGTCGAGCAAATCTTGGGTTTGGTCGAGCAGGCCGTTCGAGATCGTGTGCCAATCCTTGTCACGGTGGCGGCGAAGAAGCTCAACGAGTCGGCGCTCCATCGCAGTGTAATCAGGGTGGAGCCGAAGAGGGTAGCCCATTGTGATGTTAACAGACTGAACCTGAGGAGGAAGCGACCACAAAAGAGGCGTCAGCAGGCCCTCGTCGCAGAGGACGACGGCGGTGTTTTTGTCGAGCGGCCGGGAGCAGGTCAGGTCGGCCAAAGTGGTACCGGCCCACTTGCATTGCAGGACGTCGGAAGCCGACGAGACGGAGCGTATGTGTTTGGGTTTGATGAAGTTATCGTGACCGCCGGAGAGCTGCGAGGCAGGCGGAAAGCGGCGCAAATTGTCGCGCATAAAACGACCGGCTTCCTGAGAGGGATCGAGCAAAAAATAGTTGTCGAAGTCCCAGTAAAAGTCGGTGCGGAAGGTCTTTTGAAGGTACTCGAACACCGTCTGTTCGGAGCGGGATAGGGCGTTGAAACCGGCGATAACGTAATGACGCTGAGGAATTTGAGGTGCTTCGTCGCGGAGAATACGTTCGGCAGCCTCGCGGTAGACCATCCCTTGGTAGGCGATGCCGAGCTCGCGAAGGCGGCCACGAAAGCGGTGGTAGACAGGTCCGAGAGTACGCCAAATGCGCAGAAAATCAGCCTGTTCGGTAGACGTCGCAGCTCCGGTTCGCTCGAAGGTACCCCAAAAGCGCTCGACAAGGGCCCGCTGCTCCGAGGAGAGATAGTCGAACCGATTGTCAAGTGAGTGAAGGTCAACGAGATTGGAGAACAATGTGTCGGCGTCGATCAGGTATTTGTCGATCGAATCGAAGTCGCCCAACAGGAGCTCGCCCCAAAAATAGAAGCCGTCGAAAGTCTCCGAAGGGTGGAACTCGGAGTAGACGCGAAATAACTCGGCAACCAACCGAAGACGCTCGCCGACAACAAGTCCGGAAAGCTCCTGAGCGAGGCTATCTATCGAAAGGTCAGCAGGTTGCCACGCAGGGCGGTCGATCAACGAAGCCAATGCCTCGCCAAAAAACAGTCCGGCGCGACGCGAAGGAAACATCACGGTGAGAGACGAAACCTCCGGGCCGTAACGCCGATGGAGATCGGCCGCAACCTGTGACAAAAATCCGTCCATCTATTTGGAAAACAACGAGATCCAGCGCTCGAAGGAGGCCAAAAAACCTTGCAAAAATTTTGCGGAATCATCAGTCAGCGCACCGTCCGGCATACTGGTCGAAGAGTTGAAGTAGGCCGCGGGCTGGTTCATAACCGGCATATCGAGCCACGAACAGATGTTGCGAAGGTGCTGCTGGGCGCCGAAAGTACCGATCGCGCCGGTCGAAGCGCCGATTACGGCAGTCGGTTTACCGGCCCAAACGTTCTGACCGGGAGGCCGAGAACCCCAGTCGAGAGCGTTTTTGAGCACGCCGGGAAGCGAGCGATTGTACTCGGGAGTGACGATCAGGACAGCATCCGAGGAGGCGACGGTTTCGCGAAGTTTGACGACGGGAGTGGGCGGCGCGGCTTCCAAATCCTGAGAAAAAAAGGGCAGGGAAGAGATGTCGAACACGTTGAAGATCATTGATTTGGGAGCAAGGGGGCGCATTTGTGCGAACAGCGCGCGGTTGAGCGACGAGGAGGCGATGCCACCGATGAGAACCAGAATTTTCATAACTCAAAATATTCGTTTGACGATCTGTGCGATGTTGTCGGTGCGGCCCATCGAATAAAAGTGGATGACGGGAAAACCGGCACGTTTGAGCCCGGCAGCCTGATGTGCAGCCCATTCGATACCGGCTTGGCGAATGGAGGCGGTGTTGCGGCATTTGAGGACCTCGCGAGAGAGCTCCTCGGGCAGGCAGACGTGGAAGGTTTTGGGGAGAATTTCAAGGTGGCCAAGGGTGGCTAAGGGCTTGATACCTGGGACGATAGGAACGTTTATGTCAGCAGCGCGGCAACGCTCGGCAAAGTCGAGTATGAGGCGATTGTCGAAGCACATCTGGGTAACGATATAATCGGCCCCGGCGTCGACTTTACGTTTCAGGAAGGCGATATCGGTCTGAAGGTCAGGGCTTTCGGAGTGACCCTCGGGGTAGCCGGCAACGCCAATGCAAAAGTCGGTGCGGTGGGGGGGGGCGGCTGAGGCCCGGCTTGCGGGAGGCGGGTCGACAAGCTGGCCGTGGTTCATTGCAACTATCTGAGCGACAAGGCTATCGGCGTGAGAATGGCTGCCGGGATCGAGCGCGCAATTGCTTGAGTTGGCCGCAGAATCGCCGGGGCGGAGAGCGAAATCGCCGTCACCGCGGAGGGCTAAAACATTGTGAAGGCCGAGAAAATCCATATCGATCAGAGCGTCCTCAATGTCGTAACGCGACATCCCGCCACAGATGATGTGAGGCACGGTCTCGATGCCGTAACGACGAGCGATAGCAGCGCTAATGCCCACAGTACCAGGGCGATGTCGAACACCGGTGGAGGCATCCTCACGGTGGAAAGTGACGTTGATGTAGGCCGGATCGAGCGGCGCCAGAGTGTCGATCGCCTCGAAGACCAGACCCGTACCCTCGCCCTTGAGCGGCGGAAGGAGCTCGAACGTGAAGCGGGCGGAGTGAGAGGCGGCAGCACGAGTGATTATGTCGATGATTTTCAAAGCTTTCCAATAAATTTTTTGATCTCTTCGGGCGTTTTTCCTCGGCGGCGGGCGTAGTCGGCCAACTGCTCGTCGGAGAGGCCTTCGAGGGTGAAATATTGCGATGCAGGGTCGGCGATGACGATGCCGCAAAGGGCCTCGCCGGGAGTGATCATATAGTTGTCAGTCAGGCGCATAGAGGTGGTACGGGAGACGCCGAGGAGCTCGAAAATCTCGGCTTTTAAAGAGTGATCGGGCGTGGCAGGATAGCCAAAGGCGAAGCGGCGACTGGGGTAGATCTCGTGGACGGCGGATTCGGCGAATGCCTCGGTGAGTCGGTCGGCTAACAGCTTGGCAATCAGCGCACCATACTCGCCACCGAGAGGGCCGTCTTCGGCGCGGAGGGTTTCGGAAAACTCGGCGAGGCCAACACCGGCAGTGAGAGCAAAAGCCCCGATAAAGTCCTGGGAAGAGTTCGTAACGTAGTCAGCCACAGAGAGATTGGAAGTGCTTTGGTCGCGCAACATAGGCAGGCGAATTTGCTCGCCGCGAACGCCCGTGACGATGATGTCGTCGGTGGCGCTTCCGGAGGCTGCGTTCTGGGTTGCGTTAGGGGTTGCGTCGGGGATGTCGGGGTGTTCGTTTTCCAAGCCGCGGTGAGCCTTGAAAACGCCCACAACTCCCTCAAGGCGAAGCGAATGGTCGGTTTTGATGCGCTCCAACATAGACAAAGCGTCGACGCGGAGTTTCTCGCCCTCGGGGCTGTTGGGCCGAACCTTCCAAGCCGCGAAAAACATTGGCCAGTCGATGTGCCTCTCGATCAGCGAAATGGGGTAATCGTCGAATACAACGCGACCTGTATTAGCCACAGGCACAACGTTTTGCGCGGGCTTGGAGTAACCACGGCGGCGCGCTTCGGACAGAGAAACAGGGGCAGAGGAAGACGAGGCGGCGTACTCCTCGCGGTCGGTCTGCTGGGAAGCTTTTAGTTCGGCGATAAAGAGTTCGCTGTCAGTGCTTTGTAGCCGCGAGATGATACGTACACCCTCGGCAGCGTCGCGAGCGTGGACGACAACCCCGCTGTACTCGGGAGCGATCCGAACGGCCGTGTGGAGGCGCGAAGTGGTCGCCCCACCGATCAAAACCGGAGTGCGGAGACCGCGCCGCTCGAGCTCGCGAACAACAGCAATCATCTCGTCGAGCGAAGGCGTGATCAAGCCGCTTAAACCTATGACAGTCACTGAGTTATCGGCAGCTGCGTCGGCGATCAGCGAGGGCTCTACCATCACCCCGAGGTCGATAACCTCCAGTCCGTTACAAGCCGCAACAACCCCGACGATGTTCTTACCGATGTCGTGGACGTCGCCGCGAACAGTCGCCAAAAGCAGCTTTTTCGGTGCGCTTGAGGGGTTGTTTTCGGTGCCGTTTGCGGGCTCATTGGAGGCCGTACCTTTTATATAAGGGGCGAGGGCGTCGACGGCGCGGCGCATCACGCGGGCACTTTTAACAACCTGAGGAAGAAACATTTGGCCAGCGCCAAACAACTCCCCGACGCGACCCATTGCAGGCATCAAAACGGAGTCTATGACCGCCAGAGGAGAGCCCAATTCGTGGAAAGCAGCGAGAGCGTCGGAGGTGATATGTTGGTCGGAACCTTTCAGGATGGCGGCAGTAATGCGCTCATTCACAGCGGTAGACGAGACAGGTGCCCCGGATTGCGCAGGCGACACCCCGGATTGCGCAGAAACTGCGGAAGTCGCAGACACTGTGACCTTTGCATTCTCAGCCCAGGAAGCGAGGTGCTCGGTGGCGTCGGGGTGACGGTTGAGCACGACGTCCTCGGCAAGGGTGCGAAGCTCAGGGTCTAAGTCGCTGTAAGCCACCATCGAAGCAACGTTAACGATAGCCATATCGAGCCCGGCCGCACGAGCGTGGTGGAGGAACACAGAGTGCATAGCCTCGCGAACGCGCGAATTACCGCGAAAAGCAAACGAGAGGTTACTAACCCCGGCCGAAACGCGCGCGTGAGGCAGGTGGGAGTGGATCCAGTCAGTGGCGCGAATGAAGTCGACGGCGTAATTGTCGTGCTCGGCGATGCCGGTGGCGATTGTGAGAACATTCGGGTCGAAGACGATGTCCTCGGGAGGAAAACCGCTATCGGTCAGGAGTTTATAAGCCAGTTCGGCGACGGCAATCTTACGCTCGAAGGTGTCGGCCTGACCGGATTCGTCGAACAACATCACGACCAGAGCGGCCCCGAAGCGGCGGACGAGCGAGGCACGGCGAAGAAACTCGGTGGGACCCTCTTTGAGAGAGAGAGAGTTGACAAGTGCCTTACCCTGAATGCATTGCAGGCCGGTTTCGAGGACATCCCACGACGACGAGTCGATCATAAAAGGCACGCGGGCCAGCTCGGGTTCGGCGGCAGCGGCCAACAAAAAGCGGCGCATAGTGGAGGGGCCGTCGATCAGTCCGTCGTCCAAGCAAATGTCGACGATGGAGGCCCCGGAGGCTATCTGGTCGCGGGCGACGGAGACAGCCTCCTCGAACCGGGCAGGGTCGGAGAGTCCCTCGCGGATGAGGCGGGCGAAGCGAGCAGAACCGGCGACGTTGGCGCGCTCACCGATATATATAAGGTGAGGGTCGGGGGAGTCGGGATTGGGCACTGGAGGGATCACAAGAGGCTCAAGGCCAGCGAGAACGGTCGTATGGCGGAGAGCAGGAACGGGCCGGGGAGGGTATTTCGAAGCCAGAGCGGCAAGAAGGCGGATATGGTCGGGAGTGGTGCCGCAACAACCGCCGACGATGTTGACGAGGCTGGAACGGAGGAATTCTTCGATCTGGGCAGCGAACTCTTCGGGAGTCTCGTCGTAACCACCAGAGAGGTTGGGCAATCCGGCGTTAGGGTGGGCGGAGACGGGGCACTCGGCGACAGCGGAGAGGCGAGCGAGGAACGGGCGCATCTGCCGGGCGCCGAAAGCACAATTCAATCCGATGGAAAGAGGCTCGGAGTGGAAAACAGAAGCGCAGAAAGCCTCCACGGTCTGGCCGCTGAGGATGCGGCCGGAAGTGTCGGCGATCGTACCGGAAACCATAACGGGAATCCGGCCACCGTCGAGTTCGTCGGACAGGCGAGCGATGGCGAACAGGGCCGCCTTGGCGTTGAGAGTGTCGAAGACGGTCTCGACAAGAAGCACGTCCGCCCCACCGTCGACCAGTCCGCGGGCCTGATCGTAATATGCGTCGGCCAGTTGGGCGAAGGTGACGTCGCGAGCAGACGGGTCGTCGACATCGGCGCCGAGAGCTGCGGAGCGGGTTGTGGGACCCATCGAACCGGCGACGAAGCGAGGCCGGGCGGGAGTCGAAAAGCGG
>QMCD01000670.1_pt1 | contig 28169 bp, 17 predicted proteins | sample 1821841 | NCBI WGS metagenome assembly QMCD01 (sample SAMN01991225, study PRJNA193472) | Termite gut metagenome, whole genome shotgun sequencing project. | isolation source: worker | host: Macrotermes natalensis | reverse complement strand
CGCGCATCCGCAGAGTCGATCGAAGCCGAGCGTGAAGCGTTGAAGGGTGCGTCGAGGTTGATTTCTCCGCACAAAAGGATTCTCGATTGGGCGGGCCCGCGAGGGGTCGCGCTCGACCGGCTCATGCCCGAAGCGAAGGTTCCCGCAACATCTGCGGCCGAAACGGGCAGACGATTCTCTATCTTCCTTGCGGGAGTTACTCTCGGACGGAAGGGTATTTTCGATTTGCGGGCCGCCCTTCGGGAGGTTGATTTCGATTACGAACTGCTCCTGGTTCCGTCGGCGGTGGAGAGTCGCGATTTTTGGGGCGATATCCCCGTGCGCATGGTGGGTTCTATCGAAGAGGGTGTTGCGCTCGGCGATGTGGTGGTGCTGCCCGCCGTGGTCGAACACAACCCGAGAGGCATCCTGCTTGCGATAGCCTCCGGAAAGGCAGCTATTGCCTCCGATGCGTGCGGATTGCCCGAAAACGGGAAATGGCTGCGGGCCGACGATGCGGGTGAACTCAAACAACGGCTTGCCGAAGTATTCGCCTATTTCGCCAACCACCAACCGAGCCACACAGCGGCAAGACCGAGTACGAAACTGCCGGTGGTGTAGAGCACGAACGGCAATATCTCACCCGCGCGCAGCATTGCGAGGTTTTCGCCCATGAAGGCCGAAAATGTCGTGAATCCGCCGCAAAAACCGACCGTCAGCAGCAGGCGAAGCGCGGGCGAAGCGAGATTGCCGCGCTCGGCGAGGGCGCATAGTAAACCTATAAGCAGGCAGCCCGCGACATTCACCGCCATCGTTCCCCACGGGAAAGAGGCATTGAGCATCCGGCCCGCAAGGTAGCGCAGCACGCTCCCCGCGAAGCCTCCCAATCCCACAAAAAACACCTCTTTAAGCATTCTTCAGTTTTTTATAGATTTCGACACAGGCCCAGGCGTCGGTGGCGGCGTAGAGTTTCTGGGCGTCGGTCAGCTGCACCGCCTCCCAGTTGCTGAGCCGCTGGGCTTTCGATATTTTACGCCCCAAGGTTATGGCGGCGATCTTTATGAGGCTCAGATCGGTGATTCCGTGTTCGGGAACGATTTTCTGCAGGTCGACGAATCCTTTGGGGCGGAACCTGCGAAGCGTTTCGAGCTCGCGGATGTCGCCTGCCACGCTCAGCCCTACTTTGGTGATCTTATTGCTTTCAAGAATTTTAAGTATCGCCTTGTCGAGGCGTATCTTGTTCAGCCGGAAAAGATAGCACCGGGTCGGGGTCGAGAGCTGCAACAGGGCGATGCGGTTGACCACCCCCTTTTGGAATGCCGGACGCGACTCGGTGTCGAAGCCTATCAGAGGCTCGCGCAGCAGTTCGTCGCACGCGCCGTCGATCATTTCCGGCCGGTCGACAACGACGATCTCACCCCCGAACGAAACGGGAGGCAGGGCGGCGAGGGCCTCTTTGGTTATGGTCTGCTCGAACAATTTCAAATTACGAATTACGAATTACGAATCGGAGATCGGTTTTGTTCATATCATTTTAAAATTTATTATCCCGTCCGTGTCTATGACGAGCTTTCCGGCGGCTATAAGGGCATCCACAGCGGCAATGACGTCGCCGGGCTCGACCTCGAAATTGCGCACCAGCTCTTTGACGGTCAGTCCGCGGCCGCTTTCACCACCTCGTGCAACACCGGAAACCCCTCCTCTCAATATCGCTAAAATAGTATTTTCTGAAACTATATTCGCCGCCGGCGTTCCGGCTTTTCCGTGTTTTTTCTGCGAAAGGCACACATCGCACACTCCGCAAGGAGCGAGGTCTTCCTCCCTCTCGCCGAAATATCGCCTTAGCCACACACTGCGGCACTCGTTCGTTTCCGAGGCGTAGGCGAACATCTGTTCGGTGCGTCCGGCGGCAAGCTCTTTCCGGATCTTGTAGGTCGCGGGGGCGATGTAGACATCCCCGACGGGAAGCCGTTCGACAGGGAAAAACAATAGCGGCGTGCGGCGCGAGGGGATGTAGGTGATGACTCGAAGCTGCCACAGCGTTTTGAATAGTTCCCTCACACGGTCGAGCGTATAACCGCTCCGGACGGCGATCTCGCTCTCGTTGATGCTGCGCAGTTCGGTGAATATCCCGTTGTACATGCGCATGATGGTGCGCAGGAAGTGGTCGAGTTCGTCGCGCTCGACCCTCAACCTGTACAGGTCGTCGCGGCTGACGCGGAACATCACGCGCGCCGGGTGATCGCTCTCGTCGGTGAGCGTCATATAGCCGTTCGACTGCAGGATCTTTATCGCGTTGAGCACCGTCCAACTGAAAAGGTTGTTGCGGCGGCAGAAGTCGTAGACGTTGAAATCGAACGAATAGTCGGCGCCCTCGCCCACCGCCACCTGAAGGTAGTTGAAAATCTTCTCGTATATATCCTTTATGGTTTCGAGCGAAGGGTATTCGTTCTCAAAGCGGTTTTTCGCCCTGAGACGGTCGTCGGGCGAGACGAGCAAAACGGCATAAGCCTTCGCTCCGTCGCGCCCCGCACGTCCCGTCTCCTGATAGTAGTGCTCTATCGAGTCGGGGATGGAGTAATGCACCACAAAACGCACGTCGGCCTTGTCGATGCCCATACCGAACGCATTGGTGGCCACCATGATGCGCTTTTTGCCCGTGATCCACTCCTCCTGCCGTGCGGCACGCTGCGTCGGCTCCATTCCGCCGTGGTAGGAACTCGCCCCGACGCCCTGCTCCGAGAGCCATTCGGCAAGTTTTTCGACCCCCTCGCGTGTACGCGCGTAAACTATGCCCGAACCCGTAGGGACTCCTCTCACCACGCGCAGCAGTTGCTCGTTCTTGTCTTCGGTCGGTCGCACGGAATAGGAGAGATTAGGACGCTCGAAACTGCTGCGGATCGTTCGGCCGCCCACCATGCGGAGCTTGTCCATAATGTCCCCGGCCACGGCGTCGGTGGCGCTCGCGGTGAGGGCCAGAACGGGTGTCGTGGGGATCAGGGCGCGAATTTCGGCGATGCGCAGGTAGGACGGACGGAAATCGTAGCCCCACTGCGATATACAGTGCGCCTCGTCGACGGCAAGCATCGTGGGGTTCATGCGCGGAAGGCGCAGGCGGAACATCTCGCTGGAGATGCGTTCAGGCGCAAGGTAGAGGAAGCGCACATCGCCGTAGACGCAGTTGTCGAGAGCGCCGTCGATCTGCTCGGCGCTCATGCCGGAGTGTACCGCGGTCGCCGAAATGCCCCGTGCGCGCAGACGGTCGACCTGGTCTTTCATCAGGGCGATGAGCGGCGTAACGACTATACAAAAGCCATCGCCGCGCGCCATCGTCGGAAGTTGATAGAGAAGCGACTTGCCCGCGCCGGTAGGCATCAGCGACAGTGTGTCGCGCCCGCCGGCTATGCTCTCGATGGTTTCGAGCTGCATCGGCCGGAACTCCTCATACCCCCAATACTTTTTTAGGGCAGCGCGCAAATTTTCTCTGTCGGGCGTCTCCTGCATCCTGCAAAGATAGCGAAAGCCGAGAGCAGAGCCAAATTTATTTGAGCTATGCCGGGGCGCATCCTGTTCTAAGAATTTGTTTGTTTTTTGCGGGTGTGAAAAATGCACAATTCAATTAAGAGCTTGGTTGGCAATTATGACTGAATGCTCCGTAACCGGATGGTTCCGAAGCACTCTTAATATTGTCGCGTCCTGAAACAAGTTGACGGGAATTTGCAGGGCAGGCATTTGGAAATTCATGGAATCTTCATATATTTGCGTAAGCAGACGTAATCCTAAACGAGACTGTCGACACACTAACATGAGGTCCATAACAAAATATTTATTGCCGCTGACATTCGCATTATTTGCCTTATCTGCGTACGGCAATGGAAATATTGAAAAAGGACTCTTTTTCCGTTCGCACGAGGTCGATAAGGATAAACGCACCCTGCTGAACCTGACCCCCGACAGGCCCATCCGTTTCAAGGACGCATTTTCGATGGGTTTCGATATCAAATTGAGGCGCGGAGCACAGAATTTCGGCTATGTATTCCACATCGTTGCCGACGGCGAGCAAAATATCGACCTTCTTGTCAACCTCGACGACCAGAGTGCGTATGCCACTCTGGTTGTCGACCGGCAAATAGTGATACGATACGGCGAAGAGGAGATAGGAGATGCCATCTCGAACAACGGATGGATCGGCGTGCTGTTTTCGCTCGACTCGGCAAACGGCAATGTATCGCTCTCGATGAACGGGATGAAAAAAGAGGCGGCCGTATCTTCATTGGCCGGCCTCGACAGATACGAGATAGGCTTCGGAGCCTCCGCGCGCCACGAATTCGCGACCACGGACGTCGCTCCGATGACTGTTCGCAATATCCGCCTGACGGACGCACGGGATCGACCGGTCAGACACTGGAGGCTCGACGTCCACGCGACCGGCACGGTATACGACGAGTGCGTGCACGCAAAGGCCGTCGTGCTCAATCCGCAATGGGAACTCGACAGCAACGTCAACTGGAGCGACGCGGCCGGGTTCATCCTTCCCGGATCCCTTTACGGAATAACGTTCGACAGAGCGCACGACCGTCTGTTCATGGTAAAGGACAAGACGGTGTATGTATACGACGCACGGCGACAGGTGTTGGATACCCTCATGGCACGACACGGAAGACCTTTCAACACCGAGTTCAACCAGTTGGAATACGACCCCGTGAACGACCGGCTGATATCCTACAACTTCCTGTCGGATACACTTACCTCATTCGATTTCCGTACCTCGGAATGGGACGGCGACGACTCCTCGTTCATTCCCACCCACTACATGCACCACAGCAGTTACTATCTCCCCTCCGACTCCATGCTGGTAACATTCGCCGGCTACGGATACCACCGCTATAACAGCCTGCTGCATAAATATCCTTTGGAGAAGAGGGCGTGGGAAAGCTACGACCTGTCGGCAGAGATCGCTCCCCGCTACCTGGGAAGCATGGGATATGAGGGAGACGGGAAATTGCTCTACTTCGGCGGCTTCGGGAACGAGTCGGGACGGCAACAGGAAGCGCCGCCCCACAATTACTACGACCTTTACTGCATAGACATCGAAGGATCAACAGTGGAGAAAATATGGGAACTGCCCGATATCGAAGAGCATTTTTCGAACTCCAATTCGATGGTCATCAACAGAAAAGACCGGGTATTCTACTCGCTGGCCTACGCAAACCGGCAATATATGTCGGTCGCCCGGCTGCACGAATACAGCCTCGACAAACCACAATACCGCGCCGTCGGCGACACCATACCGTATCGTTTCAGCGATGTCGATTCGTATTGCGACCTCTACCTCTCTTCCGACAGTACAAAGCTCTATTCGGTAGTTTCCTATGTTGTCGACGGGGATACCCGGGTCGAAATACGCCAGATAGCCTATCCTCCGCTCAGCCCTCAGGAGGTGGTGCAGCAACTGCCGCCGATATCCTCGAGACGATGGACCATAGTGGCATACGTCATTGCCGCATGCGCGCTCGCCGCGTTAGCGATTTACCGGAAAAAGAAGTTTACGTCCGGCGCCGGCAGAATGGATATCGACAAAGTCTCCGACAACGGGGAGTTCTTCGTCTACGACAATCCCAATGCCGGCAGCAAGCCCTCATCCATAAATCTGTTGGGCGATTTCATAATCACCGATCCGGACGGCAACGATATCACCAAAAACTTTACACCGACAACCAAACTGCTGTTCCTGCTGCTTCTGTTGACGACCATCAAAAACGGAAGGGGAATCACCTCACAGGAATTCAAAAGATTTCTTTGGAGTGACAAGGACGACGACAGTGCGCGCAATAACCGGAATGTGTATATAAACAAGTTGCGCTCCATTTTGAAGTCCATTCCCGGCATCTCGATCGTAAAAAGGGATAACTACTGGATTGTCCAGGTCGAAAACAACGTTTCGTGCGACTATTGCAAAGCCCTGAAAATTATCCGTATTCTGCAAAACTCCGAATCCTTCGACATCCGTCTGTTTGTCGAACTGGTCGACATCGGACTCAAAGGTATCCTGTTGCCCTACGTTCAACAATCCGAGTGGCTCGAACCGTACCAGTCCGATTTCGGCAGCCGGATCATCGAGTGCCTGATGAAGTACAGCAACCGCGAAGAGGTTGCCTCCGACATGCAGTTGCTGCTCAAGATGGCCGATGTAATACAGTTGCACGACAGCATCGACGAAGAGGCCATAAGGCTGAAATGCCGCGCCCTGTTCCGGATGGGCCACAAGACGCAGGCGTTGCAGGCGTTCAACAAATTTACCGCCGATTACGAATATCTGCTCGCCGCCAAACACAGTCTGGTGTTCGACGATCTGGTAGGATAAACGGGCTCCCGCATACTCTAAGGGCTTGTTTGAGATTCCCGACACAAAACTGTGCCGGGAATCTTTTTGCGCTTTTTACAACAATTAATTATTCCTGAATAAAAATTAATCGAGTTATTAATCGCTTCTCTAAGGGGCGGAAGTCATCTTTGTATAAAACCTGAAAGCAAATCTGCCTATGGAAGACGACCAACTTTAATATTATTAGGAAATTTTATTATTCAGTGCCCGGATCGAGCATTGCGCCTTGTTTCCGGCACAACAACTAATCTTTAAAAACAAAAGACTATGCCTGAATTTTATTCATTCAAGTTCAAAAACCCGAGGTGTATCACCGCCTTTTTGATTGCCCTCGGTCTACTGGTAACACAGGCTTTGGCGATACCTGTAAAAGCAGAGGCCGCGCCATCGCCCCAGCAGCCCATAACGGTTACGGGAACCGTCGTCAGCGACACGGGAGAAGCGATGATCGGAGTGATTATCGAAGCCAAAGGAACGGGCACATGGGCGCTGACAGGCCCCGGTGGGAGCTTCAGCATTGCCGTTCCGAATCAGAACACCGTACTTTCCTTCTCCTTTTTAGGGTATTCCACCAAAGAAGAGACCGTGGGCTCGCGGCTTAATTTGCCGGTGGTCATGACGGAGGACGCCGCACTGCTCGACGGAGTGGTGGTCGTGGGTTACGGCACCCAGAAAAAAGCGACTCTGACCGGTTCGGTGGTAGCGATAGGCAGCGAACAGTTGTCCGTTACCAAGAACGTCAACACGCAGAACATGCTGACCGGTAAACTTCCGGGCCTGCGTGTCGTCCAGAAGACATCCGAACCCGGTAAGTTCGACAACCAGTTCGACATCCGCGGTATGGGCACCCCGCTGTTCGTCGTGGACGGTGTTCCCCGCGGAGAGTTTTCGCGTATGGACGCCAACGACATCGAAAGTATATCGATCCTGAAAGATGCCTCGGCAGCGATTTACGGTGTACGCGGAGCTAACGGTGTCGTACTGATCACCACCAAGACCGGTTCGCGGCAGAGGGCGAAAATAGAGTATTCGGGTAATTACGGTATCCAGACGCCGGCTGAAATTCTCGACCCTCTGGGAGCATGGGACAGGGCTATTCTGTACAATGAGGTTACCATGCGCAACCCCACGGCTCCCGTGAAGACCTACAATGACGATTACTTCAAGGAGTTGGCGGCCGGCGAAAGGCCCGATACCGACTGGTACGGTGCGGTCATGCGCAAGACGGCAGGCCAGCAACAGCACAACATCTCCGTCAGAGGCGGAGGCGAGACTGTCGATTACTATGTGAATCTGGGTTACAGCAATCAGGGAAGTTTCTGGAAGACCAACTCAACCAAATATAATCGTTACAATCTGCGTGCGAACCTCGATTTCTCGATCATCAAAAATCTGAAGGCGTCGTTGAGGCTTAACTACATTACCGACGAAACCTATCAGCAGGCTGCCGATGCCACCTCCATCTTTGCCGCCCTGTGGCGCGAGATTCCCACCGACCCCATCTATGCCAACGACACGGCGCCCTATTTCTACAACGTAACCAGCGGGGACATCAAGAACGTGGTTCCCATGATCATGCCCGAACTGTCGGGGTTCAAATCGCGCAAGAAGGATATTCTACAGTCGAACCTGTCGCTCAACTACCGGTTCCCGTTCCTCGAGGGCCTGTCGGCCAACTTCATGTTCAGCTACGACAAAACCTTCAACGACAACACCGACTTCAATAAAATGTATAACGAATATACATACAACGTCAACACCGAAAAATACGACCCTTACGCTCAAAACGGTCCGAAGTCGAGGTTGAACCGCCGCTATGAGAATTTCAATTCGAAGTTGTGGAACCTGTCGCTGAACTACAACCGCACCTTTGCAGAAAAGCATAATGTCGGCATGTTGCTATTGTATGAAGAGGATTACAACCAAAACTACAATATCTTCGCCGAGCGCGAAATGAGCATCGATCTGCCCTATCTGGAGGCCGGCGATTCCGAGAACCAGGTAGGCAATGGTAATTACCTCAGCGAAGGTGCCAACAGAGGCCTGGTCGGTCGATTGAATTACGACTACGCCGGTAAATATCTTGTAGAGGCCGCTTTCCGCTACGACGGTTCTTCGAAGTTCTATACGGGATACCAATGGGGATTCTACCCGAGCGCGTCGCTGGGTTGGCGTATTTCGGAGGAGTCGTTCGTCAAAGACAATGTGTCGTGGATCGACAATATCAAGCTCAGGGCATCTCTGGGTGTCGTCGGGGATGACAGTTTGAGTGGAGACGATGACGAGTTTCTTTTCCTCGGCGGATACAACTATCCCAGCGGCGGCGACGGCAGGAGGCGCGGCGGCGGCTATGTGTTCGGCAGTGCGTTCGTGAACGGGCTCGGATTCCGTCCATTCCCAACTGCGAACCTTACATGGTATGAATCGGTAATGAAGAATGTCGGTGTGGATGTCGATTTGTGGAAGGGATTGTTCGGTTTTTCGATCGACCTGTTCCAGCGCGACCGTGAAGGATTGCTCGCCGAGCAAACTGCGGTCGTTCCGCAAACGCTGGGTTCGGGGATAGCTAAGTCCAATCGAGACGCCGACCGCACGAAGGGATTCGAAATCGAGGTGAGGCACAGCAACCGTGTGTCGGGCGATTTCAACTACAGCGTTACGGGATTCGTCTCGATGACCCGTTCCATGCGCACTAAAATCACCCAGCCGGACCGCAACAACTCCTACGATTACTGGAGAAACAATGTGGAAGGGCGCTATAACGACATCTGGTTCGGAAAAGAGGGAGCCGGTGTTTACCAAAACTGGGATGACATTGCCAACTCGTGGCATTCCAACAACGGCACCCTGCCGGGCGACCCCATCTATGATGACTGGAACGGCGACGGCGTTATCGACGGCAATGACGACCATCCCATAGCCACAACCATCAACCCCGGTTCAAGCTTCCAGGATAAGCGGAACTATCCCCTGATGAACCTGGGCCTGACCATCTCGGCGCAATACAAATGGATCGATTTGACCATGCAGTTCCAGGGCTCGGCGATGTCGTACGTATCCTACGGCGAACAGTTGCTCGAACCGCTGGCATGGAACGGGAACGCGTTGCCGATACTGTTCGACCGCTGGCACCCCACCGATCCCGACACCGATCCTTACGATCCGTCGCTCACATGGATTTCGGGACGCTATCCCATGGGTAAGACCCGCGCGGAACAAAACTCGACGTTCAACATCCAGAACGGCGCCTATCTGCGTCTGAAGAACCTGGAGTTGGGATTCACCATGCCCGACAACGCATTCTTCAAGAGAATGAGGATAAGCAATCTGCGTGTGTTCTTCAACACCTACAACCTCTTTACGATCACCGGAGTGAAAGGGCTCGATCCCGAAAAGCCGACGGAAGGGTACGGTTATATGTATCCGTTGAACCGCTCGTTCAATTTCGGCGGTACCATTACTTTCTAACAATCTGTTTAATTCAGGACAATATATAACTATGAAAAGATTAAATTCGATAATAATCGCGCTGATATTCTGTCTCGGTGGTTTTTCATCGTGCCTCGATCTGAATATCCAACCGACAAAGATTCTGACGGACGAAGCTATTTTTACGGAAAACGGTATCAGAGCTTATATGGCGGGGATCTACAGGAATCTGCCCATGGAGGATTTCCATTACAACGGCAGCGGCAATAACGCCAACGGCGGCTATTTTCAGACATTGATGCTCCGTCCCGTTAGCACCATGACCGGTGAGTTGAGTACCGATGACGCCGGGTTCGGTAACCGCCACACGACGGGTTACTGGGGCGAGGCGTTCAAAATGATCCGTCAGGCCAACTACCTGATCAGGGAGTTGCCCGGCCGAACCGAACTGGAGAATTTTTCGGGGCCATGGATCGCCGAGGCCAAATTTATCCGTGCCTACCTCTATTTCCAACTGGCAAAAAGGTACGGCGGGTTACCCCTTGTCTCCGCTCCCCAGGATTTCGATCCCGACGACGTATCGCCGTTGTATATCGCCAGAAGCAGCCATGAGGAGACCTATGACTTCATTCTGAACGATCTCGACGACGCTATTGCGGATCTTCCCGAAACCAGCGACGCCGGCCGTGCCAATAAATATGTCGCCGCAGGTCTCAAAAGCCGCGCAGCATTGACGGCAGCCACCACCTCCGTTTACGGCCATGACAAGTTTGCCGACTGGGAAGTGGATGGCGTCTTGCTTCAGGGCATACCCGCGAGCCGGGCCAACGGCTATTTCAAACAGGCATGGGATGCGGCCAAACTTATAGAAGGCCACTACTCCCTCACCCCGAATTACGCCGATACATGGGAAAACGCCCTGGCCAACGGGGAGAGTATCTGGGTGCGCCAGTACGACTATGTGAACACCCGCCATTCGAAAGACGCGGTTCAGAGCCCCATACGAATGACCACCACCTACGGCGCACGTTACGGTATCCCTCTCGACTGGGTGGAGCTGTTCGACTATCTGCCTTTGGATGAAGTGGGCCATTTCGACACGTTCGACGAAAACGGCTATTATCGTGTTTACGACAGCTGCCATCAGTTGTGGGACGCTATGGAGCCTCGCCTGCGAGCCCAAATTCTCATTCCGGGCATGACCTTCAGGGGCCATACCGTCGACCTGCGTTCGGGAACTTTCAATCCCAACGTCAATCCCGACACCGACAAGTTCCGCAAATTCAGCGTCGACGACGGAAGGACCAATTTCCGTTACAAGGAAAACGACAACGATTCGCGAATCGAGCAGAAGGGCCTGTTCAATGATAACGGCGACTACTTCTCCCGCAACGCCACCATAATCACCCAGAACGACAACAACAACGACCAGAAGAATCCGCTGGATTGGGGTGGCATGAAGATATTCATTCAGGGAATGGACGGCCCCGGCATGAGAGGCCAGGGCGGAAACGGCAACACCCGAACCGGGATCATAGGACGCAAACATCTCGATATGAATATGCCTCTCGCACAGGTCAGATTGGAGGAATCCACCACCCCGTGGGTCGAGATGCGTTATGCCGAAATCCTGCTCAACAGAGCCGAAGCCGCGCTCGAACTGCACCAGAGAGGCGAAACATCGTACAATGGGGTCAATATGCAGCAGGATGCGATGGAATGTATCAATCTTGTTCGCCAAAGAGGCGGTGCGATATTGCTGACATCTCCGGGCGAACTCTCCTCCGAGCCTGCCAATACGACATGGGATAAGTCGGGACCGAAAGGACCGGGCGCCTATGTGTGGGCTCCCAACCGCGGATTGCAGATACTCAGGGTGGAGCGTTACCGTGAACTTGCCCAGGAATCGAAACTCTATTGGGATCTGCTGCGTTGGTTCTCGTTCGATGAGCAGCGCAGGGATACCAACACGAGAGCCCTCTATTCATTTATGTTCGCCTCGACCGTAACGAGCATCGACGCCGACGGCGCCCCAAATGGAAAGTACATTTACGATACGAAACAGGCGGAAGATTATGGCGAACCGCAAACCTTCAACAGAAATGACTACTACGAAGGGATCCCGGGCGACGAGCTCCAAAACAATCCAATGTTACAGAAGAACAGAAATCAATAATACTAAAAAATTGTACGTATGAAATTTTTAAAATATTGTATCCCGGTCGCCTTGTTCTGTCTCGGTCTTACTGCGTGCGAAATTGACAATTACGACGCTCCGGACGGCACCATACAGGGGGCGATAACGGATCACGAAGGAAATCCTTTCATAGCCGGTCACGGTGCGGAGATTATCCGTATGCGCGAGATCAGTTGGGCCAAGGACGAGACCACCTATACAGCGAACAGAAAACTGAAAACGCTGGATAACGGGGTTTATCGCAACACCAAGATATTCAAGGGAACCTATTTGATAATGCCGCACGGCGGAGCGTTCTATCCCTATTGGCCGGCGGCCGAAGGCGACCTGTTCGGTGAAAGGGACGATGCCGGCGATCGGGTAGAGATCAAAAGCAAAGGTACGACGACCATGAATTTCACCGTTACCCCCTACCTGACCCTCGAATGGGTGAAAAAACCGACTATCGACGCCGAGGGTTATGTAACCTGTTCGGTAAGATTCCGTCGAAACCAAAAAGAGGGCTACGACATGCCCGACCTCAGGGAGGCCAACATATCGATATCCCGGACGATCAACGCCGGTGCCGGCGACGGTTCGCTCGTTCCGGCCGCTAAAAGGATATCGAACGACATGGAGGGTACCGAGATCGAATTTAAATCGCTTATTCCGCTGAAATACAGCGGTATCAACTACTGGGTTCGCGTTTCTATGAATACACAGACCGTTTCGGGAAATCCCTCGACGAACTATCCGGGTATCGGGGCGAGCAACTACACGACCACCGAACAGGTATTCTATCCCTGATAAAGGGCCTGAATCGGTTTAAAAGTTCAAAATCGAAAGAGCCGTCACCTCGTGACCACCATATCCGGGGTGGCGGCTTTTCCTTATGCCTTCACGATAATGAAAGGAACAGTAATTTTTTTATGTGCTCTTGTGCTGGCGTCGTGCAAACCGCCCGACCGGTACATCTCCGATGGCACCCGGTATGATTCGTACGAAAATCTCGTAATGGCGGGTTATCAGGGCTGGTTCGCAGCCGAGGGCGACGATTCGCACCGGGGTTGGTATCATTACGGCCTCAGAGGAGACAACGCTTCGATAGATTTTTGGCCCGACATGACCCAGTACACCAAAAAATACGCCTCCCCTCTCAGGATGGCCGACGGCTCGGAGGCCTTTCTTTACAGTGCGTACGATTACGAAAGTGTCGACCTGCATTTCAGTTGGATGAAGGAGTATGGCATCGACGGCGTGTTCATGCAGCGCTTCGTTACCGAGATTAAGAGTCCCGAAGGTAAAAGGCACTTCAACAAGGTGTTGGAAAATGCGTTGACGGCGGCCCGCAAATACGACCGCGCCATCGGAGTGATGTACGACCTGAGCGGATGCGGTCCCGAAGACATGAAAGTGATGGAGGATGACTGGAAAGAGTTGCAGGTATTGTTTTCATTGTCGGACAGAAAGCAAAACCCGACCTATCTCCACCATAACGGCAGGCCGCTGTTGACGGTCTGGGGCGTGGGTTTCAACGACAACCGCAGATATTCCGTCGACGATGCCCGTCAGGTCATCGCCCGCCTCAAACATGAACACAAGGTATCCATAATGTTGGGTGCACCCTACTTCTGGCGCACACTCGCGCGCGATACCGAAAACAACCCCGTGCTCCACACACTCATCAGAGAAAATGTCGACATAGTTATGCCGTGGGCGGTGGGCCGTTACAATAACGATACCTATGAATCGGTGTCGGCGGGTTTGGATGGCGATATCGAGTGGTGCCGTGCGGCGGGAGTGGACTATGTGCCCCTTGTCTTCCCCGGTTTCAGTTGGGGAAATCTCAAACGGGACACCACCATGTACGACCAGATACCCCGTCTGAAAGGCGATTTTCTATGGAAACAGATTGCAGGCGCCAAGGCGGCGGGAGCAAAATCGCTATATGTGGCCATGTTCGACGAGGTGGATGAGGGGACGGCTATTTTCAAGTGTGCGGAAGAGGGCAGGTTGCCCCTGTTCGGCGAAAAACGTTTCGTGGGCATCGAACGCGGCCTTGGCTCCGACCACTATCTGTGGCTTACCGGCGAAGCGGCAAAATGGTTCCACGGAGAAAAAGAATACGGCGCGGAAAAGCCCGTAAGAAAGTAATGAGAGCTTGTTTAAAAAAATAGTTATTTTTACAGTCTGATCGGATTTTACAAATCCCTAAAAACAACACTTAAAGCCATGTATATTAAGACTAACCGTAAGCTACAAGTTACTGTTTCGTGTCTGCTCGCCTGCCTGTTTTCCGTTTATTGCATCGGGGGAAAGGCGCAGCGGCTCGAGTATAATGAAAAATTCAACCCTGTCGGAAGCATCGTCGACGCCTCGGAGAAACCACTGCGCGATGCGGTTAGCCTGAACGGCTCATGGCAATTCATGCCGGTGTATGACGTGAAGGAGATCGGGCAGTTTACCAAACCGCAGACATTCGTATGGGACAGGACCGCTATCAAGATTCCCAGCGCTTGGAACGTGAACTCGTTCTCTTCGGGCGACGGGGGTGATTTTCTGGCCTACCCTTCCTATCCTAAAGATTGGGAAAGGGCGACCGTCGGATGGATGCGCAAGGAATTTACGCTTCCCGCCGGATGGGAGGGTAAACGCACGGTGCTCCACTTCGACGCGATCGCCGGATTTGCAAAGATCTATGTCAACGGCACTTTGGCCGGCGAAAACCTCGATATCTTCTTCGCAACGCGGCTCGACATCACTTCGCTTCTGAAGGAGGGGAGCAACGAGATCGTTGTGGGGGTAGCCAAAGCCTCGATGACCGACGTTCAGGGGCCCTATGGCCGGCGCAACTATGTGGCCGGTTCGTTCTGGGGACAGCACATCGCCGGCATCTGGCAGGATGTGTGGCTGCTGTCGATTCCCGAACTCTCCATTTCGGACGTGTTCGTACAGCCCGACGTGGCGAACGACTACCTGAATTTCAGCGTTACCGTCAAAAACGAGACCGCAAAGACGCAAACCTTCACGCTCGGCGCCGTGGTTAAGAAGTGGGAAAAGCCCGGCCCGAACGATATGTTCAACGGCCCGCTGTCCAACGGCGGCATGACAGACGATGTTCTGAAGGTAGATCGCCCGGGACGCATCTCCCTGAAGGCAGGAGAGAGCGTGGTCGTCGACCTGGGGCGCAAGACTGACGGAGCGCTCGCACTCTGGACACCCGATACCCCCCGCCTCTACGGAGCCGTCGTTACTCTGAGCAGAGGCAAAGAGACGCTCGACGGCAAGTACGCCCGTTTCGGATGGCGGCAGTTCTCCATCAGCGGACAGCAATTGTTGCTCAACGGCGAGCCTATCGTGCTCAAGGGCGATTCGTGGCACTTCATGGGTGTGGCACAGATGACCCGCCGCTACGCCTGGGGATGGTATAAAATGCTTAAGGATGCGAATGCCAACGCCGTAAGGCTCCACGCCCAGCCCTACCCCGCTTTCTATATGGACGTCGCCGACGAAATGGGGATATGCGTGCTGCCCGAAACCGGGATATGGTCTTCGGACGGCGGCCCGAAGATGGATTCCGACGATTACTGGGTCTATTGCCAAAAGCATGTGAAGGATATGGTGCTGCGCGACAGGAACCACCCCTCGGTGTTCGGATGGAGCGTGTGCAACGAAACCATTCCCGTGGTCGTCAACGTGTTTCGCGCCCCAAAATGGGTCGAAGACCGTCAGGTGGCCGAGATCAACAACTGGGTAAGAATAGTCCGCGAAAACGATCCCACCCGCACCTGGATCTCGGGCGACGGCGAGGATATGCGCCCGACCGACCTTCCCACCGTGATAGGCCACTATGGAGACGAGGGTTCCATGAGAAAATGGTCGTCGGAGGGGAAACCATGGGGTGTCGGCGAAACGGGTATGGGATACTACGGAAACCCGCGCCAGATATCGGCAGTCAACGGGAACAGGGCTTATGAATCGCAGCAGGGACGTATGGAAGGTCTGGCCGTCGAGGCGTACCGCCTGCTGAAGGCGCAGTTGGACTACGGTGCCTCCTACGCGAGTGTCTTCAATATCGCCTGGTACGGGCTTAAACCGTTGGAATTCGGCCTGAGAGACGTTACCCGCACTCCGCAGCCGACAGACGGCGTCTTCTTCACTGAATTCGAGGAAGGGGTTCCGGGAATGCAGCCCGAACGCCTTGGCCCCTACACCAGCACCATCAATCCCGGTTACGACCCGGCATTGCCGCTTTACGCCCCCTGGCCCATGTTCGATGCGATAAAGGCCGTCTACGCAGTGCCGCAAAGACCATATACCATTGCCAACACCGATTATGAAGCCCCGGCCGTTCCCGTTGCGACTATCTCACGTATGGGGATCGTGGCATCGACCGAAAGCCCCCTGCGCGAACAGTGGCAGGAACTCGGCGTCGCTTTCACGGAGACAGCCACAGGGAAAGAGGCGACGGCACACCCGCTTTTGGTCGTCGACGGAAAACATCCTCTCTCCGATGCGGCCTCGAAACAGGCCATGGACGCATCCCTCGCCGCCGGCGGTACGGTGGTTGTGTGGGGTGTGGCGCCCGAAAGCATGGCCGTATTGAACGAACTTCTGCCCTATCCGCTGGAATTGACCGAGCGGACGGCGACATCGTTCATCAAAAAGGCCGACGACAGATTTATCGGCTCACTCGACAACAAGGACTACTACTTCTCCGACCTGCGCCGGCCCGTAATGCAGCATGGCCTCAGCGGCGAGATAGTACGCGGCGGAAAGGTGATACTTGAAGCATGCAACACCGACTGGACACGCTGGAGCCGCGGCGAGAATGTGAAGACAGGCTCGGTCATCAGGAGCGAACGCGAAGCCAAACCCACAGGCGCCGCCGTGGTGAAGGTCGCGGCCGGGAAAGGACAAATATATTTGGTGAGCCTCGACGTGGCGCCGCTTAAATCGGACGGGGAAAATCTTCTCCGCACGACGCTCTCAAATCTCGGATTGATACTTATGGATGTTCCACTCAACACCCGCCGTGCGTTCGCATCTGACGGAATGTTGGAGAGGGCGATAGCCTTTAATCAGAACACCGCGACCGAAACACTCCTTGCGATGGATAACGCACGGTTCGCCGCCACCCATGAGTCGGAAGAGTCGGCTTTCGTGCAGACAGGCATGCAGGGCACTCTGAATCTGGAAAGGCTGCCGGGAGTACGGCGCGAAGACACGAGCGTCTGCATCAGTTTCTGGCTTTACAGTCCGCGTTCGCTGGTCAATCTGTTGGTCGAACCGGACATGCCCAAACTCGATCTGATAGTGGACGGAGCGACCGGAGTCGGAGCCTACATCAACGGCTCGAAAGCCGACATGGAGGGGAAGAGACTGCGGGAGATGCCTCTCGAGGAGGGTTGGAACCATGTCGTGTTGCGTTTCGAGAAGACCGAAGCGAGAGACTGGCAGGCCAGGGTAAGGCTCGAGTCGTCGAGTCCCGCCTTTTTCCGTATGCTTAAATCGTCGGTGGCAATGCCGTAAAATAACTGAACCACATGCTCCCGTTGAAAAGGATTACTCTTATTCTCATCCTGATTTTGGCATCGCTGTCTGTTTCAGGGATCGGCGCTTCCGTGCATGCCCAAAGGCCCGTCGATTACGTAAATCCCTTCATCGGGGCCAGCACCAACACCGAAACCGCCAGGGCGCATCACGGGCTTGGAAAAACCTTTCCCGGAGCGGCCTGGCCTTTCGGAATGGTTCAGGTGAGTCCCAACACCGTTACGGGAGGCGACAACGGCTCGGGATACAGCTATGAACACACCTCGATAGAGGGATTCGCCTTCACACAAATGAGTGGTGTCGGATGGTACGGAGATTTGGGCAACCTGCTCATAACGCCAACCGTCGGCGAACTCAGAACCTCGGCCGGAAGAGCCGATGACACGGCATCGGGGTATCGCTCCGGATACGACAAACGCAGCGAAACAGCCTCGGCGGGATACTATTCGGTGAGGCTTACCGATTACGATGTGCTGGCCGAGGCGACCGTAACCCTGCACGCCGGAGCGCTGCGATTCACCTTTCCGGAGAGCAGCCAATCGCGCATCCAGATAGACCTGGCCCGGCGGGTGGGAGGAACCTCGGTATATCAATACGCCGAGGTGGTCGACTCCCGGACCCTCAGGGGTTGGATGAAGTGTACACCCGAAGGCGGAGGCTGGGGCAACGGAGGAGGAAATGCCGACTACACGGTCTATTTTTACCTCCGTATGAGCCGTCCGTTCGACACGCACGGCTTTTGGAACGCGGATATTCCCGACGACTGGGGGCGCAGGCTCGAAGACGTAACCTCGCCACGATACCGGCAGCGGGCGGCCGAGGCGCGCATCGTTACCGGAACGGACAAATGGGAGGGCAGGCACACCGGTTTTTTTGCCGGGTTCGACACCCGGAAAGACGAAGTCATAGAGGTGCGTGCAGGAATATCGTTCGTCGATATGGAGGGGGCGGAGAACAACTTCCTCCGAGAGGTGGACCAGCGCCCGTTCGACCGCCTGAAGGCCGATGCCGAAAATGAGTGGAACATGGCTCTGGGCAAAATTTCCGTCGCCGGCGGCACCGACGACCAGAAAACGGTTTTTTACACGGCCCTGTATCACACGATGATAGATCCCCGCACTTTTGCCGACGCGGACGGGCGTTACCGTGGAGGCGACGGCTTGATACATACGGCATCGGGGTTCACCAAACGTACCGTTTTCAGCGGCTGGGATGTTTTCCGCAGTCAATTCCCCCTGCAAACGCTCATTAACCCGGCCGTCGCGGGCGATATGCTCTCTTCGCTCATTTCGCTGGCCGAAGAGAGCGGCAAGGGGTATTTCGAACGATGGGAATTTTTGAACGCCTATTCGGGCTGCATGGTGGGTAATCCCGCCATTTCGGTGTTGGCCGACGCATATTCCAAAGGTATCCGCAACTACGATGTTCAAAACGCCTACCGTATCGCAGTGAAGACTTCCGAACTTATCGGCAACGGTGAGGCGGGATACAGCGCCGGCGGGAACAGCATTTCCAACACGTTGGAATATGCCTACTCCGACTGGTGTGTCGCCCGATTGGCTGCAGAGCTTGGTTACGGGGCCGATGCTGCCAAGTACACCGCGCGCGCAGAGGCCTACCGTAATATTTTCGACCCCGGCGTGGGTTGGTTCCGTCCCAGGCGCGAAGATGGCGGCTGGTATGACTGGCCTGCCGAAGGGAGGCTCCGGGCGGACTTCGGCTGCATAGAGTCGAATCCGTACCAACAGGGATGGTTCGTGCCGCACGACGTGGAGGGAATGGTGGAGTTGATGGGCGGAAGGGAGAAGGCTCTCGCCGACCTGACCGCTTTCTTCGAGAAAACGCCCGCCGATTTCCTGTGGAACGACTACTACAACCACGCCAACGAACCTGTGCATCACGTTCCGTTCCTTTTCAACCGGCTGGGCAAACCCTCGTCGACGCAATTCTGGACGCGCTTCATCTGCGGCAACGCCTATGGCAACGCGGTAGCGGGACTGGTGGGAAACGAAGACGTGGGGCAGATGTCGGCCTGGTATGTGCTCGCCGCTTCGGGCATTCATCCGCTCTGTCCCGGCGAGGCGCGATATGAGATCACCAGCCCCCTGTTCGACAGAATCGACATGAAGGTGGGCCCCGACGGAAAGATATTCACAATCGTTGCGCGGGGCAACTCTCCCGAAAATGTCTATATCCGCTCCATCACCCTGAACGGGAAACCCTATCCATACACCTGGATAAGCCATGGGGATATCGTGGTGGGCGGTGTGTTGGAGATGGAGATGGGCCCGGAGCCCACAGGTTTCGGAGCGGAAGAGATATAGCCGGAAATAGAAGATGCCCGTATGTGTTGCCCCCCTAAAAGCGGGATATTGCCAAACCCCACGGTGTTTGGCGGAACAGGAAAACATTTTCTGAACAAATATTTACCGTTTCGCTGTTTTGCGAAACTCACGTTGTTTACCTTTGCCGGCAGTTTACCTGTCGTTAATCTTTATTATGTGGCCATGAATAAAAAATTTCTGCTTTTCGTACTTTTATCTGCATTGGGTCTTGCATCGGTGCGCGCCCAGGAGATGCCCTTCAGAGATGAGAACCTGTCGGTTCACGAGCGCGTTAACGATTTGCTGTCGCGCCTGACGGTCGAGGAGAAGATAACTCTTCTGTACGCCTCCTCTCCCGGCATTACACGTCTCGACATCCCGAAATATTACCACGGTAACGAGGCGCTTCACGGCGTTGTCCGCCCGGGACGCTTCACGGTTTTCCCGCAGGCCATCGGTCTTGCAAGCATGTGGAATCCCGATTTGCACCACCGTATAGCCTCCGCCATCTCGGACGAGGCGCGCGCCCGCTGGAACCAGCTCGAACAGGGACGGTTGCAGACAGCGCGGTTTACCGACCTGCTGACCTTCTGGTCGCCCACGGTGAACATGTCGAGAGACCCCCGGTGGGGACGCACTCCCGAAACCTACGGCGAAGACCCCTATCTGTCGGGGGTGTTGGGAACGGCATTCGTCAGGGGATTGCAGGGCGACGATCCCCGTTACCTGAAGGTCGTGGCCACACCGAAGCATTTCGCGGCCAACAACGAGGAACACAACCGTTTCGAAGCCAATCCGCAAATATCCGAGAGACAGCTCAGGGAGTATTACCTGCCCGCGTTCGAGATGTGTGTCCGCGACGGCCGTTCAGCCTCCATCATGTCGGCCTATAACGCTATAAACGATGTGCCCTGTACGGCCAATCCGTGGCTTTTGACAAAAGTTCTGCGCCACGACTGGGGCTTCGACGGATATGTGGTGTCGGATTGCGGCGGACCGAGCCTGCTGGTCTCCGCAATGAAGTATGTGAAGACGAAAGAGGCGGCCGCAACGCTGTCTATTAAGGCGGGGCTCGACCTCGAGTGCGGCGACGATGTCTACATGAGACATCTTATCAATGCCTACCGCCAATATATGGTCTCCGACGCCGACATAGATTCGGCAGCCTACCGTGTGCTGCGCGCCCGCATGAAACTCGGACTGTTCGACGACCCCGCCCATAACCCGTATGCGGCCATACCCGCCTCGGTCATCGGCTCGGCAGAACACCGGGAGTTGGCCCTGGAGGCCGCACGGCAAAGTATGGTCCTGCTGAAGAACAGCAAAAACACCCTCCCGATAGACACGCGAAAAGTACGTTCGATAGCCGTCGTGGGTATCAACGCAGCCAACTCGGAGTTCGGCGATTACAGCGGCCAGCCGGCCGGTGAACCCGTGTCGATCCTTCAGGGCATCCGCAACGTGGCGGGAGGCGACCTCGAGATTGTCCACGCCCCATGGAAATCGGCAAAGGACGGTCTGGAGCTCATCCGCGGAGAGAATTTTCCGGAAGGGCTGAAGGCCGAATACTTCGACAACATGAATCTGGAGGGGACACCCGTCGTCCGCACAGAGGAGTGGATAAATTTCGAGCCCGCCAATCAGGCTCCCGACCCCTTCCTGCCCTCCTCTCCCCTCTCGGTCCGTTGGTCGGGTAAACTTCGTGCGCCTGTAACTGGAGAGTACACCTTCAATTTCAGCCACGACGACGGAGCCCGCCTGAGCATAGACGGTGAAATGCTTATCGACAGATGGAGAGGTGCCGGAATCGCCGGAGATACGGTCTCCGTCCGCCTCGAAGCGGGAAGGGAGTATGACCTCAAGGCCGAATATTACGACGACCGCGACTACGCCGTGGCTCGCCTGCAATGGCGGGTGCCGGAAATCGGAAAAAAAGCGCGCATCGAACTCTACGGCGAGGCGGGTGAAGCGGCACGCCGTTGCGACATGGTGGTGGCCGTGCTCGGAATAAACAAGACCATCGAAAGGGAGGGCAAAGACCGCTCCGATATTTTCCTGCCCGAAGACCAGATGGAATTCATTGAGGAGATATACAAGATCAACCCCAACACCGTGGTAGTGCTCGTCGCGGGAAGTTCGCTGGGCATCGGATGGATGCAGGATAACATTCCGGCCATCATCGACGCCTGGTATCCCGGCGAACAGGGCGGAACGGCTGTGGCGGAAGTGCTTTTCGGACGTTACAACCCCGGCGGGCGGCTGCCTCTGACATGGTACGGCTCGCTCGACGATATTCCAGCGTTCGACGACTACGACATCACAAAAGGACGCACCTATCAGTATTTCAGGGGCAAACCTCTCTATCCATTCGGTTATGGCCTGAGCTATACAACGTTCGGATACAACAAGCCCGCGATCGAAGACCTGGGCGCCGAGTTGCTCGTGTCGTTCGATGTGAAGAACACCGGCGGCCGCGACGGAGACGAGGTGTCGCAGGTATACGTGAGGCTTCCCGAAACGGGAGAGATAATGCCCGACAGGGAGCTGAAGGGATTCGCCCGCTCCACCATCCGCAAGGGAGAGAACCGGCGCGTGGAGGTGAGGATCAGGAAAGACCTGCTGCGTTATTGGGACGAGAACACCGGCGGCTTTGTAACCCCGCCGGGCAAATACACGTTCATGATAGGCGCCTCTTCCGCGGACATCCGCCTGACACAGGAATTCATACTGAAAGAGTGATCACTCCGATATTTTCCTCTCCGGAGAGGTTGCCGTCCCGTTTGCGACAATGTGAAGAGCCGCTATAACGCTGCTGTCAGGGCCGGTAACTCAAGACCGATGCCGGGGCGGCGATGGGTGAAACAGCGACCACAAGAGATACATTTATAGCGTTGATGATCTTGTTTGCGACCGTTCCTAACAAGCTCCACCGAACCACAATAGGGGCAACGGACATTGTTCTTTTTTGACATAAAATGCGAAGTTGAGAGAAAACGTTTTCTCTCAACTTCGCATTTACTCACAATAATGCAAATTATATCAACAACTTAATACATATATTCACAACCTATATCAGTCCCTTTTTGCATCATTACCGAACGGCCAAAGCGCATGTTACGACCTGACCAATCCCGCGGCGTTCGAACACTTTACCGCTATCCTCAAAGGAATGCAGGCGGAATACGGGATAGACGGATTCAAACTCGACGCGGGCGACAACGCCATTTACCGCACCGCGGATATCGACAGTTACGACACCGATGCCATCTCTGTGGACCACACTACGAAATGGGTCGAAGTGGGATTGCAATTTCCGTTCAATGAATACCGTGCCGGCTGGAAGATGGGCGGCAAACCTTTGGTACAGCGTCTGGGCGACAAGGATTACAGTTGGGATGCGGTGCGGGCCCTCGTTCCCGACATGATCGCCGCCGGCCTCATGGGTTACGCCTACGCCTGCCCCGATATGATAGGAGGCGGACAGTTTAGACATCGACGAGGATGAATTCGACCAGGAACTAATCGTGCGCTCGGCACAGACCCACACCCTGATGCCGATGATGCAGTTCTCGGTGGCTCCGTGGCGCATTCTGAGCGATGAAAATCTCGACATTGTGCGCAGGATGGCCCTGCTGCACGAGCAATTCGGCGACTATATTATCCAATGCGCGAGAGAGTCGTCCGTGAGCTGTGAACCGATAGTGCGCCACATGGAATATTCATTCCCCGGCGAGGGCTTTGCAGAGTGTAAGGATCAATTCATGCTCGGCGACAAATATCTGGTTGCCCCTATGGTCGCTCCGGGAACAGAGCGTCAGGTGAAACTTCCGAAGGGCAAATGGCGCGACGAATTGGGGAAACTCCATCGCGGCGGGCGCACCGTTACGATAGATGTCCCATTGGACCGGTTGCCATATTTCGCAAAGGAATAGATGGCGAATGCAGGAGTTTACACACCCCGCATTTTATAGATAGCTTGCGGCGGCAAGGCGGGTTTGGCGGCGGGTTTTCAGAATGGCGGGCGTTGCCCGCAGGGCCTTGAACAGCACCGCGAACGGGCGCAACGAGAGATACCTCAACGCGCACACGGGCACCATCACCAGAGCATCACACACAGCTGCCAGATAGGCGCACACCACTCCGGCATTTATATTGCACGCTTTCATCAGGAAGTTCACATACCGGCTGTTCAATGCCGACTCGCGCGACCTCGGGCGATCATCGCGATCGTGCACGCCGCTCACTCCGGGGCAGAACCCCACCTTGCGGCCGAAAAATTTCACGCGTTGGATATAGTTGTTGTCCTCGCCGCGGTGCGGAAAAACAGGGGCGAACCCGCCTACCGTTTCAAGTGCTTCGCGCGGCAGCAGCCAATGGGCTGCCATTGCAAAATGGATGGGGTAAACCGGCTTGAGCGTACCGGCGGCAGCATCCTGAAGATACCCCGGACATTTTTTTTCTGTCAATCTACGGCTGAATTTGGCATCGGGTCCGGATCGGTCGCCCGTGAGCTGCATCGGACTGAGCACAAAGTACTCGGGATTGGCGCGATGGATCTCCACCATTCGCCCGATGGTGTCGGGATCTACCCACGCATCCTGGTTCAGAAGATAGACATAGTCGCACCCGCGCTCGCGGGCAATGGAGATGCCGATGTTGTTGGCGCGTCCGAAACCGAGATTATCACCCGTCTCGATCACCTCTACCTCCGGGAATCTCTCTCGCAAAGCCTCCACGGTTCCGTCCGTGGAGCCGTTGTCGACAGCAATAGTGTGCACCGGCAATTGCGAGGCTCGAAGGCTGCTGAAACACCCTTCGAGCCATCGCATACCGTTGTAGGTTACGACTATGACGTAAACACTCACTAAGCAGGAAGCAATTACCTCCGTCGGCTTTCCCCGCACCGGCCTGCGGGCCTCCGTCGGTAACGTTCTGTCAGCCGAATTTTATTCGGCCAACAAAAGTTCGAGGATTTTCACTGCGGCAGTGGCGACCGGTGTTCCCGGGCCGAAGATAGCAGCGGCGCCGTCCTTGTAGAGTTGAGCGTAGTCCTGCGCCGGGATAACACCGCCCACGATCACCATGATGTCGGGACGGCCCAGCTTTTCGAGTTCGGCGATGATCTGCGGCACGAGCGTGAGGTGTCCCGCCGCGAGCGACGACACGCCAACGACATGAACATCGTTCTCGACCGCCTGGCGCGCAGCCTCTTCGGGCGTTTGGAACAGCGGGCCCATGTCGACGTCGAAGCCGATGTCGGCGTAACCCGTGGCGACCACTTTCGCACCGCGGTCGTGGCCGTCCTGGCCAAGTTTCGCAACCATGATGCGCGGTTGGCGGCCCTCTTTCTTTGCGAACTGCCCGGCCAGTGTGCGAGCCTGTTCAAAAGTTTTGTCTCCTTTCACTTCCGAAGAATATACTCCTGATATCGAACGAATTACTGCTTTATAACGGCCTGCAACGGCTTCGCATGCGTCGGAAATTTCGCCGAGCGATGCGCGAAGTTTCGCGGCCTCGACAGAGAGTTCGAGCAAATTGCCTTTGCCCGTGCGTGCGCACTCGGTGATCGCGGCCAGAGCCTTCCGTACAGCCTCATTGTCGCGGCCTGCGCGCAGAGCCTGCAGGCGTTTCACCTGGCTTTCTCTGACGGCGGTGTTGTCGACGGCGAGAATGTCGATGGGGTCTTCCTTTGCAAGGCGGAAACGGTTGAGCCCAACGATGATCTCTTCTCCGCTGTCGATCCTCGCCTGTTTACGTGCGGCGGCCTCCTCGATACGCATCTTGGGAATACCCGTCTCGATGGCCTTTGCCATGCCGCCCAGAGATTCGACCTCCTGAATATGCTCCCACGCCTTGTGAGCGAGTTCGTTCGTGAGCGTTTCGACATAGTACGAACCTGCCCACGGGTCTACCTCGCGGCAGATGTCGGTCTCCTCCTGAATGTAGATCTGGGTGTTGCGCGCGATACGTGCCGAAAAGTCGGTCGGCAGCGCGATCGCCTCGTCGAGGGCGTTGGTGTGGAGCGACTGTGTGTGCCCCAATGCCGCGCCCATAGCCTCGATGGCGGTGCGGGCAACGTTGTTGAACGGATCCTGCTCGGTGAGCGACCAACCCGAGGTTTGGGTGTGGGTACGCAGCGCCAAAGATTTCTGGCTCTTGGGGTTGAACTGCTTCACGATCTTGGCCCACAGCAGGCGCGCGGCCCTCATCTTGGCGATCTCCATGAAGTGGTTCATGCCGAGGCCCCAGAAGAACGACAGGCGCGGCGCGAACGAGTCGATGCTCATTCCGGCGTTCACCCCTGCGCGCAGATACTCCATACCGTCGGCCAGAGTGTAAGCAAGCTCGATGTCGGCGGTAGCGCCCGCCTCCTGTATGTGGTAGCCCGAGATCGAGATTGAGTTGAACTTGGGCATGTTCTTCGAGGTGTACTCGAAGATGTCGGCGATGATCTTCATCGAGAATTCGGGCGGATAGATATAGGTGTTGCGCACCATAAACTCCTTGAGGATGTCGTTTTGGATCGTTCCGGCCATCTGGTCGAGCGTCGCGCCCTGTTCGAGCCCCGCCACTATGTAGAACGCGAGCACGGGAAGCACCGCGCCGTTCATGGTCATCGACACCGACATTTGATTGAGGGGAATGCCGTCGAACAGCACCTTCATGTCTTCCACCGAGCAGATCGACACCCCGGCCTTACCCACGTCGCCCACGACACGGGGGTGGTCGGCGTCATAGCCGCGGTGGGTGGCAAGGTCGAACGCCACCGAAAGCCCCTTCTGCCCCGACGCAAGGTTGCGGCGGTAGAATGCGTTCGACTCCTCGGCGGTCGAGAATCCCGCGTACTGGCGGATAGTCCAGGGGCGCATCACGTACATCGTGCTGTACGGCCCTCTGAGGAAAGGCGCGATACCCGCCGCGTAGTTAAGGTGCTCCATGCCGGCGAGGTCGGCCTCGGTGTACTCTTTTTTCACCGGAATACGTTCGGCGGTGAGCCAAACTCCCTCGCCGCACGCTTTGGGAGCGGCGCCGGAACAGCATCCTGCCGCACCCGCCGCGCCCTTGTAGTTCAAATCTGAAAACTTTGCTCTCATTATTTTGTGTTTTTTATTTGCATTAGAACGTATTGGATATCAGGACGCGAGCCACGCTCCTTACGCCTGCATCGGGGTATTTTTCCTGATATTCTTTGGTCAGATCCTCGTAGAACCGGGCATGGACAATGTTTGCCGGAGAGGCATTCGCACGTGTGAATTTACCCTTGCATATACACATCTCGAACTCCCGCTCTCCCCCGTCTTCATCGCTTAATATCCACCTGCCATACGACATTACTTGGCTGTCGGGCTGCAGGAAATCGAAAGCCTGATTCCACTCGGCGAACTCCGTCAGAACGGTGATCCCGCGCGCGATCTCTTCACCGTCGGCATCGACAAAAGCCCAGCCGCCGTGTCGGTCGTAATAATTACGGAGTATTTTACCACCCACCGTCGGAACAGTTTTATCAGCCTCAAGATCGGCTTCGATGGCCTCTTTGGCTTCGGGACTTTCAGCATCGACGTTCACCCTCACCGCATCTATCTCGAAAAAGGAGGTAAATTCAGCCACCCTCAACTGACACCTGGCAAAGAGGCCGCTTTTCGTGTCGGTAACGGTAACCACCGCATCGCCCTCGCTTTCGGCTCAATGACAAGCAAAATTCCCGCGCCATACGACGGTTCGATACTTACATCGGCCACCGACGGCTCGTCGATCACGACCGAATAGTCGCCGCTTCCGCCATTGATGTTGACAGTGGCGGCCTCGGTCGACGGAGAGACCGTTATGGCCGTCAACTCCGAGCCATCGAGCGTAACCTGCGTCCACTGCTCGTCCTTATTATCGCACGCGGTAAACACAAGCGACGCAAGCGCGAATAATGTCAACAGCTTTTTCATTTCGCGATGCCCAATTCTTTAAGGTAGCCTTTCAGCGTTTCGAGCACGTTGCTCTTCACCGAAATGAAACGGGTGATGCCCTGCGCTTCGAGTTCACTCTGCGAGGCAGGCGCTCCGGCGACAACGAGGATCGCTTTGTCTTTCAGCAGTTTTGCGGCTTCGGGAGCGAGGGTTGCGTAATCGTCGTCGCTCGCACAGATCACCACGATGTCGGCCTTGGCAGCGATGGCGGCTTTCGCTCCCTCCTCGACACTTGCGAAGAAGGTGTTGTCGGTAACGCGAATCCCTGCGCAGGCGAAGAAGTTGCAGGCGAACTGCGCGCGGGCGCGAGCCATAGCAAGCGTGCCGCAGGTGAGCATGAACGCGGTCGGCGTTTTGCCGCTGCG
>QMCD01000471.1_pt1 | contig 28172 bp, 24 predicted proteins | sample 1821841 | NCBI WGS metagenome assembly QMCD01 (sample SAMN01991225, study PRJNA193472) | Termite gut metagenome, whole genome shotgun sequencing project. | isolation source: worker | host: Macrotermes natalensis | reverse complement strand
TTACTAGGCATCATTCAATACCTTTATCAAATGAATTGCTGGTTATTAAATCTGATCTGCAGATATATCCCGCTCAAGCAATGGGCTTTCGACGATTCTCACTCCCCGAAGTACCAGAAGCTTAAGATCGACGAGCTCCCGCTGGGCACTGACTCACTGACTTCCGGCAGGACTGGGACTACAAGGATCTTATCCCCTACTACGAAAAACGCTATGAAAAGAAGATTCGCCCGGTCAGGCGCCGCTCGGAATGTGACATCTCCGATGACTGCTCCTGCCCCCGCTGTGATGCACCCAAGCCCTTCCTCTATAAAAATAACGGTTCCAAGGGACAGCTCCTCTGCAAGGTCTGCAATGCGAAGTTTTCTCCCGATGAAAGCCGCTTCTCTTCCATTGGCAACACCATATAATCACCGCGGTAATCCTCTAAGCCCTCGCTCAACCGACCCACGGCTTCCGGCATATTGGTAACCGCAATATCGGTTCCCAGTATATTACAGCTTTTCAATGGAACTTTCTTTTTCATGCCGGCTCTCATGCTTTTCGCAGACACAGTATGTGATAGCTTAAATAAAGGGTGTGAAGTCTGTGCGTTAGCGCACAGTCACATAGTTAGTTGAAAAACCTGGGCCTTTTCCCTTAAGTGCAGCTTACCGTTCTCAACTTCATAAATAAAATCAACTTTCCGAATCGTTGATAATCTGTGAGCAATAATGATTATGGTCTTTGTCCCCTGCAGGCTTTCGATTGACTCCATAACCGCCGCTTCCGTTTCCTGGTCCAGTGCCGATGTGGCCTCATCAAGTACCAGAACCTCCGGGTCATGATACAGCGCCCGGGCTATTCCGATTCTTTGCCGCTGTCCTCCGGAAAGGCGTACCCCACGATCTCCCACAAAGGTATTCAAACCATCCGGAAGATCTTCAATAAAATCAAATAGCTGGGCTTTTTTAATGGCGGTAATGACCGCATCTTCATCGATCTCCTCGTCACATATGCCAAAAGCCACATTATTACGGATCGTATCATCGGAGAGATATATCACCTGAGGAATATAGCCGATTTCTTTATGCCATGTGCCCGGATTCTTGTGAATGTTCAGCCCGTCGGCCTCAACTTTGCCGTAGCAGGGTGAAAGCAGTCCTAAGATAATATCAGCCATGGTACTCTTACCAGCTCCGGAACTGCCGATGAAAGCAACGCTCGTTCCTTTTTTGATTTCAAACTCCGCACCGTCGATAACCAGTTCGTCTGAGTCCGGATAATGAAATTTGACTTTCCGAATCCTGATACTATCCGTAAACTTCCACTGTTCGTCTTTCTTCTGCTTTTCGGAGGGCAGATTCATTACTTGCTGCAGATCATGATAAATCAATTCAATTGACGGAACAGCGTACAGCATATTCGTTGTATGTTCATTGATTCTTCCCACGGATGGCAATAACCTGAAAGCAGCTACCGCAAATGCTGCCAACTGCGGGATAAAATCGGCCATATCGTCTTTTTGTCCGAAGAGCATCTTTATGATGATAGCAGCTAATAAACCTGTCATACTAAACATTTCCACAAAATATTTCGGAATGACGCCTATCAGTCTGCTTACCTTTAGGCCATGGGCATATTTTCTAAAATATTCTCGGTAACAATCAACAAAGTACTTTTCCCGATTTAGAATCTTTATTTCCTTGATACCTCCCAAAGACTGATTCATCCACTGGTACAGTTTGGCTTTATATTGCTGGCAGTCCTTCCCTAAATTTTTCGCAAACTTTTTGGAGATATTATAAAATACCAAAACACAGGCAATTAAGAGAGCCACCGTAATAACGGTAATTGATTTACTGACATGAAACAAATAAAATCCCAAAGTAATACATACTGTTATTTCAACCAATAATTCCATCGCATGAATGATCGCTTTCGTAAATTGATCGGCATCTTCCTGCATACTTCTCTGCAAGACGGCAATGTTTTTATTCAAGTGAAACGTATAAGGTTCTTTCATATAGGAATCCAGCAGACCGGTGGATAATTTCATCTGTGTCTGATAGGAAAAACGATAAATGATATTTTTCTCAAAAATCAGGTAAATATTTTTAAAAACATATATTGCAATAATACAGCCTGCCAATGCTGCCAGGAAATATTCAATCGTGGAAAATTCAAATAAATCATAAAAAAACTTAAGGTACAAATTTTCATATACTTGTGAAGAATCCATTAGAACTTCTATAAAAGGCATAAAAAGCGTTACACTCATCAATTCCAAAAAACTGCCGAAAATAATCATGACGATAAGAAATCCCAACTTAATTCTTTCTTTTTTAGAAAATATAGCGTTTAACTGTCTCAGCATTTTCATTCCTCGGTTCTCTCTTATACACTCGGATAATTGTCTTTACGGTGATAGTTAATCCCCTTATTTAAAATTACAAGATCTTCATATTCCTCATGATAACTCTTTTTCTGAATCCTGGCTGCTATGCTTACTTGCGATAAACCGGCAATCAGACCGGAACAGGCTGCCAATGTATACATATCCCTCAACACCTCCAAGCCTAAGAGATAACGATGATTTTCCCGCTCCGACGAGCTATTCATGACAGTTTCCGTGCCATCACTTCTGGTGACTTCCTGATAGCAGATCAACTTATCCCCAAAGGCTTCCCGAAACAGCCAAGTAGCTTCACAGGTATCTGTCGCCAGAAAAACCTGCTCATATTTTCCCCGATTCATAATTAACAATGCCTGCTCCAGATATTCACCGGTATCTATGGTAATCGGATGGCCGTTATAGTTTCTTTTAAAATCGGTGCCCCGGACATGGACGGCTAATGTTTTGCCGACTCCCAGCAATTTTCGTATATTGGTTTCGATATCGTTTCTGACAATATCATTAAGACGAATATATTTGGCCGCTATCCGGCCCAATTCATTGATATATTCCTCGGACCTCATATAACCGTTCTTATCCATATTTAAAGAGCCGGCCAGCAGCGTGTTTTCTTTCTGGCTCTTTAGTACTCTTTTTGATGTCATGGCTTCCGTTAACGTAATGCCTCCCGGCTGGATAAAATAATACTCAAAAGGGTTGTCGGTATTATTTACCGGATGTTTTTCCGCATATCGGTAATTGGGATGATAACGGACAACCGGGACTAAATCATAAAAATCGGCAAAGTACAATAAAGCAAGGAGTCTGTTCTGATCGGCAAAAAAACCCGATCCCGACTCTTCCATATCAATTAGATATATATTCTGCGCTAGATTAACTTCCCCATAACGTTCCAGATTTACCAAGTTATTTTCTGTTCCGATCTGACTGACTGTTTTTACAAAACGATCATTGTCACCATATGGCATACAGTATAAGGCAAACTTAAGCCGTTTTCTTATTTTATTGATGGTCTGCTTTATACTCATATTATACTCCCTCTTTATCTGTAGTCTTACCGGAAACTGCAGAACTTGATGCTTTATTCTCTAAGCCATACAAAGCCAAAGTCTGTCTGGTCTTCTCTTCCCAACTGTACCGGCCGCATATGTAATCGGAAGCGGTTTTTTGATAATCATGGACAGTCTGCTCATCCGCCAGCAGGATCGAAAGCTGCTCTCTTAAGTGTTCGGTATCGCTCTTGCGAAAAGACACTGCCTTATCACCGGTCACCTCGACATTTTCGGCAATATCGCTGGCCAGACAGCAATTGCCGTAACTCATGGCTTCCAACAGGCTGATGGCCATCCCTTCCGTATCACTGGGCAACACAAAACAATAGGCATTGGCGTATAATTCTTCCAGTATCCGGCCTTGCTCAAAGTCGGTCATAATGACCCGGTCATCACGTCCGGCCATCTCCCGGATCTTTTCCATATATTCAAAGGCATGGCTGCTGCCGCCGCTCTGACAGTTGACCGACTACCACTTCCACACCGCCTTCGCGGGAGGGAATTCGCTTCTGACCAATCATTGCAATCCGATATGGCTTTTCTTTATCCCTTTTTTTCATAAAAGCTTCCTTTTACAAGTTTTAGTGACGATCGGTTTCCCATTCTCCTGTTTTCATCAGCGCATTTCTGACATCTTCCAGATAACCGTACCCATTTGCTTTGTCCGGTTCCAGCATGGAACCTTCCGCCCATTCATTCCAGGCCACAACAAAGAGCATGTCCTTTTTATAGACCTCCCTGGCCCTTCTGATCTGTATCTCCATATACTTCTCAAACAATGCCGGACTGGCATTTCTTACCACTAAACCATGTTTCCCTTTTCTGGGTGTATTATCCCACCCGGAAAAAGCTCCCGGCACCCTTTTTTCGTCAGTCGGCTTCCGTTTATACTCCATAAATTCCAGTCTGGAAACATTTTTTCTATTAATAAAAAAATCTCATTGTGTAATCCCCATATTCCACACCTGTTTTATAAAGCATAGTCTTTCGTGTTATTGTGTCCATAATCGCTAACCCCTTTTTTGCAGCAAGAGGGTTTGCCCCTTACCTTCCTGTCAAAATGTAGATGGTTTACTCTTTCTGGTTGCTGCCGATATACGTTGAACGTCACTCTATCCAAGCACCGTGCGCAAAAAAGCTGGCTTAGATTTTATCATACCTTAGTTCCTTCCTTTTTTCAATATTATTATTTTTTGAATTATTTTCGCTGTAAGCTGTTTTCGTTGAAATTAGAGCCATTTACCGGTTCGTTACCCGCCACTCCGCCAGCCAGAAGAGATGATTTTCATTTTTCTGGCCAAACAAACTAGCTTAATTCTATCGTTCTTTGACCTTTGTCCATGAAAACATTTTATGTCCGGCTCCGTAAGGAGGGTTTTTAAACTTGCCGGTCGGGATACCGAATCGTCAGATTGCCCGCTTAATCCAGCAATTTATTTTCTCAATACCGCTTCATCCCCTTAAGCTCCTCATACAGCTTCACATAATTCTGATACCGTAGCCGGCTGATCAGCCCCTGCTCCAGGGCTTTTTTCACCCCGCACACCGGTTCGCTGACGTGAGCGCATTCCCCGAACTTGCATTCGTCGGCATAGCGCCCGAACTCCGGGTAATACTTCCGCAGGTCTTCCTTGTCCATCTGCCCCAAGGTCAGTGAAGTAAAGCCCGGCGTGTCACAGATATATGTATCACTGCCCAGAGCAAATATCTCCGCATGCCTGGTAGTATGCTTGCCCCGCTCGATCTTACGGCTGATTTCGCCGACTTCCATATGGGCTTCCGGACACAGGTAATTGACCAGCGTGGATTTCCCGACCCCGCTGGGCCCGGCCAGAACCGTTGTTTTCCCTTCTAACAACAAGCGGACGGCTTCGATTCCATCTTTCTCCTCCGCACTGATAAACAAAACGGCAAACCCGCAGGTTTCATAACTGGTACGCAGCTCCTCCTGCTCTTTTGCCGTGGCAATATCTTTCTTATTGAAACAGATCAGACAGGGGATCTGCTGTTTTTCCATGATCACCAGAAACCGGTCAAGCAGATTGTAATTGGGATCCGGCTTCACGACCGCAAAAATAATCATTGCCTGATCGATATTGGCAACTGCCGGCCGGATCAGGGTATTCCGCCTAGGCATGATCTGCACGATATTGCCGATGCGCTCTTCCTGATCCACAATATCAATCAGCACATCATCGCCCACTAAAGGCTTGACCTGCTCTTTGCGGAATATCCCCTTAGCCTTGCACTCATATACCGCTTTTGCCGCTTCCGCATACACATAATAAAACCCGGCTATTCCTTTGATTATTTTTCCCTGCATAAGACACTCATAATTTGCCAATCCTGCTGCTAATCACTCTGCTGCATCCTGCCAATCCTGCTACTGTTCACTCTGCTGCATCCCGCTGACCGTTGATTAACCCTGTTGCTCAAACGTGATTTCCCTGACGACTTCCTTGTTCTCCGTAGTTGCCTCCTGTGTAATGACACTGCCGTCTTCCTGAGTAAGGCTCTGTTCTTCAATATGATTGACATACTGGAAGACAAGGGTTCCGGAAGGGGTCGCGATATTGGTGAAACTGACCGGTATGGGAAATGACGCTGTCTCGGTGGAAAACAGCTGGGTTCCGTTACTGGCCGTAAGGGTGACAGTCACCATCGTTTCTGAGCGGTAATTGGGATCCTCTCCCGCTGTCGGCCCTTCAATGCTCCCGATATAGCTATAAAGCTGGCTTTCCGTTCCGGTGCTGACCTGAAGATCCACTTTTGTGCCCTTCTCTACAAAGGAATCCACCGAATAGGACTGGTAACACACCAGGCCGACCAGGTTCGGATCGGCATGGATGGTTTCGGTAACTTGCCCCGGCGAGAGGCCTGCCTCCGCCAGGATCACCAAGGCATCCATCTCGGTCTGGCCGAGCAGATCCGGCATCCTGATTTTCGTATCTTCTTTCCCGAGACTGATTCGGATCGTCACGGTAGTTCCTTCCGGTACCTTGCTTCCGGATGCCGGATCCTGATGCAGCACGCTTCCGGTCTGAATGATTTCATCAAACTCTTCGGTGCGGTTAATCTGAAAACCGGCCTTCAACAGCATCGCTTCGGCTTCTTCCTCGGTTTTCCCCACCAGCTCCGGAACCTCGACTCCTTCGGAAACGGTGCTGACTGTCAGGATGACGTTGTTGACCGGATTGACCATTTCGCCCTGCTGCGCCGACGAGCGCATCACGATGTTGGCAGCGTATTCCGAACTTTCTTCATATTCAATCTCCGGGGTCAGGCCGATCGCGATCAGGGCGATCTTGGCTTCTTCCAGCGCCATTCCTGTCACCCGGATCATTTCCACCAGCTCGACCTCTGCCGTCTCCTCTTCCGGTGCTGCTTCGTTACTGAACCAGTCAAACCGGAAGATTCCCAAGGCCCGGCCGGCCAGGGCCAGAATCACACAGCCGATCAGGATAGCCGCGATAACAGCCAACACGGTGGTAAGCCGCTCTTTTTTGGGATTGTAATCCTCGTCATCGTTATGATAGTCATCGTCATCATATTCATAATATTCATCTTCATATTCCCTGTCACCGTATTCCGTCCGGGTACTGCCGTACTCATTCCGGCCGTTAGCATATTCTTTCCGTCTGCTGCCGCCATCTGACCGAGCGCTTACGTTGTCTGACCGGCTGCTGCCATTATCCGACCTGTAACCGGCGTCATCTTTTTCGTTCTGGGAAGCTCCGGCATAGCCGAGCTCCGGTTCTGGCCGGCGGCGGAATACGATCGGTTCTTCGATGACATTGCGAGATCTTGCGGCTTTGATCTGGGCGACTTCGATTTCCGAAATCGGCCTGGTCGAAGCTTCCTCGCTTGGATCCACGACCTTGACAAAGTCCTGGTCAGGGTTCATAAGCGATTTTTTCAGGTCTTCGATCAGCTCGCCCATAGACTGATAGCGCCGGTCCGGGCTTTTCTGGCAGCATTTAAAGACGATCTGCTCCACGCTTAACGGAATCTCCGCGATGAATTCCCGGGGCGAAGCCATTTCTTCCTGAATATGCTTGATGGCGATCGCCACTGTCGTTTCGCCATTAAACGGCACCCTGCCGGTCAGCATTTCAAAAAAAGTGACGCCGAGGGAATAGATGTCGCTTTTGATATCGGAAAACCCGCCCCTTGCCTGCTCCGGCGAAGTGTAATGCACCGAACCCATGACGTTGGAGGTGATGGTATTGCTGGTCGCGGCCTTGGCAATGCCGAAATCGGTCACCTTGACCTTTCCTTCTTTGGAAATAATGATATTCTGGGGCTTGATATCGCGGTGGATAATATGATTATTATGGGCCGCCTCAATGCCCATGCAGATCTGGATGGCTATGCTGATGGCCTCTTTTACGGAAAGCCGGGCTTTTTTTTCGATATATTTCTTCAGGGTGATGCCTTCGACCAGCTCCATGACAATATAGTAAATGCCGTTTTCTTCTCCGACATCATAGACATTCACGATGTTGGGGTGGCTTAAGCCGGCGGCGGCCTGTGCTTCTATCCTGAACTTGGAAACAAAATTGGCATTCTCGCTGAATTCCTGTTTGAGTACCTTCATGGCGACAAAACGGTTCAGCTTGTGGCATTTGGCTTTATAGACGTCCGACATGCCACCGGTGCCGATTTTTTCTAATATCTCATAACGATCTCCGATGATCATTCCTATTTTTATCATGAACCCTCAGCTCCTATCTAAGCGCTTTCATATATGTTGCACCACTAAAATCAGTCTTCCGCAAAAGGATCGATGACGATGACGGCAATATTATCTCTTCCGCCGTTATCATTGGCCGCCCGTATCAGCTCTGCCGCCTTCTCCCCAAGTCCTGTCCCCCGACACAGGATGCTGCCGATCTCTTCATCTTCAAGCATATTATTGAGCCCGTCCGAGCATAACAATATCATGTCGCCTTTGCTCACTTCTTCACTAAAAAAATCCACGTCTACCTTAGCTTTTGCTCCGATAGCCCTGGTGATGATGTGTTTATCCGGATGATTCCTGGCTGTTTCTTTATCCATCCCCCCCATGCGGACCATTTCTTCTACCAGCGAATGGTCTCTGGTAACCTGTCGCAGCGACCCGGCTTCCCGATTGGCAATATAAAGCCTGCTGTCGCCGACATTGGCAACCTGCAGATGGCTGTCTTTCAAAGTGGCCGCAACGATCGTCGTGCCCATTCCATACAAAGCGTCATCTTCTTCGGCATGCTTGCGGATGTCGTCATTGGCCGCCTGGATCGCCATGTCCAGGATGCGGATGGGATTGGGCTCCGCTGATTTCCTGATTTCGTCGATCACCTTTTCCACAGTATATCTGGAGGCAAAATCGCCGGCGTTATGCCCGCCCATGCCATCAGCGACGACAAAAATATTACCGAGACTGCCGATGCTTTCTGGTGATACGAATACATAGTCCTGATTCAGCTTTCGTCTTTTCCCGATATCAGTTAAAGAAACCGCTCTGATCATAGGCTTTCCTCCCTTGGCCCTGGCATCTGTTCCTGATGCCTTTGCCTGAGCTGACCGCAAGCGCCGTCAATATCTCTTCCCATTTCCCTTCTTATAGTAACATTAATTCGGTATTTTTCAAGTTTATTTTTAAATTCGTTGACATTTCTTTCGTCCGACTCCACAAAATCACGCTCTCTGACCGGATTTACCGGAATCAGGTTGACGTGGCAGTTAAGCCCTTTCAGCAGGTGCGCAAGGGCTTCGGCATCGCTTTTACTGTCATTGGTCCCTTGGATCAGGCTGTATTCAAAGGTAATCCTTCTGCCGGTCGCGGCAAAATAGTGGCGGCAGGCATCGATCAGTTCCATCAGGCTGTACTTGCGGGCGACCGGCATCAGGCGGCGGCGCTGTTCGTCATTAGTCGCATGAAGGGAAACTGCCAGCGTGATCTGCAGCCCTTCGGCAGCCAAGCGGATCATCTCGGGTACCAGGCCGCAGGTGGACACGGTAATATTCCTCTGGCTGATATGGAGGCCGTTTTCATCGGTCAGCATCCGGATGAACCTAAGCAGATTGCCGTAATTATCCAGCGGCTCGCCCATGCCCATGACAACGACGTTGGCGACACGTTCTCCCGTATGCCGCGAAACGGCATAAACCTGTTCCAGCATCTCTCCCGCCGTCAGGGACCGCTCCAGCCCGCCGATGGCGGAGGCACAGAAAGCGCAGCCCATACGGCAGCCGGCCTGAGACGAGATACAGACCGAATTGCCATGGCGGTATTTCATCCACACGCTTTCGATCAAAAGGCCGTCCGGCAGGGCAAATAAAAACTTCCGGGTGTCCTTCGCCGCCGACTCCTGCACTTTGACCGGTTTCAGCAACGTAAACTGATACCTTGCTTCACATGCGCGGCGGAGCTTTTCGGATATGTCGGTCATGTCGGCAAAGCCTTCTGCCAGCCTGGCATGCATCCACTGATAGATCTGCCTGCCGCGGAAAGGCTGCTCGCCCAAGCCGGTGATATCGGCGGTCAGTTCCGCTAATGTCATTGATTTACTGTCGGTCATCTTCATCCTCTTGCATTCCGTAACCCGCTTCGCTCCTTCGTAGCCGGCAGATAAAAAAACCGTCGGTGGGATGGATGCCGGGCAGAAGCTGAAGCATGCCGTCCCGGCTTTCCGTAAACGGCGGCTTGGTTTCATCCGGGAAATGCTCACGTCTAAAAGGAAAACGGGCGGTGAACCACGCCATCATCGCTTCGTTTTCCGCGCTGCTGATGGTACAGGTACTGTAGATCAGCAGGCCGCCGGGTTTTACGTACTGCCACACGGTACTTAAGATGTCGCGCTGAAGGGCGGCGACATCCGCCAGGCCTTCCGGCGTGATTTTGTATTTGATATCCCTTTTCTTGCCGATGACGCCCAGGCCGGAACAGGGGAGGTCGGCAAAAAGGATGTCGGCTTTCTCGAATAAGGTCTGATCCGGGATTCGGGCATCATGCTCGGTGACTTCCAGATTATGGATCTTCATCCTGATCATCTGGCCGCGGATCAGATCAGTCTTGGCAACCGTTACGTCCCTGGCCTCGGCCCTGGCCGCCCGTTCTGCGCCATGGACGGCTTTCCCCCCCGGTGCCGCGCAGACATCCAGAAGAAAATCCCCGGTCCCTATCCCGGCCGCTTCAACAACCAGCATGGAACTGACATCCTGAACGGTAAACACGCCTTCCGCATAGCCCGGAAGGTTGGCGACGCCGGCGGTGTGGTACAGGTCGTAGGCGTAGGTCAGGTAGGGATGGGCGGCTGCCCCGACACCGGCTTGGTTAAGCTGGTTCAGCCAAGCGAATCTGTCCGCTTCGCTAAGACCTCCGCGGAGCCGCACGGTCACCGGGCGGATTGCCAGCAGTCCTTGTAAGAGGCTTGCCGTCTGCCGGCTACCCAGTTCTTCCTGCCATTTTTCCACCAGCCAAAGCGGCATGGAATACAAAACGGACAAGTACTTAAGCGGTTCACGCTCAGGATCCGGCCATGCGACCGCATCTTTCTGCCGGGCGATATTACGTAATACCCCGTTTACAAAGCCCTGCAGACCCCGAAACCCTCTTTTCCCCGCTAGCTTCGTTGCTTCATTGCAGGCCGCGCTGTCGGGTACATCCATGAACATGATCTGATAGACGCTGACACGCAGCAGGTTTTTGATCAGCGGCTTCATCTGCGCTACCGGAGTCCTGGAGAACTGATCCAGCACATAGTCAAGCTGAAGCATGCGTTCCAAGCTTCCTTCCACAAGCCGCTTCAGAAAATCCTTGTCTCTTTTATCCCAATAATTATACTTATCTAGTACATTCTTAATAAGAACATGGCTGAACGCTTTTTCTTCCGTTACCGATAACAGAATGTCCAAGGCCATTTCCCTTACATTTTCTTTCACATCGACTCCTAATCAATTGCGGCGGCGCCGGTTATTTGACAGCAGGATCAACCGTAAAAGTTGCAATATAGAAGAGGCCGCGGCGGCCACATAGGTGAGGGCGGCAGCAATCAGGACATGGCGGCAGTCGCTGATCTCATCGCTTCCTACCACGCCGTTATCTCCCAACGCCCGTAATGCCCGGGTAGAAGCATTGAACTCGACCGGCAGGGTGATGATCTGGAAAAGCACCGCCACGGCAAAGACCACGATGCCGACTTCAACCAGGGAAAAGGTTCTGTCGATTCCCGGTATGGGGAATTCCAGGCTAAATATCAGGCCGATAAATACCAGCGGCAAGCCCAGCCGGGAGCCGATGTTGGCGGCGGGTACCAAAGCGGAACGAAGCTTGAGCGGTACGTAACCCTTATGATGCTGCATGGCATGTCCGCATTCATGGGCGGCAACCCCGATTGCGGCAATGGAATTCGAGCCATAGACCGAATCGGAAAGCCTGAGCGTTTTTTTACGCGGATCATAGTGGTCGGAAAGATTACCGCTGACATGCTCAACGGCAACGTCATGGATTCCGGCCCGGCTCAGGAGCTTTTGGGCTGCCTCGGCACCGGTCATACCGGTCCTGCTTCTGACTCTGGCGTATTTGTTGAAGGTACTTTTCATATAGGCGCTGGCGGCGATGCAGATGACAGCTCCGATAATGACCAGAATATAAGTGGGGTCAAAATAGTATCCGTACATTGTTTTTCCTCCTTTTAAAAGTGCTCATGAAGACGGCAAAGGGTCAGCGGCCACATGGCCCAGGATTTCTCCCGGTAAAATAATATGGCCTAATAAAAAATCTTTTGCCGACATTCTTTTTTTTCCTTCTAACTGTAACTCGTGGATCGTAAGGATGCCTGCCCCGGTTGCTACCGCGATGCCAGTGCCTTCTGCCTTTAAAATGGTACCGGGCCTAACGGGATCAGGTCGGCCGGCTTCGGACCGGACAGCAACGTCCGCCCGGACATCATCGTGACATGCATGACCGGAATCTATGGATGCTGACCATATTTTCAGGGTCTTATCCTTATAAAAAGTATACGCACTGGGCCAGGAATTTAGTCCGCGGACCAGCCTTTCTATCTGTTCGGCCGGGAGTTCCCAGCAAATCTGCCCTTCTTCCTTAGTCAGCATGGGGGCATAGGTAGAACGCTCATGATCCTGCTTCCGGGCCGGTATGCCGCCTGATTCCAGTCTGCTGAGGGCTTCTGTTACCAGCCCGGCACCGGCCTCGCTCAGCTTGTCATGAAGGGAGTCGGCAGTTTCCCCGGCTGCGATAGGCACCGGCTGCTGCAGCAGGATGTCGCCGGTATCCAGGCCTTTGTCCATCTGCATGATGGTAATGCCGGTTTCTTTTTCGCCCTCGATGATTGCTCTCTGGATCGGTGCCGCTCCCCGGTAAAGGGGCAGCAGGGAGGCATGGATGTTAATACAGCCTAACGCCGGGAGCCGCAGGATGTCTTCCGACAAAAGCTGGCCGAAGGCCGCCACCACATAGATGTCTGCCGGAAAAGCCGCTAACTCCCGGACTGCTTCCGGGGACTTGATTTTCTGCGGCTGGAAAACGGGGATGCCGTGCCGGAGGGCACATTCTTTTACCGGTGTGAACTTCACTTCCTTGCCGCGGCCTTTCTGCCTGTCCGGCTGTGTGACCGCCAGTAAGACCTGATGACCGGCCTGGATGATTTTTTCCAATGGGCCTACCGAAAATTCGGGCGTTCCCATATAAATAACCTTCAGCTTATTCGGCATCATCCTCTTCCTCTTCGTCATCTTCGGTATTATCCCGCAGTTCCCCTTCGACTTTCTCCACATAAAGATGGCCGTCCAGATGATCCATCTCATGGCAGATAGCCCGCGCCAGCAGTTCGGTGCCTTCCAGTTCAAAGGGCTTCAGCTCTTCGTCATAAGCCAGCACCTTGACATAGTTGGGCCGGGTAACGGTGCCGTGTTTTCCCGGCACGCTAAGGCAGCCTTCATTGCCGGTCTGTTCCCCGCTGGTTTCCATGAGGCGGGGGTTAATCAGTACATGCGGCATATCCCCGGTTTCGTCTACGACTATTATACGCTTCAATACGCCCACCTGGCAAGCCGCCAGTCCGACCCCGTCGGCTTCATACATCGTATCAAACATATCCCCGATCAGTTCCCTGATTCTGGGCGTGATCTCCTTTACTTCTTTACTGGTCTTTTCCAGTATGCTGTCTCCTATTTGTCTTACGTTCCTGATTGCCATCTTGCCCTGCCTTTCCTGTTCCTGTCTTTTCTGTATTTATTGGCTATCGCCGTTGTTTTCGTAAGCCGGTTCTATATGAAAGCGGACTGTCAAATACGGTCCATGGGGTCAAAGTCAAACTGTACGGATTCTCTCCTGCTTTCCTGGTTATTTATCTTAGCTTCTACGACATCCTTGACTTTTATGAGTTCTTGGTAATCGGCATGTTTTATATAAAGTACGAACCGGAAGACGTCTTTTATTTTCGTGACCGCCGCCTCGGCCGGGCCGATGATCCGGACCGGGCTCCCTGAATCCCTGATTGCTCCGGTCAGCTCTTCTCCCAGTCCCTTCCCTGCCTCGGCCGTAGCCGCGCCGATTACTATAGCTAACATGTGGGCAGCCGGAGGATAGGAAGCCAATTCCCGGTAGATGATCTCTTCTTCGTAAAATTTCCCGTAATCCTGTTCGGCGGCACGGACGATGCTGTAATGCTCGGGGCGGTAGGTCTGGATGACTACTTCCCCGGGCCGGTCGCCGCGCCCGGCCCGGCCGGCAGCTTGGGTCAGCAATTGAAAGGTACGTTCCCCGGCCCGGTAGTCATTGGCATTGAGCGACAGATCCGCCGCCAGTATCCCGACCAAGGTCACGCCCGGAAAATCATGTCCTTTGACAATCATCTGGGTGCCGATCAGGATGTCGGCCTGCCTTTCGGCGAAGGCTGTAAGGATCTGCTGCAGGCTGTCTTTTTTCTTGGTGGTATCGCCGTCCATCCTCAATACCTTGGCGGACGGCCACATCTTGCCGATGTTCTCCTCGATCTGCTGGGTTCCGGCCCGGAAGCCCAGGATATAGCCGGAGCCGCATTCAGGGCAGCGGGTCACTTCCGGGGTCTCATAACCGCAGTAATGGCATAACAGCCGGCCGCCCTTGTGCTTTGCCAAGGAGACATCACAATGGGGGCATTTCACGACATGGCCGCAGGAGCGGCAGGAAATAAATCCGGCATATCCTCTCCGGTTGAGGAAAAGGATGATCTGTTCTCCCGCCGCCAGCCGGGCCGTTATCAGCTCCTGAAGCTTGCGGCTGAAAACCGAACGGTTCCCTGCCTTCAGTTCCTGCCGCAGGTCGATCGTATATACCGTCGGCAGCGTCCCGCCGGTAAGCCGTCTGGTAAGGGGAAAGAGCTTGTATCGCCCTTCCTGCACCCGGTAATAAGCTTCCAGGGAAGGTGTCGCCGACCCAAGCACCAGTGCCGCCCCCTTCATCGCCGCCAGCGCCTGTGCCGTCTCTCTGGCATGATATCTTGGCATGGACTCGCTTTTATAGCTTGGTTCATGTTCTTCGTCGATCAATATCATCCCCAGCTTCGGAAAAGGGACAAAAAGCGCGGAACGGGGGCCGATGATGATGTCGATGTCGCCGCTTCTGGCCCGTTCGCACTGGTCATATTTTTCCCCTTGGGAAAGCGAAGAATGCATGACCGAAACGCGGTCGCCGAAGCGCTTGTAAAAACGTAACAAGGTCTGATAAGTCAGGGCGATCTCCGGGATCAGGACGATGCATTGGCGGCCTGCTGACACCATGTTTTTGATCAGGGCGATATAGACTTCGGTTTTGCCGCTTCCGGTTATCCCGTGGATCAGATAAGTGCCTCTGATTCCTTGTGAATACTCGCAGGTGATTTCCTCTACAATCGTTCTTTGCTCTTCGCTAAGCTGCTTTCCCGTTTCTTCCGCTGCTGTCAGCCTGACCGGATTGCGGTAAATACTTTCCGCTCTGACCTCAATGACGCCTTGGTTTTCCAGACTTTTCAGTGTACCGGCAGAAATATTCAGCTTCCCGGCAACCAGTTCATAGGGAAGGACTTCTTCATTTATAAGCTCGGTCAGGATGCGGATTCTGGCCGCCTGTTTTTTTCTGACTGCTTCCGCCAGCAGTTCCCTGAGCTGTTCCGGCGGCTTCAGCCTGATCACCGACTTGCGGGTCTTCGGCCGATAGGCCTGCTTCGCTGGCAGGACGGTCTTAAGGGCGGCAATCATGGTGGAACCGTAGTTTTTTTTCATCCATGCGGCGAGGCGGATGGCATCGGCGGATACAATGACGCTGTCAGGAACGACTTCAATGATTTCTTTCAGCTTATCAGCCGGATAATCCGCCCGTCCGGTCAGCTCAATTACCACGCCGTTACAGAGCCGGTTGCTCTTTCCGAAGGGAATGCTGACGCACATCCCCGGCTCCAGCACGGACAATAGGGAGGCCGGTATCTTGTACTGGAACGGCCGGTCTACTTTTTCATGGGAAATATCTATGATGATGTTGGCGTACCGATATTGCTCTTTTTCTGTCATACTGACCTCTGCGATTGGCCGGCCAGGCGGCCAACGCTTTTATAATAAGGGTTTGATGATATCCCAGATAATAACCCTTTCATCCATCGGGTGCTTTACCCCGTTGATTTCCTGATAATCTTCGTGGCCTTTGCCGGCCAGGACGATGATGTCACCGGGGCGGCCGTTCTTTATGACATAGCTGATCGCTTCCCGGCGGTCGATGATCTCCACATAGTCGCCTCCGGTCTTTAAGATCCCGGTCTTGATGTCGTCGATGATGGCCTGGGGCGGTTCGGTCCTGGGGTTGTCGGAGGTGATTACGGTCAGGTCGGCCAGTTTCCCGCTGACTTCTCCCATCTGAAAGCGGCGCAGCCGCGAGCGGTTGCCCCCGCAGCCAAACAGACAGACCAGCCGCAGCGGCCGGTATTCCCTTAAGGACTTTAGCAGGCTTTCGAGGCTCATGGCATTGTGGGCGTAATCGATCAGCAGGGTGAACTCCTCGGATACGGGAATCACCTCGATCCTGCCGCGCACCCGGGCTCCGCTCAGGGCCCGGCGGATGTCGCGTACCGGCACATCGAAATGGCGGCATACGGCAATCGCGGCCAGGGCGTTGTAAACGCTGAATCTTCCCGGCGTTGCCACTTCGGCCGCAAACTCGGTCAGGCCGCTTACCTGGAACTTGATGCCGAGGATGCCACGTTCGTTCCATAAGCTTAAGCCGGAAGCCCGGATATCGGCTTCCTCAGATATGCCGAAACTTTCTATCTCACACAAATGGCCGGCCGTAACGGCTTCCCAATGGCTATCATCACAGTTCACGATTCCTTTCCGGCACTGTCTGAACAGCATGCTCTTGCAAGCCAGGTACTCGGCAAAATCAGCGTGCTCGTTGGAACCGATGTGATCCTCCTCGAGGTTGGTAAAGATGCCGATGTCAAAAACAAAGCCGGCGGTCCGTGACAGCTTAAACCCCTGCGACGCCGCTTCCATAACCACGATGTCACAGCCGGCTTCGGCCATGCTGCGGAAGTACTGCTGGATCAGCAGCGATTCCGGCGTGGTATTGGCCGTCGGGATATGTTCCTCGCCGATGATAATCTCGATGGTACCGATCAGTCCGACCCGGTATCCGGCCTGCTCTAGGATCGACTTGATCAGATAGGCTGTGGTGGTCTTGCCCTTCGTTCCGGTGATGCCGATGATCTTCATTTCTTCTGCGGGATGTCCGTAAAAAGCGGCGGCGATAATGGCCATGGCATAACGGGTGTCCGTCACCTTGATTACCGTAACGTCGCTGTGGTCGAGCGCGATTTCCTTTTCCACCACCAGGACAGCGGCTCCCTTGGATGCCACCTCCTGGGCATAATCATGGCCGTCGCTGTTGGCTCCGGCGATGCAGATGAAGAGGTCGTCACGGCCGGCTTTGCGGGAATCGTTCACTACCGCGGTGACGGGCCGCTCGTCGTTTCCTTGGATGCATTCGTAGTCTAAGCCGCTTAGTAAGTCTTTGCAGATAAACATATTATACCCCGTATCCGCTTTGGCGGACTCACAATTAATAGTTGAAAGGGTTTTGGTTTTGCTTTCAACTTTCTTTACTCCTTAAATTAAGATATCATGAACGGCGAGTTTTTTCAAGAAAACCTGTGTTGGTATTCTGATAAACTGGGGGGGCTCGGGAACCGGAGGGCTGGGCAGTCGGGTTCCCGAGCCTTCAGACCACCACTCTTTTCCTATCATTCATAATTATTTGTGCCACATCTGCATGCTATTATTTTATGAGCCGCTTCATTATACGTTCAAGGTATACACATGCTTAAACTTTCCATCATCCAGGTCATACCTAAATAGTTGGAAGCATAATAACAATGAATAATGACCGCTGTGTCGTCCGTAATCAAACCTACACCGGAGCAGCGATAAGGGAGCGGCACAATGAACGAAAAAATATCAGTTATGCCAATGCCGAGCCCATCAAGGAATAGAGAATCCCTCCAGTTTAGTAAGAAAAACTTGTTGACTAACTTATTCCAAGAGACGAGTCTGGCTATTAAGTTATTATAAAGTTTTAAGATTTTCATTAGAAAATGCTCACACTTTGTACACATTTTATGGTTATAGTGGTTACAAGATAGTTGTTAACTCACTATCTCCCCCCTCATAAGAAAGTGAAACCTCCGGGATGCCGGAGGTTTTCACTTTCTTATGAGGGTCGACTAGTAAACCCTATCCTACCGGATTCTATTTTTTATCTGAATATGTCTCGAAAGCTGATAAACAGTATAGCCAAGCATGACCCCTGCCGTATTCAATATTACATCGTCGATATCCACTGAGCGTCCGACAAAGTGCTGGGCTGACTCTATTGCCGTTGAAAAAAGCATGCCGGTTAAAAACATGACCTGCGACTTCTGAAATCGCTGCCAAAATAATGGAAAGCAAAATCCTATAGGTGAAAACATCAGAATATTAGCGATAATATTAATGATAAAAGGAGTCTCTATCCTGCCGGTAAAAAAACTGCGAATGGTACGGAACGGTACTAAATTGATGATATGGCGGTCCTCCGGATGCCCCGGCCAGAGGACGAGAAGAATCAGGCCGGCCATAAACAGAATAAAAGCACATAACCGTATCTCGTGTAATATGACAAGTCTCGCCTTTTTTCGCCGCAGATATAGCCAGCGCAGTATCAAGTAAAAAGGCAAAGCTAATGCCGCGCCCAGTCCTAGTCTTGTAAAGAGTGTAATCATAATCTGTCTCCGCTGTTTTCGTTTGTTCGGTTATTTATCCATTATTTACTATATAGATTATCCTGTAAATTATCAACACATAGGCAATCTGACGATGACCGCGCAGCCAGTCATTGTATCAGGGGTACTAAGGAAATTCCAACTAAAATCCATATTTCGTCAGACAAATAGTAATAACGAAAATACCCTATGCTTGCTACTGAAATATGATATAATAAATAGACCAAAGAAATTCGTATGAGTTTATCGACTAGAAAGGAAGGCAGAAAATGAAAAAAATATCTCTTTTAGTACTCAGTTCGCTGTTTTACCTTGCCTTATTGACAAGCTGCGCAGCTGCAGGCGAAGGCTCCCCGGAAACCGACAGCATACCGCCGGTTTCGCAGGACACGGAGAATGTACCGGAAGAAGCCGTTTCTCCTGAAGCACCGGCAACACCCGCAGACACGGATGCTTCCGCCCCGCCTGAGGGGCCGGTAACAGCCGACGAGGCTTCCCCTGTCTATTTTACGGATGACATCACCGCGGAGGGACTTCAGGCAGTCTATGACGCTTTGGAATGGTCGCCTGCCGGTAACCTGGCCGTAAAGGTCACGACCGGTGAACCACCCAATTCCAATTATCTGCGGCAGGAGCTGATCGGCGGACTGGTCACCTCGCTCGACGGTACCTACGTCGAATCCAACACGGCATATGGCGGTTCCCGCTCCGAAACCGCGATGCATTATCAAGTTGCTGAGGATCATGGCTTTTCGCCTATTGTCATTATGGATGAAGAAGACTCAATGGAACTAACGGTAAGCAGCGGGGAGATTCTTCAGGGCGTCAACTATGTGGGAGCAAGGTTTGACGAATTTGACGCGATGCTGGTGCTGTCACATTTTAAAGGGCATGCCATGGCCGGCTACGGCGGCGCGATCAAAAACATCTCCATCGGTATCGGCTCGTCCAAGGGCAAGGTCTGGATCCACAGCGGCGGCACCCGCACCGTGGGCGGCATTAACGGGGATACCGACTCTTTCCAGATGGCGATGGCCGAGGCCGGGCTTTCGGTATCCGACGCACTGGGCAGTGAAAATATTGTCTATATCAACGTGATGAACCGCCTGTCGGTGGACTGCGACTGCGACGGCAACCCGGCAGAACCGGACATCCATGACATCGGCATCCTCGCCTCCCATGACCCGGTGGCACTTGATAAAGCCTGCCTTGACCTGATCTGGGAAGCAGAAGGCAGTGAAAGCTTCCGGCAGCGTGTGGAAGGACTGAACGGTTTCCTGTCCTTGGAATACGGGGAGACGATCGGTCTTGGCTCGCAAACCTATGAACTGGTCAATTTAAATGAGACATGAAATCTCGAGTAAGGGAGACGGCTGATGCTAGAGATTTTACAGCGTGAATGGGTATACCTGCGGTATTACTTGGAGTTACAGTTCCGGCAAATCGCGCCGTACTATGCGCTGGGCATGGTTCTCGGCTCGCTTATTTCCGTGTTCGGAAAGGCAAGAATACACCGCCTGTTTGCTGTGATGGGGACTAAGAAATGGGGGGTTCTGGGGGTAATCCCGGCAAGTGCGCTCGGCATTGCTTCCCCTTTGTGTATGTACGGAACTATACCGCTTGCGGCATCGTTTTCCCGGCTCGGCATTAAGGATGACTGGCTTGCGGCATTTATGATGAGTTCTATCCTTCTTAATCCGCAGCTTATCATCTACAGCGCTGCCCTGGGCGGCACGGCACTGACGGTACGGATTATCTCATGCTTTATCTGCGGCATGGCGGCAGGCCTGCTCATCAGACTGTTGTACAAGGATAAGCAGTTTTTTTGCTTTGACGGTTTTGCCGAGCCTTCCAGCCGTGACACTGACCCGAACATCTGGCTGCGGTTATTGAAAAATATCGGCCGCAATATCAAAGCGACAGCGGGATGGTTTATGATCGGCCTTGGGCTTTCAGCCCTGTTCACCCGCTATGTTCCTGTCGGTCTGATTGACCGGCTGTTCGGCGCCCGCAACGATTTTGGCATATTTCTAGCGGCAACCATCGGCGTGCCGCTCTATGCCTGCGGCGGCGCAACGATCCCTTTGCTGCAGGAGTGGCTGCGGAGCGGCATGAGCATGGGGAGCGCAGCCGCCTTTATGCTGACCGGGCCGGCGACTAAAATCACCAATCTTGGTGCGGTAAAAATCGTGCTGGGCATGAAAAGGTTTGTTTTATATATTCTGTATGTTATAGCTTTTGCTCTGATTTCCGGATTGTTGGTGGATGCCGTCTGATTCCTCACTGGATTCATGAGCCAGACCGGAACAAAACAGCCATAGGCTTTATCTATCAAGCTTTTGGCTGTTTTGCCGTGAAGTTCATATTCACCACTTTAAAAGACCACACCATGTGTGTTTGCTACATCAATGCCTTCTGTCTCGGACGCGCCCACAGAACCAACCGGAGAACAGTTGTCTTTGCACTTACAAGAACATCCCCGCGTCGCATTTTCGTCTGACATGCTTTCCGCCTTTACTTCTTCGATCATAGTTTCACCTCCTACTAGTATATACGTATTATTTGCATCAATATTGCCATATCATCAGAAGGCGACAAACTGCCGAACCTTTTAATGAACCATAACATGATCCGACAGAAAATCAAAAACCGTCGGATTTTCCTCCAGAAGAGAATAATATAAGATGAGCATTTCGCTGTACCGGTGTCTCACGGCATCGCACTCTTTTCGCTTCCTTTCCTCTGAAAAAGCCGCGCCGTCATGTGCAGAGGCAAAACAAGCGGTACACAGGCGGCAGGCCCAGCAATCCAGACAGGCTTCGCTGATCTGTATGTAACTGTCAATAAGCGCATGAACCTTCTTGGCATCAAGCCCCGTGTAGATATTTCCGACCGGATGGACACCATCCATTTTCTCGCAGATAGAAATCTGTCCTTCCCTGTTAACAAATTGCCTTCGCAGACCCGGACGGCAGCATCCGTTGAGAGGCAGATCGGCCAGATCGGCCTTAAAACGCTCATAAATGTCTTCTATATACTTACCGACAATTTCATGGAGCATAGATGAGATTTCCCTGCCGTTTAAGAGACAGTCGGCATAAAGGCGCGAAAGCTCATCCAGATTACCTTCCCGCTTACTCCGGCCGTCCTGATCTGCCAAGGGGACAAATTGGTTGGCGGCGCGTGAAAGAAAAGCAGGGGTTACATGGTGGCCGCAGAGCAGTTCTTCCGACGAAAAATAGTCCAGTGTCGTTAAAATCCGGTACGGCGGGGCGTTAACGGCGGAGAAGACTACCTTGCTCTGATAATAGTCTTCATCCATGGCCCGGAGCCGGCGCAGGTTTTCATAGATAATCGCGTGGGTGCCGTTGCCGTTTTCAAAGCGCCGGTAACGGTCATGGGTTGCCGCATCGCCGTCCAGGCTGACAGCCAGCCGGAAATTGTTGTCGATAAAAAAGCGGGCAATTTCTTCGTTTCCAAGCAACGTGCCGTTAGTCGTCAGACCGAAGGTGCACTCAAAGTCCGCCTTTTTCTTGGCGTATTCAACCACGGAGACAATCAGCGGAAAATTAACAAGGGGCTCGCCGCCATAAAAGGCTATATTCATCCTGGGGGGATTCGATTTGAGGAAGAAATCGACAGCATCTTTAGCGGTCTGCTCGCTCATAAAGTACTTGCTGTGCTGGCGGTAATTAGTATAGTGCTCACTGTAGACACAATAGCCGCATCTTAAGTTGCAGTGCTCGGTGACGCCGAGAATCAGCTGTTCGCACACCCCCTCCTGAAGGGCTTCTTCCAGGTCATCGTGCGGCTCCATTTTTCCCGGCCGGTGGCTGGATAAAAGTCCTTCACGCTTGGCTTGGTCGATTTCTTTCATAGCTGTGCGCAAAACATCTTTGGAGAAATGCATACCGTACTTATGAAAGATCTGCTCGGCAGTCAGCACGCCATAGTCCGCTGCGATGGCATAAAAAACATCATCGACGCGAAAGACGCGGTTGGTGTTTACGTCGTAAAGATATCTATGTCTTTCTGTGGAAAAACGATACACGAACGGTGATTTTGGAAGTGACTTGTCAGGAACACTCAGATTCATAATCCAATTCCCCTTTCACATACCAACCGGATGTTCGGTTAATATGACTTGTCTGCAAGTAGAAATATAACAATTACTTAAGCGATAAATTAATGTGGCACCAGTTTTTATTATAATAACTTACTATATTCTTCCTGTCAATATCCGGTTTATAACAAAATTTAAACAGTTGATTTTAATTATTTTTCCCATTCTTTTTATTATAATATTTTGATATACATATCAAAACATATCATAATTTGGCATCTATTTTCTGCTGCTCCAATTGAAATGTACTGTCCTATATGGTAGAATGGTTATCAAGCTGGTTAATAAACTACTTGTCCGGTTGATGGAAAGATACGGAAGAATGACTTAATCAGCAAATAGGGAGGCTGCTTATGATAATGACAGTTACGCTTAACCCGGCCATCGACAAGACCTATACGGCCTCCGGCCTGATCATGGGTCAGGTAAACCGTATGAAAACAGTCCGCAACCTGGCCGGCGGCAAAGGGATCAACGTGACTAAGATCCTGAGACAATATGGCTGCCCGGTGACGGCACTGGGCTTTTTAGGGGGCTATACGGGGAGTTTTATCGAAAACTATGTAAAAGAGATCCAAGCCGTCAGCGCTTTTACCAGTGTACATGAGGATACCCGCAGCAGCATCAACATAATTGCCGAAGATGGCTATATCACTGAAGTCCTGGAACCGGGCCCGGAGATCACGAAGCAGGAAAAAGAGCGTTTTCTGGCTGATTATAAGCTGGGCCTGGCCGACTGCCGCCTGGTCGTTTTATCAGGAAGCGTACCGCGTGGGCTTAGCGAGGATATTTATGAGACTTTGATCAGGCTGGCCAAGAAGCAGGACAAGAAGGTGATCCTGGACACCAGCGGCGAGTATCTGGTAAATGCTGTCAAAGGAAAGCCCTTCATGATCAAGCCCAATCTCCGGGAACTGGAGTATCTGACCGGACGGAAGATCGCCGCCACTGAAGATGCCGCCGATGCCGCCAAGGAACTGACTGCAAAGGGGATCGCCCATGTGATGATATCAATGGGAAAGAAAGGGCTTATCTATGCTTCGTCAGCGTTTCACGAAGTCCTATATGCCAAGCCCCCGGCCGTCAGAATGAAAAATACCATCGGTTGCGGCGACAGCGTGACTGCCTCCTTCTGTATGTCCTGGCTGAAACAGGAAGCTCCTGAGCTCACGCTCAGAAAAGCGACCGCGATATCGGCGGCCAGTGCCACTACTTTTGAAATCGGGGTCATCCCAATGGAGCTGGCAGAAGAACTGCTGCCGCAAATAAAAATAGATACTGTCGCAGTTTAATTCCCACCGCTTACAGCCGTTGATGAAATGACAGGAGACACCCGTATATGCCAAGCTCAGGTAATGAAAACACCTTCCACCGCCAGATCAGGAAGCTGGTAATCCCTATCGTGATCCAAAACCTGTTAAGCGCTGCCGTCGGCTCTGCCGACATCGTCATGCTTAATTATGTCGGACAGTCCTCGGTCTCCGCGGTTTCCCTCGCCGCCCAGTACACCAACATCCTTTTCATGGTCTATTACGGCCTGGGTACCGGTGCCACCATGCTGTGCGCTCAGTATTACGGTAAAGGCGACCTGCGTGCGATCGCGGCCGTGGAAGGGATCGCCTTGCGGTTTTCTCTGCTCCTGTCTGCTGTTTTTGCCTTGTGCGCCCTGACTATACCGGAAGGAATGATGCGGATATTTACCAATGAAGCCGAGCTGGTCACCTTAGGCTCCGCCTATCTGCGGTATCTGAGTGTCTGTTATCTGTGCTGGAGTATAATCGAGATCTATCTTTCCGTTCTGCGCAGTACGGGAAGAGTGGTGGTCTGCACGGTTCTCAACTGTATGACTTTTCTATTGAATATTTTCCTGAACGCGGTGTTTATCTTCGGGCTGTTCGGGGCTCCCCGGCTGGGCGTCGTCGGCGTTGCCATCGCCACTTCGGCCTCCCGGGCTGTGGAACTGGCCGGCTGCCTGCTTGTCTCTGCCTTCCAAAAAGACATCAAGCTGAAATTCTCTTACCTGTTTATCCGCAACAAACTGCTTTTCAAGGATTTTTTACGGTTATCCCTGCCGGCGCTGGGCAACGATATTTCATGGGGCGTGGCCTTTTCCATGTACTCGGCCATCTTCGGCCATCTGGGCAATGATGCTGTCGCCGCCAATTCCTTTGCTTCCGTGGTCCGTAACTTCGGCACCATCCTCTGTTTCGGCCTGTCCAGTGCCGGGTCGATCCTGCTGGGCAATGCAATCGGCGACAACCGCCTGGAGGATGCCGAGAAAGATGCCGGAAAACTGATGAAGATGACGGTCATAAGCGGCGCTATCGGCGGCCTGATCGTCCTGGCCGCCACTCCCTTTGTCCTGCGCTATGCCGCGCTGTCGGAGACGTCCCTGCATTACCTGAAATATATGCTGCTGATCAACTCTTACTATGTCATGGGGGCGGCCGTCAACACCTCCCTCATCGTCGGGATCTTCCGCGCCGGCGGCGACAGCCGCTTCGGCTTTATCTGCGATACCATCGACATGTGGGGCTATGCGATCCCGCTGGGCTTCCTGGCCGCCTTTGTGTTCAAGCTTCCGGTTCTTTGGGTGTATTTCCTGCTCTGCACCGATGAATTCGTCAAATGGCCCTGGGTCATCCGCCATTACCGCAGCCGTAAATGGCTGAAAAATATTACCCGGGAAGAGCTATTTGATTAGTACGGGATCGCTGCAGGTATTCTACGGTTACTGAGCCTCTCCATTGTCAACGCATATAACATAAGGTTTAACCTAATTCATGAACCCCTTGGGCACAGTGACTTCTCCGGAAAAAACAAAGTCCTCGGCATGATTCCTGATGTATGTGTCTAATAACTGAATCATTGATTCTTCGCTCTCATAGTACAGATCATCCAAATCCTCAAAATCAGGGTCAAGCTTATCCATTTTCTTTTGACGCTTTTTGCGGTCTTTGCTAGGCTTGCCGCCCATCCGTTTCGCCGACGCCTTTATGATATCAGCATTTTGCCATGCTTCGATTGCTTGAAAACCTTTTAACGCATCTTCCCAGACGATACCGGTGGAGTTGTAATAAAACTGGTCGTGGCCGCCATTAATGACTTCTGCACTATACCATTGGATAGCAAAAACGTTTCTTTGCGGTGTTGTAAACGGCTTCAGGTCATTTTCAAATTTTTCTTCACCGTCATAGATGCTGACACTCCACCAAAGCGGTTCGATAATTTTTTGAACGTCAGCATACCTTGAGTGCCCGTCGGCATTTATGGCCTGAGCTTCAATAAGTTGTTTGTCAACTGTCATATGAACCGTTTTATATTTTAACGTATCAACTGCTTCCGAACTTGAAGTTTTTATCTTTGTAAAGATTTTTTTCATTTTTTTAAGTATAGTAATCATTTTCAACAATAACCCCTCATCACGATCTGAATATTTTCTTTTCCTTGATAACTGTTGATGTCCGGATAATAAGCAATACTGATCTCCATAGGCACCAATGCCCCGCCCTCATACAGTCTGGCTACCGCTTCCCGTGAATACCGGCCCGCCAGGAATTCATGAAAGGCTTCCACATCCCCGAAGTAAATCATCTCAAATTTCCGGCCATCCGCGTCGGCAATCGTGTACTTTCCGACGTTCCTGTTCTTGCCCATCACGCTTCCCCTGATCAGTCGTATCTGTTTCTGCGCAAAAACCGGCTTGGTATTGCCGTTCCCGAAAGGAGCCAGCTTGTCAAGCTCCCGGATCAGTTCGGTACTGACATACGAAAGCGGCATGGCGATGTCAATGCGGATGTTCTCTTCAAAATCCGCTTCCGTCAGAACCGCATTTTCATTGAGCTGCTGCCGCAGCCGCCCGATATTTTCTTTCTTGATTGACAGGCCGGCGGCCTGCTTATGCCCTCCGAACTTAATAAAGAGCTCTTTGCACTTACACATCTCCGCATACATGTCATAAGCCTCGATGGAACGACCGGATCCTTTCGCCTCTTCCTCTGCGTCCGTCAGCACGAAGGTCGGCTTGCCGAAATGCTCCCTGACCCGGCCGGCCACGATTCCGGCCAGGCTTTCATGGCAATGCGGCAGATAAAGTACCAGGACTTTATCGCTCTGATACTCCCGCTCCCCTTGGTCTTCCTGCTTGCCGGAAGCCACCATATGTACCGCCTCTTCCACCATGGCCCTGGTCATTTCCTTGCGGCTTTCATTTAAGTTCTTCAGATCCGCCGCCAGCGCCATCGCCTCCCGGTAGTCGGTTGCTCCCAGCAAAGCCAAGGCCCGTTCCGCCGTATCCAGGCGCCCGGTGGCATTGATACAGGGACCCAGAACAAACCCGACATGATAAGGGCTCAGCCGCTCCTCACGGATCCCGTTCACTTCAATCAGGGCCCGTAGCCCCAGATTGGCCGACCTCCGCATCCGCTCCAGGCCGTATTTCACTAATATCCGGTTCTCATCCCGCAGCTCCATGACATCACAGATGGTGGCAAAGGCTCCCAGACAGCGGATTTCTTCCTGTAAAACAGCCGGAATCGCCTGCCCCATATGACGGAAAAGAGCCTCAACTACCTTGACCGCCACGACACCGCCGCAGATCTGCTTGCACGGATAAGGACAGCCCTCCTGCTTCGGATCCACCACCGCATCCGCTGCCGGCAGAAAATACACCCGTTTTCCGTCCTCACCCTCTTCAAAAGGCACTTCATGATGATCCGTGACAATTACCGTTATCCCCAGCGCTTTGGCCGCCTGTATCGGCGGTGCTGCCGCAATCCCGTTATCGCACGTGATAACCGTGTCGATTCCGGCCTGCGCGGCATCGGCGATCAGATGATCATTCAAGCCATAGCCGTCCTTCATCCGATGCGGAATCGCCGTATCGGCCCTGCCTCCCAGCGACGTTATCCCCTTAATTAAAATATGGGTCGCACAGATGCCGTCGGCATCATAGTCCCCAATCACCCGGATCGCCGCTCCGGAAGCAATCTTTTCTGCCAAGATACTGACAGCCCTGTCCATGTCTTTCAGTAAAAAAGGATCATACAGTTCCTCTGCCGTTCCCGACAGATACTTCCTGATATCCTCCTCCGCCACGATATCCCGGTTGCGGATCAGCCTCGCCAGCACCGGAGAAATCGCAAATTTCCTGCCGATACCTTCAAAGTCCGCCCGCTTCGTCACCACCACCCACTTCGCCAATGCTAGTAGCCTCGCTTTCATGCGTTCCGCTTCTTTTCACCAAATGAAAAGAAGATTATTTACAATCATATACAGGTATCGTAGCATAAATTGTCATGGTTGAAAACACTTTTTCCTTTTCATTCACCTATTCC
>QMCD01000465.1_pt1 | contig 28209 bp, 26 predicted proteins | sample 1821841 | NCBI WGS metagenome assembly QMCD01 (sample SAMN01991225, study PRJNA193472) | Termite gut metagenome, whole genome shotgun sequencing project. | isolation source: worker | host: Macrotermes natalensis | reverse complement strand
TCGGAGGTTTTGAATATGCTGTTGGAAGAATGGAACATGGAAGACGCAATTGCTTACGCACGTAAAGAAGGCCGCGAAGATGGACGTGAGGAAGGTATAGAGTTTGGTATGGCAAGAGGCCGTTCCGAAGGCAGAAAAAAAGGCCGTGAAGAACGGGATACATATTTTCTTGAACTATTAGACCAGGGACTTTCCACGGATGAAATCAAACAACAGATTTATTCTGAAAGAAAGAGTATTTGAAGATACATGGTTCGGAGGTTTTGAATATGCTGTTGGAAGAATGGAACATGGAAGACGCAATTGCTTACGCACGCAAAGAAGGCCGAGAAGATGGTATAGAGTTTGGTATGGCAAAAGGCCGGTATGAAGGTAGAGCAGAAGGGCGTTATGATGGACAAGACTATATTCTCGAACTATTAGACCAAGGGTTTTCCACAGATGAAATCAAACAACGGATTTATTCTGAAAGAAAGAGTACTTGAAGATACATTGTAACGTATGGATGACTGACACCCCAAAAGCATGGCGTAGTTATAGCAATTCGATTAATCGACAGCAATTTTTAAACAGCGTTCCGGATTTCATCCAATGATTGAATATTCTCGGATTCCATCCATTGTTCTATACCCGCGACAATATCCAACGCCGCCTGAGGATTCATAAAACTTGCTGTTCCGATTTGCACAACCGATGCTCCCGCCATGATAAACTCGACAGCATCCTTCCAGGTGGTGATGCCGCCGATTCCCATAATGGGAATCTTAACGGCTTTCGCTGTTTGATGCACCATCCTAAGGGCAATCGGTTTTATTGCGGGACCGGAGAGGCCGGCATAGGTATTTTGGAACACAGGTTTGCGATTACGAATATCTATCGCCATTCCCAAAACCGTATTGATGAGCGAAATCCCGTCGGCGCCTTCATCTTCACAGGCTTTGGCCAGACCGGCAATATCTTCCGCATTCGGAGAGAGCTTAATCACGAGTTTGTGCTTACATATTTTTCGGATCGTTCTTACCACATCGCGGGCGATTTCAGTTTTGATGCCGAAGTTCATCCCGCCGGCTTTTACGTTGGGACAGGAAATATTCAGCTCCAGAATATCAATCTTGACATCGTTTAAAAGCTCAACGCCCCGGATGTAATCATCGATTGAGTGTCCGCCAAGATTTACAATATTGACGAGATCAAGATTATTGATCCAATCAAGCTCCTGTTCGATAAAACCTTTCACGCCGGGATTTTCGAGGCCGACACTGTTCATAATGCCGCTTGGAGTTTCCCAAACGCGGATGCCGTCATTTCCTCCGCGCGGATTCAATGTTAACCCTTTAGAACTGATGCCTCCCAATTTTTCCAGATCAATAATTTCATGATGCTCTCTGCCGAATCCGCAGGTTCCTGACGCAAGTACTACAGGATTCTTAAAAACGATTCCCGCAAAATTAGTTTCAAGTTTTCCGCTCATTTCCCGTACACCTCATCCGCCGGAAATACCGGTCCGTCTTTACAGGCTTTTTTATTCCCGCTTTCATTTTTACAAGTGCAAACGAGACAGGCTCCGATACCACAGGCCATCCGGTTTTCCATTGAAACATACAACGATTTACCGCGTTGAAGTGCATTACATTTATCGTATAAGACACGCATCATGGCTTCCGGGCCGCAGCAAAAAATGTAATCATAATTACCGGGATTTATCTTATCCGTGATAAACCCTCCTATATCAACAATGAGTTCCCGGCTCACTTTATCAAACTCTTCTATTAAGACAACCTGACCGCTGAACCCTAAATAAATATCGATGATGTTTTTCGGATGATTCTTCATCAATGTTTTTGCCGTAAGATACAGCGGAGCGATGCCGACGCCGCCGCCGACCAAGGCAATTTTTCCGCTTACAGCGGGAAAGCCGTTTCCCAGAGGGCCTTGCAGAGAAATGTCATCGCCGGGTTTTAGGGCTGAAAAAATCCCGGTGCCTTGACCGGCCACTTTGTATAGAAAAGAAACGCTTTGACCATCGGAATCAAAAACGCTGATGGGCCGAGACAGGACGGGGAAATTTTCCCACGCGCGGAGCATGTAAAACTGTCCCATTTTTGCGCTGTTTTTTTCTTCAACTTTCATGAGAAAAAAATCCTCTGAAAGTTTTTTGTTACATACGATCTTTGCCATCAGATTTTTCCTTTTTGTAGTTATAAACAATCTTCCCCCGGCAAATGGTGTAATGCACTTTACCGGCAAGCGTTTCTCCGACAAAGGGAGAATTGGAGGATTTGGAATAAAAGTTATTAACGGTCCATTTTTCGTTTTCATCGAAAATCGTAATATCGGCGGGACCGTTCTCTGCAATGTAGCCTGCGTCGAAATTGTAAAGCCGCGCCGGAGCAAGACTCATCTTTTCAATAAGATGCATCAAAGAAAGATGTCCCGGTTTTACAAGATGGGTCAGCATAAGTCCCAACGCCGTTTCCAGGCCGATTATTCCGCTCGGCGCATCCGCCAAAGGTTTGCTTTTTTCTTCGCTGCTATGCGGCGCGTGATCCGTAGCGATTAAATCGATGGTTCCGTTTTTAAGTCCTGTAATCAGCATCTTTCTGTCACGTTCTTTGCGAAAAGGCGGATTCAATTTTGCTATACTGCTGTACTTTGCAACGGCGTCTTCGGTTAAAGCCAGATGCTGGGGAGTAACTTCCGCGCTTATATTCGCTCCAAGTTTTTTTGCCAAATTGATAATCATAACAGATTCGGCAGCGCTTACATGCTGTATATGAATCTTTGCGGATGATGAAAGAGCGATCATACAGTCTCTCGCAATCATGCTGCTTTCTGAAAAAGACGGCGTGCCTCTCAGGGAAAGAGCGGCGGAAACCGGACCATCGTTTATGCCAGCAGTACCAATCAAAGAAGCATCTTCTTCATGCAGACTAATGGGAACGCCTAGGCGTTCGGCCTGCTTCATCGCTTCCAAAAGGAGCTTCGCGTTCATCAGCGGTACGCCGTCATCGCTAAACCCGGCGGCTCCGCATTGCATAAGCATAGGCATATCGGTAAGTTCATTTCCTTTAAGACCCTTGCTCACCGCGGCAACGGTATGCACGTTGATGCAAGCATCTTTCGCTTTGTGCAACACTTCAAGAAGCGTATCAACGTTATCAATTATAGGATTGGTATTTGCCATGCATACTACAGTGGTGTATCCTCCGGCCGCCGCCGCCGCCGAACCGCTTGCGATATCTTCTTTCCAGGTAAAACCTGGTTCCCGAAAATGAACATGAACGTCCACAAGACCGGGTGCGATAATGTTTCCTTTTGCGTTGATGATTTGCTCAACACCGGGAACATCATCGATCCTGCCTATTTTTTTTATTCGATCATGTTCAATAAGAATATCGGCAACCTCATCCCGTTTGGATTTTGGATCAATGAGGCGCCCCTGCCGGATTAAAATCATACTTCAATATATCAGGAATATACACTGACCGCAATGAGGAAAGCGTTCGATTCTTTAATGTTCTTTATAACATATTGTCTGCTCTCATTGACAAACATATTCCGAAAATGATAAGGTGAAGTATTATATTTTGCGTTTAATCCCGCAGTTAGTGTAGGCGTTTAAGATAATCTTCGGCGAAATCGTCTTTAGAAATGATACTGACAGTTCTGCTATAGCACTCCGATTCTTTTAATCCCGGCCAATTTTTTGGTTCCCTGCGCTCCGACGGGCTTATTCGTTAGGCATATTTGTAAAACATATATGCCAGGCGTTAAACGCCAGGGAACGAACATGACAGATACCTCCTCTTTTTCTTCCTTCGGTTTGTCCGAAGCGGTTCTGGAAGCGTTAGCCGAAAAAGGTTTTACGGCTCCCAGTTCAATTCAAACTATTGCTCTTCCCAGGATGCTGCATGAAGACGGACATCTCATCGTCAAAGCCAGAACCGGGACCGGGAAAACTGCCGCTTTTGGGATTCCGCTGGTTGAAAGAATCACCAGGCAGGAAGCTCTGCCGCAGGCATTAATTTTAACTCCTACAAGAGAACTGGCGCTGCAGGTTTCAAGAGAAATCCGGTCATTCTGCAAGACTCCTTTTCCGCGCATTACCGCTGTGTACGGCGGCGCGCCAATCCGTTCTCAGATTAAGGATCTTGCCCGCGGGGTTGAAATCGTTGTCGGTACTCCGGGGCGCGTTATGGATCTTATGGATCGGCGCGTTCTCGATTTATCAACTATCGATTGGTTTATTCTTGATGAAGGGGATGAAATGCTGGACATGGGATTCCTGGAAGATGTGGAAACCATTCTGGCGGCAACCAAGCAAGACCGGCGTGTGGCGCTTTTTTCCGCAACGATGCCGGACGCGATTCTGAAAATCGTCCGCGATCATCTTGGCAAAGTTGATATTTTGGAAGATGTTACTGCGGCGGATGAAAAACCCGCGGTTGATCAATATTACATGATGGTAAAACGCGAAGACAAGCTCGAAGCATTTCGGCGTTTGGTTGATTCAGCGGAAGATTTTTACGGACTTGTATTCTGCGCTACAAAGGTTGGAACCGACGAAGTTGCCCGCCGCCTTGTTGAAGCCGGTTACGCCGCGGAAGCGATTCACGGCGACCTTTCGCAGGAAGCGCGGGAAAGGACGCTCCGCCGGTTCAGGGCAAGGCACACTACGATTTTGGTTGCTACCGACGTTGCCGCGAGGGGAATCGATATTGAACGATTGACCCATGTCATCAACTGGGACTTGCCGAACGACCGGGAAACTTATGTTCACCGGATAGGCCGTACCGGAAGGGCGGGAAGAAGAGGGACCGCTGTCAGCTTTGTTCTTCCTTCGGAACGCGGACGGATTTCTCATCTTTCCAGAAACATTCAGCGGACATTGGGAGTTGCCATTGCCTGGATGAGGGCCCCGTCGGTAAAATCTGTTATGCAGGCTGCCCGGAAATGGATCATCGATTCTGTGCTGAACACGGTTCCCGAAATTGATGATACTGATGAAGCGGAAATCGGCGAACTTGAACCTACCGCTCACGGCGCGGTGGCAAAAGAACTTATTGAAAAACTGGGAGCGGAAAAAGCTGTAGAAGCTCTTGTATCATTAACATATGGTGATATTCTGGACCCAACACGCTACAGTTTTATCACCGAATTTTCCGAACAGAAATTCGACCGCCCCGAACCATTACGAACGGGACGCGGCCGGCGCTTTGACGGTAAAGGCGGTGAAGGGAAAAAAGGAGCGTCCTTCGGCAGGAACCGTTTTGGTGAAGGTTCAAAGCCGGGACAGTCCAGGGTCTATGTCGGTGTCGGCAGACGCCAAGGAGCTTCCGCGAAAGATGTGGCAAACCTTTTGATGCGTGCCGGAGGAGTTCCCGGCCGCCTCGTTGATGCTATCGAAATGAAGGATTACTGCGCTTATGCCACCCTTCCCGATGACGCCGCAAAACGCGCTTGTTCTTTTTCTAAACAAGATCCGAAAAGTCCTCCGATAAAACCAGCATCGGGAAAGAGCTGATCTCCGAATTGTAGTCACGTCCATATTTTGAGAAATGGTTCATGGAATAACTTCAATGGCAGTAACGAACGGCGTACATTACAAAGGAGATTGGAGCAAGCTGCTTGAATCAATCTTGAAACAAAATGCACAGAGGAAAGAGCAGTTATGAGGAAGCGAATCATTTTTGGATTTTTCTTCGTACTTGCGGCAGTGTCGGTTTTTTCACAAACGAGTGTCGTTAATATCTATCAAGATGCCAATCAAAATGGAGAACTGGACAACAGACTGTTTAATATTCCAAAGGAACCTGTAGGTATTTCCAACTGGAATGGAAGCGGCGTTCCCGACAGTTTTGAAAAACTCAAACTTACTGTCGATAACATGACACACATAATCCGTGTCAATTTGTTTCTTATGTGAGGTAAACCATGACAGGAATTTATTTCAGCGGGACTGGGAATACAAAACATTGTGTAGAAGAATTCGTACATTGTTTCGATGTAAAAAATAAATCATACTCAATAGAGATTCCGGAAATTGAGAAATATTTAGCCGAAGAAAACATCATTGTGTTTGGGTATCCTACGTATTTCAGCAATGCCCCCAAAATAGTGATGGATTTTATCAAGAATCATAATCAGATATTTGCTCACAAAAAAGTTTTCATTATTGTAACGATGGGGCTTTTCAGCGGAGACGGGGCCGGCTGTTCGGCGCGGTTGTTGAAAAAATACGGCAGTGAAATTATCGGAGGCCTGCATTTACAAATGCCTGATTGCATCAGCGATAATAAACTGCTTAAAACGACGCCGGAACAAAATCGAGTACTTGTAAGCAAGGCGAATGAAAAAATACACAGTGCTGCAAAAAAAATGAAGGAAGGAAATCCTCCAAGAGACGGATTGAGTTTTCTTCATCATCTTGCCGGATTATTTGGTCAGCGTCTTTGGTTTTATGGAGAATCAATTTCGTACAAAAATAAACCCATTATCGATTCAAAAAAATGTACGCTGTGCGGTCTTTGCGTCAAAAATTGTCCCATGAAAAACCTTGATGAAAAAGATGGACAACTCGTTCATCAAAAGAAATGCACACTATGTTACCGTTGTGTAAATCATTGTCCGGCAGAGGCGTTAACTATTTTGGGAAAGAATGTTTATCAACAATATTCTATTGCATTCCAATCTTTTCATTAAATCCTACATAAGGTTAAAAATACAACTTGCGTTCTAAGAATCTATATGTTATCATATCGATATATTTCAAGTCTCTTTATTTAGAAATAGAAAGGTTAAATAAGTAATCATCAAGATTTTTTCTTATTGGCTGTTTTATTTTTATTTAGAGAGGGTGTATATGAGTATCAGTAAACGGCTTTCCATTTTAATTGGAGCTCTTGTGTTGGTGGTGTCGCTGTTTTTGGGCCTTTTTTCGACGAACTCTGTCATGAACATGATAGATAACAATACTGCCGAATGGATGATCGATGAGGCGGAAATCGGAGCTGAACTGGTCGCGTTGAGTATTGAGAGTAATCAGCATATTTTGCAGGCGATAGCGGCAATGCCCGTGGTGAAAACGATGGACCGTGATCTCCAGGGACCCGCCATCCTGCCGCTCATTGAACAAATGGGGTTTGATGACATTGCGGTTATTGACCCTGAGGGTAACGCGTGGCACATAAAAGGCGGCAATATTCCGAATCTTGCGGGACGTGATTATGTGCAGGTAGCGCTCGCAGGCGGTTTGGGGCTTTCGGAAATCATGACATCCGCCCAAAGTGCGGTTCCCATCGCTTTCCCCATTCTCAACTACACGGTACCTATTAGGGACAATAGATGGTCGTGGATTCTCGGCGGGATTTTAGCCCGGACAAACGCCCTGGCTTTCAGCGATCTTATGAAATCGATTAAGGTGCGGGCCGGCGGTTATGCCTATATGATCAACGGAGCGGGAACCATTATCGCTCACGCGGTGAATCCCGAAATGGTAGATGCCGGAACCAACTTTATCGAACAAGCGAAAACCGACCCTTCCGTTCAGTCTATAGCCAACGCGTTTCAGACAATCATGCGGGAAAAGCATGGTTCCATCGTCTACGACTATCAGGGGAAAACGCGGCTCTGCGGCTTTACTGAGGTTCCCGGACAGAACATGTACATTGTGGTAAGTTCCGAAAGGAGCGCGCTGTTGGCCGCGGTATACGCGATGCGCACCGTTCTGTTTATTATCATGGGAGCCGCCGCGGCGTTAGGAGTCGGAGCAGGTATCATTCTTGCGCGTTCTATCGCGCGTCCGATTCAGCATTTACGGGACGTTATGCAGTATCTCGGCGAAGGGGATTTGACGCATACCACTGACATCGCATCCAAAGACGAAGTAGGCGATCTTGCGCGGTATTTCAACGAAACGGTGTCCAATTTGAAAAATCTGGTAATGATGATCAAGCAGCAGGCGGGATCATTGTCCGAAATCGGGGTCGATCTTTCTTCCAACATGACGGAAACCGCGGCTGCGGTAAACCAGATTACGGCAAATCTTCAAGGTATCAAAACGCGGGTAATCAACCAGAGTGCGAGCGTTACCGAAACGAACGCAACGATGGAGCAGATTACGGTGAACATCGATAAGCTCAATATGCATGTGGAAAAGCAAACGGACAGTGTGACGCAGTCGTCATCCGCGATAGAGGAAATGCTGGCGAATATTCAGTCGGTAACGCAGACATTGATGAAGAATGCCGAAAATGTCAGTGAACTCACACAATCGTCGGAAACGGGGCATGAAGGCTTGCAGGATGTTGCCTCCGATATACAGGAGATTGCGCGAGAATCGGAAGGACTGTTGGAAATCAATTCGGTGATGGAAAATATCGCGAGCCAAACGAATCTGTTGTCGATGAACGCGGCGATTGAGGCGGCGCACGCGGGCGAAGCGGGGAAAGGCTTTGCGGTAGTGGCGGATGAAATCCGCAAGCTGGCCGAGAATTCAAGCGAACAATCCAAGACGATCAGCACAGTGTTGAAGAAGATAAAAGCATCGATTGACAAGATTTCACAGTCAACAGATAACGTGTTGAAAAAATTTGAGGATATTGACAAAAAAATCGGGGTTGTGGCGGAACAGGAAGAAAACATCCGGAACGCTATGGAAGAACAGGGCCAGGGAAGCAAGCAGATACTTGAAGCGATTGGTTTCCTGAACGAGGTAACACAGCAGGTAAAGGGCGGATCGGTGGAAATGCTGGAAGGATCGACAGAAGTTATCAGCGAGAGCAAAAACCTGGAACTGATAACGCAGGAAATATCGGGCGGGATGAACGAAATGGCAGCAGGAGCGGATCAAATCATTATAGCGGTGAATCATGTAAACGAAATCAGCGTCAAGAACCGCGAGAATATCGAAGTGTTGGTGGAGGGCATCGCCCGCTTTAAGGTCGAATAAGGAAAAAGTATTAAGCATAAAGAGCAAAGTGAAGTCCTTTCTCTTTGCTCTTTTTTCTTTGGCAGTAAGGTTCTTGCCTGTTATTCTCTAATACGGTATTGTAATGATATCTCATTATGGAAAGTAAAGAGTTTATCAAAGGAGAAATAATTTTCCGCGAAGGCGATCTTGGGGATGTAATGTATATTCTCCAGGAAGGCATGGTCGATCTTAAAAAGAAAGTCGAAAAAGGTGAGGTTGTCCTTAAAACAATCTCCAAGTCCAGCGAATTCTTTGGAGAAATGGCCCTTATCGATGGAAGTCCCCGTTCCGCGTCCGCTGTGGCGATGGCTCCCACCAAGGTGCTTGTTATAGACGGCAAATCTTTTGAAAAAATGATCCTGACGAACGGAAACTTTGCCCTCAAAATAATCAAGATACTTTCCAGCCGGATTAGAAATACGAATCAGCAGTTAGAAGCATTAATTGTTACATCTCCCCGCGACAGAATCTTGTCCGGTATGGCGCGCTTCGCTGCCGAGTTTGGGGAAAAGCTCCCCAATGGACATTATAAAATTTCCGTAAGAGAACTTCGGATATGGATAAACAGTAACATGGGAATTCCCCATGATGATATTGATGCTTGGATTGGAAAATTTTTATCCATGCGGATTATTGTGTACGCCGGAACCAGCCGGGACCATTTCATTTTTTCACAAAATTTCGTCGGAAAATATGATAAAAAATAAATCTTCGTGTTCAATGTGAGTGATGGTGTATGATGAAAAGACAATTCCTTGTTTGTGCGGTATTGCTGTTTACGTTTTTTTTAGCTTTTGCCTGTACAAAACAAGCGGCGCCGGAGGAAAATTTCTCCGGGACGATTGAGGCTCTGCCGATGAATGATGATACAAATAATTCCTCTGAGGAAACGGTTTTTAATCTCCAATTGCGGGAAATCCTTTCCCGCGCGGGCCTGCCGGAAGCTATGGCAAAATCAATCCATGATAATGCCGGCGCCGATCCTTCTTTTATCATGGATCTTTTAGCCGTGCTGCAGGAAGATCCGTATTTGTATGTACTCGTTGATAAACAACATCCGCTTCCTTCGGATTACGCGCCAAACGATTTGATTCAGCTGTCCGAAATAAAAGATGATGTGTCTTATTTATTGAACCGCGGTGATTTAAGCCTTCGCAAAGCCGCCGCGGACGCCTTGGAAGAAATGGCTGCCGCTGCCGGAGCGGACGGAATAACGCTGCTGGTTTCATCGACGTATCGGTCGTTTGCGTATCAAAAACAGGTTTACGCAAGAAATGCCGCGGAATTGGGAGAACTTGAAGCAAACAGAGTTTCCGCAAAACCCGGTGAAAGCCAGCATCAGCTTGGTCTTGCTGCGGATTTCGGTTCCATCACAAATGATTTTGCCGAAAGCAAGGCCGGTTTGTGGATGGCCGAAAACGCAAGCGCTTACGGTTGGAGTCTTTCCTTTCCCAAAGATTTTGAAGATGTAACAGGTTATTCCTGGGAGAGCTGGCATTTCAGATATGTGGGAAAAAATCTGTCATATTTTATTGATGCTTACTTTGACGGCATTCAGCAGTATGCCCTGCAGTTTATCAATGAGTGGTTAAAACAATAACGCCGCGTTGATTGGAATATATGTATATAAGAAAATCGTTAGTCAGAATGCTATGTTCGATTATTCTCAGTCTTGGTTTTGGCTATCTTTTGATATGGTATTTTTCCGGTCCCCGTTTGGGCTTTGTGTACGATTTTCTTATGTCCCGCAGAAAGGTTCCCGCGATTTCATCCGAACTTGTGTTGATTGATACCGCCCAGGGATTCGGTTCCGCCAACATCGCGGATCCCGCGCTTATCGCTTCGGTACTCATGACTCTTACCGAAGTTAATGCCGGGCCGGCGCTTATTCAAACTTCCGTGTTGGGGATTTCCTCCGGCGGACCGGAAAGAGACAGGGAAATTATCTCGCAGGTAACCGCGGAATTCAGCAGGATTGAAGATAACATCGGTAATTTATTCCAGGGAATCCGCACCGGATCGATTTCGCCTTTGGAATCGGAATCTTACGTAGACGAACTTATCGCCTTGATTGACCGGGGAAAAGACCGGCTTGTGTATTCGGTTTCTGAACAGGAATTAGCAGGCGTCCGTTTTTTTGAAGACGCGGTCCGAATCAAACCCGATGTTTTGATGGGAGAGAATGTTCGTGTTGCCGTGTATCAATCTCAAGATGATGAAGAGACCGTTTCAGAGCCGTTTCAAACAAACCGGTATAGCACATATCATCCCGATTCGGACGGAGTACTGCGCAGAATCGCTCCTGTTATTCAACATGAAAACGGAAGCGAATCAACGTATTTGATGTACGACGCAATAAAAGCCAGGCTGAATCCGCGTGAAGTTCAGTTCACCGATTTTGGCTTGTTGTTTACAAGAATGCGGGGACGGGGTTTTGAAAACAGAGACATGTTTTTTCCGGCGGATAAAAACGGAGCTTTGCTCCTGGATGGCCTCGAAAAAGATCTTGAGTTCCGGCGCTTCCGTTTAAATGATTTCATCAAATACGATGAACTGGATAAGCTTCTTTTTCAAAAGTTCGAAGAAATGGAAACGCTGGGATATTATGATCAACTTGAACCGGAAAAACATCCTACCGCGTTATATCGATATGCCAACGCAATGAAAGATGATCTTTTCAGAGAACCGGGCCCCGAAACAACCCAGGCCTGGATTGATGCCCGCAATGACTATTTTGACGGCGTAAATGATTTTTTTCATAGCGGTGTTGAAACAAATCTTGTTACACAATACGAGGAATTAATCGCGTTAGAAGAGCTGGAGGAATCCGCCAAAGCAGAGCTTGTTTCCATGAGAAATGCTTTGATAAAAACATTTCAGAAATGCCGTGACGCTTATAACAATGTTTCTGAATACAGAAAAAACCTTGAAAAGGAATTGGGCGGCGCATTCTGCATATTGGGTCCCCTTGGATCAAGACTTTCTTCATGGGGCAGAGGCGCTTCCGGAAACCCGGGAGAACCCGAAGCGGCGGCACATTTTGCCAATATCTTTTTGACCGGAAACACCATTACCCCGGTAGATGATATGCAGATAATCTTTTGGATTTTTCTTTGGATCTTTTTCCTTTCTTTTTTTATCCGGGACACCAACACAATCGTAACGATATTATTGGGAATTCTTGCCGCCGTTTTAAGCGTCATTTTTTTCTCATCGCTCTTTGTTTACTGGAATTTGTGGATACATCCCGTAATTCCCGCGGGAACGCTTTTGTTTACTTCGTTTATTTCTGTGATGATGGGCTTGATAAACAAACGCCGGCTTGCCTTGGACCTGCACCGTGCTTATAGTCCCTATGTTTCATCCGCGGCACTGAAAAAGATTATCAAGAGGACCGGCCCCGAACCCTGGGAAACAATTACTTCGTATTCGGCAATAACGGCTGTCAGAAGCCGCTCGGTGAACACAGCCGAAAGCAAGGATAGTCCCATTATGGCGGCGCTGGCTGTTCGTAAATTCCGGGATGAAGTTTCCCGCCTGTTTAAGGATGCCGGAGCCGTAATTATCGGGGGCGATGGCGATTTGGTTCTGGCGGCCTTTGGCTCTCCGCTGGAAAGATCGGCTTTGTGGAACGCGGGTGTTTCTCATCAGTACATGAACAATCCCAATGATGATGGAAAAGTTAATCCCGCGAATAAAGCCATTTCCGCTGTAACAGAAATCATGAAACGAAAAGCTGATGTTGAGAACTGGAACTTCGGCATCGACTGCGGTGAGTGCGCTTTTACGTATTCCGATGCGTCGGGATATTCCGCTTTTGGCCACGCGGTTGTGAAGGCAAGATTGTTATCAAGCCTTTCACATAAATATGAAGCAAAAGTTCTGATCAGTGAAAATTTGAAAGAACAGGCAGGAATATCAATAGAAACCCGCCGATTGGATATGCTCATCGAAAGGGAATTAGGAACAAAAGAAACGTTTTTCGAGTTAAAGGTCTAAGCGTTTGAACCAAATGAAAAAACCCCGAAAGCACTGCTATCGGGGTTGGAGTTTTACAAGAGGCTCTTTTTACTTACCATAAATCAGAAAAATAGCTCCATGTATCGTTCCCCGCATAGATATACAGTCCCGCTTTTTTCTCGATATCGTAGACCGCACGGAAAGAAGAACCATTTGTGCCAAAAGCGGTATCGTCTTCGATAGTAACACCGGCCCCGATTGTTATCTGACTAAGATCATTTTCATGAAAAGCACCTATCCCTATCGTTGTAATGCTGTCAGGAATAGTTATAGTCATTAACTCATTAAAGGCAAATGCATACGAAGATATACTCTGTAAATTGGTTTCAGCCGAGAACGTAATTTTTTTCAAACTATTATTGCTAAAAGCATTTATTCCGATAGTTTCAACGGAAGAAGGAATAACCACAAGAGTAATATCGTTATAAGCAAATGTTCCAATACCGATGTGTTTCAAATTTTTCTGTAAAACCACTTCCGATATGGATACATTATCGAAAACACTGTTGCCAATACTGGTAACCGGTTTACCTTGCAGCGTTTCCGGAATGACAACAGACCCAGCACCATACCTAAACCCTGTATACCCGGTAATTTTCGCTTCGTTGTTTTCTATTTTGAACTCAAACGGACCATCAAGACCATCGTCCCAAATGGGATATAGATTAATGTCCATCCATTGCATAGTAATTTGATTTCCAGGACTGAGAATAGTGTTTGTGTAATCATATTGAGAATCATACCGCCATCCCAAAAAATTATAATCATTTTTTTCAAGTGTTCCGCGGCCAAGAAGCATTACAGAATCACCCGAATGATATTTCTCAGAATCCGACGGCGGTTGACCGCTCGTTGCTTCACCGCTGTGATAATAAACCCGGTATGTATCCTGATAATACTCCACACACCCCGTAAGTAGTAATACTGCCAAAAAAATGTAACAATACTTCATATTGCTATATCTCCTTCGTAACAAGTATATCATACTTTGTTCCTAAAAACACATCCGTTAAAAAAAATTTATCATTAGTTATAAAACAAAGAAAAATGTATACTACATTCTTTTTAATGGGCGGGGAGTGCCCTAATAAGAATACATATCCTGCAATTGCCTTTTTGTATCTTTTAAATGCTGACCGCCCATCACGATGAATATTTTATCACAATGAGTTTTTTGTTGTACCAGTTCTACAAGATACATATTCCTATAACTTGTAATATCATCGTATATCGTATGAATGATACCTTTGTTTTTTGCATATATTTGATAAACTTTCAGGCCGCGCCAATTCTGGTCATTGATCGGTTCCGGTAAAAACCGGTTGAGTGTTGCCAAAATATTACCAGTGTTTACATTTTGATAATTCAGTCCGTTCTCGATTAAAAAATATGTCATGTTTTCCAGATTGTCACAGAAATTAATATTGTGTTCTTCCTGCATCAAAGATTCTGAACCTATCTGCCGGAGCAAGTACATTGCAAGTATTGCATCGGGATCATATTTTGTTTGAAGATATGCAATTTGTTTTGCAAACGGCGGTTCAATGTCCTCAACAAGTATTCCATTCTGTTTGGCAATATATGCCGCAAAAGCGGATTCCCCTTCGGCAATTGCGGTTTCCCTGCTTCCCTGAAATGTATTATATCCGCCTTCTACTAAAACCAAATCAGGCTCGTTTTCTGTTAACAATGATTCCAAATCCTTGAACATTATATCGCGGGGATTATTTGAATGAACAACATCAAACCAAAATAATGATGTATGCCCGTTTGATAATTCAAGATGATCAGCCGCAAAGATGCGGTATTTATAGTTTTTCCATACATGTGTAACATTCAATATAACGATTAAAATGATTATAACAAGCGATGCCGCTATGACGGAAAAAACTATTTTATTCTTTTTCATTTTTGTTCTTCCTCTGTAAGGCGTATGTCATCTCGATGATGTTCGCTCCGACATCTTCAGGACAATGCGCGTCGGAAGCTGTTACTATCTGTACTTTATGCTTTTTCTTGTGAAAATGATGGTCTATGACCGAATAATTTTATGCTGTCCGGATGAGCAATACCATCGAAAATGCCGCTCTTTGCAAGTTCAATTGATACATCAAAATATCGTCTGAAAATCGTATCCACATCAACCGTGTTCCAATGTTCTCTTTTGTGGTCAAAAGCAAAATTGTCAACAAAATGAACACTCCCAACAATAAAGTCAAGTTCTAAATTCTTTGTGTGTTGATAAACGAATTCTTCAAATTGATGAAAATAGCAGACTTCAAGTCCAAAATTAATCTTCATTGCGGGATTTGAATTTCTTATTTCGTCAATCAATCTTAAATAATCGGAAAGTTCAAGAACGCCGGCTGTTTCACGAAACCAATGATCGATGTATCTGCTGTAGTTACATACACCATCGTACATTGGGACAAATTCACGAAACCGATAGCAATGCTCTAAAATCCAAATCTCATCGAGATTCATATAAAGAGCTTGTCTCACAAAATGATCAATCCACTCTTTTGTATATGGACCTCTTTCAATGTGAATATGCGCGTCTATCATGCAAATAAGAATGCGATGAGAGTTTATATTTGTCAAGGATTTTTTTGGTACTTGTCAAGTGAAAGTAGAAATGTCCCCTATCATGCAACATCTATCGAGTGAATGGCTTTATAAGTATTGGTAATCTCCTTAACAAGAAGTTTCATGTTGTTCCAATCAACATACCTCGCCGCAGAGCTATCGCCTGCATGGCAGGCAGAGGGTATTAAACCCTCAACACGAATAAACTTTGGGAAAGGGGCTGTTTAGCTTATTCAACAGCCCTCTTTTCGTTCATATTCAATTCAGCTACAATAAATGCAGGGCTTGTCCCTTTTTACATTTGGGGAACAGTCCCTTATTTTTCGGAGTTGAGCATGAAAAAGATTTCGCTGACGGGTATTAAACCGACCGGGCAGCTTCATATTGGTAATTATTTTGGCGCTATTAAGCCTGCCGTGGAATTGGCTAAAACCTACGACGCCCGGTATTTTATTGCGGATTATCATTCATTGAACTTGATAAAAGACCCAAAACAGCTTTCGTCCCTTATCCGCGAAGTTGCGGCCGGCTGGCTCGCCGGCGGTCTTAATCCTGACGAAGTGATTTTTTACCGCCAAAGCGCTATTCCCGAAGTATTTGAGCTTACTACCATATTGATGGCTTTTACCGCCAAAGGGCTTATGAACCGCGCTCACGCCTATAAAGCGTCGGTCCAGGAAAATATCGAAAAACAAAGTGATTCTGACGCGGGCATCAACATGGGTTTGTATACTTACCCAGTTCTTATGGCGGCGGATATTCTGCTCTTCGATTCAAATGTCGTTCCGGTCGGAAGGGACCAGGTTCAACACGTGGAGATGGCGCAGGATATAGCTCAAGCCCTCAACTTTAACTATAAGAAGGATCTTCTTGTTGTTCCGGAAGCATCGGTGCAGGAACAGGTTGCCGTCGTTCCGGGGCTGGACGGCAGAAAGATGAGCAAAAGTTACAACAATACGATTCCGCTCTTTATCCCCGAAAACCAGCTTAAAAAACTCATCATGAGAATTGTTACGAACTCCCAAGGCGTTGATGAACCCAAAGACCCTGAATCTTCCCAGATTTATCAATTGTTTAAGTTATTCGCTTCCGCTGATGAGCAGAAAGCCCTCGCGGACCGTTACCGTGCCGGAGGAATGGGCTGGGGCGAAGCAAAAGACGCGCTCTTCCAGGTGGTTAACCGGGAAGTAACTCCTTTACGGGAACGCTTTAACGCGATTATGGATGACCCCAAAAAGCTCGATGATATTCTGAAACAAGGCGCGGACAAGGCAAGACCTATCGCGGCAAGAACAGTTGCCCGCCTGAGGAAGGCCATCGGTATAGATTGATAGGAGCCTAAAGACAGCCGCTTTTGAATAAATTTATCGCAATTGAAAAGATTTTTTTGGTGACAAATCAGAATTTATAATATATAGTAATACGTATGATACAGATTATTGCAAAATTGATTGTTGCTCTCAACGGAAATATTAAGGCAAGTCAGATAGCGGCGGGCTTTTCCTGGGGATTGCTCCTGGCGTTGGTTCCGGCGAAGAATCTTCTGTGGGTCGTGCTGTTTCTTATCTCTTTTTTTCTTAAGCACCATCATGGGACAAAATTCTTTGTTCTGGCGGTGGTAAAACTCCTTTTGCCTTTATTTGTCATGCCGCTGGATTCTCTGGGTTGGTGGGTACTGAATCTTGAAAGCCTTCGTCCCGTTTTTATCACGTTAAGCAATACTCCGTTTGTGCCTTTTACCAAATTTAACAACACCCTGGTAATGGGGGGATTTTGCGCGGGTGTCGGACTCTTCATTCCCGCCTATATTTTGATGAGACTTTTTGTCCCTTTCTACCGAAATACCATCGCTCCGAAAATTCGAGACAACAAGATTGTCCAAAATCTAAAAAGGGTTCCCATCATTTCAAAGATTGGCGGATTGATCGGAAAAGCTATCGACACGCAGACAACGCACTAAGATAAGGACTAAATATGGCAAAAAAAGCACCCGGACCGTTCCGAAAGCCCATCAAAGAAAAAAAATTTAACAAGAAGTTTTTAAAGTATATCGAGCATCCCGGAGATAAAAAGTTCTTTACAGGATGTTTTAATTTGACGGATGGCGTATATCATCTGAAAGATAATCCTGATGATAAAACCGTCAAAAAACTGAAAGCGCTCTTAAAGGCGATCAAAATCAACCGGAAGGGCAGCGTGAAAGTTGTTCCGCTTGTGCTTGCGGCCGTTATTGTCGGCGGTCTCGTTTTTTTCGTTACCGTCTTGATGAATCCTCTGCTGGAAAGAGCCGTAGAAAGCGGTTTGGAACTTATTTTTGAGGCAAAGTCCGATGTCTATGGTTTCCATTTAAGCCTGACGAACATGCAGGTAAAGATTGATTCATTAACCGTAGCCAACAAAGATTCTCCCATGAAAAATATCGTGGAAATGGGGCACACCGAATTCCGCATGAATCCGCGGGCGATTCTTTTTGGAAAAGTCAATATTGAGGAAATCCGTGCCGATTCCATTCAATTTGGTACAGACCGTGCCGTTTCCGGAGCGCTTCCGAACAGAGAAGCTCCGCCGCCTCCGCCGAAAAAACCCAAAGCGGATATGCCGCCTTTAATCGATTTTCAGAACTTTGACGCCCAAGCCCTTCTGGAACGTGAATATGATAAACTATCCACGCCAAAAGCCTATGAAACCGCGGCAAAAGCCTATAACGATGCGGTTGCAAAATGGGAGGGACAAATTGAATCGATAAAAAATCGTACGCAGGAATTGCAGGATAAAGCCGCTCCGATTCTCGCCATTGACATGAATCAAATGAACAACGCGGAAAACATCACTGCCGCGATAAGAGACATTGTTGATTTGGTGAATTCGGTAAAAGGCGCGGTAGACGATGCTTCCGGCTTGGTTAAGGCTGTTGAAGAAGATGTGAATACGGCAAGAAACCTGGAACAAAGCGCCCGGAACACCATCACCAATGATATTGATCATCTGAAGTCCTATGTTGATTTACAGGGCGGCGCGGCTTTCAGCGCTTTGGAGCCTTCTATTCGGGAAATATTGTCCGGGCAGGCGGAACAATACATGGATTATGGGATGATTGCGCTGAACGCGCTGCAAAAGTTGAAGGATGCATCGGCGCAGCTTCCAACATCGGAAAAAGAGGAAGAAAAACCGGAAGAACCCGAAGAACCCTCCTTTGAAGGACGGACAGTTTATTTCCCCACAAGACAGTATCCTCGTTTTTATATTGGCACTATGGCGTCGGACTTTACGCTGAACGATTGGAATTGGGGCATCGAGATTAAAGGCATCAGTTCCGATCCTGATTTGTCAAACGAAGCAACCAGCCTAGCATTTACCGCAAAGGAAGTCAGAACGAACCCGATTGAAATAGTCACACAAGCCAGCGCGGATTTCAGAACCGCGTCAGATGATCTTTTTGCGGTATCGGTCGCCGGAAGCGGCTTTGCGTTCAGCCTTGGCGATTATCTTAAAGAAGCCGGAATCGGCGGCTTTAAAGGCGTCGCGAATTTTTCTGTTGCGTTTGATGGCGCAAAATCCGGGAATGTTTCCGGCGGCGGAGATGTTTCCATTACCCAAGCCGAAGTGCTTAACCCTGAAGGAACGCTGGCGAATGCGATTGACGAAGTGCTTCGGGACCGTAATGCAATATCTTCGATAGATTTAGAAATAGGTTATGATTACATTAAAGACGGAGATGACCGGTTTACGCTGGACACAAACCTTGCTCAGTTGGTTACAAATGTTGTAAGGCGGACTGCCGAACGATATGTACAACAGGCTCTCCAACAGATTGAACAAGTTGTAAGGGACTATGTTTCCAAGAACCTGGAAGGAACGTTGGCGGAAAAAGTTGATCTTGATGAGATTTTGGCCATCGTTAAGGGAGATGAAGCCGCGCTGAACAGAATGAATAATCTCCTGGAGGAAAAGAAGGCTGAATTTGAGCAAAGGCTCCGGAGCGCCGCGGAAGAAGCGGTTAATCAGGCTGTAGACCAGGCAAAAGATCAGGCAAGGGATGCTATTCGGGATGGGCTTCAAAACATACTGCCTTTTGGAAGAAGGTAGCATGAAATTATTTCTGCTTCAAAACGCACGAACGCGGAATACGAAAATTTTATATTGACTTTTGAGATAGAGTGTATTATTTTTAGTCAAGCTCTGCGGGTAAAGCAGGGTAGTCGTTTTTTTGAGGTGTGTTGAGAAATGGCTGATAAAAGTTTGTTAGGATTCGATCTTGCAAATAAAGATCCCAAAGAGTCTTTGACAGATTTTGAGTTGGAACATATTGATGAGGGGATGAAGTTCAAAAATACGTCATCTCCTGCCGATATAGTTGACTTTAAGTCTGCCGTTAAATTTACTATAAAGCAATTCCCTATTCTGTTTCCATAGGCTTCTGCGTGTTTGTACAGGAAGGAATAGTGTTGTGTTTCTCTGTTTTGTTTCCATGAACTTTTGTGTCTGTAAATAGGAGAAAAAAGTGTCTCGTTTCAATTCAGATAAATGGATACCGGATTTAAGAAATTTATGTCTTGGATTTTCATCCTATATGACTAATAATCAATATCCTGGTAGTGAGCATTTGAAATTCAGTGATGAAATTGGAGATTTTGAGAATCCCGGCAAGATAATTCAAGAATATCACGCATCAGCTAATGAATTCAAAACATTCAATTTTGGGGATAATGATAATCTTTCATATATAGATCATCATAAAATAGCAGCTATTTATATCCGTGCTTTTTTAATGTATAGTCCGTTTTATATTGATATTCCCGCGGAATCAAAAAAAGCAAACCCCTGTAAATATGTTTATTTTGCAAATGAATACTTTATAATCGCATTATTATCTTCGATGTTTAAGGCATGGGATAAACATGCGGATGGCGAGATTTGTAATAAAAACCTGCTTATGCCGGTACATTACAGAGAAAGTTTTATCAAGTTGATGTATCATTATAAGGGAGATATCAGCAAAATTGACTTACCATCTTTTGCGAATCTTATTTATTTGATAGAGCAACATTATTTTAAGTAGAATTAATGTGTCTCAAAGAACGGTAAACTATGAATAAGAAAGTCAGCATCCAAAGTTGTGCGAGTTATGATGTAAATCTTGTATATAAAGCCTTGTCCGAAGCGGTTGAGACGGCTGGAGATTTCGATGTTCGCGGGAAGCGGGTTCTCTTAAAACCGAATATCCTCTTTGATACGGCTCCTGAAAAGGCCTTAACAACGCATCCGGTTTTTCTTGAAGCCGCGATAAAACTTGTGCGGGAAAAAGGCGCCGAAAAAGTATTCGTTGGGGACAGCCCCGGCATCCAGAAACCAGGATTTTCCGGTAAAGTCTGCGGCTTGGGGCCTGTTACCGAAAAGATGGGAGCCGAGTGGGCGGATTTTACCAAAGGCAAAGCGGAGGTATTCTGCCCGGAAGGAAAAGTACAAAAATCATTTTCCGCCGGTGAGATTTTACGTGACGTTGACTACATTATCAGTCTGCCAAAGCTGAAAACTCATCAATTGATGCTGTTTACCGGCGCGATGAAAAATCTATTCGGCTTAATTCCTTCCCTTATGAAAAGCCCTTACCATGTCCGTTATCCCGGGCAGAAAGATTTTGCGGCCATGATTGTTGATCTTAACCTTGCGGTAAACCCAGCCTATGCCTTGATGGACGCGGTAATCGGGATGGAAGGCCCTGGTCCCGGTTCCGGATATCCTAAACATGTGGGCTTGGTTTTAGCTTCATCGAACCTGCTCGCTATAGACGCGGCAGCCTGCGAAATTATCGGCTATCCTGTACACGCGATTCCGGTTAATAAAGAAGCGTTAGCCCGAAAATATTGGCTGAATGATTTTTCCGAAATCGATTATTGCGGGGTTGATGTTAATTCGCTGAAAATCGCTGATTTTGAAAAGATTCCTTTCAAAAAAAATAAAAATGTTTTATCGGATGTCGTTTTTCCTTGGTTTTTCCGTAAACGGCGGGAAGTAAAAGCGACTAAACCGATAATACAACATGAAAAATGCGTTCGCTGCGGCGATTGTATTCGGATTTGCGGTTCAAAAGCTATGAGTTTTATACAAGAAAAAGATCGAAAAGAAGTTCATATTGATTATAATACATGTATCCGTTGTTATTGTTGTCATGAGATATGTCCGGCAAAAGCGATAGAAATTGAAAAGTAAATGGAGCTTGTTTCAAGTCCCGGTTGGGTTTTAAAAAATAATACATCCTCTTTACAAAACACGGAAGGAAGTTCATATTTGTTATAAATGAAAAGTATATTTCCTGCAAACGAAGAATTATATGACTTAGTGGTTCCTCGTTTTCTCAAGTATGTCCGGTATTGGACAACGAGCGATCATCATATTGCTGAAACGCCTTCCACACCCGGCCAGATCGATCTGGCGAAAGCCTTGGTAAGAGAACTCAAAGGATTGGGCATTGATGATGTGGAATTGGTTCTTCCGTGTTATGTAATCGCCCGGATTCCGGCCTCTTCCGGAAAGGAAGATTACCCGGCTGTGGGATTTATGGCACATCTGGACACTGCCGATGATGTTCCCGGCAAAGATGTGAAGGCCATTTTGGTGAAGAATTACGACGGTGAACCAATACATCTTGCGGGCGGCTTTTCTTTGGATCCCAAAGTTGATGTTGATCTCGCCGAACAAAAAGGTACGGATATTATTCATACCGACGGTACAACGCTTTTAGGAGCCGATGATAAAGCCGGAATCGCGGAAATTATCGGCGCGGCGGAATATCTTTTAAAACATCCTGAATTGTCTCATGGTCCTGTAGAACTTATTTTTACTCCGGATGAAGAAACCGGAAAAGGACTCCCGGATTTTCCTTTGGAAAAGATTGCGTCCGCCGCAGCCTATACGCTTGACGGTGGACCAATCGGCGAATTGGAATATGAATGTTTCAACGCGTATGCTGTGAACGCGGTATTTACCGGAAAAGTTATTCACCTGGGCAGCGCCAGGGGAGAATTGGCAAACGCGGTTCTTATGGCGGCGCATTTTGCGGCGCTTTTACCCAGATCGGAAAGTCCTGAATCCACCGATGCTTATTACGGTTATTATTGTCCCACGGAAATCAAGGGAACGTTAGGGGAAGCAACGCTGGAAGTTTTTATCCGCGATTTTGATCATGACAAAGCGCTTAAGCGCATAGAAAATTTAAAACTTTTTGCCAAAACGATAGAGGCCCAATTTCCCGGCGGCGCGGTTTCCATTGAATCGAAACTTCAGTATTATAACATGAAGAAAAAGATTGATGATCAGCCCAAGGTTTTCAATATTTTGAAACAGGCGGCGGAAAATCTGGGAATTACCTGCAATCCCAAGCCAATCCGGGGAGGTACTGACGGGGCAAGGCTTACCGAATTGGGTATTCCCACGCCGAATATTTTTGCCGGAGGAAGGAATTTTCATAGTTGCATTGAATGGGCCGCCGTGGATGATATGCTTTCCGCGTCACGGCTGATCATTGAATTAATCAGGCTTTGGGGTAACGAATTATAAGGATAGTCGTTGTGGGAAAATATTTTAAAACGTTGTGGAAAAATTGGAGATACTATTCTTTTGCGCCGGATGCTCTAAGGTCTTGTTTTCCTCAAATTCAATCTCATAATATTGGCATCCTGCGGATAACAAGCCTTTTAGCGGTTGCTCTTCTTGTCGGTTTTATTTTTTTTCCTGTGTTCATTGAAAAAAATTTATGGAAATCTCTCGCGTTTATTGTTGTTGTGATCATTCAGGCCAGCATTTTTTTCTATGCAACTTATCAGCGCAAAAATCCGAACACTGCCAAAGATCGTAATTTTACCGTTTATTGCGTCTTGTTTTTTTCCCTGCTTTCCTTTGGAGTTTATATAGCGGTTTTATCCGCATACACAATTCCGGCAGTTAATTTTTATATTTTTCTGGTATTTTCCCAGATTTTATTCATTTTTGATCCAATTTGGAACCTGTTTCTGAATATTACCGTTCTGGGATTGCTTTGTTTTTTTAGCTTACATTTTGATCAATTGGGAACTTTAGAAGTAACATTGGTAAACGGGGTTGCCGCAGGTGTTGTGGGAATGACCTTTAGCTGGTATGCCAGTTACATCGTGATTCGGGAAATGCTTACCGCGAAAAAACTTGAAGAAGAACGCAGCCGGTTTAAGGAACAAAGCATAAAGGATGAGTTAACCGGATTAAGCAACCGCCGGGATTTTTTAAATTCTGTAACATTATACACTTCTGTTTGCCAGCATGTACATCAAACTATTTGTGTTATCATGATGGATGTAGATCATTTTAAAGACTATAACGATTTTTATGGCCATGCCCAGGGCGATCTTGTACTAAAAATGATTGGCAATATTTTGAAAAAACTCGTTCAGGAAGAATTGGTTTTTGCGGCCCGAGTTGGAGGCGAAGAGTTTATCATCCTTTGGATAGAAAACCGGTTAACCGAAGCGGAACGTTTAGCGCTGAAACTCAAACAGATGATTAATGATCTCCGGATTCCTCATGTTAAATCCAACACAACGTCCTATATTACAGCAAGCTATGGCCTCTATATTCTCCGGGGCGGTTCAATGGATTCGGCGGATGAACTCTATCAAAAGGCAGATCAGGCCTTATATGAAGCAAAGAACCGGGGCCGAAACCAAATTATACTTCTTGATTCCGGCGAACCATCTGTCTTTCAATCTGTTGAATGATCTTAAGACATTATTTCCCCTTCATCATTATGTTTACCAAATCTGACGCCGCATCGTACAATGCTTCGCGGAAAAGATTCATCAATTCATCTTCATTGTAGGCGGCACTTACAACTTCAATTCTGTTTGTACTCAAATATTCATGAGACCTAAAGTAGAGTTTGTTCCCGGTTTCGTCGAGAAGCGTTATCGTCATGATGACTTTTGCCGTCATGGAACCGCTTTTCATAAAACCGCTGGCGAAATTTTTACTAAAGGTAAAATCCAAATACAAGGTACTTTTGATGCCTTCTTCAAGGGCAAGATTGACCGCTAAATCTTTATCCGCGTTATTGATAAATTTGTAGGCTGCTGGTTTTACAAGCCCGGAAGATTCTGCACGCGCATTAGTTTTTGCGCGAAAATAAGCGGGAGTTTCAAGCACATCCGCGGGGGGAACAATTGACGCGATCCCTGACTGGCTAAGCACATCAAACACAATATGTCCCGCTTCTTCAATAAGATCATCAGCTGTGGATTGAGTCACTTTTCCGGCGGTCCTGTTTGGAAGAATCTTATCTCTAATAAAATTGTCGAGCAGACCATCCGCACTTTCTTCTTCGCCTTCCCAAGGTATCACTCTATTAGACATTATTGATACAATGGCCGTCGGCTCATAATTTGATAAGCCGCCCCTCATGGTAGCGCATCCGGTTAACATGCTCATCAAAATAACGATTATTCCCATTCTTTTCATAATCATCATAATACTCCTAAAAAATTGTTCGCACCCTCAATAAGATATCAAGAATAACTATATCACAAAATTCTTGTTTTCAAAAGCCAGATTTCAGAATAAAAACGTTAAAAAAACAATGAATCTTTACTTTTCGATTAAATAATCTTATAATTAGGAAAACTGCGTTTGCGGTTAAAAGTTTGGATTGTTTTTTGGAGGATGAAATGAAGCAAGGTATTGGTATGTTCTTAATGAATATTGCGGTTGCTTGTTACCTTTTCTGTGCGGGAATTCTGGGATTCAATAACAGATGGTTTGATTCATCTGAAATCCGTAAAGCGGTAATAGGGTTATTAGGAAGAGGCGACGCTACAAACGTCGTGGTTATTATTCTTGCGGTCTTCGCAATAGCGGCGGGTGTTTTTATTCTTTTAAGGCTTTTCAATATCAATCTTCCTTTACCGATGGATTTGATTTTGATGGTTCTTGCTGTTGTTTGGCTTGTATTGATCTTAATGATGGATATTATTCCCGGACTTCAAAACTTTGGAGACGGCAATTTTATCGATTGGCTGCTGCCGTTTAGCACACACCTTATGGTTCTTGCCGGAATCTTGCTGGCTACTGAACGTTTTGGCGGGCGATAACGCGCGAATAATATTATTGTTCTGCTAAGTAACACAAGCCTCGTCTCTAAAATCGGCGGGGCTTTTCCTCATCTTCATTCCTTTTTCTTTGGGCTTTAGGTTTTTGTGGTATAAATTTGTCTCATTGGCTGGTTAATCCGGTTTTCGGGGGCTTCATAAGGTCCTCGTTTTTCGATAAAATAACGGCAGATGATTATTTGGGAGATCCTGACATGACACTTGCATCCATGAGAAATATCGGCATTATGGCGCATATTGATGCCGGAAAGACAACCACGACAGAACGAATACTCTACTATACGGGAAAAAGCCATAAGATAGGGGAAGTGGACGACGGCGAAGCGATCATGGATTGGATGGAGCAGGAGCAGGAGCGGGGAATTACCATTCAGAGCGCCGCAACCACCACCTATTGGAACGGTTTTCAAATCAATATTATCGATACTCCCGGCCACGTTGATTTTACCGCGGAAGTTGAGCGCAGTCTTCGCGTTCTGGACGGAGCTGTCGCGATTTTCGATGCCGTCCGCGGCGTCGAGCCTCAAACAGAAACCGTGTGGCACCAGGCGGAACATTACCATGTTCCCTGCATTGGGTACGTGAATAAGATGGACCGGATTGGAGCGGATTTTTTCCCGGTTTTGGATGATGTCCGGGCAAAACTTGCGGCAAATCCTGTAGCGCTTCAGCTTCCCATCGGAAGGGAAAGTACCTTTGAAGGGGTTATCGATCTAATAGAAATGAAGGAAATCCGCTGGGACGCGTCTACCGAAGGCGAAAAAATGGTGAACGCTCCAATCAGCGCGGATTTTGAAGCATTGGCCAAAGAATGGCGGGAAAAACTGATCGACGCTCTTTCCGCGGAATCTGATGAAATAACCGAATTGTACCTTGGCGGCGAAGAAATCACCGCTGATCTTATCAAAAAAGAACTGCGGAAAGCGGTATTAAAAAGATCGATCTTGCCGGTATTCTGCGGAGCGTCGCGCAGAAACATCGGGGTTCAACCGCTAATCGATGGGATTGTATCGTATCTTCCCGCACCGGACGAGGTTGTTCCGGCTATCGGGCATCATCTTAAAAAAGATACCAACATTGAAATTCCCTGTGATCCTTCCGCGCAGCCTTTGGGTTTGGTTTTCAAGATTCAGAATGATAGAGAAGCGGGCAGTCTTTGTTATGTGAGGATGTATTCCGGCGCGATAAAACCGGGAACCGCGGTCTTCAATGTCGGCAAGAAAAAACGGGAACGGGCAAACCGGATACTCCGAATGCACTCAAATAAATCCGATCCTTTGGATGAACTGAGCGCGGGCGACATCGGCGTAATCATCGGGATGAAGTTTGCCCAGACAGGGGATACTATCGGTTCTGAAGGATGGCCTGTTCTTCTTGAAAGAATGCAGTTTCCCGAACCAGTTATTTCGGTTTCGATAGAGCCCAGCACGATGAGCGAACAGGATAAGCTGAAAAGTGTCCTTGAAATCCTTTCCAAAGAGGATCCTACTTTTACAACGAGAGAAAACGAAGAAACCGGGCAGCTCATCATTTCCGGCATGGGGGAACTTCATCTGGAAGTGCTTGTAACACGGATTTTGAAAGAATATCATGTCGCGGCAAGAGTCGGGAATCCGCAGGTAACTTACCGGGAATCTATCAGTAAAAACGTGGAACATACTGAACGATTTTCCCGAACGCTTGCCGGAAAAGATAACGAGGCGGGCATCACGTTCAAAGTGGAAGCCCTGCCGAGAGGTTCGGGAAATCAATATTCCTGCACATTCAAAAACAAACAGATTCCCGAAGAAATTTTTGACGCGGTCGAACGCGGATTCCGTTCAGCTTTTGCTTCCGGAATTGTGCTGGGCTATCCCTGCGTTGATATTGGCGTTACGGTAACCAATCTTGAATACAGCGAATTAACCGGCAGCGAATTTGCCTTTGAAGCCTGTTCCAGTCTCGGCTTTGACGAAGCCTGCAGGCAGGGGAATCCTATTCTTCTGGAGCCGATTATGGCGGTTGATCTTATTTCTCCAAAAGAGTCGGTCGGCGAAGTGATAAGCCTGGTTGTTCAGCGCGGCGGCATGGTGCAAAGCATGGATTCAAAGATATCGGCGGATCATGTAAAGGCTCAAGCTCCTATGGCAAAGATGTTCGGCTTTATGACAGCCCTTCGTTCCGTAAGCCAGGGCCGCGCTACCTTTACTATGGAATTTTCCCACTTTGAGAAAAAGCAAGAGCGATAAAAAAGAGGAGTCCGACCACTTGCCCAGAATGGGAAACGCAAGTGGTCGGATTCCTCTTTTCAGGTATACCCGCTGCCCCCCATGCGTCATACCCGACTTTCTCGACATAGGTGAAGGATTTTCCCTGTTTCTCTCCCGTAACACTCTCGACCTCTCCGCCGTAGTTGTATCCGTATATTACCTTTTCCCCATCGGGATACTCTATCCACTGCATTCGGCCCAGGTAATCACTCCGATACTTCATCTCCGCCGCGTCCCGTGCTTCAAGCAGTTC
>QMCD01000462.1_pt1 | contig 28223 bp, 17 predicted proteins | sample 1821841 | NCBI WGS metagenome assembly QMCD01 (sample SAMN01991225, study PRJNA193472) | Termite gut metagenome, whole genome shotgun sequencing project. | isolation source: worker | host: Macrotermes natalensis | reverse complement strand
GATTTACGGAGTGGCATCCAAAATCCGCAGCATACCATGAATCCCTAAAATACTTCAAGATGAATTCCTTACCCCAAAACACTTAACGGCGTAGGGTGACATGGGTGTTCCAAAGTGCCGAAGGCGCACTGTGAACGGGGCCGTGTGAACGATGCACCGTGAGCGGCGCGCTGTGAACGACCACGGCGACCGACCGGGACATCACGGGATCGCGATCGGAATCGTCCGGTCGACGATAAGCGTCGGGGCCGTGTACACGAACGCCTCAATCTCCTTTCCCAAAGGGAGATTGAAGGAAAACGCGATGGTCAATCCGTCCGGTTCCTGTCGTGTCGGGACATACCGGAACGGGACGATCGTTTCCCCTTCGGATGTCCGCAAGCCGGCTTCGCAGTCGAAAATCCAGGTGCGGTGCGATTGGAGCGCCCCGAAGGCGCGATCGTAATCGATCGAAACACGCAGGGTCAGCCGTTGGCTCGTCTCCTTTTTTTCCGGGGCGGCAAGACGGATGGATTCGATTCCGACGGTCAGTTCTCCCTGTTTTAGGCGGCGGCCGGCGGCAAGTCGACCGCCGACGATGATTTCCCGGTCGGTCGAATCGGTCGCTTCGGTCGATTCACCTGTTTCAGCCGATTCGGCCGGTTTGCCCAAAGGACGTGCGAACACGAACGATTTCGGTCGCAGGGCGAGCAGGACCCGGCATGTCCCCGCCAGTGAAAACTCCGAAACATTCCCCTCGGCGACATTGCCCTCAGAAACATTACCCCCGGACACATTACCCCCGGACACATTGCCCCCGGAAACATTGCCCGTGACAATACTGCCCGTGATAGCGGCGAGATTGCCTTCCCAGGAGAGCGGAAGATCACGGAAAACCTGGCCGAGCGCCGGGGTGATTTCCGAAGTCGTCGCCGCCGTCGTCGAGGAAAAGGTCCGGCCCGACCGGTCGCCGAGCACGAACGTGTCGAGGGGAAATTCCAACGAGACGGGCTGAACCGCCGGCTTCCACGAAGTGCGGAGCGTCAACCAGAACCGTTCGTTTCCGACCGGCCGGGGGTCGAGCAATTCGAATCGCATTTCCTCGACGGCCCGGCGTATGTCGTGTTGAAGCCGCTTCCGGTAGACATTTTTGAGACGGTAAACGACCTCGGCCGAGTATTCGCTGTCGTCGTCCAACGCGTATTCTTCGGGGAGCGCATCCGTTTCCCGGTCGGTCAGGGCGACCAATTCCGCCTCGGCGCGGTTGCGCGTTTCCAGCAGATCGGCATCCAGGCGTTCGAGGAGATCGGCGATGCGGAGATCGGCGATTTTGCCGGAAGGGGATTCGGCGACGAGAACGGACGGTCCGAAAATCGTTGCGCAAACGAGAAAGACAACGGCGTCGCGTATGAAATCGGGCATCGTCGGGAATCCGTCCTGTCGGCGGGACGTGTTTCAAGTGGCAAACGTTGCGGGAGGAATGCGCGTCAATCGTGATTTCCGGCCGGCTGCCGATAAAATGCGACGTGACGATCGATCATGTTTTCGAGCGTGAATTCGTCGCGGACACGCCGCCGGGCCGCCTCGCCCAACGAACGGCGGAGATCGTCCTGTTCGTAAAGTTTCAGGATTTCCTTGACGAACAAACTGCGCCGCCGCCGGAAATCGTCGCCGCACTCGGGAACCAGGACACCGGTCGGTTGCCGGGGGGCGTCCGGCGAATCGTCCGAAGCGTCTCCATGCGATTCTTTCCAATCCGGCGTTTCAAGCGGGACGACCAGTTCGTCGTTTCCCGGGATGTCGGAAGCGATCACGGGAATTCCGCAGGCCATCGCTTCCAGGATTGCGTTCGACTGGCCTTCGTAGCCGCTGGGACACAGCAACAGGTCGAAATGAACCAGGAATCGCGCGACGTCGGAGCGGTGCCCGAGAAAATGAACGCAGTCGGACAGGGTTCGCATGTCGCGCAGCCGCAACAAAAGATCCCGTTCCGGACCGTCGCCGAGAATCAGGGCGTGAAAATTCATGCCCGTGAATTTCAGCGATTCGAAGACCCAGAGCATTTCCCCGATCCGTTTCTGCGGCCACAGTCGGGCGACGATTCCGATCAGGAACGGCTTTTCCGGCGGCACGAAATCACGAACGACGACCGGGATATACGGGTCGTCCGCGATTTCCGGCTTTTCCTCGAAACGGGGATCGATGCGAACATCGTCGCTTTTTTTTGCGGACCGCCCGCTCACCGGCATTTCCGGAAGAAGAACGGCATTGGGAATGACGGTGAATTGATCGGCCGGGATCCCGTGTTTTGTGTAAAAATCGACGACCCCGCGACTGTTGGTGAGAATCCCGTGGGTTTTTCGGGCAAGATACCGGTCGATCCGCAGATGGATTTCGCTTTTCCACGGGTCGACGCACCGTTCGTCGGCGACGATACGGGGGACCCGGCAGGCGAGGGCCGCCCGGCGACCGTAGGCGTTGGCGGCAAACAACCAGGTATGAACGATATCCGGCTGTAGTCGTCGGATGAGCCGCTTGAGTTTGAAATACGCGACCGGATCGATTTTCCACGATTTACCGATCACGGTGTACGGAATCCCGGCTTTTTCCAGTTCCGCGGCCAAAGGACCGGTCCGGGTCAGCACGGCGACATGGACGTCGAACTCCGCTTTCGGCAAATGCGATGCGAGCAGGACGCATTGTTTTTCCGCGCCGCTCCGGTCGAGTGTCGGAATGATCAAAAGCAATTTCGTTTTCATGGCGATTGTTTTTCCGTCGCGTACCGTTCGTGCAAGCCGGGCAAATCGATCTCCCGTGGCGTTCCCGTGTGGAAAAGCGGACGATAGCGAAGCGCGACGTCCCCCGAGCGGCATCGCTCTCCGATCCCCCTTACGCTTCCTTCCGTTGTCCGCGTTGTTCAGCGGTCAACGTTTTTCGGCATTCCCGCATGATCGCGTCGCCGACGGTGCGCCAAGTGAACCGTTCCCCGAGCAGTTCATAGCCGGCGGTCCCCATTTGCCGGGCCAAATCCGGATTTTCCAGCAGCCGGACAAGATGCCCGGCCAACATTTCGGCATTTCCCGGTTCGATCGTATAACCGGTCCGCCCGTCAAGAATCATCTCCGGCATCGCGTCGAGCGTCGTCCCGATACAGGGCAGTTTACAGGCCATTGCTTCGAGAAACACCTGCCCCAACGGTTCGAACAGCGATGGCATCGCGAAGACCGCATGACGATAATACAACTCGCGGACCGCATTCCGGTCGGCGATCCGGCCGAGATAATCGACATGATCGCCGGAGACCGGCTGCGTGGGACCGACGACGGTCAGCCGGGCTCCGGGAATTTTTTCGCGCACCCGTTGAAAAGCGGCCAGGAGCGTGTCGAGTCCTTTTCCCTTGAATCCCTTGCCGACGAACAAGATGCGGCGACCGTCATAATCGGGAAACCGGCATCCTTCCGGTCCGCTATTCTCCGGTCCACCGTTCTCGGGTCCACCATACGGCGGGCTGACCCCCGCGCCGACGGTCACGACATGATCCGGGGCGATGCCGTAATCGTCGAGGATCGAACGCCGCGCATTCTCCGTGGTCGTCAGCACGATCGCGGCCTCTTCGTACAACCGGCGTTCCGCGGCGAGCCAGAAATCGAGCCATCGCTTGTTCCCGACCTTCCATTCGGCCCCGCGGCGGTTGGCGAGGACCGTCGTATAATCGACCTGCAACACGAGCGGGAGCGACGTCCCTTGTCGGGGAATCGGGTTCCACAGCGACCCGACCTGATAAATCAGGTCATGCCGGCCCTGTAGCCGCCCGACCGCGGCGGCCGCCATGCCCGATTTGATACGAAATCCCTCGGGCGAAAGAAAATACAGTCGGTCGCGCCGCAGTCCCCAAGTCCGTTTGACCGGATGGACGGCGGCAACGGTACAGAGCACTTTGAAGGCGGGCGATTCGATTGAAACGGCCTCAAGCTCCGCTCCCTGTGCTCGCAGCGCACCGAAAAAAGACGTTTCAAACCCGGAAAACACCCCCTTTGGGGAAAGGCCGATGATGCGCATGATGTCCGTATTTTGGAAGCCGTTGATCGAGTTCCCTTATCGATTTCCGATATCGATTTCCATATCGCTAATCGCATCGATCAGGAGCCGGGTCGTTGGACGAGGATCGGGTAGCCGAGAAGATTTTTCCTGGAGCTGATTTCGCCGCCGCCCGCGTCGGCCTTGCCGATGTTCTCGTGAACGCCGAGCAAGGCATCGACCGAATCGGCATGATGGACGAGGATCGCTTCGATCGACATCGGCGGTTTCGGGGCGCCCCAGTCGGCGAAACGTTGATGGGAAAGAACGATATGTTCCAAGTGCGTTCGCATGTCCGGTTCGAGTTCGACCGTTTTGCCGTAATCCCGCACGAAATCGCGGCCGAGTACGATGTGTCCGATCAGCGAACCTTCCGTGGTGTGGTACGCGCCGACTTCGTCGCACCGCATTTCCCGGATTTTGCCGATATCGTGCAGGATCGCGCCGGCGACGGCGAGCGGCCGGGAGAGCAGTCCCTTTTTTTTCGGGTACGTCGTTTCATAGTGGTCGCACAGGAGAACCACGATTTTCGTGACGGAAAGCGTGTGTTCCAGCAGGCCGCCGTGAAACGCATGATGGTTCCACCGCGCCGCCGCCGTTTCGAGCAGCGCCTTGCGGTTGTCCTTGAAAATCCGCGTGACCAGGTTGAGCAATTTTCCTTTGCCGATTTCCTTCGCGGCGACCGCGAGGATTTCCTCGTACATCGCCTCCGGGGGAAAAACGGAGGATATCCGGCATTCGTTCGGATCGAACCCGTCCTGCCGGTCGGCCTCCACGGCGAGGCGGATGCGGCGGATGTCGAGTTGCGGTCCGAAGGAACTGATCCGGTAGAGCGCCCGGAGTTTGTAAAACCGACCGACTTCCCAGTTGTCCCGGCAATCCTCGAAAATCGGCAGGTCGCTCCAGATCGGAAACCGGACTTCCCGGCGCGCGTCGCGAAACATCACCTTGAAATACGGTTTGCCGTCCCGTGTCTTGTGCGGTTCCTTTTCCGCGAGCAACACGAACACATCGGCTTCCTGCCCGTCTTCCAGCCCGGACAGGGCGACGATCGGCAACGGGGAGGAAGGCGATTTGGGCATGAACGATCGGCGGATTCGGGAAAACGAACGGAAAAATCGGACTTAGGAAAAGCGGACAGGGAAAAGCGCGACGCCTCCCAATCTACCACATCGCCGGGCACATGTCGAGGTCTCGCGACGAGTCCGGGGGGAATTGACAATCGGCGATAGCGGCCGAAAATAGGAGGGGTGCTTTTGACGGACGCCGGTTGAATTTTCCGTTTATACTGTAAACGGCCTGAAACTACGGCATGTTTTTCCCGCGAACAAGCGCCTGCCGCTCGAATGATTCACGCAAATACTTATATTAACAAAAGTTGAGGGCGTGCGAGTGCGGCAGGCAGACTTGACCCAATGTCCGTTTTCATCGCGTTTCCAGTATATTCCGCCTGGTTACGTTTCACGCCGCACTTTCGTCGATGTCACGTCGCCTTCCTTTTCATTACGCCAACAATCGATATTGCCATGATCCCGATTTCACGCATCGTTCACGCGCTCGAACCGTCTGCGACCTTGGCCATGGCCGCAAAGGCGAAAGAACTCAAGGGTTCCGGAAAGAAGGTTTACGACCTGAGCGTCGGTGAACCGGATTTCATTACCCCGCAGCATATTCGCGATGCGGCGGTCGTCGCGATGAATGCCGGACACACCAAATATACGCTCGCCAGCGGTATTCCGGAGCTCAAAAACGCCATCGCCGCCCGGTACAATGCCGATTACGGGGCCGATCACGGGGCCGATCACGGGGCCGTCGAATACGGAGCGGGCCACGTCGTTGTCGCCAACGGGGCCAAACACGCCCTGCATAACGCTTTTTTCGCGACGCTTGATCCCGGCGACGAAGTGATTATTCCGGCTCCGTATTGGGTCAGCTATGCCGAATTGGTCAAACTGTCCGGCGCGGTTCCCGTGATCGTTCCGACCGAGGAAAACACCGGTTTCAAGATGACGGCGGCGCAATTCAGGGCGGCAATCACCCCGAAAACGAAAATGCTGCTCCTCTGTTCGCCGTCGAATCCGACGGGCACGATGTATTCCGGCGAGGAACTCGGGGCGCTGGCGGATATCGTCCTCGAAAAAGACCTGTTCGTCGTCGCCGACGAGATTTACGGCAAGCTGGTGTATCCCGGAAACACCTTCGTCAGTTTTCCGACGCTACGTCCCGGTCTCATGGATCGAACGATCGTTATTAACGGCGTCAGCAAGACTTACGCGATGACCGGTTGGCGGATCGGCTGGACCCTTGCACCGCTCCACCTGTCGAAAAAAATGGGGGAACTCCAAAGCCAGGAAACCTCGAATCCGTGTAGTATCAGCCAATATGCCGCGTTGACGGCCCTGACGGGCGACCAGGGGTGCGTTTCCGAAATGCTTGCCGAATTTACCCGGCGCAGGGACTTTGTCTCCGAACGGATCAAGAGCATCGACGGCCTGAGTTGCCCGGAAATGGCCGGTGCGTTTTACGCCTTTTTCAACGTCCGAAAGTATCTCGGCCGCAAACTCGGCGGCGTCCAAATCGATACGTCCGAACAATTCTGCCTGGAATTGTTGACGCGGAAATGCGTTGCCACCGTCATGGGCTCTTCCTTCGGCTGCGAAGGATACGTCCGGGCTTCTTTTGCGACCGACATGGACACGCTTAAAGAGGCGTTCGATAAAATCGAGGAATTTTTGAAAAGTTGAGCGTTACTCTTGTTACCGGCGGAGCCGGTTTTCTCGGTTTGTACATCGTGGAACGACTCGTTGCCCGGGGTGACCGGGTCCGGGTCTTCTGTCGGGGTGCGTACCCGGAACTCCGGAAATCGGGCGTCGAAGTTTTCCAGGGCGACCTGAAAGATCGCGGGGCCGTCATGGCGGCCTGCGAGGGTGTCGAAACGATTTTTCACACGGCGGCCGTTCCCGGGATCTCGGTTTTCTGGAAACCGTATTACGAGACGAATACGCTCGGAACGCGTTACGTACTCGATGGTTGTCGAAAATACGGCGTCCGTAAACTGATCTACACCTCCAGCCCGAGTGTCGTTTTCGATCTTCCGGCACAGGAAAACGTCGACGAATCGGCTCCCTACCCGAAGCGCTGGTTGACGCATTACCCCCGTTCGAAAGCGTTGGCCGAACAGATGGTTCTCGCCGCCGACGGGGAAAAATGGGAAGACGGGACCGTGTTTTCGACATGTTCGCTTCGCCCCCACCTGCTTTGGGGACCTCGGGACCGCCATATCATTCCCCGTTTGTTGAGCCGGGCAAGGGCGGGCAAGTTGTTCCGCGTAGGCGACGGAACCGGATTGACGGACGTGATTTACGTTGAAAATGCGGCGGATGCCCACCTCCAGGCGGCGGATGCCCTGCGTCCGGGAAGTCCGCTTGGCGGCCGGGCGTATTTTCTTTCGCAGGGCCGGCCCGTCAATACGTGGCAATGGATCGACGAATTGCTTGCCCTCGCGCAATTGCCGCCGGTCAAACGGTCCATTTCCTACCCGCTGGCCTACGGGATCGGAACTGTCTTGGAATGGTGGTACTGGCTCTTTCGTATGGAGGGCGAACCTGTGATGACCCGTTTTTTGGCCTCTCAGCTTGCCCGGTCGCACTATTTTGACATTTCCGCCGCTAAAAGGGATTTCGGTTTTGAGCCTAAAATCTCAATCGAGGAAGGAATGCGCCGACTGGCCGAGGACATGCGGATGAAGTCGGAAGGCAGTGCCTGACAATTTGGGCCGACATTTCCGGCGTTTTGGGTGAAAATACGTTCGAAAAGGACGTCGGGAAAAAAATATCGAAAAATTTTCCGGATTACGCTAGCTTTTTCCTTCCCCATCATGGAAAATAGCTTTGCATACTGTAAACCGTTGAAATTTCCCGAAGCCGATTCTTAGGGAGCCTGCTTTTCTGAAAGGTAATGTAGGCGGATAGGGCGGAAAACTCAACCGGCTTCGGTATAAAAGTCGCCGTGCGGCTTTTCCGGTCTGCATAGCCTATACATACCACCATTCAGATTTGAAGGAGAATCGACATGAGAAAAGCATTCACGCTCATCGAGCTTCTGGTCGTGATCGCGATCATCGGCATGCTCGCTGGCCTGCTGCTTCCCGCCATTCAAAATGCCCGCGAAACGGGACGCCGCACCGTCTGCATCAACAACCAGCGAAACACTTCCACCGCGATCGAACTGTTTTCCGGCAACAAGGGTGGCGCCTACCCGGGCTTCCTTCAACAACTGCCCAGCAAGGAATACGCTTCCTGGCATATTGCCATCATGCCGTTTCTCGACCAACAAACCCTTTATCAGGAAATCTGCAAACAGGGGAATTCCGCAAGCGGTTATGTCGATTTTGCAAATGCTCCCGCATCAGATGTTCCCTCCTATAATCTGACCGGCTACAAGGAATTCCCGATGCCGATCTTCAAATGCCCGTCGGCGGCGCCGGCGGAGGCGAAGATCAATCACGTCGCCAACTGTGGCCCGATGAACATCAACAAAGGTATGGTGCAGACTAATGGCACGCCCGCCGGTACTTACGAGCCGGCCGCTCCCGGAACGACGCTGTTCGTGAACAAGGGGGGGGCAAACAAAAATACGTCGAGCTTTTCCTGTACGAAGGATATCGTCCTGGCCGGAAACGGGTTGTCCAATACGATCCTGATTTCGGAAAACTACAATGCGGGAAATTGGTACGATTACCAGGAATACCAAATCGGTTTTTGTTATTCTTTCGAAGGAGACGCCGACGATGTTCAAAGCGGCATGAACGCGAACGGCGAATCCACCGGTAATCTTTATACTCATCCGTGGGATGCCTACTGGGATTGTGCCGACAGTACCATCACCACGGGGACGATCAAAGCCGCAAAAATCAACGCCGGCCGTGACGACACCGGCGTGACCGGGGGTGGGATCGGCGATTACAAACTCGCCCGGCCGTCCTCGCTGCATATCGGCACGGTTATCATGGCCATGTGCGACGGCGCGGTGCGCCCCGTCAGCGATACGGCCGACCCGCGAACCGTGTTTGACATGATGAACCCGAACAGCCGTCGCGTGGTCAACCAGGACAAGCTGTAACTTATACCCAAAACGGTCGTTTTGTCGACAAGCATAAAAGCCGGAAAGAAGGCGGTCGAATTGATAATTGAATTGGCAATGGATAATTGACAATGGACAACGGGGGGATGCAAGCGGATTCTTTGTCGTGACGTTTGAATTGTGCATCTTCGTTATCAATTGTCCATTGTCCGTTCCGCCCCCTTTTTTTCGGCTTTTGCTTTGTTCCTTTGCAGACCGTTTGAAGTATGAACGTCTTCTATCTTACGGGACCGACGGGAGCCGGAAAAACGGCCCTCGGGATCGAATTCGCCCTCAAAATCGGCGCGGAAATTATTTCGATGGATTCCATGGCCGTCTACCGGGGCATGGAGATCGGGACGGCCGTACCGACCGCCGAGGAACGGGCTCGTGTCCCGCATCATCTCGTTGGTTTTCGCGATCCGGCGTGCGAATACTCCCTCGCCGATTATCTCCGTGACGCCCGGGCGGTCGCCGGGGAAGTCCTGGGCCGCGGCAAACGAGTGCTCTATGTCGGGGGAACGCCGCTCTACCTCAAGGCCCTGCTTCGCGGTTTATTTGAGGGACCGCCGGCGGACGCGGCGTTTCGCGAGGAAATGTTTCATCGGGCCGTCGAACAACCCCCCGGTTGGCTGCATGAACGGCTTTGCGAGGTCGATCGACGGACCGCCGACCGGTTGCACCCGAACGATACGCGACGCATCATTCGCGCACTGGAGGTTTATCGGACGACCGGGACTCCGATCAGCGTCTTGCAGCGACAGTTCGACCGCCCGGTTCCACGCGAAGATTGTCGTGTCTACGTCCTTGATCGGCCCCGGGAAATCCTGTATGATCGTATCAACGGTCGGGTCGGGGCGATGCTGGAAGCCGGATTGCTCGAAGAAGCCCGGGCGTTGTGGGAACGGTTGCGTGACATTCCGAATGCGACCGCCGCCCAAGCCGTCGGTTATCGTGAGTTGTTCGGGTATTTCGAGGCCCAAGAGACGCTGCTGAAAGCAACACCGCGGGAAACAACAGCGCGGGACGATGCGCCGCGCGAGGAAACGCTGTCCGAAACGCTCGAAGCGATTCGGAGACATTCGCGCCAATTCGCGAAACGGCAAGGAACGTGGTTTCGGTCCCTGAGTGAATGCCGTTTCGTTTCGCCGTCCGAATTGGAAACGGTGATTCGGGGTCCGTGGCGGGCGGTTGGTGGCAGTCCGCCTCGGATCGTCCGGCCGCGAGTACACGGCGGTCGCCTAAACGCTGAAGATCAGTAATGGAACGTTTGCCGTCGTTTTTGGTTTTGTCGTTGTTTTTGTTGTCGGCTGTGCTGCTCGTCGGGTGCGGGTCGGGAATCGCGACCGTCGACGATCGGGATTATCTGCGCCAGGGAGGCTCCTACAAGGAAGAAGTGCTTTTCGACGGCAGGCGGATCGGTCTGCACGAGATGGTTTTCACGGCAGGCGACACGGCGGGTGATATCCTGGAAATCACGCTGAAAAGCCGGGCCGACGATGCCGGGGGACCGAAACAGATTACCTCGACGCGCTCGGAATACGATCGCGAGGGAAACTTCATCCGGGCAGTCGGAACGATCTGGACCCGGGCAAGCGGTCTCACGACGGAATTCACGACGCCGGAAGGAACGCCGGAAGGCCCTGCGGCCGTGACCGTCTCGTTGCTCCGCAGGCCGCTTGAAGTCGGCGAGCGGCGGACCGTCGTTTTTTACGATCTGTTCCGGCAGACGACGGTCCAGATGGAAATGTCGGGCCGGGATCACGTCCGGGTCGGAAGCCGCCGGCTCCTCCGCGTCGACGCGAAACTGATCGCCGGACAGTATACCCAAACACTTCGGGCCTATTGCGACGCGCGGGGCCATACGATCCGTACCGATCTCGACGTCAGCGGGAAGACAATGACGATCCAACGAACGCCCTAGCAGGCCGATTTTCTGCCTGAAGATTTCTGTTCAGATTTTCATGTCATGCAAAACACACAAGCGATCGAAACGATTTTCAGTCAATCGAAGCCCGGAAACAGGGCCGTTGTCTTTCCCCGGTGCGACGTTCCCGAACGGCCGCTCGCGGAATTGATTCCGGCCGGTCAACTCGCCGGAAATCCGCCGCCGTTGCCGGAGTCGGCCGAAATCGACATCGTACGGCATTTTTCGAATCTCGCCCTGCGGAACATGTCGGTCGACACGCACTTCTATCCGCTCGGTTCCTGCACGATGAAATACAATCCGAAGCGAAACGAACGTTTCGCCTCCTCGCCGAAACTGCTCGCGCTCCATCCGGGCCAGCCGGCAAAAACGATGCAGGGACAATTGCGCATACTCCATGAACTCCAGGAAATGATTGCCGAAATCAGCGGGCTTCCCGGCGTTTCGCTCCAGCCGGCGGCCGGGGCGCACGGGGAATTGACGGCCCTGCTGGTCGCGGAGAAGTATTTGACACGGAAATACGGCCCCAAAAAGAAAACGACGGTGCTGATTCCCGACGGGGCGCACGGGACCAACCCGGCGAGTGCCGCGTTCGCCGGATTCAAGACGGTCGAAATCAAAAGCACGCCGGAAGGATTGGTCGATCTCGACGACCTGCGTGCCAGGCTCGGCGACGACACGGCGGTGTTCATGATAACGAATCCGAACACGCTCGGTTTGTTCGAGCCGAATATCAAAGCGATATGCGACGCGGTCCACGCCGTCGGCGGACTCGTCTACAACGACGGGGCGAACATGAACGCGATCTGCGGGATCGTCCGGCCGGGTGATTTCGGGGCCGACATGATGCACTACAACGTTCACAAGACCTTTTCGACGCCGCACGGAGCCGGGGGACCGGGAGCGGGACCGATCGCCGTCACCGAAGCGCTTGCCCCTTTTCTGCCGGGCCCGATCGTCGTCAAAACCGTTGTTTCTGAAAGCGATGCCACTGAAAACGATGCCACTGAAAACGGTGTCGATAAGAACGAGAGCAACGAAAACGGGGGAATGCGGACCGTATACCGGCTCGACGGCGACAGGCCGGAAAGCATCGGCCGGGTCCGCTCGTTTTTCGGGAGCGTCGCGATGTTGAATCGCACGTATTTTTACCTGCGCACCCTCGGGGGGGACGGGCTGCGGCGGATGACCGAACACGCGGTTCTCAATGCGAATTACCTGCTTTCATCGGTTCGCGATTTTCTCGATGTTCCCATGGGCGGCGGGCGATGCATGCACGAATTCGTCGCCAGTGCCGCCGCCTTGAAGACCGCGAAGGGGATCACGGCGATGGATGTCGCCAAACGGTTGCTCGATTACGGATTCCACGCGCCGACCGTTTATTTTCCGTTGATCGTCAAGGAGGCGCTGATGATCGAACCGACCGAAACCGAGAATCGCGCGACGCTCGACCGTTTTGCCGAGGTGCTGCGTTCGATCGTCGCGGAAGAGCCGGCCTTCCTGCACGACGCCCCGCATTCGACGCCGGTCAGCCGGCCCGACGAGGTTGCCGCGGCGCAGAAGCCGCGTTTGGTTGAACCATGAAGTCAAAATACTCCGGGAACGCCGTTCCCGGCTTGTGCCCGCTCGACCCGGTTCCGTAATATTCCGACCCGTTCGATTTCCACTTCGAGCGTTTGGCCCGGCTGGAGATAGGAGGGCGGGTTGCGCGAATCCCCCACACCGGCCGGGGTTCCCGTAAAAATCAAGTCGCCGGGTGTCAGCGTGCAGACCTGGGAAACATAGGCGATCAGTTTCGGGATCGGAAAGATAAACTGATTCGTGTTGGAATGCTGCATGACCCGTCCATTGAGCCGCAAGGTCAACTCCAGATTGCCGGGATCGCCGATTTCATCGGCCGTCACCAGATAGGGGCCCGTCGGCGCGAACGTATCGAAGGTTTTTCCCAAGAACCATTGGCCGGCCGGTTTTTCCTTTTGCCAATCCCTGGCGGAAACATCGTTTCCACAACAGTAGCCGGCGACATGCTCCAGCGCATTCTCCTCCGCGATGTCCCGGCCCTGTTTTCCGATGACGAGAACCAATTCCGCTTCATAATCCACCCGCCGGCTCACGCCCGGCAGTCGAATGATTCCGCCATGATGGAGCAGCGCGCCGGGCAGCTTATTGAAAATAACCGGCTCCGAAGGGATGGCCGCCCCGGTTTCCCGGGCATGATCGACGTAATTGAGACCGATACACAGGATTTTGGAAGGATCCGGAACCGGCGGAAGAAGTTGTACGGTATCGGGAGCAAAACCGAACCCGGTCGCTTGGATATGACTCAACTTGTCCGCGACACGCCGCCTCTCGGAAACACTCTGCCCCAGGGCGAGCAAAGAGCGCATCTCCGACGGCAAATCCGGGTCCGTATCCGCGATGTCGATAAACCGGTTTCTGCCTTCATTTTCCGCTAAAACGGCGATCCTGGCGCCTCGCGCATCCGCATAGGTAAGGAGTTTCATAATGATCTACTGGAAACGCGGTAAAATTGATGGTTTGGTGAAGGCTGCCGGTCGCGCTCACTTGCCATAAGATATTTGTAAACCGTAAACGGCACGAAATCGGTATTTTGCTTCGGCCCCCACGCCAACTCTCCCCCGCAGGCGGGAGGAACTTGGAAACGGACTTTCGTCAAAACGACCATTTTGACTCCCTTTACGGTATTGTTATCTCGCTCAAAAGCTGCCGGATGGTTTTTCCCTGATGTGGATGAACCATTTGAGGTACGATTTCCGCCGCCGGTTCTAAAACGAAACGGCGAAAACACATGCGGGGATGGGGAATGGTCAGTTGACGCGTGGAGACGCATGCGTTTCCAAAGAGCAGGATGTCCATGTCGATGGTCCGGGGGCCCCAGGGAATCGTTCGACGCCGTCCCAAGTCGTGTTCGATTTGAAGCACAACGTCAAGTAATTGTTCGGCCGTGAGATCCGTTCGCACCAACCCGACCGCGTTAAGGTATTTCGGCTGGTTGGGAGGGCCTCCCAAGGGATCGGTTTCCACGAAACGACTCAGTCGTTCGGGATGAACTCCGGGTACGTCGGATAAACGTTTCCACGCGATTGTCAGGGTTTCTTCCCGGTTTCCAAGATTCGCGCCCAGCCCGATCAAACATTCCGTACCGTGTGAACTTACCATGAGTCTATTGAAAACCGTTGCAAAACGTTTCCCCGGTCACTGCGCGACGCTTCGTGCCCGGGAAAGGGGTTAGCGCGATTCGGCGATCCAGTCCGTGTGGAAGGGTCCTTCGCCGGGCTTGTCGATCCGTTGATAGGTGTGCGCCCCGAAGTAATCCCGCTGGGCCTGCAACAGGTTGGCCGGCAGGTTCGCCGAGCGGTAGGAATCGTAATAGGACAGGGCCGTCGAAAACGCCGGGACCGGGATGCCGAGATCAATGGCCGTCTTGACGACGCTCCGCCACGAATATTGTGCTGACACGACGATATTTTTGAAATAGGGGTCGAGTAGCAGATTTTCCAGTTCCGGGTTCTTGTCGAACGCCTCCTTGATCCGTTCGAGGAACACGGCGCGGATAATGCAACCACCGCGCCAGAGCATCGCAATGTCGCCGAAATTTAGGGACCAACCGTATTCTTTGGCCGCAGCCATCATCTGCACATAACCTTGCGCGTAACTGCAAATTTTCGACGCAAAAAGAGCTTTCCGTACATCTTCTGCAAGTTTTTTGGCAACATCCCTATTCCCTTGTCGCGCACCCACAACCATTTTAAGCCGCAGAGAATTCACTTGGGACGTTGGGATTGCGGGTTGCGGAATTATTTCTGAAGCGCGGACCCGGACGTCTTTCATCGCCGAAACGCACCGGGCATAAACCGCCTCGGTGACGAGATTGCTCGGCGCCCCGAGGTCGAGGGCGAGCTGGCTCATCCACTTGCCGGTCCCTTTCGCCCCGGCCGTATCGAGAATCATATCGACCAGATCGTTGCCGCTTTCCTTGTCCTTGACCTTGAAAATGTCGCGGGTGATCTCGATCAGGTAGGAATCGAGTTCGCCCTTGTTCCACTCGGCAAAGGTTTCGTAAAGTTCTTCGTTCGTGTAGTCGAGCGCGTTTTTGAGCATCCAGTACGCCTCGCAGATAAGCTGCATGTCGCCGTATTCGATCCCGTTGTGGACCATCTTGACGTAATGTCCGGCGCCGCGCGGCCCGACCCAATCGGCGCAGGGGATGTCGGCTTTCGGGCCGACCTTTGCCGAAATCGCCTGAAAAATCTCCTTGACGAAGGGCCAGGCTTTTTCACTGCCGCCGGGCATCATGCTTGGCCCCTTCCGGGCTCCTTCCTCGCCGCCTGAAACGCCGGTCCCGACATACAGCAGTCCCTTTTCCTCGACGATTCTCGTCCGCCTTTCCGTATCCCGGAAGTGGGTGTTGCCGCCGTCGATGATGATGTCGCCCGGCTCCAGGAGCGTGAATAATTCTTCGATGACCGCGTCGATGGCCGCGGCTTTCGGGTAGAGAATCGGCTCCGGGGCGGGAACGGCATCCTTCGACTGGATCATCAGCATGACCTTCCGGGGCCGCTTCAACTGCGCAACCAGTTCCTTGAGCGAATGCGCGCCGGTCAATTTGTCTCCCTTCGACGCGCACTCGGGGCTTGCGAGAAAATCGTCGACCTTCGAAGTGGTCCGATTGAAGACGGCCACGTTGAATCCGTGGTCGACCATGTTGAGAACGAGGTTCTGGCCCATCACGGCGAGGCCCATCAAGCCGATATCGTATTGTTTTGTCATGGAATGTAGGGAATGGTCGGAGAAATTGAAAAGATGAACGGAAAAGATGAAGGTTATACTTCGAACGGCCTGAAAATGCTCCCGCGAACAATCGCCTGCCGCTCGAACGCAACGTGTAACCTGGTATTTTCCATTACGTTATGGCGAGTGATTGCGGCAAGCAGATTTGACCAAATGTCCGTTTTCATCGCGTTTCCGGTATGTACCGCAAACCATTGAAATTTCCCGAAACCGGCGATTCGGGAGCCCGTTTTCACGGAGGGTCAACGGGCGGTTAAGCGGAAAACGGGGCCGGCTTCGGTATCAACCGTCCCCGCGACGAACCGGCAAACCTTATTAGAATGCAGTACGTCAAGGCGGTCAATCGACCCCACTTTGTAAAAATCTCCGGCAATCAATCCCGAAGACAATCTTGGAGACAATCCCGTGGGTGATCCCGGTACGGCGGACACAACCTCGACACAACCTCGACACAATCCCGACCCAATCCCGACACGGCCGCATGGACGCCCCGCCGTGACCGGTTTCGGTCTACAAGTATTTTCCGTCGAGTTTTTCGATGATCTCCCGAACGGCTTCTTCGTGGTCCTTTCGGGCAATGAGTGTCGCATCGGCGGTCCGGACGACGATCAGGTCGTCGACGCCCAGCAGGGCGTAAAGATGGCCCGGCGTCCCGTCGCGGACGACGTTGCCGTGCGAATCGACGGCCAGAATCTCGACGCCGATCCCGATGTTCCCGGCTTCGTCTTTTTCTCCGGCATAGAGCCGTTCGAGTGAACACCATGTTCCCACGTCGTCCCATTCGAACGTCGTGTCGATCATGACGATCGACTCGGCGCGTTCCAGCACGGCATAGTCGATCGAGATATTTTTCATGGCCGGAAAATGTTCCTGGACGCTTTGCGGCGAACCGTCGGCGGCAATCGCGTCAAGTTCCGCGCCGATTGCCGGTTCGAACCGGCGGATCAGCTCCAGGATGGTACCGGCTTTCCAGACGAAAATCCCGCCGTTCCACCCGAATTGGCCGCTCGCGAGAAATTCCGTCGCCTTTTCCCCGGACGGCTTTTCATGGAACCGGACCACGGAATACGCCTTCGTCAACGATGCCCATCGCCGCGCCGCCGGACTCGTCAATGCGGCATCCCGTTGAACGTAGCCGTAGGACGTCGCGGGGAAAGTCGGTTTGATTCCCAAGGTAACCAGGCGATTCGGGTCTTCTTCGATCAAATCGACGGCGAAACGAAGCGTGTCGCAAAAAACGGTGTCCGGTTTGACGACATGGTCGGCCGGGAGAACGACCATCGTCGCCTCCGGGTCCTTGCGGAGAAGTTCCACGGCGGCCCAGCCGATGCAGGGAGCGGTGTTTCGCGCCGCCGGTTCGTACAGGATGTTTTCCACGGCAAGACCCGGCGCGGAACGGATGACAAGGTCCTTCATCGAACCGCCGGTCACGACGACGACACGCTCGCCCGGGATGAGTTCACCGACACGATCGATCGTCGCGGCGATCATGGTCCGTGTACCCTCGAACGCCAAAAACTGTTTCGGATGCGACCGGCGACTTTCCGGCCAAAGCCGGGTCCCGCTACCGCCCGCCATGATGACCGCGTGAAGCATGGGGAAGAATTCCCGTTGGTATACTGAAGGCGGTTGAAATTTCCCGAAGCCGATGCTTGGGAAGCCTGCCCGTCGAAACGACACTTCCGAAGGTAAGCAGGCGGATAGGACGGGTTGTGTTTACCAACGACTCAACCGGCTTCGGTATAAATGGTTTTGGTGAACGGTTTTGGTAAATGGTTTTGGTGAACGGGCCCGGCTGCGGTGGAAAGCTGCCCGGGATTTCACCACGGTGGCAGGGAAAATCGAGCAAGGAAAATCAGGCAGGGAAAACCGGATTGCTCCTGTTTTCCGTTTCGAACATTTCGGATAAAATAAGTTAAAATAAGTATTGTTCCAGAACATCCGACTTCAGGAACGCCAGTATAACGGCAGACCGAAGCGTTGTCAAATTTTACGGAATGCGTTCGAAGATGTCTATCCCGTCCCGATCGATCCCGACCCTGTCCCGCTACGTTTTTTTCGCCACGGCAATCGTTTGCCTGACGATGTCCGCCGCGCCGGCCGAGGAGCAGGCGAAGTGGTTGGCGGCAATCGACCGGGCGCTTCCGAGCGTGATCGCGATTTTCCCGGCCGAGGAAGAGGTCCGGGCCGGCGGGGGAAGCGGCGTCGTCATCTCGCCCGACGGGTATGCGCTCACCAACTTTCACGTCGTCCAACCGTGCGGCGTCGGCCTCAAATGCGGCATGAGCGACGGACGCCTGTATGACGCCGTTCTCGTCGGGCTCGATCCCGTCGGCGATATCGCGTTGATCAAACTGCTCGGCCGCGACGATTTTCCATGTTCCCCGCTCGGCGACAGCGACCGGGTCGAAGTCGGCGACCCGGCGCTCGTGATGGGCAACCCATTCCTGTTGGCGACCGACCTGAAAGCGTCGATTTCCCGAGGCATCATTTCCGGGACGCATCGTTACCAGTTCCCGGCCGGGACGTTCCTGGAGTACACAGATTGCCTGCAAACCGATGCCGCCGTCAATCCCGGCAACAGCGGCGGCCCGCTTTTCGACGGAACCGGGACGCTGATCGGGATCAACGGACGCTGTTCCTTCGAAAAACGGGGTCGCATCAACGTCGGGATCGGCTACGCGGTTTCAAGCAACCAGATCCGGCATTTTCTCGGCGACCTCAAGTCGGGCCGCATCGTCGATCACGCTTCTCTCGGGGCGGTGGTTGCGACCGATCAAAGCGGCCGGGTCATGATCGACGACGTCCTGACGACCTCCGACGCCTATCGGCAGGGAATTCGCTGGGACGAGGAATTGATTCGATTTGCCGGTCGCACGATCAATTCGGCGAATACCTTCAAAAACGCGCTCGGCATTTATCCCGCCGGCTGGAGGCTTCCGGTTACGGTTCGCGGCAAGGATTCCCGGCGGCGCGACCTCCTTGTCCGCTTGACGGGTTTTCACGGGGAGGCCGAATTGTCGGAACTGACCCGGCAGGCGCTGGAGCCGCCGATCCCCCCGGAAAAACAGGGCGAACCAGGTGAACAGGGGGAGTCGGACAAACAACGCGGGGACGACTCGCATGAGGATGCGAACGACGATACGGAAACGCCGAAACAAAAGGTGCTCGAACGACCAGTGCCCGAGTTCGCGAAACCGTATTATGAGAAACAGCGGGGATTTGCGAATTACCATTTCAATCGTCTGGAACGCGACCGGGTGCTTGCCGCCTGGCGAGATTCCCGCCAGTTCTCACAGGCGGAGAAGACGGAAAATGCAGAGAAGGTTGGAACGTGGACATTGTCCGGCAACCTGACGGACCGACCGGAAACGTACTCCTTTACCATCGATGCGACCGGCGTCCGGTATCGGCTCCCGGTTGCCGAGGGAATGTGGCAGGCCGAAGCGATGATTGCCGGCAAAGGACGGCAACGGGAGGTGGGTGGGAGCCCGATTCCGCACTACCAGCAACCGCTCGGCAGCGGCGGGTTGTTTACGGTTCTCTGGCTGCTCCACCGGCTCGAACACAGTGAAACGCTCGACTTCGGGGAAATTGTTTACATCGGTACCGCGCCGCTCGGGGGCGATCAACGGACATTGTATGACGTCATCGGGCTTTATTGGGAGGGAAACACGCTCCGGTTTTATTTCGATCCGACGGGAGGCCGGGTGGTCTTGGTTGAACATTGGGCCGATTCCCTGGAACATCCGTCCGAACTCCGGTTTCATCAAAATCGTTTCGATGTCCATTGGGGGCCCCTCCTTTACGGATCGTTCGATGTTCACACGCCCGACATGCACGCGCCCGACATGCACGCGCCCGGCGGCGACGGCAAAGGCGATCCTGTTCCCGAAGAAAACGCGTACCGGGAACCGCCCGTTTCCCGGGAGCCTCCGATTCCGTTCGAAAAAATGGTCAAAGTCTACGGCAGCGGCGGGGGCGGCAGCGGATTGCACGGATACCAGAGCGGTTGCGTCGTTTCGCCGACCGGGCATGTGTTGACGATCCTCAGCGGCGCCCTGGAAGCGGACCCGTTGATCGTCGTCCTCGCCGACGGCCGGCGCTGTGAAGCCGTTCTGGTCGACGCCGATCCGGTCTTGGAAATCGCCCTCCTGAAAATCGAAGGGGACAATTTGCCGTTTTTCGATTTTCTGGCCGACCCGGTTCCCGTTTCTCGTGCCGGACCATCGACCGACACCTCCGCCGTCGCCGCCTTTCCCGGCGCGGAATTTGCACAGGATTCGTCGCAAGATTTTTCGCAACCGCTCCTTTCACGGCAGGATCGGGCGTTTCAGCAGGTCCGGCCCGGCGATCGGGTCCTGGCACTCTCCAACACCTTCAACATTGCGCAAGGTGCGGAAGAAGTCTCCGTCCAGCATGGAATCATTGCCGCGCGAACACGACTCCATGCAAGGCGCGGGGCGTTTGCGACACCGTACAAAGGAGCCGTTTATATCGTCGATTTCACCACGAATAATCCGGGTGCCGGCGGCGGCGTGCTCATTTCCCGGGAGACCGGCGCCTTGATCGGCCTGATCGGTAAAGAATTGAAAAACGTGGACAACAACACATGGCTCAACTATATCCTCCCGCGAACCGCCGTTGCCGAAACGTTGCCCAAAATGCTTGCCCGGAACCCCTCCGATGAAAAACGACCGCTCCTGACGGACCCGGAAGCGATTCGACCCGAGAAAGAAATCCTGCCCTCCGACACCGAAAAAATCCTGCGGCGCTGGGGGATTCTCCTGATAATCAATGTCGCGACCCGAACGCCGCCGTTCATCGATTCGGTCCGGCCCCAAAGCGAGGCGGAAAAACGCGGGCTCCGGCCGGACGATCTTATCGTCATGCTCGACGGCCGATTGACGCCTTCCCGCACCGCCTTCGAGCAACTCCTTCTTCAGGCGGTGGAAGAAAAAACGCCCCTCGTTCCCGTGACGGTTGAGCGGCACGGCGAGTTGATCGACGTCGCGCTGCCGCTCAGCCCGTGAGCCGTCCGGTGAGCCATTTGGCAAGTCATCCGGGAATACGGCTTCTGGATCGTAAGTGCTTCATTTGGTTTAGCGTTACGACATTTTCTTGCGTGGCGTTATGACGCTATGGCGAGACGCGCCTGATAGAATATGCCGGTTATTCCGATTATTCCGAATTGACCAGAAATACATGAAAGCGATCACAGGGAAGTCGATAAAGATCGAAGACGGAATGACCGCGGATGGTCCGCTTGTTTCGATCTCCCGATCAGAACGGAAGTGATCTCGATGCGTGTAACATCATATCTCCTTTTGTTGCTTTCCTTTGCGTGTGGACTTGGCGCTTCCTTCGCCGTCGCGGCGACGTTTTTCTGGGCCAAGCCCGTCAAGACGGTCGTCGTCCCGAAACAGACGGCGAAAATCCTGATCGCCAAGCATGATATCCCGGCCGGGTCGCGAATCGATGCTTCCGCCGTTCGGTATCATCCGGCGCCGATCGATGAAATTCCCGATCGGGTGGTCGTTCATTTCCGGAACCTCGCCGGCAAAAAAACGCTTTACGATATTCCCCGGGATTGCCCGATTTGCGAAGAAATGCTTGCCGAGTTCCAGACGACGGACGGCAAATCTTCCGTTTTCGTTCCCCCGGGGTACCGGGTTGTCCCGATCCGGGTGGAAAAGGTGCACGGCAGCGCGAATGCGCTTCGGTTCATGCCCGGCGGTATGGCCGATATCGCCTTGGTTCCGCGCATTCCGAACGGCAACCTGGTCGAAAAAAAGAATGCCGTGCTTGGAATCACGGCGGCGGAACAAAGCAAAATCCTTTTTGAAAACGTCGTTATCCATGCGGTTCAATCGACGAAGATCGCCGACGGCGAAAATCCGGCGAAAACGCAATTCGAAGAAGTATCGGTATTGCTGACCACCCCCCAGTGGGAATCGCTCGTGACTTCCAGCCGTGAAGGAAATTTGAGGCTGATTTCGAGCGCGACGCCGGAAAATACAGTGCTGTCGAAGAATACGGTGTTGTCAAAGAATACGGTAACGACAGAGAGGAGGCCGACGGAGAAGATGCCGCTGGAGCAGGCGCCGGCGGAGAAGGCGTATGCGGAACGAAAAAGCGACGCCGATCCGGAGGCGAATATCGAAAAGACGCCCGATCCCTTGGACGTTCTGAATGCGGAAAAAGGATCGCTGTCGGTTGTTCCCGCGCCGGTTGTTCCCGCGCCTGTCGTGAAACCGGAGCCCGTGATTCGTGAAACGCCCTCCCTTGCCGTCGGTGAATTGCCGAGCCCGACCGTTACCGCCGTCCCGGGAATTCAAGCGGCGGACGGCGAACCGAAGATCGCTTTGGAAACCGCGATGGGTACCACGTTGGAAACCCTGTCCGGCCCGCTTGATTTCGCAAACACGCCGCATTCCCGCGCCGCCGTGGAATCCGTAAACCAAGCGGATAAAACAGCCCGGGAAAACGAATCCGAACGCGTTTCGGCGATGAATAGTTCGGAACGGCATTTCGCGGCTGAAAACCGGTCGGAACTTCCGGCAGTATCCCGGCAGGTCCGCTTTGCCGACGCAGCCGTCGATACGGGCGACATGGTTACGGATGTGGTTAGGGCGGGGCCGAATTCCGCCCCGGCGTTTACGCAGCCGGTCCAGGCAAAGCCGGCGTTCTCTTCCCGTGCGACGTTCGTCCAGCCGCGTCAGGGAATCGCGACCGCATTCGGAACAACGACCCGGACGACGGAGATTTCCCAAACCGTTCCATTCGAACAAGCATCCGGCGCGAGTCGTCAGGACCGGTCCGGGACATGTGAGCCGGAATCGCAGCCGACGATCATCAAGTCCGCCGTCGGCTCGATCGATGTCCTCCGCACGCCGCGCGGCAAGGAGTATTCCCCCTTTAACATGGGAGCGGTCCAAAACCGATAAAGACACGGACATTTTCAGGGAATTTCGACAAGAGAGCGGGAGGGGAAACAATCACAGGGGTGGGATTGTAACTCAACCGTTCTCTTGTTTTTCTTGCGTCGCCCGGTTTTATCGTGTATACTGGGACTGTTTCACAACTTCGACTGGCGGATGAACGCGGCTTACATCGTCACCTCCGCGCAGGCGGCATGGTTCCTACCCCCTGCTTACGGTTGCGCCGATTCCTACCCCCCTCGCCCGCTCGCGGGGGAGGGCAGGCTTCCCAAGAATCGGCTTCGGGAAATTTCAACCACCTTCAGTACAGAGAGCGGCTCAGATGGGCGAGGAAAATTTTCAATGACTCTCGGCGTGTTTTCGACCCTTAGGACGCAGTCGTTGTCCGTCGCATTCCTGTTTTCGGCGGTTTTCCTGTCGGGCATCCAGGGAGTCCGGGGACAATACCAGATGTTCGATACGACGAACGCCCCTCCAAACGGCGGAAATCTTCTCGACCACTTGGTCGATCCCGTCTCTCAACAGTCCAATCCGATGGACAAACTGGATAAGTCGATCGACGTCATGATGGGCAGATCGATCGACGCGTACAACCAATTGGCGACCCAGCAGGTGGTCGGCAAGTTTTCCGGTCCTCCCGTCGCCGGTGCCGGAACGCCCCTCAATACGGCCGTCGAGCTGGGCAGCTCACTGACCGGGCTGGAAGGGCCGCTTACCGTCGAAGAAGTCGTTTCCGATATCAACCGGTCGCTTGCCCCGATCGGTACGGACGTCGCAATGTATTCTCCGCGATTGTCGATCGATTTTCAGGATTTTCCCAGGGTCCACGACAGCGCCGTGAAACTCGACGCCAATCTGGACGCATTGACCCGGCATCTTGAAAACCGGCTTGCGCTCACGGGGCGTATCGAACTGGTGCGGGAGGATACGGAGATCGTCCTTCGGGGAACCGTGGATTCGTCGCGCCAATACCGTTTGACGGAGATGGTTGCCCGAACGACGCCGGGAGTGAATCGCCTCCGAAACGAGTTGACAATCGAGCCGCCTGTTCGTTCGACACCGGCCCGTTCGACGCCGGAATTGATCCCGTCCCGGAAATTGCCGAGACCGCGCCCGTCGTCGCCGCGTTGAACGGTGATGCGTCGAACAGTGATGCGTTGAACGGTGACGGTTGGGCCGTCCCGGAAGGAAACCGGGCTTCGGGATATTCCGGAACCGGATATTCGCGCCGGGCGATCATCGCCCCGTCTTCGCGGACATGGTCGTTCAAATGGTCGTGGAAACGGTCGTTCAAACGAATAGGCAAACGAGGATCGCCATCGGCGACGTGTGTTCCACGCCGTTCCGGAACCGGTTCTGCAATCGGCCCTGCAATCGAACCTGTAGTCGGATCGGGCACATCCCGGCCGAAGGAAAGCCGGGCAAGCTGTTGTTCCTCCACGGCGAACACCCGGGGCGCTCCCGATTCCGTCGCCCCGTTTTCCCGATAGGGGGAAGCCGGGTTGGAGGAACCCCCGATCATGCGTCGCGAAAAATTTTCCGGGACGTTGAAACGCGCAACCGTGCGGCGTGTAAGTTCCGATTGCCGGGATTCCGATTCTTCGAGGGCGCGTCGTAATCGCCGCACTTCCTTTTCCAGGGCTTCCGCATTCGAACCCGGCGGAATCTCCGGCGCGTTCGCTGAAATCATACCGCCGTCGCCACGGTCCTGAGCGCGGCCTCGAGCGATCATTTCCCGTTCCGCCGTTTCCCGGCCTGTTCCCTGCAACACCGTGACGACCGGTCGCGACAAAACCAATTGCCCCTTGACGGCGTCTTCGAACCGCGCCAGGATGCAAAGCGTTCGTTCCGGTCCGCCGACTGCGTCGAGGGGCAAATAGAAATCGTATCCGTGCCCGAGCGGCTCTTTTTTACTGTAATGGGTTTGCAGCGTTTCCGCCGGAACAACGTACTTTTTCAGCGGTTTGGCATGTTGCGGATCCTGCTCGTCGCCGTCGAAAAGGTAAACGATCATTCGCCCGTCGACCTTGACCGGCTCTTGCCCGCCTTCCTGGTAAAACACGATCCGGCCGCCGATGCCGCGGATCGGTTTTCCCCCGTTCGGATCAGTCTGCGCGTATGTGTTCCAAACATCGACCATTCGTGTCGGCGATTTCGGCGTGTTCTTCGTGAACGGATTCGACGGCGCCTGGAATTTCGGGATGGAATCGATCGTACATCCCGATAGCAGGAGCAGTGCCAACGGGAGCAGTACCGGCGGGAGCGGTGCCGGCGGGCGGAATGCCGGCGACACACAAATCATGCGCACAAGAACCATGCGCATAAGAACCATGCGCACAAAAAGCGTGCGTAAAAAAAACGTGCGCTTCACGGCTCGGTACGGGGTGTTCACATGTTTCCTTTCGGGACGGTGGGAGCAAGCGTCGGCGTCGGCAATGTGTTTTTCGGCAATGTGTTTGTCGGCCGTGTCGCCGGGTTCGGTGTCTCATAAAGCGTCGGTCCGCGCCGCTGGGGTATGGTCAGGACGGGCTGTTGCTCAAGCGGCAGGAGATCATCCTCCGAAACGGTTTCCGGGTAAAAAACGGGCAATCCGCCGTCGACGGGAACGTCCCCGGACAGGTCGTAGATCGCCGCGTCGCCGTGGAGGTCCGTGACATTCGACAGACACCAACTCATCCGGGCCGCCTCGACCTGCTTGATCCGCTGGGCTTCGCTGTTGCCGCGCACGATGCGCGGGGTGAGGACGACGAGCAACTCGGTCCGCCGCGTCCGGTCGAAATTGTATTGGAACAACTTGCCCAGCAGCGGAATGTCTCCGAGCAGGGGCACCTTGCGGTTGATGCATTGAATCTCCTTGGTGATGAGCCCGCCGAGCATGACCGTTTCGTTGTCGGCGGCGCTCACCATGGTCATCGTCTGCATCACGTTGATTTTTTGGGATTTGAGCGGCAGATTTCCGGCGTAGCCGATCGTGACGCCGTCGTCGGAACCGTCGAGGCTCGATTTGACGGCGACGACGTCGAGGACGACCCGGTTGTCGGCGCTGATGCGCGGCGTCACCATCAACAGGAGGCCGATTTTCGCGTTGGTGACCGAGGAGCGCGTGTTGCCCGAATTGGTGATTTCCGTATCGCCCGCGCGCGGCACGTCCTGGCCGGCGTGGATGAAGGCGGCCTGGTTGTCGAGCGCCATGATTTGCGGACGGCTCAGGATTTCCAGGCGGCGCGACTCCTGCATTGCCCGGAGCATGATGCTGACGGCGTCGCTGCTCGCGGAAAAGACGATTCCGCCGAATCCGGCTTCGGCATTCGTTCTCCCGGTCGCGAAGTTGGTCAGCAGTTGCGATCCGACCGTGCCTGCCCCCGCGAGGGCGGCGCCGCTCAGGCTGTTTCCGAGCGAATTGGACGGATTCCCCCACGCGAAACCGGGGTTTCCGGCCGCGTTGGCGGGAATCGTTTCGACGACCGTGACCGTTCCGTCCGCGTTGGTCGTCGTCGTTTTCGTCGTCGCGTTTTCAATGTTGCTGAACGTGTTCCGATCGAACAACAGGGAATCCTGGATGCCGAATTCCGCGCCGAGTTCCTTGGTGTTGCCCAGCGCGACTTCGGCGATGAGGACCTGGATCACGACCTGCGCGGGTTGCCGGTCGAGTTCCTCGATCACCTGGATGATTTCATCGTAATACCGGGGGGTGGCGCTGACGATCAGCGAATTCTGGATCGGCTCCGGGATGACGACGACTTCGCTTTCGAGTTGTTCGTAAGCGCTGATCGCCCCGGTGGATTCCTGTTGGATGATCCGCTTGGCCTTGAGATATTCGTTGACGGCCTCGGCGAGCCGGGCCGCCTGCGAACTTTTCAATTGGTAGACGGAAACTTTCCGGGCCTGTTCCTCTTCCCGGTCGAGCGAAAGGAGGAGGCCCTCGATGATTTCCAGGTCGCCGATCGCGCCTGCGGCGATGATGCTGTTCGTTCGCCGGTCGATCGCGAAACGGACCGGGACGAGCGTGTCTTCCTCTTTGGCCGCGGGAAGCATGGGGCCGACCTGTCCGGCCAACTGCGTCGGGATGAGCGATTGAAGCGTCCGGACCATCGATTCCGCGTCGCCGTAAAGGATGCGATAAACCTTGATTTCAGCGGTCGCGTTCGGGACGTCGAGCATTTCGACCAGGTGTTCCATCAGCTCCATGCAGTGTTCCGGCGCGGTCACGATAATCGTGTTGTTCCGTACGTCCCGGGAGACGCGGACATCGGACATGATTCCCGAGCGGATCATCCGTCGGCCGTGTTCGTCGGCGACCAACATTTCGAGCATCGGCAATTTCCCGCCCGAGGTTCCTTGAAGCCCCGGGGCGATCGCGTCGAGCAACACCTGGGCCAGATCGGTCGCCAACGTGTTTTTCAATTTGAAGGTCCGTACCTGCACGGAGGGACCCGCGTGGGAAACATCGAGTTCTTTGACGATGCGATTGATTTCCGCGAAATCGTTGGGCCCGGCCTGGACGATCAAGGTGTTGCTCCGTTGGTCGACGAGGACGTTGACGCGCGGGGCGAAACCGCTCCCCATCGCTGCGACCGGCGGAAACGTTTGCCGGATCGTCTGGAGGACCTGCGACGCCGGAGCGTGTTTGAGCTTGATCGTTTTCAGCGTGTTGTTCGCCTCGGCGACCGGTCGGTCGAGCGTTTCGAACAGGTCTTTCATCGTATCGAACGCTTTCCCCCAGCCTATCAGGAGAATCGCGTTCGGGTTGACGAGCGGAACGATTTCGACCGCTCCCTGTTTGGTCCGAAAGACCGGGGCGAGCACGGAGGCGATCACCCAGCGGAGCGAAACGCAATCGACGTGCTTGAGGTAATAAATTTCGATTTTCGGTTCCGCGATTTTGCTCAATTCCTCGATCCGGCGGATCATATCCTCGAATCGGGCGACTTCCGCGCCGGTCGCGTCGATCACGATCACGTCGAGATCGGGAATGACCTGGAACTGGAAATCGGGGACGACTTCCATTCCGCCCGACCGTTCGGCATCGGGATCGAAAAGAGGCCCATCCCTGAAAGTACCATCCCTGAAAGCACCGTCCCTGAAATCGCCGTCCTGCATCGTAAAAGCGACGGGCCGGATTCCGGGTTCGTTCGTGGTCGGCCCCCCGGTTTTCAATGGGTCTGTTTTCAATGGTTCTGTTTTCCGTGATTCCGTTCTTTGGGCTTCCGTTTTTCGTGCGATATTCGCTTCGAAAATGCGGCCGATCATCTCCGCGTCCGTGTTGCGCACCGTGATGAAACGTCGCGCACGCCCCTTGGGCGGTTCAGGCCGGTCGATCTCTCGAAGCAGCGTCACCAATTGGGCGGCGATCTCCCGGTCTCCCT